>Ga0224501_10000857_pt1 | contig 23506 bp, 18 predicted proteins | sample SF_Oct11_sed_USG_4_FD_169105 | JGI IMG/M metagenome (GOLD analysis project Ga0224501, IMG submission 169105) | Sediment microbial communities from San Francisco Bay, California, United States - SF_Oct11_sed_USGS_8_1 | ecosystem: Environmental > Aquatic > Marine > Sediment | place: USA... | reverse complement strand
CCGCCCTCATGCCGATCAAGCTCCGAGACGTTCCCAAGGCTTTGGAGCGCTACTTGCAGCACCTCGGTCGCTGTAGCGACGGCGTGCGGGTTCGCCGTGCTGCCGCATTCATGCAGAATCTGCGCCAGGACTCCGCCTAACACTACTGTGTCACGGTCAGCGACCAGCCAAGCGTGCGTAAGTGATCGGAATGATCCAGATTTTTCGCGACGTCTCCAACCTCGTACCGCAGCTTGAGGCAGCGCCCCCCTCATCGGAAGTACTGCGAATAGCCGTTCTTTCCAAAAGCACGCCGGTATCGCCGCCAAGAGCTGATCCGTAGCGAACTGCATAGTCGGCGAGGCGCCTCGGCGTAAGTGTTCGAAATGATCCAGCTTTTTGGGCTGTCCCGGAGCCGGCGCATGACACAGTAGTGCTAACTGTGCGTAATTGAAGAGTGAATCCCTTAAGATCCAACCTATGAGGTATCTTTAGACACCCCCAGTTTCAGCCATATCGGCACCGCATGCCACGCTGCCTACACCGCTGAGGCCCCAACCCCCCACGATCCCGCCGCCCTACAGCACGGCGGCCGAGCCGTTGTGGGGACCGGTGGCGAAGATGAGCGGATTGTCCGGCCCTAGCGCGTCGATGCCCGCCTCGGTGCGGTCGTAGAGCAGGCGCGTGCCGTAGCCCTTGCCTCCGATGTAGAGGCGCGCTGTTTCCTCGTCCAAGGGCTTGTACTCGAAGCTCCGGCGGCTCAGGTTCACTTCCAAGATGCGACCCGCATATCCCTTGATCATCGTCTCTCCCGATCGGCGCCGGAGCCCTTCCCGACGCTGGGCGCACTATAGGCGCAGCGGGTCCGAATGTCGTGGGTTTGTCACCGGTGGGCCGTAACCGAAGGGAACTTGCGTCCACCCGTTTGCCGCTCATAATCGCGCCAATGCCGATTCGCGCGCATATGCCCCATCTGTGGTGGTTCGAGCATGGTGCACTCGCGGGCATGGCGCAGCCGGGCCACAACAGCGTCGATCGCCAGGCTCTGGCGCCACACGAGGAGCTCGTCTACTGCTGGCTCGCCCAGCTGGAAGGCGCACCCGGCGCGTTCACGCAGCTGGCCGACTACATCGAGTGGTGGGGCGAGACCGTCGTTCCTCTCGTCGGGCGCGATCGCGGAGAGTTTGAGCGGGCGCGCGCGCGTCTTTCCGATCGAGAGGCGTTCGCAGAAGTGCTCGAAGGGTTGTGTTCTCGCCATGGGATCTACGAGACTCCATCCTGGCGTGAGATCGATGGAGGGGTCGAGGTCGTGGCTGCTCTCAGGGCCGAGAGGGTGGAGCGTGAGCTGGGGCTGCTCGAAGCGCACGGCTTTGCCGTGATCGTGTCGCTGGTGGAGACCGCGCCCCATGCGGCGCTCGAGGCCGCTGCCTTGACCACCCACCATCTGCCGGTGCGGGACAGCACCCCGCCCTTGCGCCAGCAGGTGGAGGCATTCGCCGAGATCCTCGAGCAGGCGCGTCGCGATCGCGCTCGCCTCGTCGTGCACTGCATGGCCGGCATCGGCCGTACGTCGACCATGCTCATGGCCTCCGGGCTGCTGCTCGGGCGCAAGCTCTCGGAGCTGCAGGCCATGGTTCGCAGTGGGCGACCGAACTTCGTCTTCGGCGGCCCCCAGTGGCGCTTCGTCCAGGATCTGGCCCGCGAGCTGGATGCGGAGTAGGGCGGTGACGGGCTTGACTACCGGTTCGCTCGAACCAACGTTCCACCGCGGCGCGGTCTGGACCGTAGGTATCTTTAGGCACCCCCAGTTTCAGCCATATCGGCACCGCATGCCACGCTGCCTACACCGCTGAGGCGCCAATCCCCCACGATCCCGCCGCCCTACAGCATGGCGGCGTCGGTGTCGGAGTGGGCATCGGCTTGGCTCGGCATCGCAGGTGCTTCTCCGAAGCATCTTCCATGCCGCTCGCGGGGCACGCAAGAAGCCGCGGTTTGCGCGTTGCAGCGTGGCGGCGGCGCAACGTCGACGTTGCAGCGGCGCCACGTCGCAGGTCCGAAGCCACGCGTTTGGGCGCCGTCGACACGCGGATCGCAGCACCGGCCACTTCGGCACGCCGCTTGCGTGGGCGTCTTGCAACCGAAAGGAGTCCCCCCATGAACTTCAAAACCTTCTTCTTCGCAGCCCTCGGCCTCTACTTCATCGCCCTGACCGGCTGGGCCATCTACGACGCCGGCAGCGCGACGGCGATCCTCGCCTGGCTGGATTCGCCCCTGGGCCTGCAGGTGGTTGCCGACCTCTTGACCGCCCTTACCTTTGCCGCCCTTTGGATCGCTCGCGATGCCAAACAACGCGGCATCAACCCGCTGCCCTTCGTGCTGCTGATGGTCCTGCTCGGCTCGGGTGGGCCCCTGCTCTACATGGCGATGCGTTCGGCCAAGAAGCCGGCGGAGATGAACACCAAGGCTTGCGCCGCGGCGCCCTCGCTGCAAGCTGCGTAACTGCAGGTCAGAACTTCTCTAGCAGATCCTCGAGTTCGATTTTCAGCTGCAGGCGCTCGCTCTGCAACTCCACGATGCGCCGTCCGGCCTTGTCGCCGTCGCTCAGGAAGCCCTCGAGGCGCTCACCGAGGCGGCGGCGCAGGGCGCCGGCACCGGGATCCTTCTGGATCGCCTTGAGGCTGGTGCGGGTCTCCTCGGCGCGGCCATCGAGTTCGCGGCGCTGCTTTTCCAGGCCTTGAATCTCGGTGTCGATGCGGCCCATGGCGCGGCGCTTTTCCACCACCGGCTGAAGCTTGGCGCGCATCTTGGCGTCCAGGTTTCCACTGGCGAGCAGGGTGTCGAGCAGCTCCACGGCGCGACCGTCCCAGATGCTGATTTCGGTGCGCGAGGGCGTGCGTTCGACCACCCTGACCTTGGCTTTCTTGGTCCCGGCGGCCAGTTCGATGGGCACGAAGTAGGCGTCCGGCAGCTCCTCGACGCCGGGCGGCGGCTCGAAGAGCTTGAAGCGGCCGCCACGGCGCGGGTGGCGGATCAGCACGCGCCGGACTTCTTTTTCCGCCTCGGCGCTCACCGTCCACGTGGTCTCCACGCGCTCGAATGCCTCCACCTCGAGCACGCCGCGCACGATCTTGATCACGCGCATGCTCTGGCGCTCGTGGTCGGTCTCGGAGCGCACGGTGATGGCTGGCTCGACGGCAAAGGGAATGGTGGCGCGCTCGTGACTGCCCACGGCCTCGGAAAGGCCCTCGCCGACGAAGCTGCCGTCGGCGTAGATGCTGATCGGCCCCGGCTCGAGCGCGAAGTCGGTGTCGTTCTTGAAGCGCACCACGCGATAGGGATTGGTCTCGTAGCCCGGTCCCGAGCCGCCGGGCTTGAAGAGAAAGACCTGCTCGCCCGGGACGCGCTGGTCGATCAGGGCCACCATGGTGGAGCTGCCGTCGGGCAGGTCGAGGCGGTCTTCGAGGTCGAAGCGCGTCAGGCCCGCCACGCGCGTTGCTTGCGCGCGTGGCGCCGGCATCTCGGAAGCGGCGAGCATGGAGTCGGTGAGGCTCGGGGGCGCAGGTTCCGGACGCGGCGGAGCAGGTGCCGCCGCGGTTCGAAAGCCCCCGCCGGCTGCACTCCGCACATCGGCCTTGCCCGTGCGTTTGCGCTTCTTCGGCGCCACGACCTCTTTCTCCATCACCAGCGATTCGGCCATGGGCGCCTCTGCGGCGGCCATGTCCATCTCTCCCTTGCCATCTTCAGCCGCAGCTTCCTCCATCGCCTCATCCATGTCGAAGCTGCGTTCTCCAAGCGCCACCCGGGCGCGCTTGTGCACGCCGCTCTGGGTCAGGTCCGGACGCGGCACTTCCCGCGGCGTGTGCAGGTCGTAGCGAAATGCCAGCGGTTGACCTGAAGTCAAGCTCAGCTTCACCCCATCCCAGTTTTCGCCGCTGACGTTGTCGACCACGGCCCAGGCCTGCAACAGCGCCTGGCCGGGGTTGTCGGGGTCGAGCACGATGCGGTAGGTGGGCTTCCACAAAGGCGCTGCGGACACATAGGACAGCAGCAAGTCGTGCTCGGCGTCGCCGCGCAGGCGCAGGCTGAGTTCGACCTGCTGGAACATGCCCTCGCCGGCGCTGGCGTCCAGGTGGCGGTGCAGCTGCATGGCCACATCGCCGTCGCGCAGGATGAGGCTCTGGATCTTCGACAGCTGCACCACATGCAGCTCGTCACCATCGAGCAAGCTCAGGATGTGCTCGCGGGCGGGCTCCGCATCCCGCGGCCGCAGGCCCTTTTCGGGCGCAACGAGCTTTTCCTCGACCATCACGATGCGCCCCTGGGCCGTACGCTTTTTGGTCTCGACCACGATGAAAGTGCCGCGCAGGGCGTCGAGCACCTCGGCCAGGTTGCCGCTGCCCGGTCGCAGCGCCGACAGCGCCGCGGTCTGCCATGACTCAGGGTCAAGTGGAATCGAAACGCTGAGCACGCGGCCGCGACCGCGATCGACCACGGCCAGGCTCTTGAGCAGATCGTCGACCTGATCCTTGCGCACCCTCAGGCGCAGGGTCTTGCCCTCCAGTTTGCCAGCGCGCTCGAAATAGCCGACGCCATTGCGATAGAGCACCACCCGGCGCAAGGACAGTGGACTGACCGTGGTCGGCAGGGGGCTGCGGCCGCTGGCGCCACAGGCCGAAAGGGCGGACAGCAGCGCGAGGAGGGAAAGCAAGGGTGCGAGGCGCATGATGGCGCAAGCATAGCGCAGCGGGCGCGGGCACCGCCAAGGGGGTCGGAGCGACTTCAAGCCCGCTGCTTCTTCTCGAGCTTGGCCCAGCTATCGCGCAGCGTAAGCGTCCGATTCCACACGGGCTGATGTCCGGTGCTGTCGGGGTCTACCGCGAAGTAGCCGAGGCGCTCGAATTGGTAGCGGGCGCCGGCTGGAGCGCCCTCGAGGGCGGGCTCCAGCTTGACGCCGCGCAAAACCTCCAAGGAGCCCGCGTTCTTGAGGCGGGTGAAGTCCCCATCGCCGGCGGCGCCCAGAGGGTCCGGATCGCTGAAGAGCCGGTCGTAGAGGCGCATCTCGGCATCGACGGCGTGGCGAGCCGAGACCCAGTGCAGTGTACCCCGCACCTTGCGCCCGTCGGCGGGAGTGCCGCCGCGGGAAGTGGGATCCCAGCTGCAACGCAGTTCGACCGGCTCTCCGTCTTCGTCCCGGATCACTTCCTGGCAGGTGACGAGGCAGGCGTAACGCAAACGCACCTCACGCCCTGGTGCCAACCGGAACCACTTCTTCGGCGCCTGCTCGCGAAAGTCCTCGCGCTCCACGTAGAGCTCGCGGCAGAAGGGCAGTGAGCGTGTGCCCTGCTCGGGATACTCGGGATGGTTTTGGGCCTCGAAGGACTCCTCCTGCTGCTCGGGGTAGTTGGTAATGACCAACTTGAGCGGGCGCAGCACCGCCATCGCGCGGGGACAGTCCGTATTCAGGTGTTCGCGCTGCAGGTGCTCGAAGAGCTCGATGTCGACCACGGCGTCGCGCTTGGAGACGCCCACGCGTTCGCATAGCGACAGCAGCGCCTCCGCGGAAAAGCCGCGTCTGCGCATGCCCGCGATTGTCGGCATGCGCGGATCATCCCAGCCTGCCACGTGACCCTGCTCCACCAGCTGGCGCAGGCGCCGCTTGCTCAGGACCGTATGACTGAGAAGCAACTTGGCGAATTCGATCTGGCGTGGGCGTGGTTCGAGGCCGAGCGCCTCGATGAACCAATCGTAGAGCGGCCGGTGATCCTCGAACTCCAGCGTGCACAGGGAATGGCTGATGCCCTCGATGGCGTCGGACTGGCCGTGGGCGAAGTCGTACATCGGGTAGATGCACCAGCTGGCACCCGTGCGGTGATGGCGGGCGTGCAGGATGCGGTACATGGGCGGATCGCGCATGTTGAGATTCTTGTGTGCCATGTCGATCTTGGCCCTGAGCACCATGGCTCCGTCGGGAAACTCCCCGGCCCGCATGCGGCGAAAGAGATCGAGGCTCTCGGCGGCGGGACGCTCGCGGTAGGGGCTGTCCTCTCCGACGTGATAGAAATCGCCACGGCGAGTGCGAATCTGCTCGAGACTCGACTCATCCACATAGGCCTTGCCGGCCTCGATCAGCTGCTCGGCCCAGAGGTAGAGCTGCTCGTAGTAGTCGGAGGCGAAAAAGAGCCGGTCGCTCCAGTCGTAGCCGAGCCAGCGCACGTCTTGTTGAATCGCCTCGACGAATTCGGCCTCCTCGGCGATGGGATTGGTGTCGTCCAGGCGCAGGTTGAAGCGTCCGCCGTACTTCAAAGCCGTACCGAAGCTGACCCAGATCGCCTTGACGTGGCCGATATGCAGGTAGCCATTGGGCTCTGGCGGGAAACGCGTGCACAGGGCAGAGGCAGCGAGCGCGTCGGACGCGAGCTCGGCCTCGATGTGCTCGTGGATGAAGTTGGGGGCGTTGTCGCTGGCCGTATCGGAGGCGTCGGGCATGGCGAGGCTACTATGGCGCAGACTCGGTCGGCGGCAAGCGTGGTGGACAGCGGTGCTTTCAGTCGTCCATGCCGGGCAGCGGATAGGCGCCGAAGAGCCAGGGATGGATCGAGACGATGGCGGCGAAGACCAGCAGCGTCGCCAGCACGCGGCCGAGGCCGATCTCGCTGAAGACGAAGCGGTTTTTGCCCGTGGCGATGGCGGCGAAGGGCAGGTTCGAACTCTGGGCGACGTAGCTTGACCAAGTTTCGCCGAGGTCCTGGGCGCGCTTCTGGTCGATGGAGAAGGTGCCAACCAGGGAGACCACCAGAAAGGTCGCGAACAGCGCTAGCGAGGCGCGATCGCCGTTGACCGTGAGGTGGAAGCTCGACCAGACGATCACGCCCCACAGGAAGGGATGGCGGGTGACGCGTTGGATGCCGCGGGGCTCGGGGGCGCTCGCCAGGAGCTTCTCCTGGCCCACCGAGGTCGGGTTGGGCGACGACAGGCCGGCGACCACGAAAAAGAGGGCCGTCAGCATCACCGGCACCGACAGGGCAGCCGGTGGCGTGCCGAAGTGCCAGTAGAAGACGTTGTCGAAGGCGAAGGCGCGGCGGTAGCCAAAGACGATGAAGCCAAGGGCGGCCAGCGACGCCAGCGAAAACGCCCCCTGGTAGGCGCGCGGGCCCAGGGCGCGGACCAGGCGGGCGCGCAGGGGCGTACCAGAAATCAGGCTGTGCAGGGCCACAAAGAGGGCGCTGGCCGAGAGCAACATCGACACCGCGGCGAGCTTAGCGCGGAATCGCGGCGCGCAAAGGGCCGGTAGGCGCAAGCAGGGGCCCCACAGTCGCAGCTCGGCGCCGCCTACCGGGCCAGTGTCGGCCCGCGGTCGCTGAAGGCCCACTTGGCCACCAGCGCCACACAGGCGGCGCCGAGATGGGCGCCGAAGGTGGTCGCCGAGGCGCCGGCGAAGGCTTCGAGGATCGACAGTAGGGTCCAGCCGCCGATGATGGCCCAGGCTGGAATCGAGAATAGGTGCCAGGGACGATACAGCCCCAGCAGGAAGTCGAGCCGCACGCGAAAGAAGGTGAGGCCGAAGAAGACCGACAGCGCCGTGATCACGGTATCGCTTCCGATTAGGGGCGCGCCGGTGGTCGGGTCGTAGGCGACGTGTGCGGCCGAACCGGCCAGGGAGGCCACGACGATCAGTAAAAGCAGGCGCAAGCTGCCCAGGAACTGCTCGAGGTTGTCGGCGAGAAACACGAAAAAGAAGAGATTGACCAGACCGGCCAGCAGCCCGCGCTCCAGCAGCGGCGCCACCAGCCACGGCAGGCCGCCCAGGCGCAGCGGCGCCTCGGCGCTCAGGCCCAGGTGGTGAGCGGCTTCGGGTATTGTGGATGATACGAGCGTGCCGACCAGCAGCGCCAGGGCATAGGAAAGCGTGGTGACGGGCAGCCAGTGCTCGGCGCCGTCGTGGGCGATCGGGGCGCCCAGGTGATGGGCCAGACGCTGCCAGGGATTCTTGATACCGAAGTCCAGCGAACGGCCCGGCTCGTCCTGGGCGGGGCCCGTCACCGTCACCAGAGCTTTTGCGATACGTTCGGGATCGGGCCGCGGGGCTTCGGGGGCCTGGGGCGGTGCGACCGCAGCGGCCAGGGCTGCATCCTCGCCGGCATCGAACCAGAAGACATGGCAGCGCCGGCAGACATCGAGGGCCAGTTCTGGCGCGGCGCCGGCGGATGCGGTGGGCGCGTGCGCCACCTCCGCCATCGGCTCACAGCAGGCCGGACACGCGAGCTCACCGCTCGCTCCCTGGGCCTGCCGCCACAGCCGCCCCACGGTCTGGGCATCGCTCAGCCGTCGCACCAGGGCCGTACCCAACATGCGCCCCGAACAGCGCCGGCAAACGAACTCGACACGCCCCGGACTGGCCGCATTCGAAAGCCTCAGACCACAGCGAGGGCACCCAAACATGCGCCGAGCAGGATAGCGCGGAGCCGCGTCTGAAAGCCGTCTGAAAGCTTCCAGGACTTTTTTCGCCGGCGACTTGCAGGACTGGCCCGCCCACGGCTCGACGCGCTGGACTTTCAACGCATCGAAGACCCCCGCAAAGCCCGGGGCAAGCGCTGGCAGCTGGACTCGCTGCTCAACCTTTTGGCGCTGGCCATGATGGCCGGGTGTAAGAGCCTGACCGACGTCGAGAAGCTCAGCGACGAGATGAACGGCCCGGTGCGCCGGATGCTCGGCATCAACCGCCGCGTCGCGGACACCACCCTGCGCGACCTGGTGTGCCGCCTCGAACCCGACGCACTGAGGCCGGCGCTGCATCGCATCATCAAGGCCGCCTACCGCCGCAAGGCCCTCAAACCCCAGTCGCTACCCTTCGGCATGGTGGCCATGGATGGCAAGGCCACGTCCATCCCCGCCTGCGACGACTACTTCGCCCAGCCCAGCAGCGGCAGTGACGATGGGCTGGTGCGTACCATCACCAGCGCCCTGGTCAGCGCCTCGGCCAGACCCTGCATCGACATCAGTCCCGTGCCAGCCTCGACCAACGAGATGGGGCATTTCGAGCAAGCTCTTGGCCAGCTACTCCAGGCCTACCCCGGAAGCGGTCGTGGTCGGCTCTTCGAGCTCATCAGCTACGATGCGGGCGCTTGCTCGCTGCGCAATGCCACGCTCATTGTCGAGCACGACCTGCACTACCTGCTGGCCCTCAATGACGCGCAACCGAGCCTACTGCTCGAAGCCCGCCGCTTGCTTCAGCAGCGCGAGCCATCGCAAGCCGATGCCTGCACCGAAGACGTCGTCGGTGCCACCACCGTCGTGCGTAGACTTTACTTGACCGATGAAATGGCCGGCTGGCTCGAGTGGAAGCACCTGCGGACGGTGCTGCGCGTCGAAAGCGAGCGCTTCGACCGCGAGGGCAATCGCATCGAGCACTTCAATCGCTACTTCCTGTGCAGCTTTGAGCTACCGCGGCTCAATCCGCGGCAGTGGCTTTCGGCCGTGCGTGCACACTGGGGCGTCGAAAACAACAACCACCACACCCTCGATGCGGTCTTCGAGGAGGATGACCGGCTCTGGATCGTGGCCAACCCCAAGGCCATGGTCGTGGTCGCGGTCCTGCGCCGCATCGCCTACTCCATCCTCACGCTCTACCGCTCGGTTACCCAACGCGGTGAGGAGCAGCGCACCACCCCCTGGCGCGATCTGCTGCGTTGGTTTGCCCAGACACTGCTGATGGCCACCGCCGAGCAGTTACGCAACCTGCGGCCACGCCGCATCCAACACGCCCCCAGCTGAGCTGGCCGGACTCCGTCTGGGGCGCCCACAAGACGCATTTGCCGACATCGACGGGGCGGCTCCCGGGCTGCGACACGCCTGGGCTGCGCCCTCCCGCCGCCCGCAAACGCCCGATTCTTCCGCAACCCGCCCTCAGCCGGGGAAGCCCCGCCTGCGTCTAGGACTTTCGATCAGGTCTGGAGATGATTGCCCGTCCCTTGACATGGTCCGGCGAGGAGAAGGTTTCCTTGAATAGGGTGTCGTGGAGCTGCTCCTCGACTATCGCGACCAGGGTAGCGGCGCCGATCGCGAAGGCAAGGTCGCTCCTGTTGCGTAGCCCGCGTGCCGGCAATGGCGAGAGACCCCGCAACCTCGCGATGCCTGGCGGCAAACGTTTGAGGTCAGGATCCAAACGCGATCTGTGAAGCTTCTAACATCCCCAAGTCCGGACATTTCTTGTGCTGCAAATTCAGTCTCACACCATCATCTCTAGCCTCTACACGCGAGCAGGTATTTGATGACCCGGCTAGGCCTGGTCATTTTTTTGACAACTGAGGCAATTTGTTGCTTGCGCGACAAGTTCCGCCATGTAAAGAGTTGCCGCATGAAGTGAGTGGATGTGGTCGTTCGCGTCCCTTTTCTCTTGTTGGGGCGGGATGACGATGCGAGTCCGCATCCGCGCTGTACCCGTTTGTGTCGATTTCGTTGGGAGGTTGGACGTGGCCGAAACGACCATTGGACGCGCCGTCCTTGTGGACGGCGATGAGCGGACCCGTGCGCTCATCGCGGCAGGCTCGGGCAAGCCGCTGGTGGAGCACTGGGACGAGCTTTCACTCGAAGAGCTTCTAGCAGGAGCCGTGGAGGCGCGGGTGGTGATGGTGAACGTCACCGCGCACAAGGAGGCGCAAGCTTTCGAAAGGGTCAGCAGCGCGCGCGGTCTGCCCGGGTCGCCCGCGATCGTGGTCGCGGGCCACAGCACCCTGGGCCATGTGGTCGCGGCCCTCTTCGATGCGGGCGCCGATTCCTTTGTCGATCTTTCGCTGCCCAATGCCGATCTGGGCGCTGCGATCGCAAAGGCACTCGATGGGGTCGCTCAGTGCCAGGCTACCGCGCGCCGTGTGGTCGGTCGCGTGGGGCTGAAGCAGGTCTTGAGCATCATGCGCGCCAACATGGTGGTCGAATGTTTGCAGCGCAATCAGGGTAGCCGGCGCGCCGCGGCGCGAGAGCTCGGTGTCGATCGCCGCTATGTGCAGCGGCTGGCCGATGCGCTGGGCGATGACGCCTCCCGTGGTTGCGACTTCGGCTGAGCTACGGACCTCCTCGGGCAGGACGCCAAATAAGGCCGGCCGAATTAGGCTACGCTGTTCCCGCCCCCGCGGCGGGGGCAGGCGTCTCCTTGCGCGCGCGCCCTCCCCCCAGGAAAAGTGAGGGATTTCCCGTCGAAACCGCGGGGTTCTCTAACCATGAAACGCTATGGGGTTGCGTGATGCGTGCGTGTCGATTACGGCCGATCGGTGATCAGGGCGGGTCAACCGTTCATCCCCCCAAGCGGTGGGCTCAGCCCTGGTCGCCATTGAATGGACGCGACGCCGCAAACAAAGCGGCCGGCCCGTCGAGGGGGGGGATCCTCGACAAGGGGGCCGGCCTGACGCCGCGTCCGGAGAGGGGGGGAACCGGCGCGGCGTCTGGTGCCAGCATACAGCATCAATGTGTAAGGCGAAGCACTAATTCGCCGGTGCCCGCAGATCGCAGGCCGAGCACTCCGCGGAGCAACTACGAGTTACCACCCCTCCCCCAGAACCGACTCAGAGTTCCTCAGGCACGAAGCCTTCAGCGGGCTGTGGTCCCTTGCCGACCATGCGATGACAGGTGGCGCAGGTGGCCAGAAAGCGGCCGTAGATGTGCGCCCGGGCATCGGCGTCGGCATCCGCGCCTGTAGCGCCCGCTTCTTCGGCCAGCTTGTGCACGTGCTCGGTCAGGGCCTTGACCTTGGCGGCGTGGGCGCCGCCGGTCAGCACCGCGGGGTCGACGCCGGTTGACTCGAGTTCCTTGGCCGCCTCGGCAAAGAGTTCGCCCGAGCCGAGCACCAGGCCTTCCCACATGCGCGAGGCGACCCATAGGTGGCGCTGCATGTGGCTCCGCGCGTCTTCGCCGGTGGGCATCGGGGAGGCGGCGAAGATGGGGCCGTCCTTCGCCTCTTGATGGCAAGCGCCGCACTTGGTCAGCGTGGTCGCCAGCGCCGCGCCCGCTTCGCGCAGGGTCTTGACCTCGGCAAAGCCGGCGGCCGCCTGCTGCATGGGCTGAAGCAGGGGCCGCAGCGTCTGGGGCAAGGCGTCGCCCTTTTCGTGCTCGGCCAACCACTTCATGGCGGCACCGGCGGCTTCGATGTCGCCGCGGATCAAGGCTTCGCGGGCCTGGGCGGCATGGGCGAAGTGGCCTCGCATCAGCTTCTGAACCTCGGTCTTGTCCCCCGGGGCTTTGGGGGCCGGCTCGACGGCCGCTGGTTCCGCCGGCGCTTCGGCGCTGGGTTCCGGTGGCGCGGTAGGCTCGGGGGCCTTGTCCTGCTCGGGAGTGCAGCCATGGCCGCACGCGAGGACGGCGAGAAGGAGGAGGGGGATCGAGACGCGCATGTTCGCCACATAGGCCCGGGCACCGGCGCCGCAAACGACAACCCCGCACACAGGCTCAGGCACCGCCGCAAATCAGTTGATCGTTTGGTGCGTGACGGCGGCGTTCGATCGCGAGCGGACCCGCCGGCGCGTGCCAAAGGGGGAAGCTGTTCTTTCGCGGACCCTTTTTTTGATCGGGGCCTCAGTCGGCGACGGCTACCTCGAAGACGTAACGGCCGTCGTTGTCGGTGTTGAAGCCGTCGACGAGGTAGTAGTGGGTGCCCGCCATGAGCATTTCGTCGAGGCGACTGTTGGTGCCTCCCAGACCGTCGTCGTCATTGCAGGCGGTAGCCAGGTCGGCGTCGCAGCTGGCCGCGCCCTCGCCCGTGTCCGCGAAGCGATAGAGCACGGTGTCGAAGCCGGCCTCGACCGATGCCGTCACGCGCGCGTCCTTGGCGAGATCGAGTCGGTAAACGCCGTCGCGGGAGCGCGCACCGCCGCCGCACTGGGCCTCGTAGTCCGACAGCAGCAGCGTGGTGTCACCCGAGAAGACGCCGCCCTCGGGCGGTAGCTCATAGGCGGTGGCACAGGTGTCGTTGCCCGAAACCGCCACCGGCACCGTGCGCGGCAGCGGGTCGATGGAGACCGTGAAGCTGGCCGGATCGGTGGACTCGATCACCAGGTAATAATCGCCCGGCTCCAGATTGCGCACACGGGCATCGACGCTACCATAACCCCAGCATGCCAACTGCGAGTCAAGGCTTCCACAGCTGCTGCGAAAGTCGAATCCGAGGCGGGCCAGCAGGCCTTCGGCGCGCACGCGCAGGTCGGTGGGCTCAGTGACCGGAACGCGGTAGACGGTGTCGCGCAAGAACAGACCGCAGCTGTCGCCGCTGCCTTCACTGCAGCCGCAAGTGACGTTGATCAGGTCCTGGCGATCGGCGAGCGTGCCGATGCTCTCGCTGCCGACCTCGAGCACCAGCGGGTCGCCGCAGCCGTCGCCGGGGGGCGGCGGCGTCGGCTCGAGTAGCGCCACGTCGAGGCTGAAGTCGACCTCGCGCGTGGGCGAGCTCTCGACGATCACGTAGTAGGTGCCCGCGGGCATCTGATGCATGCGGCCGCGCGCAGGCGCGTCGCTGATGCAGCGCAGGGTGCTGCTCGGGTCATTGCAGGCCGAGCGGATGGCGATGTTCATGCGCTCGCCGGTGAAGCTGATGGCCGAGACCTCCAGGTCGCGCTCGCGATCCAGGGTGACGCTGTAGACGAGCTCACCGGAGCCGGTGAAGCTGCAGGGCAAGTCCTGGGTGTCGCTGACGTCGACGAAGTCGGCCTCGAAGCGCCCGCCCTCTCCGAGGTCCAGCGGACTTTTGCAGCTCTGATTGGTGGGCGCCGTGGTGGGCTCGCTGAACTCGGCATCCAGGACGATCTGCGACGACAACTCGCTATTGACGATCACGTGGTAGCGCCCGGCCGGCAGCGCCCGCATGCGAACCAGCCCGGGGAAGCCACGCACGCACTCGAGCTCGGAAGCGGCGTCGCTGCAGCTCTCGCGCACGGCGATGGTCGAGGTCTCCTCCGAGCCGTCGCTGAGGATGCCCCGGGCTTCGAGCCGGACGTCGCGGGGAGCGTCGATCTCGAAGACGTAGGCCAGGTCGCGCAAGCCAGCGCTGCCGCAGGCCAGGGCGTAGTCGGCGGTGGCGCCGGCCAGGCCCAGGGCGAAGACGCCTCCGGCGCTGATGTCGAGCGCGTCGTCGCAGCTGTCGTGCTCGGGGCGGCCGCAGCCCAGCTGCTCGTCGACCCGATCGTCGCAGTCGTTGTCGACGCCGTCGGCGCAGATCTCGACCGACTCCTTGCCGCGCGTGGCGTCGTAGTCGTCGCAATCGGTGCCGCCGAAGCAATGCCAGTCGACCTCGCCGTCGTCGTCGAAGTCGCGCGGTTCGTAGATACAGCTCTTCTGCTCTTCGTCGCAGCGGTCGATGGTGCAGACGTCGTCGTCGTTGCAGACGCGGTTGACTCCAGGTCGACAGCCGGCGACCGGATCGCAGACCTCGTGGCCGTTGCAGAAGATGCCGTCGCTGCAGGTGCTCGAATCGGCGGCGTGGATGCAGAAGCCGCCGGGCTCGCACAGGTCCTTGCTACACTCGACGCCATCGTCGCAGTCGGCGTCGGTCTCGCACAGGACCGCTCCGGGCGGGATCGGGTCCTTGACCGCGGCGTCGTAGGGCGGCAGCAGCGGCGGAATCTCGATGAGGGCGACGTCGTCGCGGCAGCCCCCGGCCCACAGCCCCAGCCAAAGGGCCCAGATCGCGATGGCTCGGGCCCCGGTCAGCATCTGGCCATTATCCCAAGCGCAGGCTTTTTTGCCAGCGCGCAACAGGAAATCACCCACATCCACCGACATGACCCCGGGACGGCCCCGGGACGACCCCGGCGCGGCTCGGTTTTCCGGTTTTACGCGGGTGCAGCGCCGACGCTACAATCGCTACCGTCCCTAGCCTGCGCGCCCGACGATGAGCGAAGCCGAGACCACCGCCCAGTCGCTTACGCTGCCGCTGCCCCTCGACCAGCTGCCGGCGGCGCTCAAGCGCTTCTGCAATCCCAAAGGGCCGGCGCCCGCGCGCGTGATGGCGGCCAAGGGCCTGGTGCCCGTGCGCGGCCACGATCAGGTCACGATGCTGGCCCAACTGGCCCACGACGAGACCCCCGACGTGCGCAAGGCGGCGCTCAAGACGCTCGAGGATTTGCCCGAAAACGTCATCGATCCGGCCTGCGAGGCGCCGCTACCGGCGGCGGTGCTGAACTTCCTGGCCGGCTTCCTCAAGCGCGAGGAAGCCCATACGCGCATCGCCGTCAACGCCGCCAGCGCCGACGCCACCGTGGAGCGCATCGCCGCCACCGCCTCCGAGTCGCTGACCGAGCGCATCGCCACCAACGAAGCGCGGCTGCTGCGCGCGCCCACCATCATCGAAGCCCTCTACAAAAACCGCAACACGCGCATGTCCACGGCCGACCGCCTGGTCGATCTGGCGGCCCGCAATGGCATCGAGCTGACCGGCATCCCGGCCTTCGCCGCCCACGTGGAAGCACTGCAGGGGGAGCTGATCCCCGAGCCCAGCGACGAGCCCCTGCCCCAGGACGAGACCTTCGTCACCACCCTCGCGGCCGACAGCGAAGAAGACGTCTTCGAGCGCGACAAGGTCACCGGCCAGGAAGACATCAAAAAGCAGTTCAAGCCCCTGAGCATGGCCATCAAGGACATGACCAAGGCCGAGAAGATCCGCCTGGCCATGGTCGGAAGCAAGGCCGCCCGCTCGATCCTGGTGCGCGACAACAACAAGCAGATCGCCTACGCCGCCATCGCCTCGCCGCAGATGACCGTCCAGGAAGCCGCTGAAGTCGCCAAGAGCAAGGAGGTCAGCGAGGACATCCTGCGCTACGTGGCCGGCAAGCGCGAATGGATCAAGCAGGGCGAGGTCAAACATAACTTGGTGTTCAACCCCAAATGCCCCGTGGGCGTGTCGCTGAAATTCATCAGCCACCTGCGCGTCGACGAGCTGCGGCAGCTGTCGCGCAGCCGCAACGTCTCGGGCCAGCTGCGCTCGATTGGGGCCCAGATCCTGTCGCGCAAAGAAAAACGGTAACCACTCCCCATGTCACTGCTGAGAAAGATCCTGGGCGGCAAGAGTGCCGCGGAAGAGCGCGCCGCCGCCGATGCCCTCTTCGAGGCCGGCGACTTCGGCCTGGCCAAGCTCGCCTACGAACGCACCCAGCGGGCCGCACGCAAGCAACGGGGGCGCGACAGAAGCGGTAGCGACAGCGGCGACGCCCTCAGCGACGCCGCCCTGGAGCGCCGCATCGAGCAGTGCTGCGACGCCCTGGCCGAAGGACGCATCGCCGAGGCCGAGCGCCTGCTGGCCGAAGGCAATGAACGGCTGGCCTTCGATGAGCTGTCATCGGCCCTGGAGACCGCGCGCAGCCAGGCGGTGATCGATCGCGCACGGGAAATAGCTGCTGGTTATGAGCGGCAAGACGCCCGCCAGCAAGCCCAACTGCCCGAGTTGTCGCTGGAGGAGCGCTTCGAGCTGATCGCCGGCAACTTCGAAGACGCCCAGGACGCCGAGTACCGCGCCCTGGGCCCCGAGCTGGTGGAAGCCCTGGTGGCCCTGCACGAGGGCGAGGCCGAGCGCGCACTGCCGGTGCTGGAACAGCTCTACGAGGGCGCCCAGGCGCGCCGTTTCCTGCACTATGAAGTCGGCCGCGCGCGGCTGCTGACCGGCGACCGCGAGGGCGGCCAAAAGGCCCTCGAGAGCTTCCTCGAGAGCCTGGCCGACGACGAACACGGCGAGGCCTGCCTCGGTGCGCACATGGAGCTTGCGGCCCTACTGCGCGAGGCCGGCGACTTCGAGGGTGCGGTGGCGCGGCTGCAGCAGGCGCTCGAGGCAATGCCCGAAGACCCGCGGCCCTACCTGGCCATGGGCCGCTTCTTCCGCGGCGAGGGCCTGCCGACGGAGGCGCTGGAGGTGCTGGCCTCGGCCGAGGCGGTGCTGCAGCAGAGCCACTATTTGATCACCCTGGAGCGCGGCCTGGCCCACGCCGACCTCGAGCAGGACCGCAAGGCCGCGGAACTGCTGGAGTCGGTGGTCGAGGAACTCAGCGCCCGCGGCCAGCTGGACCTGCCGCCCGAGGGCACCCGCCGCCTGGCCGAGCTGCACGAAAAGGCCGGCAACAGGGCGCGCGCCGCCGACCTTTACCGGATCTTGGCCTCCGGCAGCCACGTGGAAGGCCACTTCGACTACCACCACCAGGCCGCGCGCCTGATGGCCGGGCTGGGCAACGACGACGAGGCTCGGCGCATGCTGCAGCGGGCCCTGGAGCTGGCCCCCGACGACGAGGCCCTGCGCGGCCGGCTGCAAGACGAACTCGCACAGCTGTCGTGATGGCGGCCCCCGCAGGCCTGATTGGTGGTCGTGCGACAAAGTCGCTCGACTACCAATGCGGCCGATAACGGAGTGTGACCGCACCGCGGATATCGGTCCCGGATGGGACCCGGATGGTGACCCGCACCTGCGATCTGCGCCGGTTCTACTTGCGGCCTGATCCTGTGGTCAATCAGATCGTGCGCTACTGCCTGTTCCGCGTTGCCGCCAAGTACGGGGTGCTGCTCCACGCCGCAAGCTTTGAAAGCAATCACTTTCATCTGGTTCTGACCGACACGACCGGGCGCCTGGACCTGTTCATGGCGTGGCTCGATCGCTGCATTGCCAAGTGCCTGCTCCAGTACCTCCGTGAGCAGTATCCCGACCGCCACACCGGGACGATCTGGTGCGACCAATCCTTTAGCGACCTGCTGCTGACCAATCACGCCGCTGTCCAGGACAAGCTCTGCTACACCGTGCTCAACTGCGTCAAAGACCGGCTGGTGCCCGACTACAAGCAGTGGCCAGGGGTGCTCCACGGTCCATCCGACTGGCTCAAGCCCCCGATGGAGGTCAGTCGGCCCGAGTACTTCTGCGATCAAACCGGCGACGCTCACGCGGTTGCCACCGGCCGCTTCGTGCCACCACCGCAGTTCGGCGACCGCCCGCTGCCAGGCCTGGTGGAAGACTTCCGCCAACAGCTCAACAGGCGCCAGCTTGAGCTGGTAACCGAGGCACGCACCGCCGGGCAGGGCTATGTCGGCGTCAAGAAGATTCTCGCCACCGACCCCTTCGACGCTACCGACAACGTCAGGCCCAAAGGCAAGCGCAACCCGACGGTTGCCGCGGGCGGCGATCGTGAAGCGTACAAGAAAGCCGTAGATGCCGTGCGAGACCACCGGCGGCGCTACCGGCAAGCATGGAAGAGCTATCGCCGAGGGCTCGACGCAATCTTCCCCGGTGGTACGCTATTGATGCGGCATCGATACCGCCAGCCCTGCGAGCCGCTGGACTGCTGGTGGTGTGTGTGTTGGCGCGGTGCCCGGCGCCGCCGCCGGGCACCGGATAGCGTCGGCGGGGTAGCCGGCGGAGGCCGCAGGCGGCAAGCTGGAGCGCCGGTAGCGCACCGGTGCGCCCGCGAGCCGGTCGCGAGACTACGGAGGGAGCCTTCGGGAGGGGGCGCTTGCGGCGCTTGGGCGTGGTTCGAGGCTGAAGACCGGTCATCTCGGACAGGTCGGCGCTCGCAGCGCAAATGGAATTCACTCAGAAGTAGGCTCAAAGTAGGCTCAAGGTGGGTCGGAAGTTTGAGGGTGTCACGGGAGTTGCTGAGCTGTCCTCGTCGTGCCGAATCGTCCACCGCCACGCCTCAGGCATGGGCAGCTTCGCCCCAGCGCCTCAGGGCTTCGCCATCCGGCCCATGAAGAGGATGGCTCCGGTCGGCTCGTCGCGGATCAGATAGAGAAAGGGGCGGTCGATGGCGATCGCGAGCTCGGGCTGCGGCGGTGCGCTGCGCCCCACCAGCACGACCGCCGTCGCGGCGGAGGCTTCGGTGCCCTCTTCGTCGACGCGGATCGTGGCCTGGTGGAATACGTCGTCGATGTAGGGACGTGCGTCGTCGACGGCGTTGGAGAAGTCGGCTGCGCTAGAGTCGAAGGCTTCGGCCATTCCGAGCGCGCTCAGCATCGCCTTCAACCGGATGCTCTCTCCCTCGTGCTTCCAGCGGGGCATTCCCAGGTCGGCGGTGATGGACCGCAGGCCGGCTTCGAGCTCGGCCAGGCCTTCGACGCTGAGCTGGGCCTCGAATTCCGGCAGGGTTCCGGCGTTGGGCACGAGCAGCAACATCGACAGCTGGCGGCCCTGGTATCCGACGTCGACGGCGGTCACCGTCGGCGCCTCGTAGTATCCGACCTGCACGGTGCCGTGCATCATCGGGACTTGCACCATTTCGCCTGCGAGGGTGGTGAAGTCGCCCTGCTCGGTCGACGCTTCGTCGAAGGGCTGCACCCAGCCAGCTTCGAAGTGGATGGCGTTGACCAGAACCATCAGGGTCTGGCGAGAGAGCGCGCCGTCGGGCAGGAGCCCGATGACGCGTTTGTCGGTTTCGTGTTCGACCCAGGCGTTGATGATGTCGCGGCTCTCGTCGGTCGCGCCCTGGAAGTCGAGCAGCTTCAGGCCGGCGCCGTAGTGTAGGCCCAGGGTGTCGATGAAGCTTGCGCGGAAGGCGGTGCCGCGCTGGCCCCAGATGGAGTTGACCACGTGCAAGCGGAAGGGCTCGTCGTCTCCCTGCGCCTGCTCGCCCCGGCTCTCGAGCTCGAGGTCGAGTTGGTTGAAGGACGCGTGCAATGTCTCGTCCGGGAGATCGAAGTGCAGGGCCGACACCATCGCTTCGGCCGTGGTGCCGGCGGCGCCAGCATAGGTCATCACCAGGGCGGTCGAGATGCTGTGGGGCGAGAAGAAGAGGTTTTCATCCGAAGCGTTCGCCAGCTCGCCGTACATGGCGAGGGCCGCGCGCCGATTGGAGTCGCGGAGCTGGCCGGCGCTGGCGGCGTCGACGTCTGGCGAATCGTCACGGCTCAGGGCCGAGGTGAGCTCCTCGAAGCGCTCGTGCAACGGCTCGCCGCTCTGTCCGCCGGCACAGGATGCTGCCGCGACGCAGAAGGCGCTCAACCAGGCGGTGCAGGGTGATGTCCACGTCTTCATCGGCAAGGCTCCCTCGCATCCAGTATGCGCACGCGGGGCCTGCGGACCAGCGCTCATTTGCACTTTTTGTGTGCATTTTAGCCCATGAATGTGCAATTTTGCTAGATGGACTACGAAGTGATCGCCAGTGAGCTCGTGCGCGCGCTACGGGGGGCGCGTTCGCAGACCGCGTTCAGTCGCCGCCTCGGCTTTCGCAGCAACATCGCCTACGCGTGGGAGTCCGGGCGCCGGCAGCCGACGGCGGCCGGGCTCTTCGGTGCCGCTTCCCGCACCGGCGTCGACCTTCAGTCGGGCCTCTCGCGCTTCTTTCGCTCGCCGCCCGATTGGCTGGCCGACGCGGATTTGAGTACCTGCGAGGGGGTGGTTCGCCTGCTCGAGGAGCTGCGCGCCGGCGCCCGCATCGCGGAGCTATCGCGCCGCACCGGCTTCAGCCGCTACACCCTCGCGCGCTGGTTCAAGGGGCAGACCGAGCCGCGCTTGCCGGATTTCCTGGCACTGGTGGAAGCCACCTCGCTGCGCCTTCTGGATTTTCTGGCCGCGCTGACCGATCCGCTCTTGCTGCCGAGCGTGGCCGACGACTGGCGCCGGCTCGACGGTCAGCGGCGGTTGGCCTACGAGATGCCTTGGACCCAGGCGGTCGTGCTGGCCCTCGAGCTGCAGCGTTATCAATCGGCCAGCTGCCATGACTCTGCGTTGATCGCCGAAGAGCTGGGCATTTCCGAGTCCCAGGTCGAGCGCTGCCTTCAGATGCTCCAGGACACGGAGCAGATCCGCTTCGAGCGGGGCCGATGGGTGCCGGTGCGCGTCGCCACCGTCGACACCCGCCGCGACCCGGATGCCGGGCGCATGCTGAAGCGCTTCTGGGCGCAAGTGGGTGGTGCGCGGCTCGACGCGGGCGGTGCCGGGGAGTTTTCCTACAACGTATTCACCGTGTCGGAGGAGGACTACGAACGCCTCCGGGAGCTGCACGCCAACCACTACCAGGAGATGCGCCGGATCATTGCGGCGTCCACCGGGTGTGAACGCGTGCTGCTCGCCAACCAGCAGCTAATCCCGTTGTCAGATCGCGATTGAGCACGCGGGGCGAAGCCGGAGCGTCAGTGGTCGGTTGTCAACCAGTTGCTGATCGCAACCATCGGCGCCAGCGAGGCGCGCGTGATGGCGCGCAGCGTCGGGTGGCGTGCGATGAGATGCGCGGGCTCGCGTCCGAAGGTGTAGTAGAAGGCGACCAGTGCGCGGCCGGGGGCGTGGCTTTGCAGGTAGCGGTCGGGCAGCCGTCGCAGGGGGCCGATGTCAGAGGCCAGCGGGCTGCCGTAGGCGGCCGTGGCGACGAAGCGAGGGCCGGGGAAGATCCGTCCAGGGAAGATCCGTCCATGGGCGTCGGGGGAGGAACGGAGGTCGCGGCGGCGGCTGGCGGCGCCGGCGAGGTGAGCGCGGGAGCTGAAGCGGCACGCGGGGCAGAAAAACGGCGCTCCAGCACGCACCCAGACTACAAGTTTACACCCCCAACCAGCCTCCGGACGCACCAATGCGTGCCCGGGCTCGAACCAGGCACGCATTGACCGAGGCTGCGCCACCGTTATGGAGGAGGGTGAAGGTAGGCTCAAGGTGGGTCGGAAGTTAACGCGGTGGTCGATGACTACTCCGAGTAGTTGACGGCGGTGCGAGCAATCCCTCCGATGCGCGGCAAGAAAGCCCGAATCTCGGACAACTTGCAGTTGTCGGTTTCGCGGCGTTCCCTAGGGCCATCACGGACGACCCGTCCGACGCACGCGAAAAAAAGCAGACGCGCCGGAATGAACCCGGATGCACCAGACCGCACGAACCAGACAGTCCAGATCACGCTGCATGTCCGCATTGGCGGTTAATTCTGCGTACAGAGGGTTCTGACGCTGACTTCAACTGCGTGGCCCACTGACCGCGCGTGCTTCACCATGGCACCTGTGGCAGCCCGTCTCGGAGCGGAGTAACCGGTCCTCACGGGCATTTCACGCCACTCGGCTTTTGCAGCCCACCGTTCCAACCTTGGTGGGGTTCTAGCTCACCGGTACACCTCCACGCCTCGCGGCGCACGAAGAGTTTCGCAGAAGAGAGACTACGTGAACATTTTCGCTGCCACGGTTCGGAACTGATAGGCTGGTTGAAGTTGGCTATGGCTAATCACGCCTATTGCCCTTCCCCGCGACCCCACGGACCTGACTCGATCGTGCACTGGCCCGAAACGCAGACAGCGCCGAGCGTGGAGGGATCTACGCAGTCCGCCACTGCGCACTCGCAGCCCGCACTCGTGAATTCGGACATGAGCTGCGACCCGGTGCGGCCGAGGCTTTGCAGCGGGGCATCCGCGTTCAGGGCGACACCGCAGAGCCAGCCCGCGACGCAGCTTCCCTCGAATCCGGCGATGCGGCAGTCCTCGCTTCCCTCGCAACCCGCGTTGCGACGAATCAAATCGACCAGCTCGTCCGAGATGTCTTTACACGACCGCTTGTCCGCCACCGCCAGCGCGCTGCCCTCGAGGCCAGCCGCGTCGCTCCCCAGCGAGGCATCCGAAGCACCGGCGTGGCCGGCGTCGACCGCGGTACCGGCGTCGACAGCGGCGGAAGCGCCGGAAGCGGCCGAGCCCGGTGCCATGCCGCCGCCGTTGCCACACCCCAGCGCCACGATGAGAACCGCAAGTGGTGTAGCTCGTGTGTCAAATTGTGCCGTACGCCGGGATCGGTCAGCCATGATCACCAGCGTCAAAGCAAACGGCGTGCCAATCGGACGGGGGATGTCCCGCCGCCTGTTGATCATCGTGAACGAAGCGGTGGCCCATCGGCAGGTTCATGGTCACGCGGCACTCTGCTCGAACCAAAGAGGGCGGAGGACCAGTTGCGTATCTCGCGACGCATGCCCCCGTGGGGCTTTGACCTCAGTCAGGGGGGTCGGAGCCGCCCCTGGTAGTGCCACCTGGCGGGCGGCCTCTTCGCTTGTCGCGCAGGATTACCAGCCGCCGAGATTTGGCGGCTTCTTCATCGCCGACGGTTCGATCGAAGCGATGGCGCTCAACCGGCGCCCCTCGGGCGGGCTCTTGCGGCTGTTCCGCGGAGCCCGGAGCCGGCACATCGGTATTGGCGTCGTTCTCGTCCGGGTCGCTGCTGTCGGCCGGTACGTACTCCGCGTACTCGCAGATGACCTAGATGTGCTCGGCGGGAGTCATGATCCGCTCTCGGGACCGCTACGGCGCCATCTGCGGCGTCCGGTCCCCTTGAAATACACGGAGTATTCCGGCGGAGGCCGTCCTTGCATCTGGCATCGTATCGACCCCGATCATCGGCTCAGCACTCCCGCCGAGCACATCTAGGCCTCTTCTTCGAAGGTTTCGTTCACGAAGGCCATCAACGCACGCGAGCGCTCGATCATCTGCTCCCGCGGCGACAGCACGCTCCCCTCGATCCAGGTGGCCTCAGCCTCGGCGTCCCCGGTCACCTCGCCCACGGGTGCTGCCCCGCCATCCACGACTTCGGAGTTCGTCTCAACCGTCCCGCTCGAATCCTTCTCCTTCTCTTTCTC
>Ga0224501_10000855_pt1 | contig 23569 bp, 21 predicted proteins | sample SF_Oct11_sed_USG_4_FD_169105 | JGI IMG/M metagenome (GOLD analysis project Ga0224501, IMG submission 169105) | Sediment microbial communities from San Francisco Bay, California, United States - SF_Oct11_sed_USGS_8_1 | ecosystem: Environmental > Aquatic > Marine > Sediment | place: USA... | reverse complement strand
GGGGTTTGAAGTGGGGCTGCGCAACGCGGTGGATGTGCTGGATGCGGAAAGACAAGGCTTTGACGCCAGGCATGCGCTGGCTCGGGCCAAGTATAACTACCTGCTGAGCCTGCTTCGGCTGGACGCAGCCGCCGGGAGGCTGGACGAGGATGGGCTGCGGAAAGTGGCGGGTTATCTGGCGCCCTGATCCTCTTTGTTTCGCCGGTTCCCGAGGTTGGAATTATGGCTTGCTAGCCTTGATGATCTCCATGGCGGTGGTTTTATCCAGCTTCAGCTCCCTGGCCAGGTCGCGGATGAACTGGTTCTCCTCGCTGGTGACTTTGCCATCGGCGCGCAGGGTCATGGCCGCCAGGCCGAAAATGAACTTGCGATCCTCCAGCGTCTCGATCCCCGCGGTGATCTCCTCTATTGACTGAGGGTTGGCCATCTCCTTCTTTGCCATTTGCGCTTCTTCGGGTGACAGGTCGTCCAGCTGCCCTTCCACCAGATCCCGCTCCTTTTCATGCAAAACCCCGTCGGCGTGGGCGGCGGCGATAATGATCCGCAACGCTTTGATCCCCAGACTGTCGGCGATCTCCTCCTCCGGCACTTCCAGAAACTCAAAAGCGCTGACGGAGCGATCCACCTGCCGGGCGCCGCTGGCGGGGATTGGTTCTAGGCCATCTTCGAGGGGCAATGGGGGAGGGGCCTGCTGCTCCTGCAGGGGGATCTCCTCGACGGGCAACGGCGGAGGCGCCACCGCGTCCATGTTGATTTCTATGATTCCAGGACCGAGGGAAGAAGTGGTGGCGGCGTTTTCGCCAGGCTTCAGGTCATACCACGCGCCTTTGTTGATGGTTTTATGGACCAGATCCTGGTCTATGGCGCTGGCCGACCTTTGCTGGCTGTTCCATTTCTTGAACCGCTCCGTCTCATTGCCGTAGCAGGCCCCCAGAAGGTTGCCCAGCCCCATGGCGCCTCGGGCGGTGGAGATTCCAAATCCACGGCCATGCCTGTTGGAGCGGCCTCCCAAAAGCATACCAGACGCCACGGCGCCCAGCACAGAACCAAGATTAATCATTGTCGGTCAACTTCCTCAAATAGGTAATGGAATATTCCACATTCATGATACCAAAGAAAGGCGCCGGGTTTCCATGGCGGCCATGGGAATGGGGAACAGGTCAGTATCCGAAGCTCTCCCGCACTCCTGCTGTTTCTTTCATTATCAGCGCCACTTCTTCGTATTTGAATCCGGGATCGTAGTAGTCCGGCGCAAAAACGCGGGAAGCGTATCGGGCCTGGATAGCGTCGTCCTCCAGGCCGATGAAGGAGAGGTAGCTTTGAATGGTCCGCTCCGGCGCCTGGAGCATATCCTCGAACCGGACGACCATGGCGCGGGCTTTTATATCCGCATCCGATTCTAGCAGGGTGTGGATGTGGCTGTGGATATTGCGCCAGTATTCCGCCCAGCCGTGGAGCAGCGTATTGCGATCTTCCGAGAGCATGGCCCGGCGAAGCTGTTCGCCATCGGGCGTGTTCGGGCCACCGAGGTTGATCGGGCGAAGATCCAGGCCGAATTCGAAATGCCCCCCCTGCCTCATGCTGGCCAGGGCGCGTGAACTGGCCCGGTGGATTTGTGTGAACCTGTGGTGCTGGCGCAAAAGGGAGCCGATGTGGGCCACGGGGGAGCGGACGGGGATGATGAACCTGGCGTCGGGGAATAGCCGGGCCAGGTATCCGATACGGGAAACGTTGTAATTTCCTTTGGAGATGTATCTGGCGCCATCCCGCAGATGGAGTATTTTCCGGATATGGTCCATGTAAAACTCCTCGAAAGCACGGTTGGCCGAATCCCGCCCCAGGGTGTTGTCCACCGCCGGATCGTGGAGGTGGGGGAAGAAGGCCATCCATATAGGCTCTTCCATCGCCTCCGGGCTTTCGCCTGTGACCATCATCCTGTCGCCATGGGGGCGCTCCTTTGGCGGGCCGCTTTGGCCCGGGATCATATCCACCACCTTGTTCCACCATATGGGCGCATGGACCAGGGGGAAGTCCCGGTTTCTGTGGGTGGCGGCCTGGGGGTGGGATGCGGCGATCTCCAGCAGCAATGTGGAGCCGGAGCGGGCCAGGCCGGCGATGAAGACCGGGCGGTCGATGGGGATTTGCCGGACGCTCTTTGCCACAAGGGATGTTTCCAGATCGCCCATTTCGGTGAAGAGCCAGGGAGAAGAGTAAATCAACTTGCCCAGGAGGTGAACAGGCCAGGGGACAAGCGCTATATCCATGATGGCTACTCTATGCGAAAGGCTCTTTTGATGGCCAGGGAAATGGTAATCAGCGAAACCATGGCGGGGATGATCCACCCTGCGGCCCAGGAGGGGCCGAAGTCGAAGAATATATCGGTTTCAAAGGCGGTTTCCATCCAGATGAGGATATACAGAACCGGGGCCAGGGCCACGATAGTGGCGGGGATGGTGTACCACAGCCGGGCGCCGGCCATGCGCAGGTTGGCTTTTGTCAACGCCAGCAGTTCGTTGAAGTCACCCTCATGCTTGGAAAGGTCGGCCATCATTGTCCGCGATTGGTTGGAGATCTCCTTTAATTTCTCCTGGGGGGAGGTTTTGGCGTATATCGCCATGGAGGAGGCCCCGGCCAGGCTGGCCCAGAGGATCACCCGGGCTATGGGTGGGGCGATGTGGCCGAGCAGGTTGTCGGCGGCCTGAAGGGGGGAGAAGTAATCCATCATCAGGGCTGGGGCGCCGTATCCTCTTTTTTCTCCTCTGTCGTCGTCTCCATGGGAGGGAGCGCGCTGTTCTCCTCCTGCTTTTCGCCCCGGTGTTTTTTTAGCAGAGCCTTGATGGGATACAGGAGGATCATGAACAGGGACATGGCGACAACGGCGATGAGGGCGAAAAAAGCGCTAATCAGGCCCATGCCCGCGCCGGGACCCACATAGGCCTGGGCCGGGGCGGTGGTTATGGCGATGAAAAATGAAACCAGGAGGCCATGAACGCCAAGGTTACTTTTCATATCAAGCATGGCATACTCCAGCGATTTGGTTCTTTAAGGGCGCTTTTGCGCCATACAGAGCAATTATACACACTAGATTTACATGGAAAGGAAATAAAGTAGTAGAATCTTAAGTTTACTTCCGTTTTGTGGTATGTGAAGCATGATTAGCGAGAAAGCAATCAAGAGCGTTTCAGTCATCGGTGTGTTTATGCTGGCGGTGATCATGGGGGCGTTTTTGATGCACAAGCAGATTCAGCCGGCCCCCTTTTTCAAGGACGCTTTTGTGGGCGGCGAGGCTTTGGTGGAAAAAATGCTTACCAACAAGCGCTCCGAGCTGAAAGTGAACATGTGGCAACGTCTGCGGTTTCTGGAAACCGGGGTGGTGACCCACAATCCTGCCAGGGCATACAATGGATACACCATGGTGACCAACGCCGCTTTCTCCGGCGCCTGGCTTCTGGACATGAAGGGGGAGATAGTCCACCAGTGGAAGGCGCCGTTCCGCAAGGTCTGGCCCAAGGCTCCCCATGTGGATATGCCCGTGAAAGAGGAGCTGATCTATTGGCGGCGGGCATGGCTGTATCCCAATGGGGATGTGCTGGCCATATACGAGGCCAACGGCGATACGCCCTGGGGCTATGGCCTGGCCAAGCTGGATAAAGACTCCAACGTGCTGTGGTCATTCGCGGAGAGGACTCATCACGACATGTTCGTGGATGAAGAGGGGAAGATATACCTTCTGACCCACAGGATTCTGAAGAATCCCCCCAGGTATATGAATTTCGTGGAGGCTCCCTATATTGACGATTCCATAGTGATCCTGTCTCCAGAAGGAAAGGAGCTGGATCGCATATCGATAGTGGAGGCGTATCACAGGTCTATATTCATGAACGATCTGTATATGCTGGCGTTTGGCAGGCAGTATGATGGGAATTTTCTGCATGTGAACACGGTGAAAGTGATTCCGCAGAAGATGGACGGTGTTCTGCCATTTCTAAAGAAGGGTTATATCACCATCGCCTCGCGAAACCTGAACATCGCCGGGGTTATCGACCCGAAAGAAAAAAAGCTGGTTTGGCGACAGACGGGAAGCTGGATTTTTCTTCACGATCCGGAGTTCACCATGGACGGGACGGTGATCCTGTTCGACAATTATGGCGACTATATGCGCTCCGGCACATCCAGGGTGATCGAATACAACCCGCTGGATATGAGCATCGTATGGGAATGGCACGGGCAGGAGGACAGGCCTTTGCACAGCCAGCTGCGTGGATTCAAACAGATATTACCCAACGGCAATCTGCTGGTGACCGAAGCGGATAGCGGACGTCTGCTGGAGGTGACCCGGGATAAGGAGATTGTCTGGGAATATATCAATCCGGAGCGCAAAACCAGCAACGGAAGAATGAGCATCGCTGTGTTGTCTGGCGCCAGGCGGTTCACCCCAGATCAGCTCCCTTTCCTGGATGAGGTTGCAAAGCCCAAGGTGGATTGAAGTGAACACCCAAAATATATCTTTGCGGTTGGGCGCTGCTTGAGTGGAAAGCGTATAAGTGCGATAATATATCCAATTAGCATCCCAAAGGAGTTGGATTATGAATAGGTTCGCTGCGCTGGTATTTGTCTCCGCAATCTCATTGACTGGGTTTCTTCCCAATGACGCCATCGCCGGGAGCGATGCGGAACTCATTGAATCGGCAAAGGAGTATTTTTCGCCGCTTCCTGACGCGCCGGAGTATAAACAGGACAACCCAGGCAACGCCGCCAAGATCGAGCTGGGCAAGATGCTATACTTCGACACCAGGCTGTCTTCCTCCAATGTCTTTTCCTGCAACTCCTGCCACAATTTGGCTTTGGGCGGGGTGGATAACTCCAGTTTCTCCATTGGGCACAAGTGGAGAAAAGGAGGACGAAACGCCCCTACTGTTTTCAACGCTTCTCTCCATATCGCCCAGTTCTGGGATGGCCGCGCTGCGGATGTGGAAGAGCAGGCGGGAGGCCCGGTGCTCAATCCGGTGGAGATGAACGCCAGCGAGGATCTGGTGCTCAAAAGGCTCAGATCGATTCCGCAATATGTGGATATGTTCAACAAGGCCTATCCCGGGGAGAAACCGTCGCTGACATACAAGAATATGGCCAAGGCCATCGGCGCCTTCGAGAGGACGCTGCTGACCCCTTCCCGGTTCGATGACTTCCTAAAAGGAAACCAGAACGCCCTGACTTCCGCGGAAAAAGAGGGGCTGGCCCTTTTTATCGACACCAGTTGTGTGATCTGCCACAACGGGGTCACCGTGGGCGGCCAGGCGTACCAGAAATTCGGCGTGTTCAAGAAACCGGATTTTCTTACGGACAAGGGACGGTTCGACGTAACCAAGGATGAGGACGACATGTATGTGTTCAAGGTTCCTTCCTTGCGCAATATCGAGCTGACATATCCCTACTTCAACAACGGGGCTGTGTGGGACCTGAATGAGGCGGTGAAAATAATGGCCTCTGTCCAGTTGGGAGTGGAACTGGGCGACCAGGACGCCGGCAAGATAGTGACGTTCCTGAAATCACTGACGGGAGAAAAGCCTGTGATAACCCTCCCATCCCTGCCTCCAGCCACGGTTTCCACCGCCCGGCCGGACACGAATTAAAGGGATATAGCGCAAAACGTATTGGACGGAGGAGGCCAGGCGCCTTCTCCGTCATAATATTATCCCTGTGGCGTGCCTTGGTATTCGAGGGGATGCTTTTGATTTTACCCGTAATATGGTAGAATTCCCGGCTGATCAAATCATGGACCTCATACAAAGCGTTTACCCTGCATATGGATATTTTGCGAGCGATCCCACATAGGCCACCTTTCCTGTTTGTGGACAAGGTGGTGGCCATGGAGGAGAACAAGATCCAGGCCCAGAAGGATCTGGGGCCGGAGCTTGATTTCTTCCGGGGGCATTATCCCCATTTTCCCATCATGCCAGGGGTCTTGACGCTGGAAAGTATTTTCCAGGCCGGGGCGATATTGCTGTCCGGCCGGGTGGGGGAGAAAGGGCTGGGGAATGTCCCGGCGCTGACGAGGATCCGGGACGCCAAATTCAAGAATATGGTTCGTCCCGGGGACCGATTGACCCTGGATGTGGAGCTTGTGGACCAGGTGGGTCCTGCGTTTTATATGAAAGGCAAGGCCACGGTGGACGGAAAACCAGTGGCCCATGTCCAGTTCACCTGCGCTTTGGTGAATCTGGAGGAAGGTATGAAATGAGTTTTCTTGGGCTGGAGGGGAAGAAATTTCTTGTATTCGGGGTGGCCAACAAAAAATCAGTGGCCTACCATATCTCCACCATAATCCAAAAGGAGGGTGGCCAACTGATCTTGTCCACTTTGAACCAGGAGAAAAAGGAAACCGCGGAAAAGCTATTCCCCGGGGTGGAAACCCATATATGCGATGTTTCCTCCCAGGAGGATATCGACAATCTGGCTGTGGAGGTGGGGCGCCGCCATGGGAAAATCGATGGTATTGTCCATTCCATAGCCTTTGCCGAATACTCGGAGGGGATGAAACCTTTCCACCAGACAAGGCGGGAGGATTTCATGAAAGCCATGGATATCTCATGCTTTTCGCTGGTGGCGGTGGCAAACGCGTTCAAGGATATCCTGGATAAGCATGGCGCCGTGGTGACCATATCCATTTCCACCACCAGCATGGCGGCGGAAAATTATGGCTATATGGCGCCCATCAAGGCGGCGCTGGATTCCACCCTGTGCTTTTTGGCAAAAAGTTTTTCGGACTTCAGTGAAATAAGGTTTAACGCTGTGGCGCCGGGACTTCTGAAAACCTCGGCTTCCGCTGGTATTCCCGGATATGTGGACTCCTATCTTTATGCGGAAAATATGACTTTGCGCAAAAAGGCCGTCGAGACCCGAGAAGCGGCCAACGTGGCTGTGTTTCTGCTCAGCCCCGCATCCAGTGGAGTGAACACGGGAAAAATAGTGGTGGATGCGGGAATGGCCGTAAACTATTTCGATAAGGAGATGATCCGTCGCTCCATGAGGTAGGTGGATTACCGCTGTCGTCTTTCGAATAACAATATTTGGATCGCGAGCAGCCTGATTGTCATATTTTAAATCCTTTTATGCCAAGAAATCCTATGCTCCGGGTGTGGTGAAAGGATCGTGTTTGGCAATAGTACGCAAATAGAAAAGGTTGAGTAAAACAATTGCATCCCGTGCTTTGAACATGGTAAACTATGACCGAATTAATGATAAACATGTAATATATGGATAAATAAGCTGAATTGGCTGGAATGTTTTATCGATATATACGGTAGATAAATGAATTGTAATAAATAAAGGAAATAATTTAAGATTGTATTGAAAAAAAAGCATTGATAATGTGCTTTTAAGTTGTAATATGCTAACAAATGGTGTATTACTTAAACAACAAGAGGAAAATATCCTAATTATGGTTATTTGTTAACAGACGGCTGCAATGATCATTCGGCGCTGTTACGAATCATCGCAAACAACTATGGTCCTGGACTGGAAGTATCATCTAATTCATAATCGATCAAAACACGTTCAGGACAAAAAGGAGAGGAGAAAGCTATGAAGCAAACGTTCAAGGATAGACTCAAACTTCTTATGAAGGAGGATCGTCCTTACACCTGGGCAAGGAAAGTGGGTATTGAGAAAGGTCTTTTTCAATACTACTGGCAGAAGGGGAAAATCCCCACTTATGAAAATCTGCTCAAGATCCAGAATTTTTCCGGTTGCTCGCTGGATTGGCTGCTGACCGGGAAAGCAATCGATATCGACCAGCTGGAAAACCTTCCTATGCTAAAGGAAGCCACTCCGGTATATGGCGAGATGAACATTCGCCGGAACAGGGCTCTGGATGATGTGAAGAGCATCTTCGCCTCCAGAATCGACCGGGACATCACTTTGCTGGAAGGAATACTCGAAAGAATAGTCCTCAGCAAAGGCAAAAAGAGGACCCCTGTAAAGGCCAAATAAGTCCCCAGGGGTTATAGCCCACAGGGTATCTTTCGTAAAAACACGGCCATCGCAAAAGGGCGAAGCGATTCTCCCTGGAGCGGTGGCCGTTTATTTTTTGGAGGATGAGGGGGGGCGCAAAAAATGTGGCCCAGGGATAACTCAGCGACCATTGCAGGCGAGAAGCCATGTTTGAATTCAACAATCTGCGAAAGGTTGAATTCCTCTTTCTTCTATGCCTTGCCGCTAAACCAAATCCCTGGGCCAATCGGGGGGAAATGTCGTCAAGATCCCTTTATTTTGTCCCTAAGACTGAATCCTTGCAAGCTTTCGCCACCCGGAATTTGACAACTTTCTTGGCCGGGATTTTGATCACTTCACCGGTCTGGGGGTTGCGCCCCTTTCTTGCTTTCCTGCTCACCAGGACAAGTTTGCCAAGCCCAGGAATGGTAAATCCTGTCTTTGCTTCCTTGTAGGCAAGCTGTGCCAAATCTTCGAGGATTGAAGCCGCAAGCTTTTTTGTCAATCCGGAATTTTTGGCGATATGGTCAGCGATCTGAGATTTGGTCATAGCCTTTTTTGCCATGTAATACTCCCCACGAGAGAATGTTTATGCCGTTTAACTTAAGGTTCACAATTCTAATCCCAAGAAGAATAATTGATCAACTAAAAAATGAACATAAAAAATTAAGGAAAAACTCGGTTTCACTGCGTTTAATCATGGAAACCTAATTTCATATATAGAGGGATCCGACAATGCAGCGACCAACCGGAAAGCCCCAACTTCATAGCATGATTGATCTTGACTTGACCAACATAATCGCGGCAGTCTTGTGTTGCGCATATGGATTCAAGACACCTCTGGCTTGAACTGATATTATTTTGCATAAACGGCTGCGATCTTGATCATGGAAGATGAAAACGGCATGGATGAAAATCTGGAGAAAATAATTCAGGAAGCGGAAAGCCTGGCCCAGAAGGTATCCACGATCGAAAGCCAACTGGACCGGTTGCGGACAAGGGCCTACCAGTTGGAAGAAGGCCCTCCATTGCCTGACGACACCGATAGGGTTGACCAAGGGGTGGAGGGGCTGCCTGACGTTAATCTGCAAAGCCTTGATATGATCGCCAGGTCCAGCGAAATTATCGAATCCCTAACCTCCCAGGCCCAGCTTGGCCGCCAGGCGGAAGAGGGAATGGCCCATATAAGGCGCGTTATGGCCGAGCTGGAGGAAAAAATGGCGCAGCTGCTCTCCCGGACCGAATCCGTGGCCCAATCCCAAATGGCGGTGGAAAAGGTAATGAAGAAGAACATGGCCTTGGAGCGAACATGGGAAAGACTGGACAACTTTGAGCGGGCCGCCTTGTCGCTGGAGGAAAAACTGCTTAGGCTGGGAAAGGAATCGAATACGCTCGATGACGCCATGGAGAGGCAGGAGGCGATGGCCATGCGGCTGGATGGGCAGATGGATGGGGCCAAAGAAGCGATGTTGAAGATGGAAAGCGCCAGGGAGGGGATGGAAGCCGCCACCATTATATATAAGACAACCCGCGAGGCCGAGGAGCGGCTTGCTATACTGCGGGGGGAGTTGGCGGAAAAGGAAACCAGGCTCATAGACCATGTCTCCCGGGCCGAAGGGGTGGCCGAGGAATTCGAGCGGTTCTATCATATGAAGCGCCGGGCGGAGCGAACCCTGGAGCAGGTGGAGAAAAGAGCGCAACGCGCGGAGGAGATTCTTGCCGCCAACCAGGCGGTGGAGGGAAGGGTGGCGGCGACCACCGACAGGATGGACGAGATGGAGAGGCGTTTTGAAACCCTGGCTGTCAAGGCGCTGGATATAACCGAATTTGAAGAAACATACAATTCAACCCATCGCAAGCTGGAGGCGGCTCTTTCGGTTATGGAGGAACTGGAGGAGAAAATCAGGAAGGCGGACCAGCTTGAAAATAAACTTCGCGCATTGAGTGAATCGGCGGACAACCTGCGCGCCCAACTGGGCAGCATGGAAAAAGAATCCGGTTCCGCAGGAAAAATGATGGAAACTTTCCGGAACGCCGAGCTTCGCGCCGAGGAACTGATAGAGAAGATGGATGCGGCCGGAGACAGGCTGGACACCGCCTCCGGGCTGCAGAGGACTTTATCTGTCATGGAGGAGAAAGTGTTCGAGATAATAAAAAAGATAGAGGTCATCGAGGATAAGGGGAAAATAATCCACACCGCCCAGCAAAAAATAGATCGGCTGCAGAAGCTGCTGGATCAGGCGGAGGTGATGATGAAAAAGATCGTGTCCGGCTGACGGATATTCTAGGAGATGTGGTTATGATAAAAGTGGTGACCGCCAAGCAGATGCGGGGAATTGACGAGCGGACTATCAACGAGAAAAAAATCCCGGGCCTGATCCTGATGGAAAACGCCGGGTCCGCCGTGGCCGCGGCTGTGGTGGAAAAGTTCGGCAACGTGTCCGACCTTAGCGTCAGCGTCTTTTCCGGGAAAGGGAACAACGGTGGTGACGGATTCGTCGCCGCCCGTCGGCTGGTGAACATGGGGGCGGATGTGACCCTGTTTCTTGTCGCCTCCAGGGAAGAGGTGTCGGGGGACGCGGCGGTGAACCTGGCGGCTTTCGAGGCGATGGGGGGCTCCATAAAGGAAATCACGGAGGAGCGCCATCTGAACAATTTCAGGATAAAATTCATGCATTCCGCCGTCATGGTGGACGCCTTGCTGGGCACCGGGCTCGCCTCGGCTCCTCGCGGAATGGTTGGCAGGATGATCCACCTGATGAACGAAGCGGGCGCATGCAAGGTGGCTGTGGACCTGCCTTCCGGGATGGATTCGGACAGCGGACAGATCCCCGGGGACTGTGTGTGGGCCGATATCACTGTCACCTTGGGGCTGCCCAAGGTGGGGCTGTTGACCTATCCGGCCAAGGCTCGGGTCGGAAAGCTTGTGATCGCCGATATCTCCATCCCCTCGGTGGTGGTGGACGAATCCCCGTGCGCGGCATATACCCTGGAAGCGGCAGATATACAAAACAGGCTCCCCAAAAGGTGGGCCGATTCCAATAAAGGGAGCTATGGCCATCTGGTGATGGCGTGTGGTTCTGTGGGGATGGGGGGAACCACGGCCATGGCGGGATTGGCGGCGTTGCGCATGGGGGCGGGGTTGGTGACCGCGGCCACGCCGCAGGGAATGGCAGGGGTATACGAGACCTCCGTCCCGGAGATGATGTCGCTCCCCTTGCCCCAGACGAAAGAAGGGGCCATAGCCTTCGAGGCTGCGGAGGTGTTCATTAAATTCGCCCAGGGAAAAACCGCCGCGCTCATAGGCCCCGGCCTGCGCGCCGATCCATCCACCGCCAGGTTTGTCCGTGAGGTTATACAAAAAACCCACATGCCCCTGGTGCTGGACGCCGACGGGCTTAACATGATATCCGATGACATATCAGTTATCACCGAGCGCAAGGCCCCCACTATCATGACCCCGCATCCTGGGGAGATGGCCAGATTGACAGGAAAAAGCGTGGTGGAAATCCAGGCGGACCGGTTGGGCGCCGCCGAGGCCCTGGCCAAAGCCACCGGCGCAGTGGTGGCGCTAAAAGGGGCGGGGACTATAGTGGCTGGCCCGGAAGGGCCGCCCAGGATCAACCTGACCGGCAATCACGGCCTGGCCAAAGGGGGATCGGGTGATGTGTTGGCCGGGATGATAGTCGGTCTGCTGGCGCAGGGTTGCGCATCCATGGCTGCGGCGGAAATCGCGGTTTGGCTCCATGGCCGATGCGCGGATATATACGCCGAGGCAAATGACCCGAGGACAATGATCCCCACGGATATTGTGGGCCTGATCCCCAGGGCGCTGGCGGGTCTGGGGCAATGAGGGAAAAACGGAACGCTAAAAATCAGTCATCTTTTATGTAAGTGGCGGGGCTGGAGGAATCCAACATAAAAAGAGCGCAATAAATCCTTTGCGGATTGTTAAAACCTCAAGGGGCCGAAATCACAGCAACCCTCTGTCGGATCCGGATCCTTGGAGTTGACTGCAAACAGCCTCTTTCGCTTTATGATCTTCTTCTTCTCTTTTTTCCTGGCAGACATATGTCACTCTATGAGAAATTTAATCCGCTAATCATCTTGGATATCCCTACAAGCTCTGTTGGTCAAAATCAATCAGCGCTAAAACCATCTTATTTGAATTCCGTGTGGCATGCAATGCCGTAAACCTTGAAAATCAGTTTTTTTATTTGCCGCCCACTTTTTGATGGCTCTTGGCAAAAAGCATCGGAACCTGTTTATGGGCAATTGCCCATCCGGGGCTTTTGCTGTAAAATCCACGGACATGATTTGGGCGCTTACTATAAAAGCGGCAAATCATCCAATATTAACTACTGGAACGACAAATGACAAATAGTATCACAGGCTCCAGGCTGGCGCGCTATATAAACGCGCTGGAGGGGAAAACGCCCAACACGGGGGCGGCGGCTTATTACGCTTCGCTGGATCAGGTGGAGAGCGTCTCTCCGAATATCGCCAACTCCATCGCCCAGGAGCTGGAGGATCAGCGCAGCAACATAAAACTGATCGCCAGCGAGAACTACTGCTCCCTGGCCACGCAACTGGCCCATGGCAACCTGCTAACCGATAAATACGCCGAAGGATTCGCCAACCACCGCTTCTATGCGGGATGCGACAACGTGGACCAGATCGAGAGCGAGGCGTGCGACCTGGCCAGGGAACTGTTCGGAGCGGATCACGCATACGTGCAGCCCCATTCCGGAGTGGACGCAAACTTCACGGCGCTCTTTGCCGTGCTTTTCGCCCGGGTGCGCCAGCCATATATCGACAAGACCGGAAAGAAGGCGCTGGATCTGGACCGGGAGGAATGGACGGGGCTCAATGCGGAGATGAACCGTCAGAAGATAATGGGTATGGACTACTTTTCCGGTGGACACCTGACCCATGGTTACAGGTACAATATCATATCGAACATGATGGATGTATATACATACTCGGTTGATCGAAACACCCATCTGCTCGACTATGATGGTATATACAAGCAAGTTAAGGAGGTCCGCCCTCTCATCCTACTGGCTGGATATTCCGCATACTCCCGCAAGATTGACTTTGCCAAAATGAAACAGATGGCCAGCGAAGTGGGCGCCACATTGTGGGTGGACATGGCCCATTTCGCCGGATTGGTGGCGGGGGGGGTGTTCCAGGGGGATTACAACCCGGTAGCCCATGCCGATATCGTCACCACCACCACCCACAAGACCTTGCGCGGCCCCAGGGGAGGCATGGTGTTGTGCAAAAAGGAACTGGCGGAATGGGTGGACAAAGGTTGCCCGACCAATCTGGGCGGTCCCCTGCCTCATGCCATGGCGGCCAAGGCGGTGGCCCTGCGCGAGGCCTTGCGCCCGGACTTCAAGGAATACGCCAAAAAGATAGTTCAAAATTGCCAGGCGCTGGCGGAGGAGTTTATGGCTCTTGGCGCGCCGGTGCTAACCGGGGGGACGGACAACCACCTGATCCTGGTGGAGGTGAGCAAGAAATATGGCCTGACAGGACGGCAGGCGGAGACCACGCTTCGGGAGTGCGGAGTCACCCTGAACCGAAATGCGTTACCCTATGATGAAAACGGCCCATGGTACACCAGCGGCCTGCGGATCGGCTCCGCGGCGGTGACCACGCTGGGGATGGGCGCCGAGGAGATGAAGGAGATCACTTCCATCATCCATCTTGTCCTTTCCAATTCCGTTCCGGTGGCCGACGCCAACGGGAAGAAAAGCCTGGCCAAAGTGGACACCGCCCCCAAGGCGGCGGAAGAGGCTCGCCTGCGGGCCAAGGATCTTTTGGGCAGGCACATGCTTTATCCGGAGCTGGATCTGGACGTGATGTTGAAACGCTGACGAACCAGGGGAGGGAGGGCGCCTTATGTGGCGTTTTCCTTCCGCCGCTCGTTTTCGCTGTGCAGGATTGACGGGGCGTCGTCTATCGCCCCATCTAAAAGCTCGCTCTGATTCAGGTTGTAATGGGGAGCCAGAAGCGGGCCGGTTCTCTCTTCCGGAGGCAGGTACTCCCCCGATACTCTTACGCTCAATATCCTTCCAAGATGGCGCATTCTGACCATGGTGAATTCGGTGGAAGGGAACCCGTAGGGATCCGGCATTCCATTCACTCTATCCTGGTTCACTATTTCATCCAACACTTCCGGGTCGAACTCCGGGGCGCCGAATACCCTGTTGTCATACATCCATTGCCCGTGAAGATATAGCAGCTTCCCATCCCCTATGTCCAGAACCAGCAGGGGGTCTGCCGTGGTTTCATATCCCAGCAGAACCGCTTTTGGATTACGGATCTCGATCTGTTGCACCATCCCCTGGTGTGCGTCCATCTTCGCGCGGCGGCGGCGGGGCTTGTCGGCCAGATTGAAGCCTATGCCGCTAATGACATACAGGATGACCACCACCGCCCATGCCAGGTATCGGAGCCGTTCGGGATGGGGGAGCCTAAGAAGCTCCGCCAACCAACCTGCCACACCACCGGCCACCAGAAATCCGGCGACGGCAAAGATCAAAAGGAAAATATTGGAAGCCAAGTCTGGCCTGTTTTCGAACTCCACGATGGCCAGCTCTTCCTTAGTGGGCGGCCTTTCGATGATCGTATGTGGCATGGCAAGCCTCATGCGCTCCTGAAGCGGGCTATATGCCTAACGCGTTGGCCCTCTATTTGGAGTTGGCCTGGGCCAGTTGCTGCACTGTGTACGACATAAGGCCCCCAGCGTTCACCAGCTCCATCATGAAAGGAGGGATGGGGGTGGCTTTATAGCTTTTTCCCTGGGTCTTGTTGACGATGGTCCCCTCCATGGGATCGACCTCCAGGATATCCCCAGGCGCCGCTTCCCGGGCAGCCTCTGGGCACTCGATAATGGGAAGCCCCATATTGAAGGCGTTGCGGTAGAAAATCCGGGCGAAGTATTCGGCCACGACGCAGGAGACACCAGCGGCCTTTATGGCGATGGGAGCATGTTCCCGGGAAGAGCCGCATCCGAAGTTGGCCCCCCCCACGATGATATCCCCCTGGCTCACGGCACCGGCGAACGAGGTGTCCGCGTCTTCCATGCAATGTTTGGCCAGTTCCGCCGGGTCGGATGTGTTCAGATATCGGGCCGGGATGATGACATCTGTGTCCACGTTATCCCCGAACTTCCATGCCTTGCCTGTGAGCTTCATGAGCGATAAATAACCTCCATTTGGATATGAAACCCCGATTATACAGGCAAAATTCTCCTGTTGGAAGCTTTCAATGCAGGTTCGGACAGAATAGTGGCTTTTATCAGGAAATCAAAGCAGGGTTTGTTGTTGTGCTGGATATGATCCGCCGCCCGGCATGGAGAGCCGGGAGGGGGGGTCAGGAAGCGGCGACTTTCTCTATTGTCTTCACCAGTTCATGGCCTCTTTTCTGGCGAAGATCCAGGCTCACTGCCCCGGCAGGCTTGGCGATCACTCCGTGGGCGCCCAGCTCCAGCACCTCTTTTGTGGTGTCGGAATCCTCCTGGGTCAGCGAAGAGAGGACGATAACTTTGGCCAGGTTTTTTCCCTTTATCGCCGCCAGGAACTCAAGGCCAGTCATCACCGGCATTTCGATATCCAGCAAAACCACATCCGGCTTCAGCGATTCGGTCTTTTCCAGCGCCACCTTGCCGTTATTGGCGTCCCCCACCACTTCTATTTCAGGAGAAGCGCTGATAATATCTTTGACGAGCCTTCGCATCATCATAGAATCGTCGACCACCAATACCTTCACTGGCATGTTCCACCCCGCTGGCTCAAATTGTTATAAGAAAAGATCCCCAAATTCAGCAATCGGCATTATATAGCAATCACCAGGCTAATCATAACATTTGCTCCTCCCGGAATTACCGGCCTTGCTGGATTTTCGACAATCTCTCGTGGATCACATCCCGCACCATTTCCGCGTCCGCAGGCAGCTCGATGGGCAGGTTGGCGTGGGTGGAGGTTATGGTGCTTATCTTGCTGGTATGGTAATCGGCCTTGAAATGGGAGAACTTTAGTCCATGGGCTGTGGAGATGACCACAACCCGGTCCTTGGCGGTGATCTCCCCCCTGTCCACCAGCTTGAATAAAGCGGCCAGAGCCACGCCTGTGTGCGGGCAGGTATACATGCCGGTTTTGTCCGCCCGGGCGCAGGCGTCGGCCAGTTCCTGTTCCGAGGCCTGTTCCACTATTCCGTTAAAATCCTTCAGGATCTTCACAGCCTTGTCCAGGGAGACAGGCTGGCCGATCTGGATGGCGCTGGCCAGGGTGGGCTGGGCCTGCACAGGCTTGTAGTCCTTCCATCCGTTCTTGTAATACAGATATAAAGGATTGGCTTTTTCCGCCTGGGCGCACACTATCCTGGGGCGTTTATTGATGATCCCCACTTTCTCCATCAGCAAGAATCCCTTGCCCAGGGCAGAGACGTTGCCCAGGTTGCCCCCCGGGATCACCACCACATCCGGCGCCTGCCAGTCCAGCTGCTGCACGATCTCCACGCTCACCGTCTTCTGCCCCTCGATCCGAAGGGAGTTTTTCGAGTTGGCCAGATATATGGTGTTGTCGGCGGTCACCTTCTGCACGATCTCCATGCATCCGTCGAAGTCTGTGTCCAGCGCCAGCACCAGCGCCCCATTGGCGATGGGCTGGATTAGCTGCTCCGGGGTCACCTTGTCTTTGGGCAGGAAGACTATCGCCTGGATATTGGCGGCCGCGCAATATGCGGCCAGGGCGGCGGAGGTGTCCCCCGTGGAGGCGCAGGCCACGGCCCGGATATCGCCTCCGTTGGCCATGATCTGTTTTACCATGGAGACCAGCACCGTCATCCCCAGGTCCTTGAAGGAGCCGGTGTGGCTGTTGCCGCAAAGCTTGATCCAAAGGTCCGGCAGGCCGATGGAGGAGCCGAGCCTGTCCGCCCAGAAAAGGTTGGACTCCCCCTCGTACATGGAGACGATATTCTCGTCCGCCACTTCGGGGCAGACCCATTCCTTGAGCTTCCACACCCCGGAGCCGTAGGGCCATGTGTTGCGTCTTTTGCGCTCATCGAAAAGGCGCATCCATTGCGCCGCGGAGGTTTTGGCGATCACGTCCGTATCGTGGGTCACCTGCAGCAGCGATCCGCATTTGTTGCAGTTGTACGCCACTTCCGTCAGCGGGTAACGATCGCCGCACTCCGGATTGAAGCATTCGAACCAGGCTTTATATGGCAAAGTATCTTTCCTGAAAATATAGGCGCCATAAAACGCAGGCGCCATCTGATAACATAATGAATTATATATTATCGGAACCTTGAGTAAATTTCACGTAAATGAATGATCAAAAACCAGAAAATATCCGTTTCCCCTTCGCCCAGGTGATTGTCCTGCGCCCGGCGCCGGGGCTTTTCACCTATTCCGTGCCGGAAAAGCTGCAGGCGGTGGCCATGCCCGGTGTCCGGGTGGTGGTTCCCTTTGGAAAGCGCGCGGTGATTGGGGTTGTGGCCCAACTTTCCGAAACGGCGGATATGGAGACCAAACCGATCCAGGATGTGCTGGACGAATCCCCGGTGATAACAGCGCAAATGCTTGATCTGATCCGGTGGACCGCCGATTATTACTTTGCCCCACCGGGGGAGGTGGCCGCCCTGGCTCTTCCCAGGACAGAGGCCAGGCTGGTGGCGGAGGTGGAGCTTCTGGCCATGCCGGAGAAGGAGGGGAAGTCTAAAGGCCATCTGGCCTTGGTGGCGCTGGAAAAAAAGGGGGGGAAGCGGAAACTGCATCTGCTGGCCAAGGATATCGGCGTTACGTCCGGCGAGATGAAAAAGATTCTGTCCGGCCCCAATGTCCGGCCATATGTGGCCCTGCGCCAGACTGGTTCGCTAAAATCAAAGCCATCGGTGGTCGAGCCAGGTTCCGAGCCGCCACAGGTGGAGGCTGTCACTCTGAACGCGGAACAGAGCGCCGCCGTGGAGATGATGGCGCCAAGTGTGGACCATGGTGGATTTGGCGTGACATTGCTCCATGGCGTCACCGGCAGCGGAAAGACCGAGGTCTACGCCGCCCTGGCGGCCCGGGCGCTGGCCCTGGGGAAAAGTGTCATAGTGCTGGCGCCGGAAATCGCCATAGCGGATATGCTGGCTCGCAGGCTGACCCGGCGTCTGGGGCGGGAGGCGCTGCTGTTGCACAGCGGCCTGACGGTGAAGGAGAGAACGGAGCGCTGGATCGCGGCGAGGAATATGGCGCCAGCGCTGGTGGTGGGGGCTCGCAGTGCGGTGTTCGCCCCGGTGCTGGGGCTGGGGTTGATAATCGTGGACGAGGAGCACGATCCGACCTACAAGCAAAGCGAAACCCCCCGGTACAACGGGCGCGATGTGGCCATAAAACGCGGGCAAATAGAAAACGTTCCGGTGGCGTTGGGGGCGGCCACCCCGTCCATGGAGAGCTATCGAAACGCCAGGGAGGGGAAGTATCGGCTGGCCAGGCTTACAGCCAGGAGCGATGGCAGGCGGATGCCGGAGGTGGAGGTGGTGGCCGCGGAAAAAGGGGAGCAGGGGCTGGGACAGGTGTTGCGGGACGAGATCGCCCTTCGCCTGGAGGCCGGAGAGCAGGCTCTGTTGTTTCTCAACCGGCGGGGAACAGCCAGGGTGGTGGAGTGTCGAAGATGCGGCCATCTGTTTCAATGTAAAAATTGTGAGTTGTGCCTGGTGAATCACGCCGACCAGCGAAAAATCCGGTGTCACACCTGTGGGTACGAGGAACCCTCTCCGGACAGGTGCCCTGAGTGTGATGGGGCGGAGCTGCGCGAGGGAGGAGTGGGAACGAAGAAGATTGAGGAGGAGATTCGGGAGCTGTTCCCCAACGCCCGCACGGAAAGGCTGGACCGGGATACCGCCGCCAAAAGGACGGAACCGGGGCGTATCCTGGCGGGCATGGAGGAGGGGGTGGTGGATGTGCTGGTGGGGACCCAGATGGTGACCAAAGGGCACGACTACGCCGGGATCACGCTGGTGGGGATGGTGTCGGCGGATGACTCGCTGAACACTCCCGATTTCCGCTCCTCCGAGAGGACTTTCCAGCAGATCACCCAGGCGGCGGGAAGGGCGGGCCGGGGGGAGAAGGCGGGGAGGGTGGTTATCCTGTCCCGCAATCCGGAGCATCACAGCGTCCAGGCCGCCGCAAGCCATGATTATGAAAAGTTCTATGAACGCGAAGCGCCGTTGCGGGAAGCGCTCAACTATCCCCCTTTCTGCCGGATGGCGATGATCCGGGTGGAGGCGGCCAGTGTGAAACGGGGTGAGGAGTTTATAGCCGGGGCCGAGCCGATGCTGCGCCGGATGGAGCGGGAGAACCCCGGTCTTGTGCGTCTGGGGCCGGTGGACGCCGTGGTCTTTCGGGTGAAGAACCGTTATCGGTGGAAAATCCTTTTCAAGGCGAAAAATCCAGGGATGCTCGCCAAAGGTTTATGGCGTTTTGTGAACGAGGCGGAAAAGATAACTTCGGGGCCGACGGGCAGAGTGCGCCTTACGGTGGATGTGGATCCGGTGGATGTGATGTGACGGGGTGGAGTCGGCAGTGGGGTGGGGCTGGGATGTTATCGCTTATCCACTTTATAAACTTTGGCGGCGGTTTTCCAGGAGACTTTGCTCCTGGCAGGTTCCAGCAGATTGTTGATGGCGCGCCAAGATTCGTGGAACGATTCCGGCTGTTCTCTCTTTGAATCAGGTTCTCCCACGAACACGTCGCTTCCAACCATGAAACGGTCCGGATGATCCATAAAGAGTTTCTCCCACTCCGGCCTAAGCCTTCCCCGAGGATCGGTGATGGTGTTCCGCTTAAATCCTTCCAGTCGATTCTGCTGCAAACTCAACACCCGAATAGACAGGAATAGGTTCGGATGATCATGGAGAAGCCTGTCCAGAAGTTCTGGGGTCATTTGGCCGGTGTTGTCCCAACCCGTGTGCTGCCATACGATTTTGGCGTTTCTGTTGTGCTTCAGAAGCCGTTCCAGACCGGGGATCGTGGGGGGGAGCGTGCGGGGATTTTTGGAGCACGCTTCGAGCAACCTTTCCGGCGTGGGCATCTTTTCCAGGACCGCTTCCATATGCAGGTCTATGGGAATGCCCCGTTTTGCGGCGATATCCGCCAGGAGCAGAAAGAGAGGATGGTCGGGAGGCGCCTCCATATATTGATGCCGCTGGTTCATGCACACATGCAGGGCTGTCATTTCGCCGAAGGCCACCGCCCCGGCTTTGATGATTTCATTTGCTTTCTTTTCGAAAGCCTTTTTCCGAAGTAGTGTCACTTTATTGGGTGGTGTGTTTACAATAAGGGGATTGAGGGAGCCGCCCCCGGCCACCAGGAACAATCTTCCCCCACTGGCCTCTATGGCTGGAAGCAGGATTTTGTAGTCATATGCTCCCGCCTGGCGTTGATACTGGGGAGGAGGCATCACCATCGCCCTGGCCACATTGCGCTTGTTCATCAACTCCAGAAGATTCTTGGCGGCGCGTATATACATCTCTTCGCCGGAAGAATCGGGAATACGTCGAAACTCTACACTCGCACTGGCGCTACCGGTGGTTTTTTGCTTACTGTCAGGTTTCCTGAAGGATCCGGAGGCGCCAACGGGAGCGGAAGCCTTTGTTATGCCGGGGGGTGCGTATAGATGGATATGGGTGTCTATTCCGCCAAATCCGGTCAGTCCGGAAGCGTGTTCAACGGAAAACAAAATGGACACCGCCAAAGCCATGGCGGCCAGGTAGCCCCAATTTTTCAACGCGCATCCCTCCCTGGTTGAAATGCTATGAAATGCATTGTAACACTATATCATATCCGTCTGATACTTGGATCGAGTATGGTTCTAAATAATGTTTATCCCGTTTTAGCGGTTGCCTCCACATTGGATCCTGTGTGGAGCGAATTTTCCCCGCGCCTTTTGTTTTGATATTGCGCGCTGCCCCAAGATAGAATATCGGCTATTCCTTTTGAAGGAAGGACAAGAGTCATAGAAACCAAGAATAACAAAGGCAAAGAGAATGAAAAGAAGAGAATTACTCATCGGAGCCGGCGCCATGGTGGCGGCGATGACCGCCGGAGAAGCCGCCAGGGCGGCTATGCATGAACATTCTGGCCATCATCACGGGAATGACTATTCCGCGCTTATCGATGCTGCCATGGAATGCCAGAAGGCCGCCATGGCCTGCGAGAGTCATTGCCTGGAAACCTTCGCCCAAGGAGATACGACCCTGGCCAAATGCGCCAGGGAGGTCAACGAGATGATCAATGTATGCGACGCCACATCCAGAGCCGCATCCATGAACGCGGCGTATCTGAAACAGATGGTGGCCATCTGTAAGCAGGCGGGGGAAACATGCCTGGCGGAATGCAAGAAACACGCAAAGAAACACGACATATGCCGTGTGGCCGCGGAGTCCTGCCAGAAGTGTATCACTGAATGCGATAAAATCCTGGCGTAACCCATACCTCATCTCTAGAAAAATGGGTTCTTAAGCTATTCGAGGAGAATAATGGTTGCTTGTCTAAATGAATAGGGAGTGGCGGGGGGTGGCTGTGAAGGATGCTGCGGTATTTGTCTTAACTGCCACCGTCTCTCTTTTATTCTACGATATTGTCTATGGAGGGTTTTACCCAAACCTGCATGGCAGGCTTGGGATGGATTATACCTATTTTCTGCCTCGTCTTCTTGATGGGTATTACTGGTATAGCATAAACGGCCTGTGGGAAACGCCCTGGTTCACCCCATCATTTTGTGGCGGATTGCCTTTTTTCGGAAATCCCCAGTCAATGTACCACTCTGTTCCCCAGGTGTTGACGATATTTGTCGACCCAGTGAATAGTGTGTATTACACCATCTTGTTCTTTGCGTTCGCTGGTTTCTGTGGATTCTATCTATTATTGAAAGACGTGTTTCTTGTCAATCGACCGCTGGCGTATCTCGGGGCGGCGCTCTTTATGTTTAATGGATTTTACGCTCACAGGATGATCGTGGGTCATTTCGCTTTCCATGCCTATCAGTTGCTTCCTCTGGCATGCTACTACCTCCTGCGCCCATTGCCAGAGCCAGGTCATGGCCGGAAACGAAGATATGTTCTTGATTCGGCGGCTGCAGCCTGGGTGTTCGCCATCATGATATATTCCGGGATGCTGGAACTGGGGCTGCCCGTGGGAGCTGCGGTGACACTTATAGGGGCACTATACGGAATATATACGGGGAAGACTAGGGAGTTCTGGGGCAGGTTTGTTCTATCCTGGATTATTGCCCTTATACTAGGCGCCGCGCGGCTTTCTGCCACTTTGGCCTTTATGGCCCAATTCCAAAGGGATTATTATGATTTGCCTGCTGGGATAGCGTCACCTCTTAAGGTTGTTTGGCTTATCGTTCAGATTCTATATGTATGGCCGGAAAAGATGCTGATGTATGGGGCGCATTTTATGATCGGCTCCAAGAAGCTGGTATACGGAGTGCATTATTATGAGTATAGCGTGACAATAGTCCCACTGTTGCTGCTCATTCCCGCAGGATGGGTTTTGGCAAGAGATTTGGCGCAGGGTAAGATTCATGGAGCAAGAAAACTTTCTGTAGCGCTTAATATCGGTGTTATTGTCTTCATTATATCGCTGATTATGTCCCTGCTGTATTCCTTCGATAATCCAATGTTCGGCCGGGTTATGAAAAGCATTCCAATAATCAAGTCATATACAAATTTCGTCTGTTGGGTCTCGGCCCTGGTTCCCATTGCGATTTTAGCGCCGATAGTATTGTTCCACAGGTTGCGCCTGGCTGGTGTGGCATTATGGGCTGTGATGGCAGTGTGCCTGACAATAGCCGCGGCGCAAATATGGGCTTACGACAGGAATAGCTACAATGATCAGCACTATAACTTCGACAAGATAATTGCCGCCTATGATAGAGTGAAAAGCGGAAACACAAATCCATCAATAGATAGGATTGTGGATCAATCGGCTGCGGACTGGGGACACGTCATGAACGGAGTACCTCTTGGAGGTGATGATGGACTGGTGGAAAAAGCTTCTCCAATGATATGCTACGAGCCAATATTCGGATATTCATTATTTAGATATCCTGCGGGAAGGATTAAGGTCGGTTCCGCTATGGACGAAAGCGATGGATTCTTCAACCTGAAGAATCCGGCGTGTTACGCCTATCCTTCGGAAAACGTCTGCCGACCGGGTGACCATTTCCGGGTCGACCAGCAGGAGATGGCGGAACGGTTCCGCAGTTACAAGCCGATAGATTTCCAGATGCCCCTGCGGCAAAAGGTGGCCAACTGGATCAGTTTGGCAGGGTTAGTCACCACAATATTGTTCTTGTTTTATTATATAAATAACTTGATTTTCCCCATAAAGGGGTGGCGCAAACACGAAGGAGGGGAGAGCTCCTGAGCCGCCGTGGCAGGCTCCCCTGCCTGGTTCTGGCTTGGGGGGTTGATATGTCAAATGAAATATAAAAAAATCAATTGACACTCCATTGTTCCTAAATTAGACTGTTAAGCTTTTATCAGGTTAATCGCCAGGGAGATTCTTTCTGGCGCT
>Ga0224501_10000854_pt1 | contig 23572 bp, 14 predicted proteins | sample SF_Oct11_sed_USG_4_FD_169105 | JGI IMG/M metagenome (GOLD analysis project Ga0224501, IMG submission 169105) | Sediment microbial communities from San Francisco Bay, California, United States - SF_Oct11_sed_USGS_8_1 | ecosystem: Environmental > Aquatic > Marine > Sediment | place: USA... | reverse complement strand
ACAGGGGGACCTCTTCCGTCGGCTTTGCCAAAAAAACGGCAAAACCCGCCCTGCCGTAAGGTCACCTTGCGCCCAATCTGCCCGCGGCGTTCACGCTGCCAGGCGATCGGAATGGCGAAACGCTAGCTTAGGGCTCGCGAAAGAATAACTTCCCCCTTTTGGTGCGTGACGGCGGAGTGCGATTGGGACGGCGCCCGGAGAAGAATCCGCAGTCGTACCAGAGGTACATCGAGGAATTCTTCGAGGACGCACGGCCCGAGCGTGCCCGCCGGTGCGTGCCAAAGGGGGAAGTTATTCTTTCGCGAGCCCTTAGCGCTCGAGCCGCTGCCGGACGGTGGAGCAGAACATTCCCGTTGAGCGCAGGTGGTGGTACACTTCGCCCCTGAACACGCCACCACGGTCGAGGCCTGCTTCGGCACAAAGCCAACGCGACCTCCCGGGCGACCTCCGACGCCATGTACGCCAGTTTGCGCTCCAGATTCGAGGCGCTCTTCCGCGAGCGTTCCCGTAAAATTTCCATCGAAGGCGATCGCGCCCTGGTCGAATTCCGGGCGGTGCCACTGTCGTCGCTGCAGGGCTTCGCCGATCGCCTCGAGGAACTCGCCGGGCCGCTGCCGGCGCTGCAGTGGGTCGAGGTCAACCCCTACATCCGGCGCGTGATTTTCGCCCTGCGCCCCGAGGCCGGCGAGGTGGACCCGGAGGTGCTCGACGCCATCGTCGAAGAGGCAGAGCGCGGGCTGCCGCCGGGCCAGGAGCGCGTGCCCGAGGGCCGCGACCTGCCCGATGACGAGCTGCTGCAGCTGCAGCGCTGGGTAGAGCTGATCGCCGATACCGGCGGACTCGGCTTCGGGCTTTTGCTGCGGCTGGTGCCCTTCGTGCCGACCATGCTGGGCGCCAACGCGGTCTTTCTGCTGTCGATCGTGCAGAGCCAGCCGCGGTTGCGCGCCCGCCTCGACGCCCGCTTCGGCAGCGAACGCAGCGACCTCTTCCTGAACCTGGCCATGAGCTTCGCCCAGGGCGTCTCGCGCCGCCCCATGAGTTCCTTCGTCGACATCGGCTACCGCGTGGGCGTGCTGCGCGAGCTGCGCGCCCGCCAGCGCGCCTTCGAGCGCAGGCGCCCGGACCTGACCACCGTGCGCTGCGACCCCGAACTCGAGCCCAACGCGGTGGCGCCGCTGCGTCCCAACGCCGCCCCCAAGGGGCCGCTCGAGGCCTATTCGGCGCGCGCCTGGATCCCCGCCAGCAGCGCCTTCGGCGTCAGCCTGCTGACCACGCGCAGCGTCGCGCGCGCCACCTCGGCCCTGTTCAGCGCCCTGCCCAAACCCGCGCGCATGGGCCGCGACCTCTTCGCCAATGAAGTCGGCCGCGCCCTGGCCGAGCGCGGCACGCTGGTGCTCGATCCCGACGCCCTCAAGCACCTCGACCGCGTCGACTGCGTGCTGCTCGACGGCCAGCTGCTGACCCAGGCGCGCTTCCGCGTGGGGCGCGTGATCGCCCGCGGCGAGCGCGACGAGGCCGAAATCGCCGGCCTTTTGCGGGCGCTCTTCGACGCCCAGCACCCCATCGAGGTCCAACACCACCAGGGCTACCGCCTGGGCCCGGCGCCGCTTCTGCACCTCTCGCTCGACCCCGAGAGCGAAGAGCGGGCCGACGGCCTCGCCGCCGAGGGCTCGCTGGTGCTTGCGATGGCCCAGGGCATGGAACTCATCGCGCTGGTCGAGGTGCAGATCAGCAAGAGCGTCGGGGTCGAGGAGCTCCTGCACATGGTCGCCCAGGGCGGCCTGCGCGTGGTCATCGCCAGCGACGAGCCCGAAGGCCTGGCCCACCTGGGACACGACTACGAGGTGGTCGCCGCCGGCGATCAACTGCGGGGCGGCATCAGGCGCCTGCAGCAGGAGGGCCACTCGGTCTGCTTCATCAGCGACGGCCCCTCGCCGGCGCTGCCCCAGGCCGACTGCGCGGTGGCGATCTTCCGCAACAAGGAGTTACCTCCCTGGGGTGCGCATATCCTGTGCGGCCCCGGCCTCGACGAGCTCAGGACGCTCCTGCGCGCGTGCTTGATGTCCCGCGGCGTCTCCAGACAGAGCGTCAACTTGACGTTGGGCGCCACCGCGGTCGGCACCGTGGTCTCCACCGGCGTGGGCTCCACCAGCCGGCGCGTGATGTTCGTGGTCAACGTGGCGAGCCTGGCCTCCATGGTCAACGCGCTGCGCCAGTCGGCGCCACTGCATCACGAGAGTGTGGAGGCGCTACCCGATCCCACCCCCTGGCATGCCCTCAGCAGCGACGGCGTGCTGGCACGCCTCGACAGCCGCGACAGCGGGCTGCGCGAGGTCCAGGCCTCGCGCCGCAAACGAACGCAGGAAGCCGGACCGGGCGCGGTCGAAGAACTCGGCCGCGCCATCGCCGACGAATTGCTCAACCCCTTGGCCCCGCTGTTGGCGGCCGGCGCGGGCCTGAGCGCGTTGGTGGGCTCGACCCTGGACGCCTCGATCGTGGCCAGCGTCGGCGGCATCAACGCCGTGGTCGGCGGCGTGCAACGCTTCCGCACCGAACGCGCCATCCGCAAGCTCGTCCACCCGGTCGAGCAACACGTGCGCGTGGTGCGCGACGGCCACCGCCGCTTCGTGCAGAACAGCGAGTTGGTGCCCGGCGACGTGATCGAGCTCTCGGCCGGCGACATCGTTCCGGCCGACTGCCGCATTCTGGAAAGCAACGGCCTCGAGGTCGACGGCTCCTCGCTCACCGGCGAGTCGCTGCCGAGCGAAAAAGACGCCCGCATCTCCTTCGAACCCTCCATCGCCGACCGCCGCTGCATGCTCTACGCCGGCACCGAGATCGTCTCCGGGCGCGCGCTATGCATCGTGGTGGCGGTGGGCAAGCTGGTCGAAGCCGAGCGCGCGGCCCTGGCCAGCGCCGACGAACCGCGCAACGAGAGCGGCGTCGAAGCGCGCCTGCGCCAGCTGATGCAGCTGACCGGACCGGTCGCTGTCGCCGGAGGCCTGGCCGTGGTGGCAGCCGGCATGTTGCGCGGCCGCCGCGCCCAGGATCTGGTGGCCAGCGGCGTCAGCATGGCGGTGGCGGCCATCCCCGAAGGTCTGCCCGTGCTGGCCAACGCCGCCCAGCTCTCGACCGCCCAGCGACTCTCCCAAAAGGGTGCCCTGGTGCGCAACGCCCGCTGCATCGAAGCGCTCGGTCGCGTCGACGTGATCTGCCTCGACAAAACCGGCACCCTCACCGAGGGTCAAATCGAATTGCACATGGTCAGCGACGGCGAGCGCGAGCTGACCCTCGACGCCATCGGCGCCCTTTCTCCCCTCGACGCAAGCGGCCGCCAGGTCTTGGCCGCTGCCCTGCGCGCCAGCTCGGCACCGCGCGCCGAGAGTGTGCACCGCGACGCCGCCGACACCGCGCTGCTGGAAGCCGCGGCGCGGCTCGACGTCGATGCGCGCGAGGGTTATCCCCGCTGGCATCCGAGAAGCGAACACCCCTTCGAGTCGGCCCGCGGTTACCATGCGGTGGTCGCGCGCGCCGAAAACGCCGTGCTCGCAAGCGTCAAGGGCGCCCCCGAACGCGTGCTCGCCCGCTGTTCGCATCGCGAACTACGCTTCGTGCCCGAGGGCACCGCCGACGCCGACACGCCGCCCCTGAGTCACCTCATCGAGCTCAACGACGACGGCCGCCAGGCCCTGATCGACCACGCCGCCGACCTGGCCTCACGCGGACTGCGCGTACTGGCCGTGGCCGAGCGCCGCGAACCGCCCGCCTCCGACGACGAAGACGAAGGCGACAGCCCCATGCGCGCCGACGACCTGCACGGCCTGTGCTTCCGGGGCTTGCTCGCCTTTCGCGATCCGGCACGGCCAGCGGCGCGCGCCTCCATCGCCGAGCTGCGCAAGGCGGGCATCGACGTGGTCATGCTCACCGGCGACCACGTGCGCACCGCGCGCTCCATCGCCGACGACATCGACCTGCTCGACGATCGCCTCGCCATGACCGGCGGTGAACTCGCGCGCCTCGACGACGACGCCCTGGGCGAGCGCATCGGCCACGTGGGCGTCTTCGCGCGCGTCACGCCCGCCCAAAAGGTACGCGTGGTGCGGGCACTGCAGCGCGCCGGCCGCGTGGTGGCCATGGTCGGCGACGGCGCCAACGACGCTCCGGCGCTGCGCACGGCCGAGGTTGGCATCGCCGTGGGAGAAAACAGCTCCCCGGCCGCGCGCGCCGCCGCCGACATCGTCTTTTCGGAAGCCGGCATCGAGCACCTGCTCAGCGGCGTCGTCGAAGCCCGCGCCATGTGGCTGTCGGTGCGCGACGCGGTCTCGATCCTGGTGGGCGGCAATCTCGGCGAAATCGCCTTCACCGTCGTCGGCGGCCTGGTTTCGGGGCGGCCACCGCTAAACCCGCGCCAGATCCTGCTTGTGAATTTCCTCACCGACGTGGCGCCGGCCATGGCCGTGGCCCTGCGCCGTCCGCCCCAAGAAGCCTACAGCGACCTCTCCCACCAGCGCCCCGAAGAGGTGCTCGAGGCACCGCTCAACCGCGAGATCCTGGTGCGCGCGGTCAGCACCGCCCTCGGAGCCAGCTGGGCCTGGGGCATCGGCCGCCTCACCGGCACCAAGGCGCGCGCCAGCACCATGGCGCTGGCGGCCCTGGTCGGAACTCAACTGGGTCAGACCGTACTGTCGCGCGGCGCCGGCCAGCGCGTGATCTGGACCAGCCTTGGCTCCTGGGCCACGCTGGCGGCGATCATTCAAACCCCGGGCCTGAGCCAACTCTTCGGCTGCCGCCCCATCGGCCCGGTGGCCTGGGGCGTCGCCATGGGAAGCTCCATGGCCGCCAGCGCCACCTCGGTCGTGCTCAGCCGCGGCGAGCGCGAGCTGGCCCGCTGGCTCAGCGAACACTTCGGCGCCGACATCGAGGCCCGGGCGATCGTGGTCGAGCCGGGGGATGACGTGGACGAGGTGGCGGCGGTGCCACCGAACCGTGAGTTGAGTGCGGAGCCGGCGTAGCGCGGCGTACCAAGGCCACGCCAGCTCCCGCCAGCGCATCCTACTTGTGGGCGATGGCCGCGCTGCTCGGTCCAAGCAGTGGGCGCGCCTCCGTAGGCGCGAAGCCGGCGTCGCGGGCCCAGGCATCGAATTGGGCGCCGGTGTGGTCGAAACCGCCGCCGGCGCCGAACTCGATCAACTGCTCGAATACCGGGAGTGAAGGGCGCAGGCGAGGGGCCGATGACTGGCCCGTGCGTTCCGCCAAGCCACGAAGTCAGGGCTGCGGCTGCGAGGACGATGCCAGCTGCGGGCAGGGGCTCAGTTGCATCTGCGGCGTTTGCAGCCTTGTCTGCGACGACCATAGCAGCTGCGCCCCCCTCGGCACCTCTGCAAGCTGCCGCAAGAGCGGACTCGAGGCCTGCGAGGCGCCACCGACGGGCATTTGTGACGCCGTCTGCAGCACAGACAGCGACTGCGGCGGGGGAAGCGAGCTGCGCTGCAAGGACGGTCTATGCCGCGCCTCGGCAGTGGCCTCCGGCACTTCGGACTGCGCTCCCATGGACGCGAGGTCGAACTGTGATGACTGCGCGGTGGATGGCTACGCCTGGGACGGAGCGCAGTGCAATATCCGCACCGGCTGTTTCGGCGCGCAATGCGACGCGCTCTACGCGACCTTCGCGGAGTGCCAGCGCGCCTACGCGGAGTGCTTGCAGGTCGGCGTCTGTGCGCGCATGGACGATCGACGCTACCTCTGTGACGCGGCCTACGGAGGGGACCTGGGTTACGTCTACAACGGCGCCAGCTGCGAACCGGTGGGCTGCGGCAGCTGCGATGGGCCGAGCTGTTCCAGCTCCATCGTCGCCGACGGACTGCACGCCTGCCTCGATGCCTACGCGAGCTGTAGCGAGGGCGAGGACGGGGTGTCCATCGACTGCCAAGCGCCCAGCGACTGTGCTCTAAATAAAAAGCCGTGCTGCACGTGCTCTTACAATCTCGATACGGTCGTAGCGGTGGCTACCACCTCGGTGAACAATCACCGTGAGCGCGCGTGCGAAGGTTACGAGGGCACTTGCGGTTTCTGTGCCCCGCCATCAAACCCCGCCCTCTACGCCGACTGCCAGCAGGGACGTTGCGTGGCCATGGACCAGGACGCCTTCGCGAGTTGCCAGCAGGACAGCGACTGCACGGTGGCCCATCGAGCCTGCTGCCCATGCGGCGCAGGGGCCGACGATCTGGTCGCGGTCAGCAACGTCGACGCCTACCTCGAGGCGGCCTGCAGGCTGGTCTCCACCTGTCCCACATGCGGCGGCCCCGACATACCAACCGACATCGTGGCGCGCTGCGTCGACGGCCACTGCAGCTTGCCGTAATCCGCCACGGGGCGTGGTGCATAATGCCCGTGTCGTGAGATTTTCAGCGGCCGGATCAGGGGTGTGAGCCCGCCACACCCAACGTGCGCATCCACTCGGCCAGCTCACGCGCCTGGGCATCACCGGATGCGAGTAGCTGCTCCAGCACGCCGTTTCGATCGGCTTGCGCGCGGTTTTGGCTCAGCTTGAACTTGGCGCTCACCCGGCCCGCCTGAAGCTGAAATCCCTGGATCGCCCCTGCGAGCTTCTCGATGTAGCCGTCGGGGGCTGCGTCGGGCTGCCATCCACCCTCGCCTTCCATGATGGCCGAGAGCTTGAGCAGATGCGCGACCGAAGCCGCTTGATCCATCGGATGCACCCGACCGCGCAGGTGCACCACCATGTAATTCCAGGTCGGCACCGCGGGTTCCGTCGCGTAGGAACGCGGCGAGATGTGCGCGTGGGGCCCGTGGAAGATGGCGGTGGCCACGCGCCCGCCGTCGAGCAGGAACGTCGACAGCGGATTGGCCCGTGCGAGGTGAAGGGATAAGAGGCCGCTCGAAACGCCACCTTCGAGCAGCATCGGAATATGCGCGATGCAGGGCTCGAAGTCGTCGGCGACGGCGATCAGTGTGCCAAAGGGATGGCGAGCGATGAAGGTCTCGATGACCTGCGGGTCATGGATCTGGAAGCTCGTGGGTTCGTATTGCACGCTTCGGTCCTCGGGTGTCGGGACATCATGCCACGCGACGTCATGGACACCAGCCGCGCGTGGCGGAGCAAGACAGTGGGCCACATCGACCACACCCGCTGTGACCGAGCGGTCACACTCAGGCCGCGATCGCTCGCTGGATCGCGTATCGAATGGGCGTTGCCACTGGCACGCCGCCTGCAACCGCCCCGCGTATGACCATCGCGAACCGTGTCCGCCAGTCTGCCGCGCTCGCCCTGCTGCTGCTCGGGCTCGGCGTTAGCAGCCACGCCCAGGCGCAGCACGCCCAGCATGGTTTCCTGGAACACGGGCTCTACCCCTACCTGCTCGGCCTCGCCAGCGCGGGCATCGGTTTCGGTGCGGGCGCCGCGATCGCCCACGAGCCCTGCCCCGAGCCCGACACCTTTGCCGATGATGCCTCGGACGAATGGGGGGACGAATGGGCATGGAAAAACGTGTGCTGGCAGTACACGAGCGCCGTTGTCGGGGGCATGTACGGAGCGCTCATCACGACGACGATCTCGATCGAGCTCTACGGCGTGCTCACCGGACACAACCGAAACCTGGGCACATGGCTGCTGCCACCTTTGGGTGCGGCCTTGGGCACGGTTTTGGGTGTCATGCTGGGATTGCCAGCGGGACTCGTCGGCATGGCCATCGGGGTGGTCGTCCTGCCGCCGCTACTGGCCACGACCCTGTGGTATGCGGCCCATCCTTCTCCACCGACGCCGAAGCCGACAAACCCGCACCGCGAGCCGGCGCAGTGCACCGATTGACCCACACCGACCATGCGCGGATGCGTCAAGACACGGCAGGCGCTCACAACGTCGCGCCAAAGGCCCGCGCAAACTCCATGGGCATCGGACGGTCCCTGGGATCCTTGGCGGTGGCGGCCCGGAGCAGCTTGCCCAGCGGCTTGGGGAAGAGCTCGAGGCGACTGGCATCCTCGAAGGGGTCGCGATTCATGTGGGCGAAGATGCGGTCGCGCGGCGATTGGATCTCGTCGAAGAAGGTGCGACCGGTGGTCAGGTTGTAGATGGTTCCAGCCAGGGCGTAGATGTCGGCACGACCGTCGAGGTCGACCGGGTCGAGCACCTGGTCGGGCGCGATGTAGCCCGCGGTGCCCGCCACGAAACGACCGGCGGCTTCGGCCGCGACGTGACTGGCTCGAACCATGCCGAAGTCGATGACCACCGTCGACAGCGGCTGCGCACGGGCCGGATCGCGGTGTTTGTCGGGATCGAAGCGGTCGCTTCCGCTGAGCGGGAGTCGTAACCACAGGTTGGCAGGCTTGATGTCGCGATGGACCAGGCCCGCCCGATGCAGGGCCTCGAGCCCGGCGCAGGCGTCGAGCACGATCTGGCGCAGCTCGAAGAGCGACAGGAGCCGCGCCTTGGCGTACTGGGAGAGATCGGCGCCGATCAGCAGCTCGAGCACCAGGTAGGGCATGCCGTCGGCCACGCCGCGGTCGATGATGTTGGCCACGTTCGGGTGATAAAGGCCGGCCAGGGCCTGGGCCTCCTTCGTGAACGAAGCCACGATGCCCTCGCGCTCGGTCTCGTTGGCGGCCGCCAGCGCATCGCCCTTGGGCAGCTTGAGCACAAACAGCCGGTCGGCGCCGGGCTTGCGCACCAGCCACACCTTGCCCACGCCACCCTCGCCCAGCGGCTGCACCAGATCGTATCCGCCGATGTTTTCGGCCCGCGCGATCACGGCCACCGGCGGCGGCGGCGGCGTGCGGCGCATGGCGCCGGAGACCGCGCCCTCGATCAACTTTGAGGTAATCGGACCCAGCGATGCCAGCCACACCTCGAGCATCGACATTTCCCGTGCACGAATGGCGCGGGCCAGCAGCGACGCCGTGCGCGGCGCGTTCAGGGTGGCGGCCTGGGAGAGGGTGTCCTCGGCGTTGTCGAGCGTGGCCGGGTGCAGCGCGCGCTCCGGATCGGCCAGGCAGGATCGCAGACGTTCGGCCGCGAAGACCAGCCCGAGGCAGGCCTGGATCAACTTGGGGCTAACTCCGCTGATATCGCCGAAATCCCGCAGGCACGCGGCCATCACGCCGAGGGCGTTGGCCAACTCGGTATCCTCGGCCTTGAGCTCCGACAGCGCCACGTCGGCCGACAGCTCCCATTCACCGCCGGGATCGCCTGAGGCGATGGCGGTGCGCAGGGCCTCGGCGTGCTCGCAGCAGTGTTCGAGCGCGCCCTCGGCGATCATCGGCAGCGACGTGCCCAGGCGCTGCAACATGGAAGGGCGGTCGATGACCAAACCCCACCAGGCCGCGAAGGGTCCCAGCCACTCCACGTCGTCGACGGCGCCCAGGGCGGTGCCGCGCGTTGCGTCCACCAGGCGCCACAACACCGCTGCGATGGCGGCCTCAAGGGGCGCCGGCAGCTGTCGGCTGCCGTCGGCAAGGCCGTCGATGCGCCGAAGCCAGCGGCAGGTGGCGTGGGCGCTTTCCCCGCGTCGCGGCCCCAGGTCGGGCGCGGCACAGGCGTCGAGGGCGTAGCCGCCGATGCGCACGGCGGTCACCTCCAGGGCGAGCACGGCATCGGCGTCGTGGGCGACGGAGTTGTATTCGAGCAGGTCCTCCTCGGCGACGGCTTCCACCAGCTGTGTCGGGGCCTCCCCGTCGGCGCCATCCTCGCCGATAGCGCCTCGCTTGCCGGCGCGCCGCTCGGCCACGGCCTTGATCAGCCGTGTGGGCGCTTCGGCGACCGCGCGCCAGGTGTCGGCCAGGTCGGGCTCGGCGATGGACTCGCCGCGCGGATGGGTGATGAGCTGGGGCGCCCACAACCTGAGCGCGAGCGAGCGGGCGCAACCTTCGGCGGCGTTGAGGGCGGCGGCGCGCTGGCGCAGGGATACCTCGCTCGACCCCAGACGCAGGGCGTCCTCGAGGGTCGCAGCGAGCGAGACGGCGAAGCGGGCGGCGCGGGCATCGGCCTCTTCGTCGTCGTACTTGGAAGCCAGATGCACCAGGTTCTCCAGGCCGCGCTCGAGGTCGATGGGATCGCGCTCGGCGCCGTCGACCGGATCGGTCGCCGCGATCACGTCCTGCCAGCGCCGCTGCTCGGCCATGCTCGTCGGCCGCGCCTGCCGCGCCATCAAGCGCAGCTCCGAAAGGTGGGCTTCCAGGGCCGCCTGCCCGTGACCGCGACGCCACAGGCTGGCGAGCCCCCGCGCAAGCGCCCGCGCCGCCGTCGCCCCACCCTCACCCTCCAGGATACGGGCCGCCATGGCATCGTAGAGGGGGCGCCCCTCGTGGAAGAGATAGGGCGTGCCCGCTGCGGCCGCCGCCAACACCCAGGGCTCGTCGGCGGCCAACTCGAGCGCGGCCTCCAGTTCGTGCCCCAGCGCCTTGAGGCGACCGCTCGGCAGCGACGCCAACGCCGTCATGGCGCGCTGCCTTAGCACCTGGGACTCGCCCTGGATCCAGTCGAGCACGGTGCCCTCGAGCTGCTCCACAGCGCCGGCCATGCGACCGAGGGCACGCGCGGCATGGATCCACACCAGCGGCTCCGGATGCAGGAGCAGCGGCTGCAGCAGCTGCAGCGTGCGCCCCACCAACTCCGGATCTGTGCTCGCCGGCATGCCATCGACCGCGGTCTCCAGGCAGCGAGCCGCGAGCGCCCTTCCACGCAAGGTGCCCGAGGCGGGCTCGGCCAGCAAAAGCTCAAAAGCCGACTCCGAGCCCCAGACCCAGGGCCCCAGCTCGGGCACGGGCGTGGCGCTGGCACCCGCCTCCCACAGCAGGATCTCGAGTCGGGCGCGCACCTCCAGGTACTCGGGCTGGCGCAGCACCTCGCCATCGGGGAGCAAGGGCACGCATAAAAGCGCATCGAGCAGGGGGCCCTCGACGATGCGAGCGCACACCAGTCCGGCCGCCTCCTGCTCGAGGTGCGGCTGCTCGAGCGCGCCACCCAAAAGCGCCGCCAGCTGAACGTTGGGCCGGGCCGTGCTGCCTGCGCAGAATGCGAGCAGCACCCGCCCCTGGTCGCCGCCGAAAAGCTCGCCCAGCGCGGCGGCACCGTCTGGCGAGCGCGTGAGCCCGGGCAACGTCCACAGCAGCAGCTCGGCCGCGTCGAGCACATCCGCCTCCAGCGGCGTCTTGCGGCGGTCGAGGCCGCCGCGGAAATGGGCGCGCAGCTGCGGCTCGAGACTCTGGTCGAAAGACAGCGCCAGGGTCAGGGTCTGGAGCGCAGCGCGGGCCGGGGCGGTCAGCACAGCCCTAGTGTACACCAGGCGCCAAACCTATGGCCCGATCAAGCCACCTGATCCGGTTATTACTCGCCGAATGGAGAACCCGGCTGGCCGACTCCGCCACGCCAGCAACGAAAAGTTGAATGTCGGTGGGGTTTCGATTGACCTTCGCCTCGCTTCGCGCCTACCACAGCAAATCGGTTTTTTTCTCAGAACCATCGAGCCGCCAGGGGATTGAAAGCTCGGGAGGGAAGTCCATGCTCGTCATCGCAAGCGATCTACACCTAACCGACGGTTCGTCGGGGGAGACCATCAACGCCGGGGCCTTCCGGGTTTTCGTCGAGGCACTGGCCAGCCGCGTGCACGACGCCTGCTGGCGCAACCGCGGGGGCGGCAGGCAGTTCGTGCCCATCGACCGCTGCGACCTGGTCCTGCTGGGCGACGTCTTCGACGTGATCCGCTCCAAGAGCTGGCTCGAGTCCGGCGCGCTGCGGCCCTGGTCGCCGGCTTCCGAGATGGACGGGCTGGTCTCCAAGATCACCGACGGCATCCTCGCGCACAACCGCCAGGCCCTGGCCCATTTGCGCGACCTGGGCGGTGCGATTCGCATCCACAGCGACAGGCCCGACGAGCACATCGAGATCCCGCTGCACATCCATTATTTCGTCGGTAACCACGATTGGTTCTACCACCTGCGGGGCGCCGAGTACGACCGCGCACGCCAGAAGCTGGTCGATGGCCTCGGGCTCGACAACGATCCCAAGGCACCCTTCCCCCACATGCTCGACGAGGCCAGCGGCGACCTGCAGGAGTTGCTGCATGCCCATCGCCTCTACGTGCAGCACGGCGACATCTACGATCCCTTCAACTACGAGGAGCAACACGGCCGCGACCACTCGTCGCTCGGCGACTGCATCGTGGTGGAGTTGCTCAACCGCTTCCCCCACGAAGTCCAAAATGCCCTGGGCCGCGACGAAGACGACGCGCTGGTCAGAGCCCTGCGCGAGATCGACAACGTGCGACCGCTGCTGGCGATTCCGCGCTGGATCGACGGCATTCTGCGACGACAGGCGACCGCCCCCGTGCGCCGCCAGGTGATGCAGGTCTGGGATCAGCAGGTCGACAACTTCCTGGAGCTGCCCTTCGTGCGCGCCCGCGATCGCGCCTTCCGCTGGGACACGGTCGATATGCTGCAGGTGGCCCTGCGCATTTCAGCCACGGTCCGAATCGGCGCCCTGGCGCGCTTCTCGGAGGAACTGCAGCGACTATCCAAGGGCGAGAGCCTGGCTCAACACGCGGTCGCCGAAGACGCCCTGCGCACGCGCGCGGCTGACTTCGTGGTGTACGGCCACACCCACTGGCCCGAGACCGTACCCATCGACGTGCTCGACGTGGGCGGGCGCGAAGTCGAGCAGATCTACTTTAACTCCGGCACCTGGCGACGCATCCACCAGCCCTGCATCGCCCATCCCAAGGAGCTGGAGTTCACCAAGGCCCACGTGATGACCTACATCGCATTCTACCGCGACGACGAGCGCAGCGGCCGCCGTTACGAGAGCTGGACCGGCCAGCTGGGCTGAAGCGCTCGCGATAGAGCTGAAACCCTCCGCCGCGGCCCCACGGACCACGGGCTGCGGCGGCCTTTCCGTGCCCATCTTCTTGACCCATAACTACCAGGTGAATCCGTGAAGCGTCTCTCATCTCCCCTGACCGAGCTCAAAGAATCCTATCGCGTGGTCGTGGTCGGCAGTGGCTACGGCGGCGGTATCGCGGCTTCGCGCCTTTCGCGCGCCGGCGTCGAGGTCTGCCTGCTGGAACGGGGCAAGGAATGGCCCGTGGGCGGCTTCCCCGACACCGAAGTCGAGGCCCTGGAACAGATGCAGGCCGAGACGCCCGAGTTGCACGTCGGCAAAAGAACCGGCCTCTACGACTTCCACGTCGACGACGAGATCAACGTCTTCCGCGGCTGTGGCCTCGGTGGCACCTCCCTGGTCAACGCCAACGTCAGCCTCAAGGCCGACCCGCGCGTCTTCGACGATCCACGCTGGCCGCGGGCGCTGGTCGAAGACCTGCCCACGCGCGTGGAAGACGGCTACCGGCGCGCCAGCGCCATGCTCGAGCCCGTGCTCTACCCCGAGGATCACCCCCCGCTGGCCAAGCTCGGAGCCCAGAAACGCTCGGCTGCAGCCATGGACCAGCCCTTCGAGCGCGTGCCGATCAACGTGCGCTTCACGGCCGGCGAAAACCGCGCCGGTGTCGAGCAACCCGCCTGCACGCTCTGTGGCGATTGCGTAAGCGGCTGCAACGTGGGTGCCAAGAGCACCACGGCCATGAACTACCTGCCCGACGCCCGCAAGAACGGCGCGCGCATCTTCTGCGAAGTCGAAGTGCGCTCCATCGCCAAGCGCCCCGACGGCAAGTACGCGATTCACTACCGCCCCCTCGAACACGGCCGCGACGCCTTTGACAACGCCCCGGAGCCGACACTGGTGGCCGATATCGTGGTGCTGGCGGCCGGCACCCTGGGCTCCACCGAAATCCTCTTGCGCTCGCGCGAGCGCGGCCTGTCGGTCTCGAGCGCCCTCGGCAGCCGCTTCAGCGGCAACGGCGACGTGCTGGCCTTCGGCTACAACAACGACCATCCGATCCACGGCATCGGCTTCGGCACGCGCCCGCCCTCGGCCCAGCCTCCGGTCGGCCCTTGCATCACCAGCGCCGTCGACACCCGCGGCGGCCCCGTGCTCAAGGAAGGCGCCATCGTCGAGGAAGGCTCGATCCCGGGCGCCCTGGCCGCCATTTTGCCCAAGACCTTCGCGCTCACGTCCAAGACCTTCGGCAAGGACACCGACCACGGCATTGCCGACTTCGTGCGCGAAACCGGTCGCGAGCTCGAGAGCCTGGTACGCGGCCCCTATCACGGCGCCGTCGACAACACCCAGACCTACCTGGTCATGTCCCACGACGACGGCAACGGCCGCATGGAACTCGAAGGCGACCGGCTGCGCATCCGCTGGCCGGGCGTGGCCGAGCAGCCGGTCTTCAAGCGCGCCAACGACCTGGTGCTGCAGGCCACCGCAGCCAACGGCGGCACCTTTCTCCCCAACCCCCTGTGGAGCAATCACCTCAAGAGCGAGCTAATCACGGTCCACCCCCTGGGCGGCTGCATCATGGCCGATGGCGCCGACGCGGGCGTGACCAATCACAAGGGCCAGGTCTTTTCGGGCGACGCTGGCGAAGAGGTGCACGACGGCCTCTACGTGGCCGACGGATCGGTGATCCCGGTTCCACTTGGAGTCAACCCCCTGTTTACGATCAGCGCCGTCGCCGAGCGCAGCATCGCGCTGCTGGCCGAGGACCACGACTGGACCATCGACTATGACTCCGCACCGCCGGCCGAAGCGCCGTCCGTCGCGGCCAAGCCCGGGATTCGCTTCACCGAGCGCATGGCGGGCGGCTTTTCCACCGCCTCGCTCGAGAGCTTCGAGAGCGCCGCGGCCCAGGGCGAGCGCGACGGCTCGACGATGAGCTTTCTGCTCACCATCGCCACCGACGACCTCGATGCCACCCTGGCCAGCGCCGACAGGGGGATGACCATCCACGGCACGGTGACCGCGCCCTCGCTCGACCCGCAGCCCATGGAGGTGGCCGAGGGACGCTTCGAGTTGCTCGACGACGATCCGGAGCGCGTCGACACCAAGCTGATGCGCTACCGCATGAAGCTCATCTCCCAGACCGGCGGTCGCACCCTGGCCTTCGAGGGCCACAAGCTCATTCACAACGACCACAGCTTCGACCTCTGGAGCGACACCACAACCCTCTTCACGACCGTCACCGATCCCGCTCAGCCCGATGGGGCGCCGGTCGGCAAGGGTATTTTGCGCATCGCGGTGTCCGACTTTGCCCGTCAGTTGACCACCATGGAGGTCACCGGCGTCCACGATCCGGTCGAGCGCCTCCGCACCACGGCCAAGTTCGGACGCTACTTCGCCGGCTCGCTCTTCGACATCTACGGCGGCATCGTCGCCCCGGCGCGCAGCTTCGACGCCGACGCACCGCCGCGCAAGCGCCGCCCCTTGCGCACCGCCCCTCCCGAGCTGCATGACTTCAAGACCAGCGACGGCGTGAAGCTCGGCCTCACGCGCTACCGGGGCGGCAGCAAGGGCCCCGTGGTACTCAGCCACGGCCTGGGCGTGTCGAGCGAAATTTTCGCCACCGACACCATCGAAACCAACCTGGTCGAATACCTCTACGCCCACGGCTACGACGTCTGGCTGCTCGACTACCGCTGCAGCATTCGCCTGGCCGCCTCGAGCGACCAATCCAACGGCGACCAGGTCGCCGACATCGACTACCCCGAGGCCATCGCACGCGTGCGGCAGCTCAGCGGCGCCCCGTCGGTGCAGACCGTGGTCCACTGCTACGGCTCCACCACCTTCTTCATGTCGATGCTGGCCGGCCTCGAGGGCGTGCGCAGCGTGGTCTCCTCCCAAATCGCCTGCCACGTGGAAGCCTCGCCCTACAACCGCCTCAAGAGCGGCCTGCACGTCCCGGGCGTCCTGCAAAAGCTTGGCGTCGAATCGCTGACCGCCTACACCGACGAAGACGCCGACTGGGTCAACACCCTCTACAACAAAGCCCTGCGCCTCGAGCCGCTCGAGGCCGAAGAACGCTGCGACAGCAACATCTGCCATCGCGTGAGCTTCATCTACTCGCTGCTCTACGAACACGATCAGCTCAGCGGGCTCAGCCACGACAACCTGCACGAACTCTTCGGCGTGGCCAACATCAGCGCCCTCGACCACTTGGCCCGCATGGTGCGCGCCAAGAAGATCGTCGGCTACGACGGCGAGGACCGCTACCTGCCCCACGTCTCGCGCCTGGCGGTTCCCATTCGCTTCATCCACGGCGCCGAAAACGTCTGCTACCAGCCACGCAGCACGGAAAAGACCTACGAATGGCTGCGCGAACACAACGATCGCGGGCTCTATTCACGGGTCGTGATTCCGAACTACGGGCACATCGACTGCATCTTCGGCAAGCACGCCGCCCGCGACGTCTACCCGCACATCCTCGAGCACCTCGAGTCGACGCGATGAGCGCGCCGGACGAAATCTGGGATGCCATCGTCATCGGCTCCGGCTTTGGTGGCAGCATCAACGCCTTGCGCCTGGCGGAGGCCGGCCGTTCGGTCCTGGTGCTCGAGCGCGGGCGCCGCTACCGGCCCGGGGAGTTTCCCCGCGACGTGCGCAAGGTCGACAATCTCCTGTGGCGCTACCCAAAGCACTCCGCCAGCACCGGCCTCTACGACGTACGCTTTCATTCCGGGATCGGCACGGTGGCCGCCGCTGGCGTCGGAGGCGGCTCCCTGATCTACGCCAATATTCACTACCGACCCAACGCCAGCGTCTTCGACGACCCGCGCTGGCCGACCGGCATCGACGCCTCGAGCCTCGAGCCCTACTACCGACGGGTCGCGGAGAAACTCGGGGTTTCGCCGTTTCCGGCAGGCGAATTCCTGCCCAAGCGCGACATCTTCCGCAAGACGGCAGAGGCCCTGGGCCGCGAACCCTTCGACGTGCCCCAGGCGGTGAGCTGGAATGAGGTCCAGGGCGCTGCAAAAGCCGGGCGCCGCCCCTGCCAGCGCGTAGCCGAATGCGAATTCGGCTGCAACTTTGGTTCCAAAAACAGCCTCGACTTCAACTACCTGGCCGAGGCCGAGGCCCTGGGCGCAGTCGTCGAGCCAGAACGGCAGGTCAGCCACATCGAGCCCGACGCTGAATTCTACCGCGTGCACTACCGGGACATCATCGGTGAGGAAACCAGAACCGCACGGGCGCGACGCGTGGTCGTGGCCGCCGGCACCCTGGGGACGGTCGAACTGCTGCTGCGAAGCCGCGACCTACACAAAACCCTGCCCAGGCTGCCCGCCACGCTCGGCCACGGCTACTCCGGCAACGGCGATTTTCTGGGCAGCATCCAAAACATCGACCGCGACATCGAGCCCTGGGGCGGCCCGGACGTCACCACCATCGCCTGGTACCACGACCGACTTCCGGGCTTCGTGCTGGCCGCCCCCACCTTCAACCAGGAGGTGATGGAAGTGCTGGCCTCGCTGGGTCAAGGCGCCCCACCGGCGCTGCTCAAGCCCCTGGCGCCGCTGCTGTGGAAGGCGCTGCCGTGGCTGCTGCCGCTGGCGTTCAAGAGCGGCCTGCTCAGCAAGCCCCTGCGCTTGCCCGGGCCGAACGCAGGACCTGCCGAGCGCATGACCAACCTCTTCGCCATCGGCTCCGACGACGCCCAGGGCCGCATGCACCTGCGGAACGGCGCGCTCGACATCGACTGGGACTACACCAAAAGCAATTCGGCATTGATCGCGCGCCAGGAGCAAGCCATGCGCGACTTCGCCGAAAAATACGGCGGCACCTACGCGCCCATCGCCACCTACGCGCTCTTTCGCAAGATCTTGACCGTGCACAACCTGGGTGGCTGCCACATCGCCGACGCCCCGGAGCGCGGTGTGGTCGACACCGACGGCCAGGTTTTCGGCCATCGAGGCCTCTACGTCGCCGACGGCTCGGTGATTCCCACCGCCATCGGCAGCCATCCTGTCATGACCATCGCGGCGCTTGCCGAGCGCATCGCCGAACGCGTGGTGGCGAGCTACGGCAGCACCCGAAAGCCGGCGCCCGCCGCCGCAGGCACCACGGAGCTCCGCCTATGAAATTCGTCACCCGAAAACCGCCGCGCGCCGACCTGGGCATCGTACCGCCGCTCGAAGACTACGCCTTCTTCCTCGGCGCCGAGCAAATCCCCTTCGAACCCGAAGCCGACGACTTCTCGCTGGCCAACGCCGCCTGGCTCGCCGATCTCTCGATGCTGGCCTACCGCGACCGCAGCCAGGTCGAAAGCACGCTTTCACGCCTGGGCCTGGAGACCATCAGCTTCAGCCAAGGCGGCTCCCAGTGCTTCGTCTGCCACGACGCCAAAAAAGTCCTGGTCGCCTTTCGTGGCACCCAGATCGTCGGCTGCGACACCCTCGACGACATCCTCACCGACCTGGACTTCGACCTGGTCCCCTTCGACGGCCGCGGCCGCGTCCATCACGGCTTCGAGCGCGACTTCGTCAAGCTCTGGCCCGAGCTGCACGACCGGCTGGTGTCCCTGCGTGCCGGCAGCCCGGAAAGGCCCCTGTGGGTCACCGGGCACAGCCTGGGCGCGGGTCTGGCGGTATTGCTCGCTTCGCGCCACGGCAGCACCCGCGGCGTCTACACTTACGGTTGTCCGCGCGTCGGCGACCGCCGCTTCGCGCAGAGCTATCGGGAACGCACCTTCCGCCTGGTGCACAACAATGACTACGTCACCGAGCTACCGCCGGCGCTGCCGAGCTATATCCCCATCGTCGGCGGCCGCCATCACGTGGGCGAACTCAAGTACATCGACAGCGAGGGTAGGCTTCACGATCGAGCCCCCAACCGCGCCCAGCGCCTGGCCGACGGTGCGCTCGGAGCCCTGCGCTACCAGCTCGGAAACCTCGAGCGCTTCGCCTGGCTGCTAGGCCACAGCAGCCGCCCGGACCGCTTCTTCCGCATCCCCCTCGACAGCCTGCGCGATCACGCGCCCATCTACTACGCCACGCTGTTGTGGAATCAGCTGACAACGGCCCCGTTCGACCGGGACGGCGCCGCAGCCCGAGCCCACCGCCGGGGCGATGGGCTCGGGGCGGCGCCGAGGCCAGCCTGAGCGCGCGCTTGGTGCGCTTCAGACTGCCCGCAGCGCGAAGCGCGCTTCAGCCTCCGTGACCACCACCGACACCGGGCGGGTCGGCGGTCACGGGGCGCCCTTCGACACCGGGGTGAGTTCCACCGAACCGACCACAGGGGTTGAGCCTGTTGACCCACAGGTGAAGCATGTGGAAACCGTTATAGTTCGCGATGCTACCGGCGGGCGGCGCTTCCACGATCGCCCCGACACTCATCAGGTAGTTAATCAGCCAGGGCTGGGTGCAGGTGTTGTTGGCGCTGCCCTGCTCACCGAACCAGAAATCCTCCAGGCGCTTGCCCTCCACCTGGAGCGGATGACCGTCCGGGTAATAGCCGAAGCGCTGCGGAAGATAATCGATGAAGGTCACGCGCTCGGGATCTTCGGTGTTGAAGTTCCAACCGCAGGCGTGGGTGTGCATATGCCACTCATCCTCGTGACCGCTGAAACCAGCCGGTGGCGTCTCCATCGGATACATGGAGAAGTCGGCGGCGTAATACACCGCCATCAGGTTGCCCGCGGCATCCAGGTTCAGACCCCCGGGAACCGCAGTCTCGAACTCCTCGGTCGGACGATAGCGCGGCGCGCGCCACCAGTGGACGCCGTGGCCCTCGAACTCGGGCGTGGTCGCCTCGTAGCCATCGGCGAGCACATTGTCGAACTTCAGGTAGCGCTCCGCATACAGCGCCGCATGGGCGACCTGCGTCTCGACCAGCGGAACGGGCTTGCCGATGTCCTCGCCAGCGGCGGCAACGTCGAGGCCGTCGATCACGCCATCGGCATTCAAGTCGTACAGGCCATAATAAAAGCCCGTGGCGTGCGCCTGCTGCGCCTTGCCAATAACGATCAGAACGTCCTGATCATCGACGATACCATCGCCGTTTACGTCCGCGACGTTGAGCACCGGCGCTGGCGGCGCGTCGGGGTCGCAGGCCTCGTGGTGTTGCGCCTGGGCGAGCGAGCCGATCCCCGCGAGCACCAATAGCAGTGAAAACAGTCTCAATGTTCGATTCGTCATGATGTACCTCACTTCCCTCGGTCGGAAGCCCCGCCCGAGGTCGTCCGGCCCTCGAACCCAGACGATGAACCCGGCCACTCCGCCCCATCCCACCCAGTCGGGCCGCGCCACATTCGAACCGCAACAGACGTTCGTACGGCGACCTCGCCTTACTGGACCGGCGTATCGAAGTGGACGGGATCGATTCACATCGACCGGAGTCCGAAAGCTACAATCCTGTCCTTAATCGACGGAGGTTCTATCACATGCGATCTCGCGCACAAGAGTCCACCTTTGGGGAATGAAGGGACTGTTTCGGCCAGCCGGTTCGCGGCGCAGTTCGCAAGAATTTTCGTCACCCAAGGTACGCGACACAGGAGACTAGACGACCGGAGCCTCAATCCTTACTGTTCACCCATGCCATACCAAGGGCTCATCCTATTCGTCGTGTGCGCGCTGGCCGCTTGTGCGTCGGGACCACATCCTGCGCTCAAAGTCGCCCAGAGTGACCTGGCCTGTGAGCAGAGCGGTCTCAAGCTGCACCAAATCTACCCGGAAAAGGTGCGCATCGAGGGTTGCGGTAAAGAAGCGATCTACGTCGATGCGTGCGACGGCTACGGCATCAATGCGAAGTGCGGATGGCAGCGCTTCTACGCGAACGACTTCGAGCGCGATGCAGCCGAGCGGGAGCGAGCCGAGCGCGAAGAAGCGAAGCGGGACGAAGAAAGCCGGACTGAAGATGAAACAGCCGAACAAGAAGAAGTCGAGGACGCGGCTGACGAACAAGAGGTAGCCGACAACCAGGCTGCCACGAAAGAGAGCACCGAGAAGGAAGCGAAGCCGAGCAAGAACGCCGATGAAGAATCGAGCGACGATGCTGAAAGCAAGCCCAAGGCGCGCGACACGAAGCCAAAAAAGGCCAAGAAGCGCGGAAAGAAGGAAGAAGGGCTAGACGACTTCCTGATGTGACGCACCGAGGCATTTGATCGCTGGGCGAGGAGTGCTTCGCGCCACTTTGGGGGGAGGCAGGATCGATCCCCTGCCCGGCGCGAGCTTCCACCGCTACCTGGTCACAGGAGCGTCGAGTCGGGAGGTCATGTCGGTACAGTGGGCGAGTCCAGTGCGTTGGCGCGTCCGCTGCTAAGGAGCCGCCGCAAAATAAGGCTACCAATTCGACTCCGAACCATCCCGCCCAGCTGCGTTGCGCCGCCTTCAAATACATGGAGTATTCGCGCGGCGTCGCGCCTTGCCGGACGGGCGCCTCGAAGCCGACTTGGCGACCTTATCTCGCGGCGGTGCCTAAAGCCCGACCCGGTGGAGGACTTCCCCCAGCAGCTCAACGCGGGTCGGCTCGAACTGGTAACCCAGGCACGCACGGCCGGGCAGGGCTTTGTCGGTGTGAAGAAGGTCCTGGCCACCGACCCCTTCGACGCCCCCAACAACGTCAGGACCAAAGGAAGGCGCACCCCGACAGTCGCTGCGGGTGGCGACCGTGACGCGTACAAGAAGGCGCAAGAAGGCGGTCAATGCCGTGCGAGGTTACCGGCGGCGCTACCGGCTGGCCTGGCAGTGCTACCGCAGGGGACTCGAGGCAACCCTCCCCGGTGGCACGCTGTTGATGCGGCATCGATACCGCCAGCCCTGCGAGCCGCTGGACTGCTGGTGGTCCGTGTTGGCGTGGTGCCCGGCGACGCCGCGGCTGGGCAGTGGATAGCGGCGGCGGGGTGTCCGGGGGAAGCCGTGGGCGGCAAGCTGGAGCGCCCGCAGCGCACCGGTGCGCCCGCCGACCGGTTGCGAGTCTACGGAGGTAGCCTTCGGGGGGCCGCTCGCAGCGCCTGTGCGTGGTTCGAGGCTGAAGGGCGGTCATCTCGGACAGGTCGGCGCCCGCCGCGCGAAGGGACCTCACTCAGGAGTGGGGCCAAGGTGGGCCGGAAGTTCATCTTGCACCGTTGGGGCCCCAATCACCGCGATTGCGCCGCCTTGCAGCACGTCGGTGAAGTCCTTCCTTCGCTCCTTCTCTTGTAGGACCTATACTGCCGCGGCACGCAGTCACGACCGCGAACCGTAGGTGACCTCTTCATGGACACTCGCAATGAGCCGCCCTCGCAGTTCTATCGAGGGTTGATCGCAGAAATGTACCAGCCGCTCGTCGCCCATCACCCCCGGGCCGACGACTACGCGCCCTTCCTCGATGCCAGCGGTACACCGGCGCTCGAGTTGGGCTGTGGCTCCGGTCAACCGCTGCTGGATCTGGTGGCACGCGGCTACCACGTCGAGGGCCTCGACGCATCGCAGGACATGCTCGTCCTTTGCCGACAGGCCGCCGCCGAGCGGGGACTGGAGGTCACGCTGCACCAGGCGGAGATGCAGAGCTTCTCCCTGCCGCAGCGCTATCGGGCGATCTTTCTGGCCGGGGCCACCTTCACGCTGCTGACGAGCGACGACGACGCCGCCGCCGCACTCTCCCGCATCCACGCCCACCTCGAGCCGGGCGGGTCCGCCCTGATTCCCCTCGACCTCCCGAACACAACGCCGGTCGGAGACTTCCACGAGCACACCAAAGAAGATGGAACTGTCCTGCGCGTGGGTGTGATCTCGCAGACCACAGGTCGCGATGGCTGCAGTTGGAACGCGGTGATGCGGTACGAACGTCGTGCACCAGGGCACGAACCCGAGGTTGTCGAGCGCGAGTACCGCAGGCGCTGGTGGCCCCAGGCGCGCTTCCGAGAAATGCTGCACGCCGCCGGCTTCGACAAGACGACGTTCATCGATCCAGCGGGTGGCAAAGCCGCACCGGAAGCATCGCTATTCGTCGCGCTCGCCCGGCGCGACTGAAGCCCCCAAGGAGTCGGGTCAAGGAGGGTTGGGAGATCTGCCCTCAATCCGACATCGACACGTCGCTAGCCACCGCCATGGCCGCCATCGGCGCCTGCGCCCCGCTCGACGCTCAGCGCTCGATAAACGGCGTCCTCGTGCACACCCTCTGCCAGATGTCGTCGCATGAGCACGAGACCATCATCGACGTCCTGGGCCTGAGTAGGCTCAAGGTGGGTCGGAAGTTCAGGACTTGACCGACCGCGTGATGGACTTCTGGCAGTACGATGTGCTGCCACCCCATGAGCGGGTGCCCATCCAGGCATTCCCCAGCGGCTGCGTGGCGCTCCGCTTCAACCTGCGCAGCGACCACCTGGAGCCCGTGCTCTACGGTCCCTCGCTGCGCGCCGAGATGACGAGCGTTTTCTGGTCCGACGAGTTGGCCTTCGGCGCCGCACTACAACTGCCGGCCGCGCGCGACGTGCTGCGCTGCGACGTAGTGGAGCCGCGCCATGTCAAGGGACGGGCAATCTGATCGTGCCCGGGACGCCGAAAGTGATCGCGCCGACCGGCTGATCCGGCAGAGCGCATCGGTGGCGTTTCCGAGCGGAGTCTGGGGACGGCGAATGTGATCCCGACTGAAATGGTGTGCAATCATGTTCGAGCCTCCTGTGGGTTCTTGTTCGAGTTGCGCGTGGAGCGCGTTCGGCGGTTGGTTCCGGGGTTTCGGTAGCTCTCACCCTCGATC
>Ga0224501_10000853_pt1 | contig 23620 bp, 19 predicted proteins | sample SF_Oct11_sed_USG_4_FD_169105 | JGI IMG/M metagenome (GOLD analysis project Ga0224501, IMG submission 169105) | Sediment microbial communities from San Francisco Bay, California, United States - SF_Oct11_sed_USGS_8_1 | ecosystem: Environmental > Aquatic > Marine > Sediment | place: USA... | reverse complement strand
CTCGATCATCTCGGTCACGGCCGACGACGTGCGCGGACGCGAGCCGTGTCCCGGCTCGCCCACGGTCTTCAGGTGAAGCCAGTAAGGCACCTTCTGGGTGACCTCCACCCCGAAGTTCACCTTCCCGTCCACCTCGGTGCCGCCACCCCCTTCGTTCAGGAGGTACCCCACTCCCTCGAAGATCTCCGGACGGTTCTCCACCAGCCATCCTGCCCCGTAGAACCCGCCGGCCTCCTCGTCGGCCGTGGCCATGAAGATCACGTCGCGGTTCAACGGCGTCCCGGACCGATGCAGGGCGATGAACGCCGCCAGGTGGAGGACTCCACCCGTCTTGGTGTCCATGGTCCCCCGGCCGTAGATGAAGCCGTCGTCCTTGATCTCCCCTCCCAGGGGATCCGTGGTCCAATAGCGGGGGTCGGCGGGAACCACGTCCATGTGGTGGAGGAGGATCAAGGCGGGGTCGTCTCCCCCTTCCAGGCGCGCCCAGACGTTGCCGCGCCCCGGCGCGGACTCGGCGATCTCGTATTCGATCCCCTCGGCCTCGAAGATCCCGGCCAGGAACTCGGCCCCGGCCGTCTCGTTCCCGGGGGGATTCATCGTGTTCACGCGAATGTAGTCCTGGAGCCACTGCACGGCCTCGTCCTGGAGCGCCTCCAGGTCCACCTGCTGCGCGGAGGCCGGAACCGCCACGAGGCCGGTCAGAGCCAGGGCGAGTCCCACGACGTTCAACTTTCCTCTCTCGATCATCGGTCCCTTCCGGATGGGTGTAACCGGGTGCCTCGGGCGAGGTCGGAGGGTAGAGAAGGGGCCGCGGCGAGGCAAGATGGGCGCCCCCTTCCCTCCGGATTAGATTTCCGGCTCCACGAATCCGACCCGGCGCCCCACGGATCCAGACACCCGGCCCATGGCTCTCATCCACTGTCACGACCTCCGCATCGCCTTCGGTGGGCGGCCCCTCCTCGAGGGGGCCTCCCTCCAGGTGGAGCGGGGCGAGCGCATCGGCCTCGTGGGGCGGAACGGGGAGGGGAAGTCCACGCTCCTCAAGATGCTCGCGGGCGACCTGGAGCCCGACGGCGGCAGGATCGCACGGGAGTCGGGGTCGCGGGTCGCACTCCTCACCCAGAGCGTTCCACCGGGGATCTCGGGCACCGTGAGGGACGTGATCCGCTCGGGTCTTCCTCCTGGCGTGCAGGGGGAACACCACGTGGACCGGGTCGCCTCCCTCCTCCAGATCGACGGCGACGGCGTGTTCGAGTCGCTCTCCGGGGGACAGCAACGCCGCGCCCTCCTGGGGCGGGCCCTGGCGGGCGAGCCCGACGTGCTTCTCCTGGACGAGCCCACCAATCATCTCGACCTCGACAGCATCGAGTGGCTGGAGAGCTTTCTGGTGCGGTACCCGGGGACCGTCTTCTTCGTGACCCACGACCGCGCCTTCCTCCAGCGCCTCGCCACCCGCATCGTGGACCTGGACCGGGGACGCCTCACCTCGTGGGCGTGCGACTACCCCACCTACCTTCGCCGCAAGGACGAGCTGCTGGCCGCGGAGGAAAGGGAATGGGAACTCCACGACCGGAAGCTCGCCCAGGAGGAGGAGTGGATCCGGCAGGGAATCAAGGCGAGGCGCACGCGTAACGAGGGCCGGGTGCGTGCGCTGGAACGCTTGCGGGAACAACGTGCGGCGCGCCGGGAGCGGGTGGGCCGGGTTCGGATGAACGTCCAGCAGGGCGAGCGATCCGGCGAGAAGGTCATCACCGCGCGGGGAGTGCGTTTCGCGTACGGAGAGGACGTCCTGGTACGCGACCTCTCCACGACCATCGTCCGAGGGGACCGCATCGGCCTCATCGGCCCCAACGGAGTGGGGAAGACCACGCTCCTGCGGATCCTTCTGGGCGAACTGGCTCCCCAGGCGGGGACGGTGGAGCACGGGACAGCGCTCTCGGTGGCCTACTTCGACCAGCACCGGGAACAACTCGACGAGGACGCCAGCGTGGCGGACAACGTGGGGATGGGGAGCGACCACGTGGTCCTCGACGGGGAGCGCCGTCACATCATGGGGTACCTGGCGGACTTCCTCTTTTCCTCCGAACGAGCCCGCCAGCCCGTGCGCTCCCTGTCCGGTGGGGAACGGAACCGGCTCCTCCTGGCACGGCTATTCACCCGGCCGGCCAACGTCCTGGTCCTCGACGAGCCCACCAACGACCTGGATGCGGAGACCCTGGAACTCCTGGAGACCCGCCTCCTGGAGTTCGGCGGGACGGTCCTGGTGGTGAGTCACGACCGCAGCTTCCTCGACAACCTGTGCACCGGCACGCTGGTCTTCGAGGGGCGGGGCGGGGTGAAGGAGTACGCGGGAGGGTACTCGGACTGGAAGCGCATCGCCTTCCGCAAGGAGGACGAGGCTCCCGCGAAGAAGGCGAAGGGGAGACCGGCCGGCCCCGAGGGAGCGGCGGTGACCCGGAGCGCCGCCTCCGGCTCGGGGGCCCCATCCACCCCGCGCGCCGCGAAGCTCACCTTCAAGGAGCGCCGGGAGTTGGAGACCCTCCCCGGGAAGATCGAGGCGCTGGAAGCCGAGCTCGAATCGCTCCACGCCGAGATGACCGACGCGACGTTCTTCCGCCGGGGCGCCGACGCCATCAAGGCGGCGACCGAGCGTGCCGGCCTCCTCGAACAGGAGATCGAGGAGGCCTTCACACGCTGGACGGAGCTGGGTGAGCGGGACTGACCCGCGTCAGCGCACCGCCGCGCGAATGGCCCTTCCCGGTCGGGCCGCGGTGACCTCTCCGTCAGCCACCACGAACCTTCCGTTCACCAACACGAAGGGAATTCCCTCCGCGGGGATCGTGGCGTCCATGTAGGTGGAGCGATCCTGAACCGTCTCCGGATCGAACACGGTGATGTCGGCGTCCGCTCCCACCTGGATCCGCCCCTTCCCGGCCATGGAGGGTACCCGTGCCTCCAGCCGCCGCGCCGGCTCGATGGTCATCTTCCGGATCGCCTCCATGAGGGAAATGGCACCCTCGTCGCGCACGTACTGGCCCAGCACCTTGGAGTAGGAGCCCGAGGTACGCGGGTGGCCGGTTCCGTTCTCGATGAAGCCGTCGCTGGCCACCATGGCGAGGGGGCTGGTGATGGCGGCCCGGGTCTGCTCCTCCGAGCGGCCGTGGATGATCACGCCACCACCCTGGGCCCGATACCGGCCGAAGGTCTCTCTCGTGAGGCGCTCGCCGGTGGCCACCCACTGGTGCTCGGCCAGCCGCTCGTCGGACCAACTCTCCCAGTCGTCGAAGAGCGCCGACTCGATGCGCGTCATCCCGGCGCCGTACGGATACGCCTCCGTCGTCACGTCCTGCCCGGCGTCGCGGGCCGCCTGGATCATCTCCAGGAACTCCCGGATGTCGTCACCCGCGCTGGAATTCACGTGTACGACGTGCAGGGGCGCTCCCGCGTCGCGGGCCGCCGCCAGGGTGGAGTCCAGCCCCGGCACCCCGCCCCTCATGTGGATGTGCGCCGACACCCCGTATTCGGCCGCGACGCCCATCATCCGCTCGATCTCGGCCATCTCGGCACCCGGGGTGTACGCGCTCCCGAACCCCATGGCCACGGCCCCTTCATCCAGACCGACGCGAAGACGCGCCTCGATCTCGTCGAGCTGCTCGGGAGACGCCGTCCCGGATCCGCCGATCCCGGCGGGAAGGAAGTCGCCCGGGTCGCCCAGGACCGCCATGCGGGTGGAGATGTGCCCGATGGCCACCCCGTAGTTGACGATCTGCCCACCCTCGCGCGCCGAGTAGAACCCATTCACGTCACCGGTGCCCACCTCGAGCTCGAAGGCCGAGGTCACGCCGTCCCGCACCATGAGGGCGTACGCCTCCTCGCTCTGCCCGTGCTCGTGGAGGTCCACGAAACCCGGCGCGACCACCAGCCCCGACACGTCCACGGACTCGGTGCCCAACAGATCGTCCTCGGAAACGGCCGCGATGACCCCATCGCGGATCCCCACGTTCCGGACCGCGTCCATCCCCGTCTCGGGATCCAGCACACGCCCGCCGTGGAGCACCACGTCGTACGTCTCGCCGCCTCCGCAGGCGGACAGCGCCAGCACCGCGAACACCGTCAGCGCGATGACCGTACTCGCCTGGATCGCGGTGAGAACCATGCATCGGCGGCAGGGGCTTCCCGTGGCCGTTCCCGACCTTCTTCTCCGCTCCACGATCATCGTCCATCGCCCCCTGGTGTCTATGAGTCGTCGATCCACGCCCTCCCCGGATCCCCCTGGCACCGCCAGACCCGGCATGTGGCCCGGAGTTTGCACCTTCTCGCCCGTGGTGCGCAATCGGTCTCTTCTGTGCGCGCCGGTCTACACGGAGAATCCACAGGGAGAACCATATGCAAATCACGCTACAGAACCTCACCGGACGGGCCGCAACCCGCCTGTTCACGGCACTTTCGGCATCCGTGGTCTTCGCCGCGTGCGGCGACAGCCTGGACGGGCCGGCCCCCATCATCTCCAACGTGGAGCCGGCCACCGGCACCGTTGGTACCGAAGTGCACATCACGGGAAGTGATTTCCGCGTCGGCGCATCCGTCAGCATCGGATCGTTCGCGGCCACCGGGGTGGACGTCGGCACCAGCGGTACCGAGATCTTCGCCAGCGTCCCCGCCGGCGTGACGGCCGGCACCAGCTACGACGTGACCGTGGAGAACACGGACGGGTCCAGCGACGTCTTCGCCGCTGCGTTCACCGCCATCGCTCCCGTCCTCCAGTTCGTGAACGGCGCCACCAAGCCTTCCGGCAACAGCGGGAGCACGGTCATTCTCGAGGGCGATGCCTTCGGCGACGTGCAGGGCGCGGGGCAGGTCCTCTTCTCCAACGGCACGGGCGGCACCGTCGCGGCCACCATCGCGGGCGTGGACGACTGGACCAACACGTTCATCCTGACCACGGTGCCCGCCGGGGCCGTCTCCGGCCCGGTGCTCGTGGAGACCGGCACGGGTCAGAGCGGATCGCTCCCCTTCACCGTGACGCAGAACGCCACCTTCAGCCCCTCCACCATCTCCTGGACGGAAACCCAGGGGATGTCGGCGGCGATCAGCGGACATAGCGCCACTTACGTACCCATCGACGACGCGGGTGGAAACACCGTCGAGCGCGTGTACGTGTTCGGCGGAGCAGGGAACAACCTCACTCCCCGTGTCGACGTGGAGTACTCCGAGATCCAGGCGGACGGATCGCTGGGCAGCTTCACCGCCGGCACGGCACTGACCACCGGCGTCGCCTACCACTCCACCGTGGCGGCCACGCCGTTCAACTCCAAGGTGAGGGGCTCGGGCTACCTCTACGTCATGGGCGGGATCAACGCCGACGGCGGGCAGCCGGTGAGCGCCATCACGCGGGTGCCGTTGAACCAGGACGGCTCCACGGGGACGGCCACCTCGGCCGGTTCGCTCCCGGCTCCGCTCCACTCCTTCGGCGCCGCCATCTTCCGCAGCACCATCTACGTCGCGGGAGGCGCCACCACGGACAACGCCGCGGTGGCCACGGTATACCGCGCGGCCATCGACACCCTGGGGAACATCGGCGCGTGGGAAGAGCTCGACGCCATGCCTCAGGCGCGTTCGTACGTGCCCCTGGTCATCTTCGGCGGCACGCTGTACGTGGCCGGTGGTGAGACCGCGGCCATCGCCGTGGACGACGCCACGTTCAACAGCAACGCGACCAAGCTCTCCTCTGTGGTGCACGCCCGCTTGAACCTCCGCAACGGGCTCATCGCCGCGGGCTGGACCACCAGCGGAAGCTCGCTCCAGAAGGCGCGCAGCAAGCACATGGTACTGGCGGCGGGCGGAAGCCTCTTCATCAGCTCCGGACTGTACGCCGCCGCCGGCACGGGCTCTTCGGAGAACGTCTACGGCCAGATCAACGCCGACGGGACGTTGGCCAGCTTCAACGGCGCCACCGGCTCGAACACGCTTCTCTCGGTCGGCGGAACGAACCTCTTCAACGGGCGGGCCGTCTCGTACATCGACGCCAGCGGCGTGGCCCACGTCATGGTGCTGGGCGGCGCGGACGTCACCAACGCCACCAACAAGTCGTCCAAGGTGATCTTCTACTAGAAATCGCCGAAGATGGTGAGTGCACCGCGCGCCTAGAACGGCGTTAAGCGGGAAACGCGAAGGGGGGCTGCCCGGTGGGCAGCCCCCCTTCTTGTCTCCACGAGCCCCGGAACGGTCAGTCGCTCACGGGACGCGGCTTCACCGTGGGATACTCGATGCCGAGCTGCTGCATGTAGTTGTCGTACTTGCTGGCATCGTAATAGAAGGGGCGCATGAGCGGCCGGTACTTCTCCATGATCTCCGCGTTCAGCCAGATGGCCGGCTGATCCGAGGGCGCGATGAACGGCGTGTACACGGTCTCCGCCGTCTGGACGTCGTTGAAGTAGGTCCAGGCATCCTCGATCAGGCTCGGCGTCAGGAACAGGTCCAGGAGCGTCAGCGCCTGAACCTTGGCGCCGGCCACGCCTCCCTTGTGGGCGATGGGGGTGGCCATGGCGATCCCGTTGGCCCAGTTGTGCCCGGGCCCGCCGGGGATGTTCGAGGGATAGCTCAGGGTGACCGTGGGCATGTTCCAGCTCACGTCTCCGATGTCGTCGGAGCCGCCGCCCAGGGAACGCTCCAGATCCACCGGGCCGCTCAACTCGGGGATGGAATCGGCGAGCCCGCGCTCGTCCTGCCCCATCTCGCGTTGCAGCGCGTTGGCCAACTCGATGTCGTCGGTATCCCACTCGGGAAGTCCGACGCGCTGGATGTTCGCGTACGACGCCTCGGCCACGGGCCGACTGAAGTGCCTTCCCCAGGCCGAACCCACGGTCATGATGGTGTCGATCTGGGTGTTGGTCATCAGCGCCGCGCCCTCGGCCATCTTCACCGCGGCATCGTACATTTCCTTCGTGCGCGGGTAGTCCCGCTCACGGAAGTAGAACCAGATGGTGGCGTGCTGGGGCACCACGTTGGGCTGATCGCCCCCTTCCACGATGATGTAGTGGGACCGGGCCGCCGGCTGAAGATGCTCGCGCTTGAACTCCCAGGCCTGCGCCATGAGCATGACGGCGTCGAGGGCGGACCGTCCTCTCCAGGGAGATCCGGCCGAGTGGGCCGTCTCGCCCGTGAAGCTGAACTGGACCGACCAGAGCGCGTTCCCGCCCCCCTGACCCCACCCCATCCCGAAGTTGGAGCCCACGTGGGTGAAGAGGTTCACGTCCACCCCGTCGAAGACGCCCTCGCGAACGAAGAACGCCTTGGACGCCACCTGCTCTTCGGCGACGCCGGGCCAGATCAGCAGGGTTCCGTCGATCCCCTCCCGCTCCATCAGTTCCTTCACGGCCAGCGCGGCCACGATGTTCACCGCCTGCCCCGAGTTGTGCCCCTCGCCATGCCCGGGAGCCATGGAGAGAATGGGGTCCCGGTATCCCACGCCGGGCTTCTGGTTCGACTGCGGGATCCCGTCCACGTCGGACCCCATGGCGATGACGGGCTCACCGGAGCCGTTGGACCAACGCGCGGTCCAGGCGCTGGGCATTCCCGCCACCCCGAGCTCGATGTCGAAGCCCTCGGCCTCGAGGAGCCCCGTGAGGTAGCGCTGGGTCTCGAACTCCTGCATCCCCAGCTCACCGAACGAGAACAGGTGATCGATGATCTCCTGTACGAGCTTGGCCCGATCCTGAACCATTTCCAGCGCTTCGGCCTTCAGCGCTTCCAGGCGCGGATCGGCGTCCTGGGCCACCATTCCCATGGGGGTCAGGATCGATAAGGCCGCGGCGAACATGATCCCGCGTACGTACGAACGGCGCATTGTACATCTCCGTGTGGATGCGAGTGCGGCGCCCAACGGTTCCGGCGCCGCCGTGTCCTGGTGCAAACGTCAGGATGGGACGGGGGTTGGCTCCTGGCAAGGCGAAGAGGGCGCCGAGCGAGGTGTATCGAGAGTGTAGCGGGCATTCGGAGCGCCGCACCGGGTTGAACGATCTCCTCCGGCGCCCCATTGTGATCGTCTCGACCCACGGCCCCGGACCGGGCGCCCCGCACACGGAGCACTCCATGAAGCCGACGACCCTCTCTTTCGTGGTGACGTACGTCACGCTGGCCCTGACCACGGCTTGCGGGCCCGCGGAGCCCGCGGGCTCCGGCCAACCGGAGATGACCGCCGCGCCCGAGCAGGGGATGTCGGGCCCCCGCGTCGCCTCCGCCCCCACGGCGGGGGGGGAGCTTCCGCCGGCCATCGTCGGTGAGGGCGGGGATCTCCAGGGAGTCGCCCTCCAGTACGTGGACGGCGACACCCTCACCACCGGCTACCTCGCCGTCCCCGAGGGTGCGGGACCCTTCCCGGCGCTGGTGATCATCCACGAGTGGAACGGGCTCTCGGACCGGGTGCGCCAGATGGCCGACGACTTCGCGGCGGAGGGGTACGTCACCCTGGCCGCGGACCTCTTCGACGGCCGGATGGGCACGACCCCCGAGGAGAACCGCGCCCTCACGGCGGGCGTGAACGGCGATCCGGAGAAGATGATCGCCAACCTGGACGCCGCGGTGGCGTACCTCCGCTCCCGCTCCGACGTCACCGGCAAGGTGGGCGCCATGGGGTGGTGTTTCGGAGGTGGGGTGGCCCTCTCGTTCGGTCTGGACGGCGAGCACCACGAGGCCACCGCCATCTTCTACGGCCGCCTCCTGGACGACCCCGAAGTGCTGGCCGGGCTCGACCACGAGGTCTACGGGACGTTCGCCCGCCTGGATCAGGGGATCCCTCCCGAGCAGGTGGAGGACTTCGAGGAGGCCTTGCGCGCCGCGGGAATCCCCAACGACCTCCACGTCTACGACGAGGTCGGACACGGCTTCTGGCTCCGTGTGGATCAAGACGCCGAAGGCCGCACGGCCCCCGCGCTCGACGCGTGGGAGCGGCTCAAGGACTATCTGGAGCGGACGCTGGGCGGATGATCCGCCTCAGAGAATCGTCTGACCCAGGGCGGAAGCCACCAGCCCCACGGCCAACCGGGCCGTGAGGTTGGCCTCGTCGAGCACGGGGTTGAGCTCCACGACCTCGAGCCCGACGAGCCGTGCCGAGCGCGCGGCCATCTCACAGACCAGGTGGGCCTCGCGGTAGGTGAGCCCACCCTGGACGGGCGTGCCGACACCCGGAGCGACCCGGGGATCCAGCGCGTCCAGATCGAAGGACAGGTGGAAGCCGGCCGTGCCGTCGCTGGCGCGCTCCAGCGCTTCGCCCATGCAGGTGCCGACGCCACGTTCGTCGATCTCCGACATGGTGAACACCCGCACCCCGAGCTCACGGATCAACTCCTTCTCCCCCTCGTCGACGTCGCGGGCCGCGAGGATGGAGACGTTGCGAGGGTGCACGGCAGGGGCATCGCCGTGAAGGCCCACGAGCCGGGGGTGGCCAACGCCCATGAGCGCGGCCAGGGGCATTCCGTGGACGTTCCCGCTGGGCGTGGTCTCCGGCGTGTTCATGTCGGCGTGGGCGTCCACCCAGATCAGCCCCACGGACTGGCCCCGTTCGCGGTGGTACCGGGCCACGGCGGAGACCGTCCCCATGGCGAGGGCGTGATCACCGCCGAGGACGAGGGGAAACAACCCGGCGCTCAACCCCGCGTGCACCAACTCTCCGGTGCGCCCGCAGACGCGCTCGATCTCCTGGAGGAACCGGGCATGTGGGTGTCCCGGGTCGGCTCCTTCGAAACCTTCCGCGGTCACCGTCCCTGACTCGAAAACCGAGTGCCCCACCCCCTCGATGGCCTCGGTGAGTCCAGCGATGCGCAGAGCCGAAGGGCCCATGTCGACCCCTCTGCGCCCGGCCCCCAGATCCATGGAGACCGAGATGAGCGCCACCTCACGAGCCGTCGTCATCACTCCCCCCCGCGAAGCCGGTGCCGCTCCGTCCGCTCGAGCTTCCGGCGCCGACGCGCGTCGCGCGAGCTCTCTCCCGGATAACGGACCACGATCTCCACCCCACCCATGCACGTGACACCGGAGACTCTCAGCGTCGGAGCCCCGGGTTGGTACCCTGCGCCCTCGTCCCCCATGTGGTCGAACCCACCCAGGATGGCGAATCCGTGCGTTTCCACGTGCATCCCGGGCGGTACGATGATCTCCACCCCACCCCAGACTGCGAAGACGTAGACGTCCGTCACCCCGGGAGCCAGCGCGGCTTCACGGAAGTCCAGGTGCGTGCCCCCCATCACCGAAATGGCGAAGTTCTTCCGGGCCGGGCGCCACCGCCCCTTGCGACTGTTCCCGCCCATGACCGACAGGACGAGCGAGTGCTCCGGGACGGGGCCCGATACGGCGGACCCACCCCCCGGCGTGGGTACGGGGGCCGGTCCCGGCACCCTCGACGGGAGATTCCCGGCGACGGGGAGGTCTCGCAGGAGGTCCCTCAGCTCATCGTTGGTCCCCGCGCGATGCGCCGACTCCACACGGCGCTCGAACTCCTCCATCCCCATGACGTCGTTCGCGAAATGCTCGCACAGCGCGTCGATGGTGGTCTGGCGAGCGTAGTCCAGGGGACGATCCGACCCGCCTGTGTCCCCGGCCATGAGCATCCTCCGAAAGTGAACGGACCCACTTATCTGCGGTAGGCGATCTCTCCCCCTACCACGGTCATGTCTACGCGCGTGTCCACGAGGGTGTTCACGTCAGCGTCGAAGATGTTCCTTGAGAGCACCACCAGATCGGCCAGCCTCCCCGGAGCCAGCACTCCCACACGGTCGTCCATGAACCCGGCCCGGGCGCCCACGGCCGTGTACGCCCGCAGGGTTTCCTCCAGAGTGATGCGTTCCCGCGGGACCCACCCATCCGGGTTCGCCCCGTCGATGGTCCGCCGGGTCACCGCCGCGTCGATACCGAGGATGGGATCCAGGGGGGCCACCGTCCAGTCGGACCCGAAGGCCACCGACGCGTCTGCGTCCAGGAGGGAGCGGAAGGCGTACGTGGTCAGAATCCGGTCCGGTCCGATGCGCTTCTCCGCCCACCTCCCGTCGTCCGCGGCGTGATACGGTTGCATCGACGCGATGACGTCTTGCGCCGCGAAGCGAGCGATGGCCTCTCTCGAGAGATGCTGGGCGTGCTCGATACGGAAGCGCCGGTCCCGCGGTCCGTTGGCTTCCACGACGTCGCGATACACGTCCAGGAGCCAATCGTTCGCACGGTCTCCGATGGCGTGCACGATCACGTGCAGTCGCGTCTCGTCGGCGCCGTGGATCCACTGCCGCAGCTCCGCCGTGTCGGTGGTCATGAGCCCCGACGTTCCCGGCTCGTCGTCATAGGGCTCGTAGAACCAAGCGGTGGTCGATCCCAGGGAGCCGTCCACGAACCCCTTTACGCCACCCCACCACAGACGGTCGTCTCCACGGCCATTCTCCGCGACGTAACTGCGCAACCTCTCCCACGTCGCGATGGGAACCACCGAATACACACGGAGAGGAAGGTTTCCGGCGGCGTGGGCCCGGCGGTAGGTCGTGAGGCTCTGCCACGAGCCCATGTCGTGCACCTGGGTGACCCCGAGGGAGAGCGCATGACGGGCGGCGGCGGCCAGTGCCCGGTCCATTTCCTGTTCCGACGGCTCGGGCATGACGGCATACACCAGACCCATGGCCTCGTCCTTGAGGACGCCGGCCGGATCTCCCGAAGTTCCGTCGCGTACGATGGTCCCGCCGGCGGGGTCGGGTGTGACCGTCCCGTTCGCGTCGATCCCGGCCGCCGCCAGAGCCGGCCCGTTGATCAGGGCCATGTGTCCATCGAGCCTCTGCACGAAAACCGGATTGTCCGGCGTGAGCGCGTCGATCCACTCGCGGCGCGGGAGTTCACCACCCCAGAGCTCGTGATCCCAGTCCCCGCCGGTGATCCAGGTTCCGGGAGGGAGCGTGGCCGCGAAGTCCGCGATTCGTCGGGCGAACTCTTCCGGCGTGGCGGCGTCACGCAGGTCGACGCTGGAGAGTTGGAAGCCCCCCGAGATGAAGTGCGTGTGCGCGTCGATGAATCCGGGGACGAGGGCACGTCCGTTCAGTTCCACGACCTCCGTGGCGTCGCCCACCAGGGCGCCTACCTCGGCGTCCGAGCCCACCAGGACGATCCGGCCCTCCGTCACGGCCAACGCGGTCGCTTGCCCCCAACCCGGCATGCCCGTCCACACCATTCCACCCCGGAACACCAGATCCGCCATGTCTTTATCTCCGGAACAGCCTGTGAGGGCCGCCAGAGCAACCGACATGATCGCCCACCTCGTTGTCATGGCACAGCCACCCTTCCCATGGGATGATCCTACCGGCTCGGGGCCCGCCGCCGGGCGGCCGGGAGCGCTTGGACGTTATCGGGGCTACCGGCGGCGAGCAAGCACTCCCGTCTCCAGTGGACGACACTTGGCGAACCACGGCGATGGGACGCATCTTGGGCCTTCACCGACGGCGAAATCCCGCATCCTGACCGTGCCGAGTTGTTCGCACCGTTCCGCCTGCAGCAGGAGTTTCGATCATGCAATCCTTTCGAACCGTAAGGTCCGTGCTCTTCCTGGCCGCCCTCGCGGCCGGTCTGTCAGCCTGCGCCAGCGGTGGTGGTGGTGGTGGCGCGCCGAGAGGATCCACCAACCGGATCATCGAGTCCGAGTTGGAGGCCCTGGTCAGCCTCGATGCGTTCGAGGCGGTTCAGCGCCTGCGCCCTCGGTGGCTCACGCCCCGCGCGGGATCGGTGCCCCAGGTGGTCGTGGACGGGACACAGCAGGGCGGACCCGAGGCTCTTCGCCGGTTCCGCGTGTCCGATGTACAGGAACTCCGCTACCTCAGCGCCGGAGACGCCACCATGCGCTATGGCACCGGGTTCCCGGGTGGGGCCATCGAGGTCGTCACCCGGCGGTAGACAGGTCCCGGGCAAAGCTCTCGAGGATGTCCGCGCAGACTTCCACTTCGCGGACGTCCACCCACTCCTCGGCGGCATGGGCCTGGGCGATGGACCCGGGCCCAAAACACACCGCGGGGATTCCGGCCTCATTGAGATAGGCGGCATCCACCCACGCGGTCATCCCCTCGATGGGCCGAACCACATCGTGGCGTCCGGAGGCGTCGAGAAGCCCCTGGACCAGTGGTGAGTCCGTGCCGACTTCCGTTCCTGGACGCGCGAGGGTCACCTCCAACTCCGCCTTCAGGTCGGGAACCTGACCGGCCAGGCGGTCCAGCAGGGCCCGGAACTCGGACTCGACGCCGCTCTCCGTTTCGCCGGGGAGGGTCCGCCGCTCCAGCACCACCTCACACCAGTCGGGGTAGACGGACTCGGCACTGCCGCCCTCGATGAGGCCGGCATGCACGGAGCCGTATCCGAGGAGGGGGTGCGGCTCCTTCCCGGCCAGGTCACGCGAGTACCCGTCCAGAAGGGCGAGATACCGTCCGGCGTGCTGAATCGCGTCCACCCCGATGTCGGGGCGAGAGCCGTGGGCGGCCCGGCCCCTGAAGGTCGCCTTCACCCACACGAACCCTTTGTGGGCAGGCATGACGGCCAGGCTCGTCGGCTCGCACACCACGGCCATGTCCGCGCGCACGCCGGACTCCATGAGGCGGGCCATGCCCAGGCTGGCGTGTTCCTCGTCCGCGGTGAGCGCAACCACCAGCCCCGGCCTGGGGCCGGAGCGGGATAGCCGGTACGCAGCCGCGAGCAGGGACGCGATCCCACCCTTCATGTCACACGCCCCCCGTCCGAGGATCCGGCCATCCTCCACCCGCCCCGAAAACGGAGGGATGGTCATCCCCGCCACGCCCACCGTGTCGATGTGGCCGTTGAGAAGCAGGGTGGGCCCCGCGCCATCGAGTTGCGCGATCACGTTCCACCGCAGGGGCGCCACCTCGACCACGTCCACATCGAAGCCCCACCGTTCGAGCCATGTGGCGCAGAGCCGCGCGACCTCGCCCTCACCCGCACCCCCGGTGGTGAGACTCGGATTCACCGAAGGGGTGGACACCAGGGTGCGCGCCAGCGCGACGGGGTCACCCGCCTCGGCCAGCGCCAACATATCAGGACCCGAATACGTCATATCTCAGTGATCCAGTTCGTTGGACTGTGGTTGTGCTATCAGTCTCGACGCGCTCTCCCCGGTGCTGAAGAGGGGGTCCGGAAGCCTAAAGGAACTTTCCGGAGTTGACGAGACTATGCACACAGGAAAGTTCCCCCCAGCCCGGAGGTCCCCATTCGCACCTTCACCGTCAGCCTTCTGGGCGCCGCCGTTCTCGCCGCTGGCGTCATTCTCGTGAAACAGCAGCGAGAGGGTGAGCTTCCGCAGGACCGATCCCACGATCTGCCTGCGGGAGAGCGCACGCCCCACACGATCTCGATGGAGCGGCTGCGCGCCCAGGGATTCTGAGAAGTCCCCCCCCACCGGACTGGATGCCCCGCTCGGGGTATCTGACCGGTGAACAAGGAAACGGCGGAAGACGCGATCTGTGTCTTCCGCCGTTTCTGTACACCACGCCCCCGGGGTACCGCCGGTCCAAACTCCTCGGCTACTCGAAGTGGACGCGATTCTTCTCGATGTAGTTGGTCCATTCCGGCGGGACGTCCGTATCCGGAAAGATCGCCTGCACCGGACATTCAGGCTCACAAGCCCCGCAATCGATGCATTCGTCCGGGTGGATATAGTACTGGTCGGATGATTCGTAGATACAATCGACCGGGCAGACTTCCACGCAACTGGCATCTTTGGTTTCGATGCACGGCTCGGTGATGATATAGGCCATGGAGCCTCCAGAGGTCTCGCTGGGTTTCCCGTACACGGGTGGCCCAAGATCTAAAAAAACGAGGGGGAGGCCGCAAGGCTCCCCGGGGATCACCGCGCATGCCGTGGGTGGAACCTCCGGCGCCGGGTACAGGGTACATTTCGGACAGGCGGGTCGCATACTTGAGGCCTGCGGCGCTATTCCCGGCGTCTGAGAGCAGGAGCACACCGTGGCATCGTCGAAGATCGGCCCCCTGACACTTCTTTTCGCGACGACGCTTTCGTGTGGTCGGACGGTCGCGGTACACGCCCAGGGGGTCCCGCTCCCGACGGGAACGGTCGCGGGAACGGTTTTCGACTCCATCGCCGACTCCCCACTCGTGGACGCCGGAGTGTTCCTCTGGGGGACCCCCTATCAAGGGTCCACGGACGAAGACGGGCGGTTCCGGATCACCGACGTCCCCGTGGGCACCTACTCCGCGGTGTTCTTCCACACGCGGCTGGCGGAATTGGCCATCTCTCCGGGCGCCGTATCGGTTCACGTCACCAGCGGTTCCACCGTCGACGTCTCCCTGGCGACCCCGTCCATGTACACCCTCCTCCTGGGGGAGTGCGTCCTGGAGTCGCAGCACCCCGGAACCGGCCGGTTGGTGGGATGGGTGGGTGACGCCCGCAGCGGCGTGGGCATGCCCGGAGCGAGAGTGTCGGTGTCCTGGGAAGTGCGAAAGGGATCCCCACCGGACACGAAGGAACTCCATACCGACGGGTCGGGGTGGTTCCGCTTCTGCGAGGCGCCCGCGGGCCTTCCCCTGGCGTTGACGGCCTCGTTCCTGAATCAAACGACTCCCCGGAGTGAGGTGCGGGTCGCGGCAGGGGATGGCGCCGCCGTGAATCTCTACATGTTTGACGGGCTCGCGGCCACGACCGTCTCCGGCCGTCTCGTGGATGCCGCAACCGGTGAGGGGGTCGGCGCGGCGGACGTCTGGCTTCCGGGCACCCGCTTCCACGCGGTCACCGACAACGGAGGCCGCTTCGCCTTCTCCGAGGTCGCGCCGGGCGAGTACACCCTGGGATTGAGCCACGTGGGGTACGGACACCAGACGCGAACGCTCAACGTCCCGGACGGCTCCCACGTCGCCGTGGAGGTCCGCATCAATCACGAAGCGGTGAACCTCGCGCCGCTCGTGGTCACCGTGGAGTCGGGAAACATCATCGAAGACGCCATGTCGGGAGGTGTCACCATCTCCTCGGCGGACGTGGACCGGGTTCGAGGACAGGTAAGGGACGTGGCCGACGTCGTCCGTGCCCAGAACATCTCCGGGCTCATGATCCGTCGCAACGCCGGTGGCACGTGTATGGGGTTCCGGTCGGGGCAGGTACGGATGATGATGCGCAACGCGGGTTGCGTCCCCATGGAGGTCTACGTGGACAACGTGGCCATCACCAATCCCGAGCTCGCACTGGAGATGCCGGTCGACGCCATCGACCACATGGTCTTCTACAGGCCCGTGGAGGCCAGCAACCTGTTCCGCAACGGCGGGAGCGCCGGCGTCCTCCTCATCTTCACGAAACGTCGCTGACCGCGGAGTTCACCCAACCCCTCTCCAGGCGTCTGCGAAACGTCCTTTCCCAGTGCCGCATCCGGGCGGCCAGGCGCGGGTGGGATCGTTCGCACACCGGCCCATAGACCTCCGCTCCCTCCACCAGAAGCTCCTTGGCCCGTGACTCCGTCGCCCACAGATGGGCGTGGCGGTATTGGTCCAGGCGCTCGGCCAACGCCACCAGGAGGACGCCTCGCTCGGCGGTCACCAACACCTCCACCAGCCCCCGCTCCTCTCCGGAAGCACCCGCCGCGCACGCCTTGGGAAGGGGAACTCCCCCCACCGTGTCCGCCAATGCCGATCCGATCCGCTTCCGGATCACGTCGGATTCCGCTCGCAGATCGACGACTTCCGACTCCACCAGTGTCCCGGCCGCAAGGAGCGTGGCGTCCGTGATCTCGGCATCGCGAAGGAGGATGAGGGCGGTGCGCCCCGGGTGGAGATAGTGCGGATGGTGGTCGTCTTCCAGACGGGCGACGCGCGGTTCCATGGCCAGGGCGTGCGCGGACGCAAGAAGGCTCAGGCCATCCGCGTCGACGCCCGCCGAGCGCGCGGTCCGCACCAGGCTCGCCGCCATGGCCCGGCCGCGGTCCTCATGAGCCACGTGCCTTCACTTCCGCCACTCGGTATCCTGTCCACCCACACGATGGTTCTCGAGTCTGGCGAGGGTGAAGAGCGTATCGGACAGCCGATTGAGGTACCGCGTGATCCCGTCTCCCACATCGTCCTCGCCCGCGAGCCGGACCACCGCTCTCTCGGCCCGGCGGCACACCGTTCGTGCCAGATGAAGCGCCGCGGCGCCCTCGGATCCACCCGGCAACACGAAGGCACGGAGTGGTGGCAGTTCACCGTCCGCCTCATCCATCCAGGACTCCATCTCTTCGACCCTGTGGAGCGGCAACTCGGGGGTGTTCGGGCGGGTCCGTCCCGGACGGGCAGCAGGGGGAGTCGCCAGCGCCGCGCCCAGCGTGAAAAGGTCGTGCTGCAGCGTCTCCAGACGCTCTCTGATCGAAGGCTCGGTCACCTGCGTGACGCCCCAACCGAGAACGGAGTTGAGCTCGTCCAGGGTACCGTACGCCTCCACCCGAAGGTGCGCCTTCGATACCCTCCCTCCGCCGAAGAGGGCCGTGTCACCATCGTCACCGGTGCGGGTGTAGATCTTCATCGTGCTCCACTACCTGAGACGCGTGAGCCGCCGGATGGCCTGGGCCTTGTCCAGAAGAGAGCTCCCCGGGCTCCCGCTCTTCCCTTCTTCGGGTGCTTGAAGAAGATCCCGGATATCGAGGAGAAGCTCGAGCCTGAGTTGCTCGCGCTGGTACTCCAGGTCGAGCACATCCATGCGCTCCTGGTTTCCCTTGCCCTGGGCCGCCTCGAAAGCACTTCTGTATACACTCTCCAGGCTCTGGAGGATGCGTTCCCTGGTCCGCACGGACAGTACTCTCCTCTCTGGGGAGGCATCACGGACGTCCGGGAGCGGAGCGGACTCTCCACTCCCGATACGCGCGGGAGGAAACCCCCTTGAACCCTGGTCGTTCCGTGCACCGTACAGGCACGCACGCTATCTTTCAAGCACCGTCGCGCACCACGAACCGAGGAACGCCCCATGGATGACCAGGGCGACGATGCCCGCGCCCGCGCCCGGGAGCTCTACTGGACGTCCGAGCTCAGCGTGAACCAGATCGCCGAGGAGCTCGGGCTGTCCAAGGGAACCCTGTACGCGGAGATCCGACCCGAGGGATCGGGGCGGGCGTGTCCGCAGTGCGCGCACGAGGTTTCCTTTCCCAATCGCACATCGCGGGATCGGGGTGAAGCGAGCTGCCCCGGGTGCGGATGGACGGGGCCCGTGGAGGCCCTTTCGGAAGCCGTCCCGGAGCATGCGGACGCGGAGTATCGGTCGTCCCGCTCACCGGAGGCGCCCCCGAGCGCCTTTGGCGGTGGTGCCCGGCCCACGGGATACGATGACCGATTCCTGGTCGGGATCGCTCTCGTCGGAATGGCCGCCGGGATCGCGCTCGCGACGCTCGTTCGGCGCAGGTAGGGTCACGGCATGGCCACCAGATCCGGAGCACGTGACCCGCGCGGGTTCGTCACACCCGACGCCTTCGAGGTCTCTCCCGCCCTTCTGGGGATGCCCCTCGCCCTGCCGCGCAGACGACTGGCGGCCCTCTTCGTCGATCTCGGCGTAGCCGGCTTCATTTCGCTCGTGACCAGCGACTTCCACTTCCTCCTCGGTGTGGGAGCCGCCGTGCTCTTCATCCGAGCCGGGTTCAAGCGAACCCCGGTGAAGGGCGGCGTCTGGGGGCGGGCCATGCGCTTGTCGGTGGGCTGCCTGGGCCTGATCATCGCGGGGATCACCATGGCGGTCGTGGGTGCCCTGCTGGGGGAGATCGACCGCACTACCGACGCGGCGTTCGATGGCGAGGAGGTGCGGGTGCCGAGCCTCGTGGGCACACTGCCGATCATCTCGGAGGGGGTGGAGTGGGCCCGGACCGACAGTCGCGAGGACGCACAAACGGCCGCCGACGCGCTGGCCACGAGGGGGGTGGAGTTGGGTCTCACGCGGGCCGAGCTCCGGGCGTTGCTCATGGACCTGGTCCGCGACGACGCTCCCTGGCGTCCGGACGCCGAGTCCATTCTCGACTCCGCGATATCCGGGGCCTATGACGGCCGCGGTGAGACCGCAGCCGATTCCAGCGTCGTGGCCACCACGGACACCCTTCCCTTCAGTGCCGCCGCGCGGGACTCGCTGGCTGCTCTGGAGCGGGAAGTCCAACGCTGGCGCACGGAGGCCCGCGACCTCGAAGGAGCCCTGGAACGTGCACGCGCGTCCCTGGTGAATCGCGACCAGGAGGGTGGGTTCTTCTCCTGGCTCCTCGCGACCATGGACGAGTTGGGGTTCGGAGCGGGTTGGTTCGTTCTCTACCTGACGGTGCTGCTGTCCTGGTGGAACGGCCAGACGGTGGGGAAGCGCCTCATGGGGATCCGTGTGGTGCGCCTGGACGGTGAGCCCATCAACTGGTGGGTGGCTTTCGAGCGGGCGGGTGGGTACGCGGCGGGCCTGGCCACCGGGATGCTGGGATTCGCCCAGATCTACTGGGACGCCAACCGCCAGGGTATTCATGACCGTATCGTGGGAACGGTCGTGGTGCGCGACGGGGCCGAGAAGGTCACCGAATGGCGGGACGCTCTTTGAGTCCGGCACTCGAGATACAGGTTTCGTTTCCCCTGGCGTTCGCCGCGGGGGTCGTGTCGTTCCTGTCTCCCTGCGTGCTCCCCGTGGTTCCGAGCTACGTCGCCTTCATATCCGGGCTCACCCTCGAAGAGTTGAGGGACGGATCCACCACCCAGGCGAGACGAAGCGCGGTCGTACACTCCGCCTTCTTCGTCCTGGGGTTTTCCATGGTCTTCATGACCATGGGGTGGGCCGCCACGTCGCTGGGCCAGGCCCTCGGAGGGGCCCTCCCTTGGATCAATCGGGCCGGGGGATTCATCCTGGTGGTGTTCGGGCTTTATCTTGCGGGGGTGCTCCCCGTCCCGGGCCTGGCCAGGGAACTGCGGGTGCATCTGGCCGAGAAGCCCGCGGGACGGCTCGGTTCGGTCCTCGTCGGCGTTGCGTTCGGTGCCGGATGGACGCCCTGTATCGGGCCCATTCTCGCCTCGATCCTCTTCTACGCGGGGCTGGAAACGACACGGGTTCAGGGGACTCTGCTCCTGGGAACCTACGCGTTGGGGCTGGGAGTGCCGTTTCTCCTCGCTTCCGGGGCGTTCAACTGGTTCCTGGCGGGAACGCGCAAGGCACGTGCGTGGATGGTTCCCCTGGAGCGCCTGGCGGGGGGTTTGCTGGCCCTGGTCGGGATCATGATGATGACCGGCAGCTTTTCGCGGGTCTCGGCTTTCCTCGCGGGGCTGGGCCAGTGGATCAATCTGGAGATGTGATGAAGCGCGACTTTTCAAAGAGACTTTCCGCACCGGTGTCGTTCCTCGGTGTGTTTCTGGCCACCCTGGCCGGTATCGCCGCCTGCACGGAGCAGGATTCGGCCCCACCCGCCGGCACTTCCAGCACCACCGCGTTGAGCCAGGACCTGGTCGCCGCCGTCCGGGCAGAGCAACAGGCTCCCGACATCCCCATCGCGCTTCTCGGCTTCAACATGGGGTCCAAGGACGCGCCGCTCCGGGTCATCGAGTTCTCCGACTTCGGGTGCGGGTACTGCAGGAAGTTCCACATGGAGACCTGGCCCACCTTGAAGGCGGACTTCGTCGATACCGGGAAGGTCGAGTGGAAGTACGTTCCCATGATCCTCGGCATCTTCCCCAACGCCATCGAAGCCGCTCACGCCGGAGAGTGCGCCGGCGAGCAGGACCGGTTCGAGGTCATGTCCGGACGGCTCTTCGGCGATCAAGTGGACTGGAAGAACAGCGGGGAGCCCCAGGAGGTATTCCGCCGGTTCGCGCGTGAGGAGGGTCTGGACGTGGAGCGGTTCGACCGATGCGTATCGGAAGAGGCGAGACTGGAGCGTATCCAGGCGGGGACGGCGTTGAGCCGTCAGGCGGGAGTGCGCGGCACGCCGACCTTCTTCGTCGTGGGGTACCCGCCTCTCCAGGGCGCACTTCCGCTGGAGATGTTCCACCAGGTGCTCTCGGCCGCGTGGGAGGCCGAGACCGGGGGAGGTAGCTGACCCCACCGTCTGGCGTGGATCGCCCACCTCGCGCACATTCCCCGGGCTCGTTGTCCGAGCATGCCGCTCGAGCTTTCCCGGAAGTCATCGGAGGTGCGCGATGTTCCTGTATCGACCCCTGTTCCGCGTTGCTGCCCTCTCACTCCTGATCGGGCTGTCCGCCCCGCCGATGCTGGGCGCCCAGGGCCGTGACAGCATCCCCACCATCGAATCGAAGACGGCCGGGATGCAGAAGCTCCAAGGGTTCATCCCGATGTACTGGGAGGAATCGTCGGGCAAGATGTGGATGGAGATCGGGCGCTGGAACCAGGAACTCCTCCACTACACGTCGCTTCCGGCCGGGATGGGCCAGAACGACATCGGGCTCAACCGCGGGGATCTGAGTTCGGAGCACGTCGTCGTATTCCGGCGCGTGGGGCCTCGAGTCCTCATGGAAGAGCCCAACTACCGGTTCCGCGCGGTGTCCGACGACGCGTTGGAGCGAAAGTCCGTGGACGATGGCTTCCCCACGGCGGTCCATCACGGGTTCACCGTGGCCGCCCAGACCGGAGATCGGGTGCTGGTCGACGCCACCGACTTCTTCATGCGGGATTGGCACGGAGTGGTGGAGACGCTGCGCCGCTCCAACCAGGGCACGTTCCGCCTCGATACCTCCCGGAGCGCGTTCCATCTTCCCCGGACCAAGGCCTTCCCCAAGAACACCGAGGTCGAGATCACGCTCACCTTCACCAGCGACCAACCCGGCGCGCTGGTCCGGAGCGTGGCCCCGACCGCCGGCGCCCTCACGCTCCGCGAGCACCATTCCTTCGTCGAGCTCCCGCCCCTGGGAGAGGGCTTCACCCCCCGCAAGGCGGATCCGCGCGCCGGATACAACGGGCCGAGCTTCATGGACTTCGCGCGGCCCATCGATCAGGATCTGGAGGTGCGGTACATCGCCCGTCATCGCATCCTGAAGAAGGACCCCGCCGCCGCCCGCAGCGAGCCGGTCGAGCCCATCATCTACTACCTGGACCCCGGCACGCCCGAGCCGGTTCGCTCGGCTCTCCTGGAGGGGGGATCGTGGTGGAACCAGGCGTTCGAGGCCGCGGGATTCATCGGGGGCTTCCGGATGGAGGTCCTTCCCGCCGACGCCGACCCCATGGACGCCCGCTACAACGTGGTCCAGTGGGTGCATCGGTCCACCCGCGGGTGGAGCTACGGGAATTCCATCGTGGACCCCCGCACCGGCGAGATCCTCAAGGGTCACGTGACGCTGGGCTCGTTGCGCGTGCGGCAGGACTACCTCATCGGCGAAGGGCTCACCGCTCCCTACCCGAACGGTGACGAACGCGCCGCCGCGGCCGAGGCCATGGCCGTGCACCGCATCCGTCAGTTGTCGGCCCACGAGATCGGCCACACCCTGGGTCTTTCACACAACTACATCGCCAGCGCCCAGAGGGACCACGGAGTACAGTCGGTGATGGACTATCCCCATCCCCGAGCCACTCTGGAGGACGGCGGGGTCCACGTCGGGCGAGACTCCTACGACGAGGGGATCGGAGCCTGGGACAAGGTGGCCATCCAGTACGGGTACACCGACTTCCCCCAAGGGACCGACGAAGACGCGGCTTTGGAGGACATCCTCCAGGAAGGGATGCGCAACGGGATCACCTTCATCACCGACCAGGATGGTCGCCCGGCCGGGAGCGCCCACCCGCAGGTCCACCTGTGGGACAACGGATCGAACGTGGCGGCGGAGCTCGAGCGCATGATGGACGTGCGCCGCGTCGCCCTGGATCGGTTCGGCGAAGCCGTGATCAAGAGCGGCGAGGCCATGGCCACCATGGAAGAGGCGCTGGTACCGCTCTACCTGCACCACCGCTATCAGGCTGAGGCCACCACCAAGGTGGTGGCGGGACAGTACTATACGTACGCCATGCGCGGCGATGGCCAGGAGCCCCTCCGGCCCGTTCCGGCCGCGGAGCAGAAGGCAGCCCTCGCGGCGCTCATGCGGACGTTGGATCCCGGCGAGTTGACCATTCCGCGGAACGTGCTGGCCTCCCTTCCGCCACGTCCCCACCGGTACAACCCCCACCAGGAACTCTTCGCACGGAACACCGGACTGGTGTTCGACGCGGTCTCGCCGGCCATCGCGGCGGCCGACGCGACGCTCCAGTTCCTCCTGCACCCCGAGCGCGCGGCCCGCATGGTGCAACAGCACGCGCTCGACGCGTCTCTCCCGGCGCTTCCCGAGGTCCTGGCCACGGTACGGGACGCCACCTTCGGATATCGTCCGGCCGACGGCTACGAGGCCGAAGTGAACAGGGCGGTCGAGGCCGTCTTCGTGTCACGGGTGATGGCGCTGGCGGGTCGCGCGCCCGCGGGGCAGGTTCGTGCGGAGGCCCAGGCCGCGCTGGATGGTCTCGGAAAATGGATGACCGAGGCGTCCGGACGCGCGAGCGCGGCGGATCAGGCGCACTACTGGGCCCTGGTGTCCGAAATCGCGCGCTTCACCGCGCGTCCACACACCGCCCTCGCCGCCCCGGACACGCCCGACATGCCCCCGGGGAGCCCCATCGGCCAACCGGCGCTTTCCTGGCTCGGGTCCG
>Ga0224501_10000851_pt1 | contig 23643 bp, 21 predicted proteins | sample SF_Oct11_sed_USG_4_FD_169105 | JGI IMG/M metagenome (GOLD analysis project Ga0224501, IMG submission 169105) | Sediment microbial communities from San Francisco Bay, California, United States - SF_Oct11_sed_USGS_8_1 | ecosystem: Environmental > Aquatic > Marine > Sediment | place: USA... | reverse complement strand
CCCCTAATGCCAGTGGGACTCAAAGACAGCAAGTGCACGATATTTGATGGACCACCAAGAATGGTAGCCTTAGGTTTCCAGATTTGCAACGGAACCATAGCCAGCGACGACGATGGCACTCCCTTGATAAGTGACTTGTTCGATGACCCTGCGTTTGATATGGCTCGCCGTGAAGCTATGGATTACGCAGCAGCGTTGCGTCGGATGGGTGAGTTTGAGCCCGCTCGATTAGGCGCCGAAACAATGGAATACACTACTTTGCCGCAAGTCTTGAAGAAGTTAAGCCGAAGGTTTAAGCCAGCCTAACTCTCTTCTGATACATGTTTTCTCAACGCGTTCGGATACTGTTAAACAAAGCCTAGTCCACGGGCTAAACTCTCTAACTCTTTGCAACGAGACTTAACAACTTCATAAACCCTTTTGCGGAGGTCTTCTCCTTGCAGCCCAGACGTCCTTATAACACTCATTTTCTTGGCAAGTTCAAAGTCGCCCAAACCCAAAAACCATGACTCAAAATCTTTGCGTGGCACATGAAACTCGATAGATTTGGCGTCTACAACCTGAGTTTTGTCACAAAATTCGCTAAGATTGGTTGCGTAGGTTCCCAAATACTGGTCAATGTCCCGGTGAAAATGGAAAGCCTTTTCTCGGGGCACACTACTCAAGATCTGCAAGGCTTGTTTTCGGTCGATTTTCGGCAAAACAAGAACCTCTTTTCCCTTTTCCGTTATGGCATATAGCCCTTTTTCAGGTGAGAACACGTAACCTTTCTTTCTAAGCCAGATAAGATGCAGATTTGTTGGAGGTACACCTAGGCCTAATTGTTGAGCTAACTCGCGCGACTTTACTGGTTTTCCAGCCTTCCACAGCAACACGAGACCCTTCATTTTCACTTCACTCAAACTCATAGTCAAGTTCACCCTACTGGAACACTAAATATTAGTTGATTATATAGCCTTTTTCAGATTTTTGCCTCTTCCAAAGGAAAAGCCTTGCTCAAACTAGCCTTGGATCTTGGTGCATTTCGTCTTTTCCCAGAAATAGGCCAGCTATATTTAAGGCATGTCTTGTACTAGGTTGTCATCAATGCTATGCGGCAACTACCTCTAGATGCAATTTGCTGGGGGCTAAGCGATTGATATAGAAGCTTTAGTGGAGTTGTAGTTGTTGTTGTTTCTTCCCTACGGTTTTAACCAACAACAACACGCACGCGAGCCTTTGCAGTTGAATTCCAGAAGTAGTAGTCCTATAGGGCGCTGTAGAGGGCTACTCCTACTTTTGAACCAAGACAGGAAGGTTCGCAGGTTCAGAGTTGTCGTTGTCTTGCGCCAGTTTTCGTTGACGACGACAACTGTGCCTTTGCGGGTTCAAATCCCGCCATGTCCTGGGTAAAACAGATATGGAGAGGGGAGTAGGTCGTATTGGTTAGAATCTCAAGTCGAAAAATGGTTTTTTTTGATGTGTTGTAGTGGTCGCGGAATACATGTTTTAGTCTTCATCTCGGGATTCGGGCTTAGTCCCTCTGTGGCTGATCTCTATTGCATGGAGAGAACCTGCGAGTAAGGGTTTTAGACCCCCCTCTAGGTTTTCAACATAGTTCGCCTATTTGGATCCAAATATGTTCACCTCGCTAGGTCGGCGCGCGCGGCTTGAAAGTAGCAGTGGCTTTGCCAAGCTTTTTGACTACTACTTCTAAGCTTGTGTCAAGCGGCCCTTTTGACCCGTGAAAAGGTTTTACAATCAAACTTTGTGCGCAGCTTTCTGACCTTGAACCCGAGAAAAACACTCCTTTTTTCCATACCCTGCATATTAGGCTTCAAATATGCTCACCCTTTGCTCCGAAGCGCGCGCATGTCGAGTCTGAATATTGATTTCATTTTCATAACTTATATTCACCAGTAAGCCTCACTCAGCAGAAAGAGTGAATTGAGGTATGTTCCATGAACGTTAAGAAAACTGAACAGGTGGCACCTTTCCACTTCTATGTGGATATTGATGACTATGCGGGTGTGAGTGCAGCTTCATACGAAGACTTCTTGACAAGCATCAAGCAGGTCAAGGCAAAATCCTTGAGTTTTCATATAAAGCGAGGAGATTTCGAAAAATGGGTGTCGAATGTTCTCAAAGATAAAAAGTTGGCGAAAGAAATAGGAAAAATAAAAAATCAGAAACTTCGGGGACAAGCTCTACGGAATCGTCTCTACCGCATAATATCTAAGCCTCATAAAGCGCGCGCAAGAAGGTAGCAAAAGTTGAGCAAGGAAACAGAACGATTGGTCAATGAAGTTAGAAAGGAATTGCACGCCCTGAGAAGCAAGGTTCAACAAAAGAAAAACCCGAAGCTTTTGAGGACATATCGAGAATTGCTGTCAACCTTGGATTAACCTTCCGCATTTTTTCTGCGTTCGAACGAAAAATAAGGGTTGTGCGGTTGCAGAGGTTGATTATAGAAGTCATGCCTACAAAAAAATGGGGAGTTTGCGGGAGACATCTCCACTAGAGAAACGCTTGAATAGAAGCTTTCCGTCTATACAAGAAGTTCATCGTCATCTGCGTCATCTCCTTTTTCTGTAGATGGCTACACAGTCTTGCTCGCTGAGCAACCAACAAATTCAAAGCCAGCCTTGATCAGTTCACCTTCCTCTTGAAGATTTTTAACGTAAGCTACATGAAACTCATCGTGCGTGCGGTAGAACCTTTTAAAGTCAGATACTCGAAACTGTCTTACGGTGTAAGAATTGGTTCTGCCAGCTAAAATCTTCGAAATAAAAGAGGAAGCTGATCTTGGATTGATAGTTGGGAAGATCAAGGATTTCCATGAAGAGGAACTCTACCAAACTGAAAAGGGAGAAACCATAAATCTGGTAACAGAAGTTTTGGACCTTAAACTGAAAGAGGGCTCGATATCAGGCGTTTTCAGCAAGGATTTCGTGCAGAGACGCTTTTACAAACGCAAGTTAGTTGAAGTCCCTGTAACAGAAGAGTCTCATTTTTGGATTAAACCTTTCAAAGATAGAGTTTTCATCATCGTGTCAGCGCCTTCTGTAGCTCGAGGGGTAAAGAAACTGCTAACAAACTACGTAGCCAATAAACTTAGCAAAATTCTCTTTATCACATCCCAAGCGATCGTCGAGGTGAAAATCTCTCATAAGACTCTTAAGGAGCTTCACGAGTCGAACCCACAGGCGACGAAGCTCACATGGTTTGACCAAGTTGATATACCCGGTGTAGAAAAGCTCTGTTTGGCGGGATCCGATCTTGCTGACACTAAGCTATACCACGATTATCTTGAACATGGAAAGATCTGGTACGTTGTATTTGAAGTTCAAAAGCGCGGAATTGTAGTTGGAATTACAAGGAATTGTGTCGTAACACTCTTCAGCAAAAGTGAGATCGAAGAGTTCATAAATTACATCTTAGAAGATATTCTAATGCTCATTGAATAGTAGTACTAAACTATGCGCACGCGAAAACAGAAAAAGGGGAGTTGCAGGGTAGATCTCCATCGCCATTCTAGTTCTGGTCCGACCGGCGGCGCGCGAATCAAAGGGTTTCTTCAAGCAAATCAATGAATTCCTCAGCCTGCTTCATGCCCTTCTCCCAAAATGTCTCATCAGTGATAACAAAGCCTAATTCGGCACCAAGCTCACGAGGAGACTTACTAGAACCTGTAGCCAAGAGGCGCTTCAGCTTGAGAACGAAGCTCTCTCCCTGTTCCTTGTAAAGCCGGTACAGAGCGAACACAAACAGCTGGGCAAACACGTAGGGATAATTGTAGAAACGATAGTTTGCCATGTAATAATGTGGTTTCATCGTCCATTCCCACTTCATCGCGCCCAGCCAATCAACGGAATCACCGTAGATTTTATCCCGTGCGGCGACCCACAATTTCGCAACAGTTTCTCCATCTAAGAACTCGCCTCGCTTTATGGCGTCGTACATGCTTTGTTCAAAGAAAACTCGGGCAGAGACTTGGAAAGCTGCCATGCCGAATTCGTCCAGTATATTGGCGAGTATTGCCTGTTTCTCCTCTTTTGTTTTGGCTTTGGAAAGCAATCGTTCGGTTAAGAGCAGTTCGCCAAATATACTTCCAGTTTCTGCAATGCAACTGCCTACCTCGAGGTTGCTCGGCTTCTGTGCCCTTGAACCAAGATACGCATGAACAGCATGGCCTAGCTCGTGTGCTTGAGTGTAGACATCACCCATCCGTCCGTTGAAGCTTTGTAAGATGTAAGCGCTCTTTCCCGCCAGCCACGAAGCACAAAAAGCCCCTGACCTTTTGCCTTTCCGTACCTGACCGTCAATGTGCCGCTTTTCAAACATCTCATCAACCCAACCTCCTATCTCCTCATCAAATCCCATGTAGGCATCCACTGCTTCCTTCCGAGCTTCGCTCCAGCTATAATCCATTTCGGGGACGTTAGGCAGAGGAGCAACCACATCGTAGTTGGCTAACTTGTCTAGACCCATCAACTTGGCCTTTAGCCTAAGATACCTCTGATATAGACCAACATTCTTCTCAATGGTATTCATGAGGCTGTCAATGGCTTGTTTGTCAACATCATTGGCGATCAAGCTCTGGGTCATTGAAGTTGGATACTTCCTCAGTTCAGACATTTGCAGATGGTCTTCACATACTGCGCGGATAGCGCTTGCCCAGATGATCTCATCCTTCCCAAGACCCTCATAGACTATCTGATTGGCCCGTTTCCGCAGATCACGATCTGGACTCTGATATAGACCGATTATCTCGCCGTAGGGAAGCGTCTTTGTCTCGCCTTCAATTTCTATATCGAAAGTTTTAGTGGAGAGCCAATCACCTTGAAGCATTTGCCACGCGTCAATTCCGTTCTTGTCTTTGGTGATTATCAAGCGCTCTTCGGTCTCAGAGAGCATGTGTGGCACTCTTCTCAATATTCTTTCAAGATAATGTTTGTACTCTGCTAGTACCGGGTTTGTGACCAACGATGGGTTTTCAGCAAGGAGCTTACCCAACTCAATGTCTATGAAGGCCAATGCTTGGCCAACTTTCATGTATGCCCTGCGTGCAGCATCGTTAAGCTGTTTAGCGACATCATCAGTCGAATCGGCTGAGTACATCAAACGGCAGTACCTAGTCACTCCCTCAAACCTGAGGGTATAGGCGTCTTTCATCTCCAAAAGTTCTAGGAGACCTTTCGCATCAAGGCCTTCAATCTTGCTGTGATACGTATCTCTGGCTCTTTCTGCTTCACCCACCATCGACTCCAGTTTCTTTTGAATTGAAGTGGGGTTAGTACTCTCAACAAGTTGTGAGAGATCCCAAATCATCTCATCTTCAGTCATAGTTAATCAGTCCAACCAGTCCCCAATTTCGCCAGCGTCCTATTAAAATATACGCTACGTGCGCGCGTAAACTTACGAAGGACCCGCATCTTATCCCAAAATGAAGAGGGAATTTGCGGGGGATATCGCCACAATGAAAACCTTTGAATAGAAGTTGGTTTAATACACCTTATACATTTCACTTTGTGATGAAAGAAACATAAGTCAACTTTGGGGTGCATCAAAATTGAAGATGGCTGTACTTGTCTATGAGTATCCCCCCAAAATCGTAGGGGGGTTAGGCACATACGCAGCGGAGATAACGAGAAAGTTTGTTCTCTTGGACAATGACGTTACGGTTTTCACGATGAACGACGACACTGGAAGCCTTCCAACAAGGGAACTATGGAGAGGCATCGAGATCCATCGTCCTGTTCACATAGATATTTCGGACTCCTTGCCAGACGTGATTGCAGAAGACGTGAAAAAATGGGGCAGAGGCATTAATCTTTTCGCGAAACTTCTCATGTACAATTACTTAACCGCCTCAAAACTGGTTAACGACCTTGTTAGAAGCGAAGATTTCAAATATGACATTGCTATCGCTCATGACTGGCTTTCTGTTATTGGCGGTACCGCTATTAAACGGGAGTTGGGTTTACCCTTCGTTTTCCATGTTCATTCTACTGAGAAGGGGCGAACGTTGGGCTACGGTTCAGATGTTATCTACAACATTGAACTCCGAGGTGGACAACTGGCAGACATTATTGTCACGGTGTCAAACGCTATGAGAGACGAGTTAATAACCCTTGGGTTTCCAGCTGAAAAGATAAGGGTAATCTACAATGGGGTTGACCCACAGAAATACTCGATGCAGCAAGTCAGCAAAGAGAAAATGTTTGAACTAAGACAAAGCTATGGACTTAAAGACGACGACCTCATGATTCTTTTTTTGGGAAGACTGGTCTGGGTTAAAGGTGTAGACAAACTAGTCGGCGCCATGCCTCATGTTCTGCAGAAAATTCCAAACGCCAAACTAGTAATTGTAGGCCTAGGTGAAATGCGTGACTACTTGGAGAAAATGGTTCAAAACCTAAAGCTTCAAGATGCGGTTAAATTCTGCTTTGAATTCCTACCTGAAGAAGAGCGAATCGCCCATTATGCCGCATGTGACATGGCTGTTTTCCCTAGCATTTACGAGCCGTTTGGCATAGTTGCCCTCGAAGCTATGAGCATGGAAAAACCTGTTGTGGTAGGAGCCAGCGGCGTAAGCGGAATGCGTGAAATCGTGATACCAGCTGGTCAAGACCAATGCGGCTTTCATGTAAACCCAAAGGATCCCCCAGACATCGCTTGGGGCATAATCAACACTTTACAAGACCCACAAAGGAAAATTCAGCTGGGACAAAACGGCAGAAAACGAGTGCTCCAAGAGTTCACTTGGGACATCATCGCCAAAAGAACTATGCAGGTGTACAGCGAGATTTTAGAAAGCCAAAAAGTCTAAAAACTTACCTGAATGATTCTAGCGTTGGAAGAGTGCAATAATGCATGCTCAACCTAACGAAATACGAAAAGACTATTTGCTAAACAGATGGGTTGTGATTGCAACCAAGAGAAAACGGCGTCCAACAGATTTTGTGAAAAAAGCTGAAAAAAGAAAGCTTGACACGTGTCCTCTATGCCCAGGCAACGAACACATGACCCCGCCAGCTGTTTTGGTCTATCTTCCTTCTAAGAGTGGAGTAAAAAAGGAGAAAGACCTCAATGGCTTACGTCACAAAAACTGGCTAATTCGATGTGTGCCAAATCTTTATCCAGCCGTTTCTCCGCCACAGAAAGAAAACAAAGCGAAAGTTAAAGAGGGCTTCATTTTTGAATGGGCTGTTGGTCATCACGAAGTCTTAATTGAGTCCCCCCGTCACGATGAGCATCCAGGAGTAGCAAGAGTCCCACAGTTAATTCATGTTGTTAACGCGTATATTGACCGAACGAAGGAACATTGCGAGAAAAAATACGTGAAGTACGTTTCAATTTTCAGAAATCACCGACTAGAGGCAGGTGCATCCTTATCCCACGCACATACTCAAATAATCACAACTCCTTCGATCCCAAGAACAGTTAAAGAAGAACTTAAAGCAAGCAAGGAAGTGTGGAGAAAAGACAAAGAATGCGCCTTCTGCGAGATTCTAGTAAGAGAAAAAGAAAGCCCGCGTTTCATTTGGGAGAACCGAGACTTTCTCGCTTTTGCTCCTTGGGCCAGTGTTCATCCTTTCGAATTTTGGATTTTCCCAAAAGAACATCAATGCTACCTACTCGACTTGTCAGAAACCCAGGTTAGACATCTCGCAGAAGCCTTGAGGATGTGTTTAGGCGGTTTAAACTCCCTTCTAGAAGACCCGGCCTACAACTCTGGTTTCCACCAAGCAACTGCTGGGGCATGCGATTATTATCATTGGCATCTGGAAGTTTATCCCAAGCTGGCTATATGGGCTGGTTTCGAAAAGAGCACTGGAACATTCATAAATGTTGTCTCGCCCGAAGACGCTGCAGAAAATCTAAGAAAGGCTGTAGCAAGAGAGGAAAGCAAAATGTTAACTGTATAGAGTCATGACTTTGGTTATTCCAATGGGCGTTACATGATATTTTTCAGTTCCGCCAACTTCAACAAATTCGACATAGCCCAAATCCCGCAACTTTTGTAAATGATTCCTAAGCATTTCAGCGTCAACTTCGGTCCATTGGGCAACCTCTTCAATTGACATGGACCTTTCCATGGTGGTTGCGCCAATGTTGTGTAACATGCAGAGGAGACGAAACTCTTCAGGTATCGCAGGATGAACTGGAAGACCGCCAGAAGAGGAGTTCATTTCGGCTTCACCTTGCCACTTCCTTATAGAGTTTAACAGTCTTCTTAGCGATTACTTTCCAACTATAAGCTTTTTGGAGTGTCTTCCTAGCGTTTTGAGCAAGCCATCTTGCGTGGTCTGGATTAGACAAGACATGGTTGATGCCCCAAGCAATCGAGTCTGGATTTCTTGGGTAAACTAAGACCCCAGTTTTGTCATGCTCGATAATCTCAGCTAAACCGCCAACCTGACTAGCTACGACTGGAATACCTGCAGCCATCCCTTCGAGGGCAACTATGCCAAACGGCTCATATATGGATGGCATCACCAAAACGTCGGCGCTCATAGTAAGGGCGATCAACTCGTGGTCGGAAATAAAACCTGTGAATTTGATTCTCCACGCTTGGCCAGAGGCTCCAGCGACATACTGCAGATGGTCTCGATACCATCCTTCACCAACTATGACAAATTTCGCTTCTGGATAGCGCCAAGCAACGTTTGGAACAGCTTGTATAAGATATTCTATTCCCTTTTGGGGAACAAGTCGTCCTACAGAGAGAACAAGCTTCTCATGAGGTTGGACCCCGTAACGGGCTCTCACAGCCCCACGGTCAACTGAACCATGATATTTGCTTGAGTCAATGGCATTTGGAATTATCTCCACTTTTTCCCATGGAAGTCGAAAGTGATCGCAGACTTCGCTTTTCATTGAACCGCTCGTTGCTATGACCTTGCTCGCCTCATAGTTTGCCCACCATTCTATTCCGTCGATTGTATGTGAATCTGGGTTGTGAATCCCTGATCTGCCGTGTTCGGTGCTGTGCATGGTTAAAATCATTGGTTTTCCAATTGAATGTTTGAAAGTTACTCCAGCTGGTGCTGTTAGCCAATCGTGGACATGGAGAACGTCAAACTTGATTTTTTGGCTTGCCTCTGCCATTCGCTTTTCTATAAAATGGTTGAACAAGAGAACCCATATGAGAAAATTTGGATGCCCAAGCTCACTTGCTACACGATAAATTTTGATACCTTCTTCGGTTTCTTCAAATGCTGGGGCACCTGGAAAATCTAATGTGAAAATGTGCACTTCATGTCCTAGAAGTGCTAGGGCAATAGCCAAATCATGACAGTGGCGTGCTATTCCCCCGACTATTCTCGGCGGATATTCCCACGTTAACATGCCAATTTTCATGGACGCACCAGATGCATTTTGCATGTCAAGTTTTCGCAGGACAGTTAAAGCTTTTTCCGGTTATTAGGAAGCTTTAATTGTCTTTCAAGTTCTTTTATTCTTTGCCCAACTAAGCTGAGAAATCCTTTTCGGATGTCATCGCCAATTGTTTTGCTTTCTGTTGCCGCTGCCAATTTGTCAGCTAGTTTGTTGTCTCCAATCACCCAACGTATCCATTTTTCGAAGTCTCCTCTTTCCACATGGAACCAGATAGACTTGAGGTTGACGATTTTGAGGGCTGAATAGAACTCTTCCAGGCTGTGAGCCGCCAACTTTGTAGGTTTTTCAAACTCGTAGGAGAAGGTGAAGCCTTTCTCGGCTGGAAGCTTTCTCAAGATTCTTTTGGCTACATGCTTGGGGTTTTCCAGTTCTCTCAAAACAGCGACTTCAAAATTTGAGAGTATGCCAGAATAAGTGGCGAAGGCTTCGATAGGGTTGCCGTATGGGTTAAAGTAGTTGTGAACGTCTCCTGGTCCTCCACCTTTCGTGCTCATATAGTAAAGGTGGTCACTAACCTGAAGATAACGCCAAAGCCGTATTAGCTCAGCGTCGTCAGTCTGCTTAACTAAAGGCTCCAAATCTTTCAAAAGGTTATAACAAGCCACTTGCATGGAATTGCGAATCCAGGCGCTGGTGTCCCGCTCTAAATCAGCCCAAGAAACAGTAGAAAACTCGTCAACATCAATTTCTCCAACGGGGCTATGCCGACGAACAACTTCCGAGGGAGTGCAAAACTGGAGATGCTCCCACTTGAGTATCTCACCGGGTAGCCATCTTAAAAATTCGTGGATGCCGCTTTCTGGCCAATGGTGCTCGCCAAAGGTTTCATAGTCAAGGAAGATATTCATAACTTGTCCCTGTGTTGCCGCCAGCCAACTAGCATATTTTTCAGCAGTTAAGGGCCACTCCTCCCACCAATGCGATGCGAATCGGAAGCCTATGTCGTCTGAGAGACGATAATTGCGAAGTAGAACTCTGAGGTTGCTGTTTTTGGCTTTATACACGTAATTGGGGCTTCTCCAATCGAGGATTCTCTCCACGCCTTCGGTTATCATGGCTTCGTAGCCTAGTGTTTCAACGGTTTTTGCGATTGCATTGTTGTATACGCATTCGGTGTTTGCCACGACCTTCGGCTCGTAATTAAGGAGGTCTTTCATGAGTTGACGGTGCATTTTGAGCTGTTCAACAAATTCGGAGCGTTCTGCGTCATACAAGCTTGCGAGAGAATGATAATAGGTTTCGTCTAGAAACTCCACACAGCCTGTGTCTGCAAGCTGTTTAAAAGAATCCAGAAGGCTTGGGTTCCAGCGTTCGCATTGTTCAATAAAAACTCCAGAAAGCCCGTAGGCAACCTTAAACTGCTTTTGGCCATGCTTGAACCTGTCTATTTGTTCCAGTATGGCGTTGTTTGTTGGAAAGTAACACTTTCTGGCTGCTCTTTCGAAAACATGCTGATTTAGGTCGTGGTAAAAATACAAATTGAAGAGGTCGTTCTTTCTAACGAGTGGTCTAGCGAGTATGTCGGAATGAAAATTTCTGTTTAACCGTAATGGTTGATGAACCTCAAACATGAGGCAGATATCCATGTTTAGCTTCTCCCATAAGAATTGTAGTTTCGAGGGTTTTGGCAATTTAAGGTTGTGTCTGTCATGTCTATTACCCTCTTTCACAGTTCTGAGTGAAGAACAACTATTATGAAGATAAATTTATCCTAAAAATAAATAAGATATCATTCGCGCGCGTTATTGATTATACAAATTTGTATATGGAGCAGCTATTTCAAAGATTCGCTGTTCGTGAGGCGGTCTCTTTAATGCAACATCTTCTATGTAAGCTCTTAAAGGTTCAGCAACACTCCAAGCCTGTGCTATGCAACCATTAGGCTCATGTGGCGGGTCTCCGTCAAAAATCTCACTTATGGTTCCAAGCCCAGCTCTGAAAGTCTCCTCTTGAAAGAGAGGCTTCAGAAAGTTTTCAAAGGCAAAGCTTCGCCACTTCTGCGCGTGCTTTTTGGTTTTCAAGAAAGCCGTGACGAAGGGGCCAGTGGACCATGCCCAAACAGTTCCATTATGATAGGCTCGGTCGCGCTGCATTCTGTCTCCTTTATATCTTCCCGCATAGAGAGGGTCTGAACGCGCTAAAGTTCGAAGCCCATATCTGCCCCAAAGCCTTTTCCCTACAGTCTCAACCATCTGCTCGGCTTTCGCATCGTCTAGCATAGTAAAATCTAAGGCTGCATCTATCACCTGGTTTGGTCGTACCGAGGGGTCTTTGTGTTCATTTTGTATCACATCGTAGAGGCAACCTTCGTTTGGATTCCAAAACTTCTCTAAGAAACTTTTCTTTGTTTTTTCTGCCATTTCTAAATATTTTTCTGCTTCTCTTTTTCGGCTAAAACGTGTGGCTAGAAGTTGCATGGTTTTGAGGGCATTATACCAGAGGGCTTGTATCTCCACTGCTTTGCCGTCTCTAGGCGTAACAGGCTGACCGTCTGTTACCACGTCCATCCATGTTAGCTGAGGCCCATGCATGACTAAGCCATCGTCGTCCACATGAATGTTGTGCAAGGTTCCTTCCACATGGTAGTCTACGATGGACTTTAACGTGCCCCACAATTCTTGACGCACAAACTCAAACTCGTCCGTATATTTGAGAAACTGAAGAACGGCGTTGATATACCAGAGCGTAGCGTCCACCGTGTTGTATTCTGGCTTGTCTCCAGCATGGTCAGGGAACCTGTTCGGAATTACGCCTTTATTGCAGTAACGTTTAAACGTTAACAAAATTTCCTTTGCGTCCTCAAATCTTCCAGTTATTAGAGTTAGGCCTGGCAAAGAAATAAGCGAGTCACGTCCCCAGTCTTCAAACCAGTGATAGCCTGCGATAACACTTTTCCTTTTAGTGGATTCACGATTCACAATGAACGTGTCAGTTGCCATGACAAGCCATTTCAGCCATTCTTTCATAGAAACACTTGCGTGTTCCTTCTCAAACTTTTGCAGCAGGTTTTGTCGCCGTTTTAACTCTTCTTTATACAACGCTTGAATATTCTCTGAGTTCCCGCGCAAAAATAAAAGCACGGCTCGTGCTTCATTTTCATTCTTTCCAGCAACTGAAATAATAGAAAAATCTCTTGTTTCGTTTGGTGCAACTTCAAAATGGAAAAATCCGGGCTGATAATTGTCATCGTAGCAACTCTCACCTCGAGAAGCTTCAACTCGGAAATAGGTTTCTATCCATTCGCCTTGGCTTGGAGTGTAAACTCCATGGTTCGAAGAAAGAATTAGTGCCGAAAGTGGAATTGAAGGCTGAATGGTTACGCTGTTTGCAGATGGCTTTTGAAGAAAACTCCAACTAATCTCCTCCTTATTAGTGACTGAGTGGAAATGTCTAGAATTAACCAGTGGCAAGACGCGAATGAAAACATTGTTAGGAGAATTGTTAGAAACTGTGTAACTCGCGATAGCTGCGTTTTTTCCATAAGGCACGAAGATTGTTTTTTTAACTTGCACTTCATCGATAACATATTTGAAGGTTGGGAAAGGCGCAAGGATAAAAACGCGGAGAAAACGGTTGACTTCAGAAGGCTGGACGCTGCTTCTAAGTTCTCTCCTCCCTAAACGATACGTCTTGCCGTTGACTTGAATCTCCTCGTTGAGTTGAGTTAAGAGAACCCTGCGATCTGTAGGAGGATTGAAAGAGGCAACAAGAAGACCATGATATTTTCTCGTGTTGATTCCTAAAACCGTAGAAGAAGCGTAGCCGCCGAGTCCGTTGGTTACGAGCCATTCCTTTTTGAGCGCTTCGCCCACATCTGAGAGAGTATGTGAGCCTATGTAAATTTTGGGTAGAGAAATTTCCATGGTTTTCAGTCCGTGGCTTGTTTGTGTTAAGGTAGGAGTTTTGCTACATTCTTATCTTTTGTTGTGTCAAAAAATTTTGCAACAGGATTGCATTTTGTTCGAAATAGTAGGGCGTGAGGTCTGGTTAAGTCCAGTTCAGTGACTGTTTCGGCATGTCCCATGCCCTTTGCCACTACGAGATCAGCTGAGCCATACAAATCTAAGAAGTGCTTTGAGCATTCTTCAAGAATTATTCCAACGGTGTCGGTTCCGTTTGTAATTACATCGTCTGCTATTTGATGCATCTTAACATATTCAGCGTCTTGCATGGTAGCGTCGTTTATTATGGGTTTACCTTTTACCGCTACTGTAACATGGGGTCCCAACCGTTTAAGTTCATGGACCAGCAAGGTGTCGAAGGCGATTTCTCCGGCATTGTCTGCCAGATACAGTATCTGCTTTGCCTTTTTTGCAAGCTTGAAAATCTCTGATAATTGGTCTATGACCAGCTGTTCCTCAGCTTCTTGAATGAGTTTCTCTATGTCTTCAAACTCAAATCTATGCTCAGGAATGTCAAACTCGATAATATTGCCTACAATAGAGCACATGCAAGCCTTTCTAAATCTGGTTTCCATTGACGCCTCTTTTTCAACAAGTTTTTTGGCCACAGGAAGAACAGCCATGGCTTTCCGATTGCTCATCTGCTTCTTTTTGGCGTAGGGATCTGAGTTGCCCGTTATGTCTTTGATGATACGGTCTCTTTTGGTTCCAAGTATAGCTGGAACTGCTGTGGGTTTGAACTCTCTATTCAGTAGGCGAGTGAGGGCTGCCATAGCTTTCCATTGGAGGGCCTGGTCTTCTGTTGCTTCTAGGGCTTCCATGTAGCCTCGATGGAGCAAGCAAACTGCGCATTCAGCTTCAACCTTCAAACCAAAATGACTCCTCTAGCTAAGCTTTTGTCATTGCCTCTGCAATACTGAAGTAATTGGTTAAGATTTTCATAATGTTTCCTTCCTTCTTTCTTTAAGAGAGGCTTAGTTTAGGCTTATTCAAAAACTCTAATATTTAAGGGTTTAAGCAGTTCAGGATATGAATTGACACAGTTGACATCCTTTCTGTAAATTTAAGGAGTGCAACCCTTTAAAGTACAACTTTCTCAGAATTGAGATTATTCTTTCTTCTCTTTCTCTCTACTCATTAACTGGTAAACTACATATTCAAAACCAGGAAAGTTTTGACTGGATAGTTGAAGGAATATAAAGAAATAGTTGGGTATTAATTGCTTACTTCGTCTTCCTGAGATTGCACCGATACTTGTTTTCAGATAGAAAGTAGCTCTAAATAGGTTATTCTTCAGAAGCTTCGTTCCACTTTTCAACAATTACTGTGTTATCTCCAATTTGGAAGGATATCTTCAGTTTTATTGAGGAGTCAGTTTTGAATGGAAACATGCTGTCTTCCGCTAACTTTAATGGAACATAGATCAAGTATTTGCCGTCTTTTCTTCTGAACAATCTTCCTCTTCCTTCAGAAACCATGTTGCTCTTTCACCTCCGTTGAACTCCAAATCAACCAAGAATCGTTGACCTTTAATATTAGTTGTGGAAAGCTCAGTCAGAAGTTTGAATCAAATGAACCAAAAGGAGAATCATTTATGAATCACCTTTGTTAGAAATAGAAAAACTTCTGAAGCTTTAATTTCCCGTATGAATACGTAGGTCGAGTTTTCAGCAAATATGGTTACAAATACGTTACTCAAGTAGGAGTTGGAGCAAAAGAACCTGACTTGATCATTGAATACAATGGCTCAAGGGTTGTTTTCGAAGTCAAGATCGATTCTGAGATCAAAAGGCGAATACTAACGCGCGCGCAACGATTTGGTTATGCTATCTGCAAACTTTAGTAAAACCTTATAAGGATTCTGCGCCTTCACAATGCCACTTGCAACCAAAACGCCTTCGGTTCCAAGCCTTAACGCTGCTGCTACGTCTTCACCCGTTGTTATGCCCGCGCCACAGAGCACAATCACGTCGGGATTAATCTGTTTCACGAGTTCTACACTGCCGCTCACAACCTCGGGCTTAGCCTTAGACACTGGAATTCCAGTGCCAATCAGTTCTGGCGGCTCTACAGCAATCATGTCGGGTTTCAGCGCCGCTGCAGCTGCGCTTACAGTAGAGTTGTTGGTGCAGACCAGAGAAATTAGGTTTACTTCTCGGGCTCTTGTAATGGCAGCGTCTATGTCAGCCAGTCTTAGCCGTCTTTCTGAATGGTTAATCAATGTGCCTGCAGCTCCAGCTTCTTTGACTGACTCTGGAAGAATATGTCCCGTGGAGTTGCCTGATTTAATTGGGTCAATGTGCTGAGAAAACACGGGAATTGACACGACTTTACCGATTGGCTGAATATCCACGAATTGGGGAGCCACTCCAACGCAGATTTCGGTTTCTAAACTTATTTTTTCGCAGTTTTTCGCGAGTTCTAAAGCTTTTCGTCCAGTAGCTTCGGAATAGGTTTTGAAATTCACAAGAATTATTGGCGTGTTAATCTTGGTCAACTCGGCCCTCCGCGTATAGTATGTGCCTTAAAATTTAAAACAATTTGGGAAAAGAACATCTTAGACACATGCTCCTGTTGTTGGGAGTGTCTACGTTGAAGGTTAGAGCACACGTTTACGTTAGCGGAAGAGTTCAAGCCGTATTCTTCCGTTCTGAGACTCAAGACGAAGCTGTAAGGCATGATGTCACTGGCTGGGTGCGGAACCTCCCGGATGGAAGAGTTGAGGCTGTCTTTGAAGGAGAGAAGGAAAACGTTGGCAAATTAATCGAATTCTGTAGGAGAGGTCCGCCAGGAGCACGTGTAGCTAATGTGGAAGTTTCATGGGAAACCTACACTGGCGAATTTAAGAATTTCAAAATCCGCTACAGATACTGGCGATACTAAACGTGTAAACGCTTATCTTCTACGAAAACTTCAAAGTTAAACCTAAACGGTGTAAGCGTCATGAAGACAATTCTTCTCATAAACGACGATGGAATCGAGTCTCCCGGCTTAATCACAATGAAGAGGAAACTTGAAAAACTCGGCGAAGTATTTGTGATTGCGCCCATGGAGGAAAGAAGCGGCATAGGAAAAGCCATAACCTCTTCTGGCTATGTGCAAATTGTGGAAACAAGGCTGAAAGACGGCTCCAAAGCCTACGCCACAAATGGGACGCCAGCGGACGCGTTTCTTTTAGCCGTGAACAAGATTCTTAGACATCCCCCAGACTTACTCGTGGCTGGAATAAACTTGGGAGCAAACTTGGGAATAGACGACCTGCTAAACTCTGGGACACTAGGCGCAGCGTTGGAAGCTGCCATTCATGGCGTACCCGCTATCGCTGTTTCTTATTGCAAACGAGAATTCATCGACCAACGTGCGGACAAAGCGAGAATTACCAAAGGACAGTTGGAGTTTACTGTCGAGTTCGCCCAAAAAATCGTCGAGTACGTATTGAAAAATGGCATGCCGCCAGACATGGATGTAATTTCTATAAATGTGCCGGAAAATGCTGACTGTGAAAAGTTGAGGGTTACTAATCTATCATATGTTGGGTATAGAGACATTTGGACCGAAGAAAAGGAAGGATATAGAATCGCCAGTTGGAAGCTTGCCGACTACGAGGATGCAAATCCAGAAACTGACGTGCATGTTGTTAAAGAAGGATACATTTCTATTACGCCTATCAAGGTGCAGTTGCTTCACAACAGAGGGGCATTAGAATCGATGATAAAGAATATTCATTTTGAATAGGACTGCGCATTTCTGCTTGTATCACTATTTTATTTCTCTTGGAACCCGAAAATGCGATTCTTTTCCAGCGCTAATGTATTCTCCGCCTTGGTCACGAACAATAGAGGCTATTTTCGCAAAGTTATCTGAGCCCAGATATTGACGAGGCCTAATACAAATGTATTCTTCTTTTTCTTCAAACAAAAGCATGTCTTCCAGGTCTTTGGAAAAGAGCGTGCGCACATCGTCAGTTGAGCGCTTCTTAACTCCTGAAGGGGGAGGCGCAGGAGCAACTAGGGGTACTTCAGCTTCTTTTAAAGACTTAGCTACATCCGCAAGGTCTCGGGAAATAGTTTCTAAAACATCAAGAAGCTCATTAACGCGCTGCAAAACTTCTTCTCGGCTTGGTTTCTCTTCGCTCATAATTCTCCCACGCATAACTATTTCCATTAAGCCCCTCTTTTGTTTTACCCTAGTCGCATCACAATACAAAAGAACTTCTTTGACAACAACTGAAGATGACCTGAGGCTTCAACGTGTTAGAGATTGACGGCAGCCAGAAAAGCGGAAGCGGAACAATTCTTCGGTTGTCTGTAGCCCTAGCTGGCATCCTTAATGAGCCCCTTCACATCTATAAGATTCGACAAAGACGCCCTCAACCTGGACTGCGCCCCCAACATCTCGAAGCCGTGCTTACAGCGGCTAAAATCTGCAACGCAGAAACTAGAGGAGCAAAGCTGGGCTCCCGCGAGCTTTGGTTTAAACCAACCGAGATTGCTGGCGGCGAGGTGCATGCAGAAATCGGCACAGCTGGAAGCATTCCGATGTTGTTGTTAACTATTCTGCCCTTGTGTGCTCTCGCTAGAAAAACCGTGTGTGTTCGTGTGATTAAAGGCGGCACTGACGTTAGGCATGCGCCTACAATTAACTACATTAAACATGTTTTGATTCCGATGTTGGAACGAATAGGATTAAAAATGAAACTTGACATCCAAAAGTATGGATACTACCCGAAAGGCATGGGTGAGATCTCACTAGAAGTTCAGCCTTGCTCGGATCCGAAACCTTTACGTTTTGAAACTTTCGGTAGCTTGGAGGAGGTAAAGGGCATATCCGTATGCACGTTTCTCGCAGAACGGAAAGTAGCCCAACGTCAAGCCAAAGCAGCCATCAAAGTTCTAAAGGTTCATGGATGTGAGGCGCAAATTGAAGTTGTGAACGATATGTCAAATCCTCTTCAGAAAGGAAGCTCCCTCGTGTTATGGGCGAAAACCAGCACAGACGCACTTTTAGGCGGAGATGCCATTGGCGAACTTAGAAAGCTCAGCGAAGTTGTGGGAAGAGAGGCCGCAGAAAACCTTGTTAAAGAAATCGAAGCTAAGGCAACTGTGGATGTCCACTTAGCCGACATGTTGGTGCCTTATGTGGCGCTTGCCAAAGGCGAATCCACTTACTTGTGTCGATCAATAACAGAGCATTTGGACACGAACATTTGGTTGGCTCAAAAAATCCTAGGGGTAAAGTTTGAAGTCAGCAGAGTCGGAAGCCTTTATCGAATCAAGAAAGTTCAGGCTTAAAGAAGGAGGCTTCTTTTTGGCTAGGGCTAGAGTGAGAGGCATATACTCAACCGCTCTAACAAAACTTCTACTCGACAAGAATTTTGAAATCGTTCAGCCTTCCACAAAAATAAAAGAAAGATTCAACCTTGAAGAAAACCAAGAAACGTCAGATTTAGTTATTTTTGACCGACGCAACCGCCAAGGAGTTTATGCTAGAGGAAAAGCCGAGCCTATGGACATTTTTTGTTCAATTCTGCGGTCACGATTAGACGATGCTATCATTAGAAGATGGGCATTCACAATCGACGGCATTTACAAGGGACTAGTAAAGCAAGTAGATTCTGCAACTAGCAGTGTTCTCGTCGATATGGGACCTGCAATAGGCAGAATCGGCAGAGAAGAAGTGGCAGACCTCAGGTCAAAACAAATTGTGGTTCAAGCCAAAACGGGACTAGGAAGCAAAAAGCCTCTCCTAACCACAAACATAACCATTCCAGGCAAATACGCTGTTTTGACAGCCCAGCATCTGGTTAAGGTAAGCAAGAGAATTCTTGATTTTAAAGAGAGGTCTCGGTTACTTCAACTTGGAGAAAAATTGGCTCCTTTAAACTGGGGCATTATCTGGCGAAGAACCGCGGCGAACCAGATAGCGGAAGTGCTTGAAAACGAGGTATCCAGTCTTGTGAAAGAAGGAGAAAACATCTTAAAGAAGGCAGAACAGGTGGAAGTTCCAGCTCTTTTATTGGAAGGCTCTCATCTCGTGAACGTGGAGTTTCCAGCCTTGTCTAAAGCTGAACTAGACGAAATTCGAAGGGTAGTGACTCCAACAATGGAAAGGCATCATTATTACAAGGCTTGCGAAGGAAAAATCTCCTTGGCACTTGAAATGGCAGAGAAACTACTAGAGAAAAGCTACACTTACAAAGATGTTGAGGAACTCTTTAAACAAACCGTTGAAAGGGAATATCCCACAATTGAGTCTCAAATAGAAATTGAACACGTGAAACTTAATGGAAAGGTTCTCCATCTTGGAAAAGCCTTAATCCAAAACCTCGATTACAATGATTCAACAGTTTCTGTTCAACTCCGCCGAAATTTCATGAAGAAAGGCGTATACGACGGCTTAAAAATCCCTAAGGAACCCGACGACTATGCAGTAACAGAGGTCAAAATCGGTGAATGGCACTTTAAGACGCAGTACTTCTCTAATCACGGACAACTCAAAGGAACTTACGTTAACTTGAACACGCCTGTTGAGCTTTATCCCTATGGAATTCGCTATGTAGATCTAGAGGTGGATGTTTGCATGTGGCCTGGCGGCAAAGTGGAAACGCTGGACGAGGAGAAACTTGAGAAGGCAATGGAGGAAGGACTGGTCAGCGAGAAATTGCTTAAGATTGTCAGGGAGAAACTTGTTGAAATCATTGGGAATCTTCATGCTGATAAGCATTGAACTGCTAAAAGAGTAAAGGATATAACTCTCTCAAATGGAGAGGTCTCCGCAAACTCCCTTTTTTATTGGTCCGCACGCAAAAGGCTTATACGGTTAATTTATGAATGACCTTTTTGATTCTCGAGAGACTCATTTGGTGAAAGAGGTATGGTTAAGAGGGAAGTATATTATTTTGAGGATTTTGGAAAGCATAACACCGAGCAGACCATAGAGGCGGCTAAAAAGGTTGCGTTAAGCCTGGATTTGAAATATGTTGTAGTAGCATCCGCAAGTGGGGTAACGGGTGTAAAGACCGCTGAAGCGTTCAAAGGTACGGGCGTGAAAGTTGTTGTGGTAACTGAATACGCGGGGATGGCGGAATTCAGGGAGGAAAACAGAAGGAAGCTTAAAGAACTAGACGCGGAGGTCATCACAAGCACACACTCTTTCTTAACTCCAGCTGAATCCATGTCAAAACTCTACAGCGGCTACTGCAGTGAGAACACCATAATCAAGAGTGTCTTGAGGAGGTTCTCGCAGGGCGTAAAGGTCGCTGCGGAGATAATGATGATGGCGACTGATGTCGGTGCTATACCGCCAGGCGAAGACGTAGTTTCCATAGCCGGAACTGGTAGCGGAGCAGACACTGCGATAGTAGTTAAATCGTGTCATTCGGATGACTTCTTCCACAAGGAAAAAGGGATAGAATTCAGGGAAATCATCGCCATGCCGAGGAAGAAGAAGTTCTGGTAAATCAAACTTTAGGTCCCTTGCAGAAGTTCAGAATAGGGTGCTCTCTACATCTACCACGCCCGCGATAAAGATGTTTGAGAAGTTGTTCAATGATTGATCCGTACTCTTTTATGGATTGGCGGTACATTCCTAGATTTAATAATCTCTCAACGTTATTTAACGAGTTTTCAAACATTGTACCTTTTTCAATCATTTCTTGCGGGATGTTGAGGGTATGCTCCATTGCTCCTCGGCTTCTGCCTATCTTTTATATGCTAGTTTCTCTAGTGTATTTGTTTCGTGTTAGCGAGTTGAATGAATTGTCGAAAAAGAAGACTGCTGCGAATAGAAGTTGTCGTGATGCCGTCAAAAGATTGCATGAAGTTATGAAGTTATTGGATATAGCCAAAATTAACTTGGACTTCAAAGAAAAGCGCTATTCGATGTCAATTGCCATTTTTTCGCTGTGGATTGGATTTGCGGTTGCCGATTTCGTTGCAGCGGCTACAGTGGTTTATACAACGGGCCCAGTTACTGGAATGGAACCGGAATATGTGTTTTGGAATCCGGAAGGAGCAGATTTCATGAATTTTACATGGTTTGGCATCGCACTCATCATCAGCGTTGCTTTTTCATTTCTCTCCCTCTGCTATACTGTTGTATGTTCGTTGTCTCGCAAAGCGGCAAGAGAAAAAGTCAAAGAGATGAACGAGACGTTGAGAGACGCTAAAAGCGCCATACTCGAAGTCTGTCCGATGGAACTTTGGTATAGTGGTGAAGCATAGTATCGAAGACTGAGAACTCGACTAATGCGCGCGCACTTACACGAAACTGTTTATCAGGGCAACTGCGCCCTGTCCTCTTTCTATCCGAAATTCAAAGCGCAGAACGACAACAAAACGGCGATTGTTGTCAGCGATATATACACATGTCTTCTACATGTTAACAATGTAATAATACATTCTCAAATAATCTCTTCTCTTTGTGAGGAATTAGAATTGTCTGAGAGATTTGCTGGAAAATGGGAAAAAGGAATAGACAGTAGACCTATCACCACAAGGATTAGAGAAGCCGTTCGTCCTCCAGGTCAGTTGAAACTACGTCTAGATTACGCCGTCAAGCGCATCACAATTCAAATTAGTAAACTGGACAAGGCAGCAGATCGCTTCTCAGAACGTGACAAATCCATATTCGCAAGAATCGTTGACGCCTACTCAAAACATGATGTGACGCGTGCCCAAGTTTTCGCCAACGAACTGGCTCAACTACGGAAAATGGAACAGATGATAATGCATGCTAGACTCGCCTTAGAACAGATAGTTCTCAGGTTAAGCACGGTTTCAGAGCTTGGGGACGTCGTTAGCACACTGGCTCCAACAGTTGGTGTGATGCGTAGCGTCAAGAACAATATGGCTGCAGTCTTTCCAGAAGCCGAAAGGGAACTTGGAAACATTGGAAACCTGCTCAGCGGAATAATTGTCGACGCTGGTCAAAGCACTGGTATGAACATAGACTTCCAGACAGCAAACGACGACGCCCAAAACATCCTGAACGAAGCAGCCACGGTCGCGGAACAGAAAGTAAAGAAAAAATTCCCAGAGTTACCTTCGGGGTCACTTATCTTCGGTGAGGCAACTCGGAGCGAAACTTAGCTACACTAAAAACTGAACCATGAGCGCGCTTCATCTTCTTCCTGCTCTTTTTCTCGCGAAAACCTCATTGCGAAAAAGAGTAGTCCGAAAAGTGGAAGAAGCCAAAATATGAAAGTAGCTGCGAACAGGTTTTTTGTCCACAGGTTTGACTACGACGTTGCTGTTTCGTAGAGCAGCCATCCATAATAGAGATACCCGAGCATGGCTGGAATCATCAAAACAAGGACAATTATCGTGCTTGGCTTCATAAATATCCTCAGCTATGTTAGATTTACGTAAATATTGTTTGAGGGTCTGGATTTGCAGGCAACAATTCAGCCAAGAATACTACCGTTTGCGGGAACCGTTGGCTAGCGGAGATAACCCACGCAAAACTCCCATTTTTTAAACTTGATCCCGCGCGGAAAAACCCCTCTTATTGTGAAATGATTCTTTGAGCTAGAGTGGATATTTTCTACCAATTGAAAGAGTTTTAGGTGTGTTCTCTTAAAACATGTAAAGGGATGTTCGTGTTGGTCGACCTCTTAGACCCCTTAGAAGTAAAGGGATTAACACTTAAGAACCGAATTGTGATGCCTCCCATGCATACGGGTTTGGCCACCACTGAAGGACTCATAACCGACAATCTCATTGAGCATTATGTTCGACGTTCAAAGGCACTGGGCCTGCTTATAGTTGAGCACAACTATGTGTCTCTTGGTGGTAGGCTCAGCGAGAGGCAGCTGGGAATATACGACGACCATTTAGTTTCTGGATTGGAGAAACTTTCCAGTAGCATCCATGAAACGGGCACTCCAGCTGTGATACAAATCAACCATGCAGGAAGAAGCGCCAGCATGAAAATCACAGGAACGAGACCTGTTGCTCCATCACCCAGAGGTTACTATCGGAAGCTACGAGCCGATAAGATTGAAGCTTTAACTGAAGCCTTCGCCTTGGCGGCTGAGAGAGCGATGAGAGCTGGTTTCGACGGAGTTGAAGTTCACGGAGCACACGGTTTTCTCCTCAACCAGTTCTTTTCCCCCTTAACGAACCGACGCCGCGATAAGTATGGAGGTTCCCTAGAAAACAGGATGAGATTCCCCCTAGAGGTTGTTGAAAGGGTTAGGGAAAAGGTAGGTGGAAGACTTCTCCTTTACCGTTTAGGCTCGGACGATCTAGACCCAGCAGGAACCCAGATCGAAGACTCTCAGAAATTCGCCGTGAAGCTGGAAGAAGCCGGAGTAGACATCATAGATGTGTCCGGAGGCTTATGCGGCAGTCGACCT
>Ga0224501_10000850_pt1 | contig 23647 bp, 20 predicted proteins | sample SF_Oct11_sed_USG_4_FD_169105 | JGI IMG/M metagenome (GOLD analysis project Ga0224501, IMG submission 169105) | Sediment microbial communities from San Francisco Bay, California, United States - SF_Oct11_sed_USGS_8_1 | ecosystem: Environmental > Aquatic > Marine > Sediment | place: USA... | reverse complement strand
TACACCGAGATAAGCCTGATCACGTTTAGCAAACCACGCTTCATCACCTCGTACTTTTAAAGCAGCATTTAAACCGGCTAATAAACCTTGCGCACCGGCTTCTTCATAACCAGTAGTGCCATTGATTTGTCCAGCGAAAAACAGACCTTTGAGATGTTTCGTTTCCAAACTAGGTTGTAAGTCCCGCGGATCAAAATAATCATATTCAATGGCGTAACCCGGACGCAAAATATGCGCGTTTTCCATGCCTTTAATCGAATGCACTAAGGCTAACTGAATATCAAACGGCAAACTGGTGGAGATGCCATTAGGATAAAGTTCATGTGTGGTTAGACCTTCGGGTTCGATAAAAATTTGGTGCGAAGATTTATCAGCAAAACGATGAATTTTATCTTCAATCGACGGACAGTAACGTGGTCCTACGCCTTCAATCACGCCGGTATACATGGGCGAACGATCTAAACCCGACATAATAATTTCATGGGTGCGTTCATTAGTGTGAGTAATAAAGCAAGAAACTTGTTGCGGATGTTGTTCACGTTTTCCCAAAAATGAAAACACTGGAGTCGGTGTGTCACCCGGTTGTTCGATCATTTGTGAAAAATCGACACTGCGACCATCAATACGCGGTGGTGTGCCTGTTTTCAGGCGCTCAACACGAAAAGGAAGCGCACGAAGTTTTTGCGCTAAGGCATTCGCTGGTGGATCACCCGCACGACCGCCTTGATAATTTTCTAAACCAATATGAATGCGGCCACCAAGAAAAGTACCCACAGTTAAAACCACGCTTGGCGCATAAAAGCGGACACCCATTTGTGTAACCACGCCTTGCACTTCGTCGCCTTCGACAATTAAATCGTCAACGGCTTGTTGAAATAAAGTGAGATTTTTTTGATTCTCGACAGCAAAACGAATCGCGTTTTTATAAAGGACACGATCGCATTGCGCGCGTGTTGCCCGTACTGCCGGTCCTTTGCGTGAATTTAAAATACGAAATTGAATACCGGCCACATCTGCCGCCTGTGCCATAGCACCACCCAAGGCGTCGATTTCTTTGACTAAGTGACCCTTGCCAATCCCGCCGATGGCCGGATTGCAGCTCATCTGACCTATGGTTTCAATATTATGCGTCAGCAATAAGGTCTTGGCGCCCATACGCGCAGCCGCCAAGGCCGCCTCCGTCCCAGCATGGCCACCACCAACAACAATAACATCAAATACTTGTTTGAAATCCATGAATTAGTCTAAAAGTCAATAACTTGGAGGGATATTTTACTTGATTTATAGGTCTAGCAACAGCTTTCATTTAACAACGCAATGAATCAATTAGAATTAAGTGTATAGCGCTAGTTGCTAATCGAATAGACTACTACAACAAAACGACAAAAGATCTAGCTTTTGATACCTAGTACTGAAACAGGGATGACGACACTGATGATTGCTAATCATCAAACATTTAAAATGAGTCTTTACTGAAACCGCTCCCCATCCACCGACAAATCCTTCCATGATTTTAAAGATTGCATGAGTTCATCAGCAAATTCGTAGAGGCGTAATTCGTATTTCGTCAGTACTTCGGTGTCGTATTGCAGTTCTTGATCATTAAGACGACCGGCGAGTTGTTGCAAGGTCTTGCGGTGATTGAGAATGGTTTCCATGGCTTTATAGGGACGTTTGTTTTGCACTTGGAACCCGGCTTCGGCAACGATTTCTGGTGTTCGAAGTATTGCCAGTGAGCGCTTCACTTTATCATTCTCTGACGAATGAATGAGATTTTTATCATTGCTTAATTCGACCGAAATTTCTTTGGTATCGGAAACATATTGGCCACTGGCTTTATCAAACGCTGACAAGGTTACTTCAGCAAGCAAAAGTTCACGTTTTGATTTAAATGCGGGAATAGTGAGCTCATACAAAGAAACACGTTGCTCACCCTGACGCACGGATTCAATGGAGTAATTAAATTCTTTTTTACTCGCGGCTACAAAGGCACCGCTTATAGTCATAACCGAAATAATCTCGTCAGACAATTTGACATCGAGATTTATTTCCGTGAGTTGGCGAGCACTAATAAAATAATTTTCTGCCTTATTCCATTCAGTTAAATTGAATGCATCAACATATAAACTAAAAGTGCCATTTCCGACATCGGATAGTTTTTTCAGAAAACCAATTGGTGGCTTGGAACCCAGTGCGATGACAGACAAACTTGACCCCTTGGTCGCCAAATAACGTGTCATATCCAAGGCATTTTGTTGGTCACGCTCGCTGACAGGCATTTCATCGGCCATAACCAAAACAAAATGACGACGCTCATAAGCTTCAAGGCCCATAATATAGCGGCGTAAAAACTTGTTTAGATTGTTTACCGTTTTGTGTTTTAAAAGGCTTTCGTGTTTGTTAATCGCTTTGTGCGACCAATCACTAGTCCATTTCGCTTGAATTCCTTGTTTTTCTATCTGATCGAATAAACGGTACACATCTTTATGGGTCTTTGCATTCTCCAGATCCGATTGAAAAAATAAATAGTGAAATTCTTTACCTGCATCCATAGGCTCTAAAGTTGATAGACCTATTTGCAATACAACCTTGTCACCGGTCTTGTCAATAACGCTACGGTCAGTATATAAATGCAGTTCTATCGGTTTCTGATCAGGGAAAGGCAATATATGATGATAAGCGTCAAGAATAGTAGTTTTTTGCATTGCCGAGGCCGGGACCAAACGTTTTTCTTCCACTTGATGAGTCACAACATCAATAGGGCGGGAGCCAATCGCACCTCCGCATCCTGTTAGAAAACCAATTATTAATATCAAAACAGCACTGTAAACGATTTTCATTTTGATTAGCCTCGGTTGCTAATTGCCAAGAAAGAAAATATCCATCAGTTTAAACATGGATCAAACCTACGCTCACATAATATCACAATTGAATAAGCAAACTGTGACAAAGCAGAGTATGTGTCACATCCAAATTAACAGAGTATTTTTAACTAAAAATCAATTAGTGTGAATAAACCTAGCCAAATAGCATGAATTGGCTTTTAGTTGGCGTGTTCCACCTACTTTCATAATACAGATTTGATTTTCTTTGTAATCATTTTCCTTAGCTGCTTGCCTAAAACGCTTCGGTGGTTGCCACATGGGCTCGTCGCAAAGACTACTAACCGTGCCCCAGTGAGAAGCAACTAATACTTTCGAGTTAGTTTCTCTACCGATGGACACTGCTTCTTCCGGTGTCACATGAGACGTCCACATAAGTTGCCGCGGCCCATAAGCACCCATAGGCAGAATTGCGTAATCAAAGCGTCCGTGTGTTTGACTAAATGTTTTAAAAAATGATTCTGAATAGGCGGTATCTCCGGCAAAAAAGAATTTGTACTTTAATGTTGATATAACCCAACTTGACCACAAGCTTGGATTTCTTTCACTCAAACTACGTCCCGAATCATGTACCGCTGGCTGGGCACGGAACTTCAAATCTTTAAACGAAATGGTTTCACCCCAATCCAATTCATGAATATTTTCATAACCACGTTCCGTAAAAAATGATTTCAAACCCATGGGTACTAAGACTTGAATTCTATCTTTGAACTTCAAATGTCTTATAGTTTCATCATGCAAATGATCATAGTGATTGTGAGATAGGACTATGAAATCAATCGGTGGTAATTTCTCTAGGAGTGTACCGGGTTTCACAAAGCGCCGTGGTCCAGCCCAAGGCACTGGACTGATAAATTCTGTTAAAAACGGATCAGTTAGAATGATCTTATTTGACAGCGTTAGCAGGAACGTGGCGTGTCCTAACCATATAATACGATCATCTCTAATTGATTCTAACTCATCAAGATTGTGATTTTCTGCAATAGTGAGCGTGAAAACAGAAAGCCAGAATCATCGTAAATAAAATTTAAAGCCTTTGGCTGATGTGGTTTGCTAATCGTTTTTCCCTGTGATCTCCCAGCATCAGCGAGTCCTTTCTCAAGCAATAAACAACTTAAAACGCAAAACAAGAATCGTGAAAAAAGATGTTTTTTACCTTTAGCCACTTATCTTTGCCATTATTACTAGCAATCAATATTAAAAACATCATCAATCGAATTCCGATTTTTAGTATCAAAGTATATTAATGTGCAGACTGTCTAAATGATTATACAATTGCAATATACACTTCAACTTCGTTTTCGCTTTTATAAAACTCAAAATCAATACTAAAAGCGCGTCGATGTTCGCTTTCTGCATCGGCAAAATAATCCCAAACCTGCTGCCAAGCTTGAATAACACACTGTGGCATCTCGCCGCTTTGCTGAAAAACTAAATACTCACCACCAGGAATGACAATTTGTTTTAAGCGTGCATCAGTTGAATTAACTTCACCGTCAAATCCAGCCATAACATCAAATTCACCAGTATGGTCAGATTCATAATTATGATAAATCCCAAACACCTTTTCGCCCGCTTGATAATTCACCATTATTGTTTCATCAAACTGGGCATAAAGACCGGGAATTTTTCCAGTTGCTGGATTCATTTCTAGTTCATTGTTAGTTCGGATCGTTAATCCAGTGATAGTTTTTTCATCGAAGTGTTTTAATTTCATGTTATTTTATTCCGTTGTCTGGTTACTTTGATTAAGTCATTTTGCAAACTAACTTTACAACAAATAACCACAAAGGCATAACACAGACTGCTGTTAATAGCTCATCTGTTATACTATTCATTATTTGAAATATAGATAATGAAATGTGATTGAGCACTGCAACATGATTGAAGGCTAAAGAAAGAAAAAATTTGTCTGAAACAACAAAGAACAATTTATTAAAACACTAAGTAAACACACTCATACTGAAAGATAGATTAGAAATTATTTTCCAATACAAAACTCTGAGAAAATTTTGCCCAATAAATCATCATTGTGAAATTCTCCAGTTATTTCACCAAGCGATTCTTGGGCTAGACGCAGTTCCTCGGCTAATAATTCGCCCGCTTGATTGACTTTTAGTTGCTGTTCGCCTCGCTGCACACATTCACTGCTACGTTGTAACGCGTCCAGATGGCGACGACGGGCCATGAATTGCGATTCTGCGCCTTCTTGAAATCCCATAATTTTCTTCAAATGATTTTTTAATATTGCCAGCCCTTGGCCGGTGTGAGCCGATAAACGAATGGCTTGGTGATTATTTATTTGCAGTTCACTGGGTGTTTTATTAACTAAATCACATTTATTTAAAACGACTGTATATTGATTATTGGTAGGCAAACGACTTTCCAATTCTTGTAAAGTTCGCTCAACTTGATCTTGCTCATCTATCAGCAAAATAATGTGATCGGCTTTTTCTGCTTGCAATAATGCCCGTCTCACACCTTCCTGCTCCACGGCGTCTGTCGCATCGCGCAATCCAGCAGTATCAACAATATGCAATGGCATACCATCTATTTGAATAGATTCACGTAAAATATCGCGTGTAGTACCTGCTATATCCGTCACAATAGCTGAATCGGTTTCACTAAGTGCATTGAGCAAACTGGATTTACCTGCATTGGGCTTACCCAATATAAGCAGCGTCATACCTTCGTTTAAAAGACGTCCTTGTTTGGCCGTTTGAAAAATATTCTTCAATTCGTTTTTAATATTATCTAATTGTTGGGTAATTTGGTCATCAGCTAAGAAATCAATTTCCTCTTCGGGAAAATCCAAAGCGGATTCCACATACATGCGCAAATGAATCATTTGCTGCAATAATTGATTTATTTTTTTCGAAAATTCACCTTGAAGTGAATGTAACGCAGAGTTTGCAGCGGCTTGTGTTGATGCATTGATTAAATCGGCAATAGCTTCCGCCTGACTCAAATCCAATTTATTATTTAAGAAGGCTTGTTGAGAAAATTCACCGGGGCGTGCGACTCGCGCTCCCGCGAATAGACAAGCTTGCATAATCGCATCCATCACCATAGGCCCACCGTGACCTTGTAATTCCACAACATCTTCACCCGTGAATGAATGCGGTGATTTAAAAAATATGGCAATGCCGTAATCAACAATTTCCTGATTCTGGTTTTTGAAGGCTAAATAGTCTGCAAAACGCGGCTTGAGTTTTTTACCCGTTATCGTTTCAGCGATTTTGCTCGCTAGAGGTCCTGATACACGAATAATTCCGACACCACCACGCCCGGGTGGAGTAGCTTGAGCAACGATAGTGTCTTTGTTTTCGGAAACCATAATTCAAAATACCGCTCTAAAATCGTTTACTGGACGTTTTAGGTTTTAATTTATGCCTCAAGCATCAAAATTGGTTATTTATTTGCGTTCAAATACAAATAATCATAATTCAACAAATAATATAGCTTCATTAAAAAAGGGTGCCGAAGCACCCTTTGTTTTTATTAATTTCGTTTTGGTTCGTTTTCGATTTTTCGCATAATATACCATTGTTGCGTAATCGAAAGAACGTTGTTCACCACCCAGTACAATACTAATCCCGCAGGGAATAGCATGAAGAACAGAGTAAAAATGATCGGCAAGTATTGCATGATTTTTTGCTGCATGGGATCCAGCCCTGGATTGGCGCTGATCTTATGTTGAATAAACATGGACGCACCCATAAGCAAAGGCAATATATAATAAGGATCTTTCACCGATAAATCATGAATCCACAGCATGAATGGCGCTTGGCGTAGCTCTACACTTTCAAGCAACACCCAATACAAAGAAATGAATACCGGAATTTGCACCAGCATCGGCCAGCATCCACTGAAAGGATTGGCTTTTTCTTTTTTGTATAACTCCATCATGGCTTGGCTCATGCGCTGACGATCATCGCCATAACGTTCACGAATGGATTGAAACTTCGGTGCAAGCTTGCGCATATTGGCCATGGAACGATAACTGGCAGCAGAAAGCTTGTAAAATACGAGCTTGATTATAATCGTCACGAAAATAATCGACCATCCCCAGTTACCCACATATTCGTGAATTTTCTGTAATAACCAGAACAACGGCTGTGCGATGAAGGTCAGAAAGCCATAGTCGACCGTCAATTTCAAATTGTCTTCAATGTCTTGCAAACGAGCCTGGTCTTTCGGACCAACATACAACTGTGTTGTAAAATCCAAGCTTTCACCGGCTTTTACTTCTTGTTCACTACCGGTCATACCTACGCTGTAACTAGTGTTGTTAATATTGCGTGTATATATATGGTTAGCTTCATCTTTGCCTGGAATCCATGCCGTTACAAAATAATGCTGTAACATCGCTACCCAGCCACCTTTGCTATAGCTTTGCTCGGCTTTCCATTCGCCAATTTCATCAAAATCAATTTTTTCGTAAGGTTTATCTGGAGTGGATACGGCGGCTCCGGTAAACGTGTAAATCATACGTGATTTGCCGAGCTCATCATATTCACCGCGTTGTAATTGGCGATAAACTCGCCCTGTCCAGGCTTGGCCACTTTGGTTTTCTACTGTATGAATAACTTCGATGACATAAGAGTCACGCTTAAACACATAAGTCTTGGTTACCATGATGCCTTCAGCATTGGTCCAGGTTAATGGCACTCTAATTTCATTTTCGCCAACACCTAGTTGATATTTGAATTCAGAACTCTGGTAAACCGCGTGATGATCAGGAGCACCCGCTTTGGATAATAAACCTGATTGTGCAATAAAAAGTTGCGGCAACTCATCACCCATAAAAGGGAAAGCATTTTCTGGCTCTTCCAAACTAACCGGATACTTAATTAAATAGGCTTTACGCAAATCACCACCGACGGTATCGATATCAACATCAAGCACATCGGTCATCACACGAATTCGTTGTCCAGTTTTTAAAGAACCTTTAGTAGTGGTTTCCTCTTTTGGTGCGGCTGTCAGTTCGGTTTGCGGACTGGCACTGGGTAAATCCGCTTTTGCATCGACTGAAGTTGCTGGCATGTTGGTGGAACGAGGTTCAATTGGTGCCGCTGGTGCACTATCACTTCGACTATTGACAATTGCGTTGGGTGAAATCACTGGCGTGTTATCGCGATTCCAGGCTTCCCACATTAACAAAACCACTAGGCTTAGCGAAATAAATAAAAATAAACGTTGAGTTTCCATATTTAATGCTTTTCTACTTTTTCCGGTACAGGATCAAAACCACCTTCGTGCCAAGGATGACAACGACTCACCCGGCGCGCAGCCATCCACGATCCTCTAATGAATCCATGCTTGCTGATAGCTTCATCGGCATAACATGAACAACTGGGGTAATAGCGGCAGTTAGAGCCGAGAAACGGGCTGATGCAATAGCGATAGAAGCGAATTGGTAATAATAATAGGTAACGCATCATGGCTTTGTTTTCAGTTGATCCCAAACTTTATCCAATAACACTCGCAAGTGTTGATTATCAATATCAGCTAATTCCTTGCGAGCCAAAAATATGACATCACAAGACTGAATCCGATAAAGGTTACACCGAAAGCTTTCCCTGACCAACCGCTTTATACGATTACGATCAACGGCTTTCCTCAGCGCTTTTTTTGGAATGGCTAAGCCCAGGCGAGCCGTGCTTCGGTCGTGGGCGCGAAAATAAACTGAAAATCCATGTTTATGAATTTTAACCGGCTTTTCAAACACCCAGCGGTATTCAGCCGCTTTAAGTAAACGCACGGAACGTGGAAATCGCTTTCTATTGAGTTCCGTGCTGTTCTGTATCAATATGACCCCCGATTGGGATTTACAAACCGGGATAACTACTTAATTTTACTTAAGCAGTTAAACGCGCACGACCTTTACGACGACGAGCATTTATGATCTGACGTCCGGATTTGGTCGCCATACGCGCGCGAAAACCGTGGGTACGCTTACGCTTAATTACACTAGGTTGAAATGTTCTTTTCATGGTTCTTCCGCTCTATGTTGGCGCTGCAAAAGGTCGACAAACATACGGATTTCAGGGGCAAAAGTCAATAGAAATAATACTTAGATTCATACATAAAACGTTGGCACTGGTGTATTGGGCAAGCTAAACTGACAGGTTCGACGGGATAGTTTAAAGGCGGGGGTCGTGTCTCAGGGTCTTTGGGATAAGTGCCTAAATCACTTAGAAAATCAACTTTCAACTCAACAATTCAATACCTGGATTCGTCCGCTTAAAGTGGAACAAGTCGGGGAGGAGTTGCGTATACTTGCGCCTAATCGTTTTGTCAAAGATTGGGTGAGCCGGCGCTTTCTCGGAAAGATCGAAGAATTGTGTCGCTTGGATAAAGTAGTAGTCTGTATGGATATTGCTACGGTTGATCCTGTAAGCAACGTGGTTACCAGCGCTGCCAGTAAAATCATTCCACAGCAATCCCAGTCACCACGCGCCGCAAAAACCATAATTGACCGCACGCTTTATAGCAGCAGTACAAAAACCCGACGCAGAGATGACGCACCGGCGGTCTATCACAGCTCGCTAAACCCAGCATTCTCTTTTGAAACCTTTGTCGAAGGCAAATCAAACCAGTTGGGCAAAGCCGCTGCTTTACAAGTCGCTCAAAATCCTGGTGGTGCTTATAATCCGCTCTTCATTTATGGTGGGGTTGGTTTAGGTAAAACTCATTTAATGCATGCCGTTGGCAATGCAATAGTTGCGCATAATCCAAAAGCCCGCGCAGCCTATTTACACTCTGAAAAGTTTGTGCAAGATATGGTTAAGGCGCTACAACAAAATGCTATTAACCGGTTTAAAAACCATTACCGCACTCTCAATGTCTTACTCATTGACGATATTCAATTTTTCGCCGGCAAAGAACGTTCACAAGAAGAGTTTTTTCACACCTTCAATAGCTTACTAGAGGGTCAAAATCAGGTCATTCTTACGTGTGACCGTTACCCCAAAGAAGTTGACGGCCTGGAAGAGCGACTAAAATCCCGTTTCGGTTGGGGGCTAACCGTAGCCGTTGAACCACCGGATTTCGAAACCCGTGTTGCAATTTTGATGAGCAAGGCACAAGGCCTGGATGCTAATGTTCCCCATGAAGTAGCTTATTTTATTGCTAAGCGCATACGCTCAAATATTCGCGAACTCGAAGGTGCGCTACGCCGAGTTGTAGCAAACGCTCGATTTACCGGTAACCCCATAACCGTCGATTTTACCCGCGAAGCGTTAAAAGATCTAATCGCTTTGCAAGACAAACTTGTCACCATCGAGAATATTCAGAAAACCGTTTGTGAATACTACAATATACGTATTAACGAGTTGTTGTCGAAAAGTCGAACTCGCTCGGTTGCTAGACCGCGACAAATTGCAATGGCCTTAGCCAAAGAATTGACCAATCACAGCCTACCTGAGATTGGTGCTGCATTTGGCGGCCGCGACCACACGACTGTTATACATGCTTGTAAGAAAATACAAGAGTTGAAACACCAAGATAACAAGGTCGACGAGGATGTGAATAAGTTGTTAAGAGTGTTAACAACATAAGGTGCATAAGTTGTGTATCAAAAGCGGGTTTTCAAAAATGCCTATTTTGATACACAACTTATGCACAGGCTTAAGCTAGTTTGTGGACAGACTTGTAGCACCTAAAATCAGGTATAAGGTTTTGAAATACAACTTAAAAAAGTTATTATCCACAGAAAGGCCTTGGCCTAATAATAGTAACAAGGTTTAAATATATACTTATTAAATATATAAGGGTCAGACAATGAAGTTCAGTACGCCAAGAGATGCTATTTTACGCCCATTGCAATTAGTCAGTGGCGTAGTTGAAAAAAGACAAACCTTACCGATTTTGTCCAACGTATTGCTTGAGCTTAATCAAGATGGTTTGAAAGTCACAGCCACCGATTTGGAAATGGAAGTCATCGCTAGATCTGAGGTAGACCAGTCCATGCCTGGTAAAATCACCGTTCCCGTGAGAAAACTTCAAGACACCTGTAAAACCTTACCCGATGACGCAATATTGAATTTCGAGCTAAAAGAAAATAAGGCTGTCATCAAAAGCGGTAAAACTCGATTTACATTGACCACTATGCCAGCTGAAGAATTTCCTGTTATAGATACCAAAAAATCGGTTTTCGAATTTCAGATTCAACAAAACAGTTTAAAACGTTTGATCGAAAAGACTCAGTTCGCCATGGCCATCCAGGATGTACGTTATTATCTTAATGGGCTGTTGGTTGAGGCAGAAAATAATAAGTTAAGAGCCGTTGCCACTGATGGCCATCGTTTGGCTTTGTGTGATGTTAGTGCGGACATACAAACCAGTGAAAAAGTGCAAGTCATCATTCCCCGCAAAGGCATTTTGGAATTATCACGTTTGCTAGAAGACAATGATGAACCAGTCAACGTAGTTATTGGCGAAAATTATTTTCGGGTAGTTTTTAAAAACGTGATTTTCACAACAAAGCTTATTGATGGAAAATATCCAAACTACGAAGGGGTTATTCCCACAGGTGGTGATAAGGTAATGTATGCTGATAGAAATATATTGCGCCAATGTTTAATTCGCACTTCAATATTGTCCAATGAAAAGTATCGTGGAATTCGCTTGGATATTAGTAACAATACATTAATTGCCAAAGCGAATAATCCTGAGCAAGAAGAAGCGGAGGATGAAGTCACTGTTAGCTATGACAATGACGCGCTGGCTATCGGGTTCAATGTTAATTATTTAACCGATGCAATTAGTGCAGTTGATACGGAGCAAGTACGAGTTATATTTTCAGATTCCAATGGGAGTGCTTTGGTAAAACCATTTGAGGATGAGGATTGTTTGTATGTCGTAATGCCTATGCGCCTGTAAGCGTTTATGGTCTTGGAGGAGCTGCGCATTGAAAATTTGCGTAATATAAAAACGGCTATTTTATTTCCGGGTAAAAAATTCAATCTTATTTACGGGCCTAATGGCAGTGGTAAAACTAGTTTGCTCGAAGCGATATATTTACTAAGCACAGCAAAGTCATTTAGAACGAGTAAAAGTTATAAAATTATTAATCAAGAAGCGGATCTCTGCAACGTGTTTGGAATAGTTACAGATTCGGCCTCGCAACAGAAATATCGTTTAGGGGTGCAAAAAGCAAAAAAAAACACAGAAGTCAGAATAGAGGGTCAAAAACAGCAGAACGTAATTCAATTAGCCAAAAACTTTCCCCAAATCGTCATAACCCCGAATAGCCATCAATTACTGGAAGCAGGGCCACAATGGCGTAGGAAATTCTTTGATTGGGGAGTGTTTCACGTGAAACATAGTTTTGGCGAGAATTGGCAGCACTACAACAGAGCTCTTAAACAAAGAAATGTGTTATTGCACCAAGGCCAGCAAAATACTGAGTGGTTGCGGCAAATTGAGTTATGGAACGATCAGCTTTGCCAATTTGCACAGAGTGTTACTGAAGATAGAAAAGCTTATTTGGAATTGTTAAAACCTTACCTAGCAAAGTATGTAACAAACTTCATACAGGCCGGGGAAGTCGAACTAGAGTTTAAAAGTGGCATTCCTAAAGGTAAAACTTTAGCGGAATTACTCAAAAATAATATTGCGAGAGACCAGGCTCTCGGCAGAACGGAATATGGTCCACACCGATGGGATGTATCTATTAAATTTAATGGACGCGAGGCTAATCAGTCCGTGTCACGTGGGCAACAAAAACTGATTATTTATGCCTTGAGTCTGGCTCAGTTGAAAGTTTACGCAAAAGGGCTTGAGAGCGATGCAACCCTTTTAATAGATGATTTATCAGCAGAGCTAGATGATGAGCATACAAGATTATTGATTAAGGCTCTGGATCAGGAGTTTGGCCAAGTTTTTATAACCACGGCGAATCTAGATACCTTGCCATTAGAAGATATGTCAGAAAAGGAAGTGTTTCACGTGGAACATGGTGAATTCAATTTAGTAACAACAGGTAGATAGCATGACAGAAGAAGCTACATATGACTCGTCCAATATTAAGGTCTTAAAAGGTCTAGATGCGGTAAGGAAACGCCCGGGTATGTATATCGGTGATACTGATGATGGCACCGGCTTACACCATATGGTTTTTGAAGTGGTGGACAACGCCATTGATGAAGCCTTGGCAGGACATTGCGATGCGATAGAGGTTGTTATTGAAACCGATGGATCTGTATCTGTGACTGATAATGGTCGTGGAATTCCTGTAGATATTCATCCGGAGGAAGGTCGATCTGCAGCAGAAGTCATTATGACTGTGCTTCATGCTGGCGGTAAATTTGATGATAACTCGTATAAAGTCTCAGGTGGATTACATGGTGTTGGTGTTTCTGTTGTTAATGCCCTTTCGGAATATTTGGATTTAACAATTTATCGAAATAAGAAAATTTATAAACAACGATATCTTCTAGGTGAACCTCAGGAAGCTTTGGCAGAGGCGGGAGACACTGATTTATCAGGCACTAAGATTAGATTCAAACCAAGTACAACTATTTTTACACAAACAGATTTTCATTTCGAAATACTTGCAAAACGTCTACGAGAACTTTCATTTCTAAATTCAGGTGTGAAAATAAGTCTAAATGACAATAATAATGAAAAAGCAGATGTGTTTGAATACAAGGGCGGTATAAAAGCCTTTGTTGAACATTTAAACCAAACCAAAACCCCAATAAACGAGCATGTGTTCTATTTTCAAACCCAAAAAGAAGATATTGGAGTAGAAGTAGCCATGCAGTGGAATGATAGTTACCAGGAAAACATCTTCTGTTTCACCAATAATATTCCACAGCGCGATGGTGGTACTCATTTGGCTGGTTTTCGTGGCGCTTTAACTCGAACCTTGAACCAATATGTTGAAAAAGAAGGTATGGCGAAGAAAGCCAAAGTTTCACTTAGTGGAGATGATTCTAGGGAAGGTCTAACCGCTGTGTTATCGGTTAAAGTGCCAGATCCAAAATTTTCTTCTCAAACCAAAGACAAGTTAGTTTCGTCTGAAGTTAAAGGCGTGGTTGAATCAGCAATGAATGAACAATTGCAATCATTCTTGCTTGAATTTCCCAGTGATGCTAAACAAATTGTTGGCAAGATTGTAGATGCCGCACGAGCACGAGAAGCTGCACGAAAAGCTAGAGAAATGACTCGCCGTAAAAGTGCATTGGATATTGCCGGACTACCAGGAAAATTGGCGGACTGCCAGGAAAAAGATCCGGCGCAGTCAGAATTATTCCTGGTGGAGGGTGATTCAGCCGGTGGTTCAGCTAAACAAGGTAGAGATCGTCGTTATCAAGCAATTCTGCCGTTGAAAGGTAAAATACTTAATGTGGAGAAGGCACGTTTCGACAAAATGCTTTCTTCTGCAGAAGTTGGAACTTTGATTACAGCTTTGGGCTGTGGTATTGGTCGTGAAGAATTCAATGCTGATAAATTACGCTACCATCGAATTATTATCATGACCGATGCGGATGTGGATGGATCTCATATCCGAACTCTATTACTCACTTTCTTTTACCGTCAAATGCCAGAAATTATCGAACGTGGCCATGTCTATATTGCTCAACCCCCTTTGTATAAAGTGAAAAAGAGCAAACAAGAAACTTACGTGAAAGATGATGCTGAATTAACTCGTTATTTGTTAGCAGCAGCTATCGACAAAGCGAGTTTATATCCATCCGAAAACACACCGCCAATCACTGGAGCTGGATTAGAAACTCTGGCAACCGATTATCGAACGGTTATGCAGATTATCGATCGCCTAAGTCGACGTTTCGATCGTAGCACTGTTGAGCGAATGATTTATTCCCCAATTATAGGCGAAGCTCTATTGGCTGATGAGTCGTTAATTAGAGTTTGGTTAGGTAATTTAATCGCACCGTTGAATGACACCCGTGAAAACATACAGTATGAGGCAATAAGCAATTGCCAGGAGAAAGAGTTTACGATTGTTGTGACTCAAAATAGCGTGAGTAAAGAGTTTGTCTTTGGTTCAGATTTTTTTAATTCTAGTGAATATGTTTTGATTGGAAAGCTTGGCAAACAACTGCAAGATTTGTTGCAAGACGGTTCGTATGTGCAAAAAGGTGATCGTAGTGAGCCAGTAAGTACTTTTAAACAGGCGATGACTTGGTTATTTGAAGAAGCAAAACGTGGCCAACATATTCAACGCTACAAAGGATTAGGTGAAATGAATCCCGACCAGTTGTGGGAAACGACTATGAATGCCGAAAGTAGGCGCTTACTTCAAGTAAGAGTCGAAGATGCGATCGCTGCCGATAGTATTTTTTCAACCTTAATGGGTGATCAAGTCGAACCACGACGAGAATTCATAGAAGCTAATGCTTTGTCAGTGAACAATTTGGATGTTTAGCTGGCTTCAATTTTTTTATAGGCTGTGTTTGCTTAAGGTGGCGCCGCAAGAAGCGCCATCTACCCAGTTTGTGCAAAGCATCAGCTTTTTTGCCTTTTGGCTATCCAGTAGTTTATTTTTTCTCTTGTTACAAAATTTCACCGTATCCGTCATACTTGGATTAATCCAAGTGCTACTAATTAGTTTTTTGCTTCAACTAGGTTTGTGGATTACCAATACGCCAGAGCGAAGTGTGCAAGCGCGTACAGCATTGTTTGGATCAGGAGCGACTTTATTATTCATTTTAGTGCCAGTACTGAGTTGGCTGATTCAAATGAACAGCGAAACCAATTATATTTTTTCATTAGTTGGAGTTTTCGCTATGATTTGGTCGATTTTGGTTTTAGGCAATATTTTACATCACACTTTTGATATACAGAAACTAGCGGGTATAGGCATTGCAATTGTTTATATTTTTATGACATTCGCAATCACCTTGCGAATACTAAAAGTTTTAGCCATTTCAAACACGATTTAATTATGCATATTCATATATTAGGTATTTGTGGAACATTTATGGGTGGTGTCGCCCTACTCGCCCGGGAAAAAGGATTTAAAGTCACGGGAAGTGACGCTGCAGTTTATCCACCCATGAGTACCCAGCTTGAAGAACAAGGTATTGAACTGATACAAGGCTATTCAAGCGAACAGTTTTCATTCTTACAGCCAGACTTAGTTGTCATTGGCAATGCCATGAGTCGTGGCAATGAAGCTGTCGAATATGTACTAAACAATAATCTTGCATATACCTCTGGTCCGGAATTTGTTTCACGTTATGTATTACAAGATAAGTGGGTGCTTGCTGTCGCTGGGACTCACGGCAAGACAACAACTAGTAGTATGCTTGCGTGGATACTTGAAGCAGCGGGAATGAAACCAGGTTTTTTGATTGGTGGTGTAGCAGAAAATTTTTCTATATCGGCACGTCTAGGCGATAGCGATTTTTTTGTTATAGAAGCCGACGAATACGATACAGCTTTTTTCGACAAACGATCCAAGTTTGTTCATTACCGTCCTCGCAGCCTAATTCTTAACAATCTAGAATTTGATCACGCTGATATTTTTAAAGATTTGCATGCTATCCAAACCCAATTCCATCATTTGGTTCGTATAGTACCGCAACAAGGTTTGATTGTTTGTAACAGTGATGAAGAAAATCTTTCCGAAGTTTTGGCTCAAGGATGTTGGACGCCTGTAGAAAATTTTAGTCAGAACAGCGAAACCGACTGGAGTTTCAATTTACGAAATCCAGATGGCAGTAGTTTTGATGTATTACTTAATAATAAAAATCTTGGAAGTGTTGTATGGCCAATTATCGGCTTGCATAATGTCTCCAACGCCATTTCGGCAATTGCTGCTGCTAGACATGCGGGTGTTCCGGTTAGTGAGTCCATACAAGCTTTGTCAGAATTTAAAACTGTAAAACGTCGAATGGAATTACTAGGTGATGTCAGTGGAATCAAAGTATATGATGATTTTGCACACCACCCCACTGCCATTGAAACGACTTTGCATGGCCTACGGCAAAAAGTCGGTAAAGAAAAAATCATCGCTATTCTTGAACCGCGTTCAAATACAATGAAACTTGGTGTTCACAAAGATACCTTAGCTGCGTCGGTGCAACATGCGGATTCTTTATTAGTGCTTCAATCACCGGATATTTCTTGGTCTGCTGATAGCGCTTTTGCGCAAGCAAAAATACCTGTTTTGGTTTTTCAAAGTGTAGAGGACATTATTGAATCTGTTGTTGCACTGGCTAAACCAGGAGATCATATATTGATTATGAGTAATGGTGGTTTTGAGAATATTCACCAAAGATTATTGCAACGCCTCGAATCATTGTGAAACAAAAAAGCTTCACAATTGCCATTACCGGCGCATCAGGGGTGCAATATGGAATTAGATTGCTGCAATGTTTATTGCAAGCAAAGCAACGTGTGTATCTACTCATATCCGATCCTGCCAAAGTTGTGATAGCAACCGAAACCCAATTTAAACTACCAAGCGATTCGAGTGCTATTGCACAATTTTTCTGTAGAGAATTTAGTGTCAACGAATCGCTTTTAAGCGTGTTTAACAAGAACCAATGGATGGCCCCGGTTGCAAGCGGTTCTAATCCCACAGATGCCATGATTATATGCCCGTGTTCCACCGGCACACTTTCTGCAATTTCCGTTGGGTCCAGCCGGTCTTTAATTGAAAGAGCGGCTGATGTCATGTTAAAGGAAGGTAGGAAACTAATTTTGGTTCCACGTGAAGCGCCATACTCGAGTATTCATCTTGAAAATATGCTGAAACTATCAAAACTAGGTGTCAGCATTATTCCAGCATCGCCAGCTTTTTATCACCGCCCTGAAACTATTACCCAACTTATCGACACTATTGTGGCCAGAATCTTAGATCACCTAGCAATCCCCCACAATCTGGTGCAGCGTTGGGGCGAATAAAAATGCCCTCGAAAAATATTCCGCTATTTCCATTGCATACGGTGTTATTCCCTGGTGGTCCATTACAGCTGAAAGTATTCGAACCGCGGTATACGGATATGATTAGCCAATGCATGAAAACCAATAGTCAGTTTGGCATTAGCTTGATTCGCGAAGGAAAAGAAATAGGTGAACCAGCCAGCACGTATGAAATAGGAACTATGGCAGAAATAACCGATTGGACCATGCGAGATGACGGGATTCTTGGTGTGTCTGTTGTTGGTGGTCATCGTTTCAAAATAAATGACCAAGCTAGTCAAAGTAATAATTTAGTAATGGCAGATATTGAATACTTTGATGAAGAAATAGAGAGTGAGGTGCCGGATGACTTCCAACCTTTAGTTGATTTATTGCATGACTGCATGGAACAATATAAAGATCGTTATGCCGGATTGCCAATCGAATATAATAATTCTTCATGGGTGGGCTATCGTCTGGCGGAGTTTCTACCCCTGCGCTTACCTCAAAAACAATATTTTCTACAGCTCAACAACCCACTGCAACGCCTTGAACGTCTGGGCGATGTATTAGAACATCTAAACATTCACTACTAAATTGTCAAATCCATGCTGTTGAATTTTTTTAGCGGCTAGTTGGTTAGCCAAACTAACACTGTTTTCAAAGCTTTCACCAAGTAATAAATTCGCAATCAAGCCAGCATTAAAAGTGTCACCGGCACCAATTGAATCAACAATGTGTAAGTTATTTTTAGCTTTGTGAAACCCAGTTTTGCCATTGTGGCTCCAATAGACGCCTTGATCACCCCAGGTGACTGTGAATGAAATGCTATTTTTTATATTCAGACTTTGCATAAAGTCTGTTGCTTGGTTAAAGCTATTTTCCAGTACATAATGTTTGGAAAAATTTATATAATTAACTTTATTAAATATATTTTCAATTCCTTCACGTGATTTTTCGACCTCTAATGAAATAGAACCCTGGAAATCTGTGGCTGTCAAATGATTCAGCATAAGTTTAATTTGATCTATATTTCGACCTTCGAAATGAATCCAAGCAAACTCATTGGTTTTGATCGACTCAAAGCTTTGAAAACTATATTCAGGTAAGTCTCGATAATGCACTATAGTTCGAGTTCCGGAGTCAGCAGCGTTCCAAACTATTGAAACCGGTGTTTTTGAATTCGGCTGATAGTGAACATATTGCAAACGAATATTATGTTCGAACAAGTGAGATTTTATAACTTTGCTAAAATCATCAGTTGCAAGCGTTCCGGCAAAATAACCAGCAAGAGGATATTGAGACAAAACTGTTAAAGTATTAGCACAATTTCCGCCACAGCTCAAACGCAAAGAATCTGCGCGACATTCCGCATCTTCAGGTGGGTAAAAATCAACAGCTGCAACGAGATCGACTACAGCATTACCGACAAGCAGTACCTTATGCGGTTTTTCCACGGAGCCTCACAAGAGGAACATAATAAATGAAAAACTCTAAAAGAGCCCAACCTACTAAACCAATAGTGGGCCAATACCACTCAAAAAAGAATATGGTAAGAAACCCAAAATAAAAAATATCCCAGACAAGAATGAAATATAATATGGCCAGACCAATAGGAAAGCATGTCTGTCGTCCCCCACAATCTGAGCAATAAACATCAAGCCATTTACCTGCTCTGAACTTTTGAATTGGTTTGATCGTTAGATTTTTACAGTGTGCGCAAGCAATTTTTTCCATAGCGGCCTCTAGATACTAACTAAGAATTATTCTATAAAAATGAGTTATAAGGTGCTGGAAGCTAAATATTCTTGCAAAACACCGGACTGCCAACCATAGCTTTAAGGCCCTTAATTTTCAAGAGTTAATTAGCTAAAGAACATTGAAAGGCACGCCGATTGAATACAGACAAATGTTTCAAGCTCGGTCACAGATTCCGTGTTTTGAAGCCTATGATAATTCCATGTTATTTGTTTTATATGTAAGGATTAGCGGTCATGAAAAAATTATTTTCAAGCTTATTACTAACTGCACTTTGGTCTGGTGTTTCCGCTGGTCCGGTGTTCCACCCCATGGGTGCTAGTATGACATATGGTGATGTTAGTGTGACGCAAAATATATTTGCAAGCACAAATAACCCGTCATCAGGTGCTTCCGTATTTGAATACGATCGAACTGGGGAATTTCGTTTCGGTTTAGTTAGTTCAATTGGCGCAAGTTTAGAGCTGGCACAAATTGATGCCTTTATTGACGACATTAACGATATGCAAGATAACTTGAATCTACAAAATGTATCAATAGCCCAAGTAACTGATATGAAGAATAGATTCGATAATTTGTTAGTTAAACTAGGGGATGAGCCCTATTTATTTAATATTGGATTAGCAGCAGAAATACCGCTGTTCCCAATTGTATTTTCCGGATCATCTATTGGTGGTGCATTAACTTTAGACGTTAACACCGCTGTTCAACTACAAGCCGGTTTACTGGACAGCCCCTTCCAATTCAATCCAGAAACCCAGCAGCCGGAAACCAATACGGCTTTTTACATAAAAGGTGGTAACGTTACTGAAACTTCAGCAACGTATAGCCGTCAACTATTTACTAACTTCATGGGGCTTGGGTTAGGAAATCTTTATGCTGGAGTTGATTTCAATCTATACCAAGTTGGATTGAAAAAGTTAGTTCTTGGAATGGCAAAAGCAGATGCTTTAAATGCCATAGTTCAATCTGAATTAAGTGGTGGCTTTACCCAAGTTAAAAGTTTTGGGTTGGATGCTGGTGTTTTGTTAGTTAACAAGAATTATCGTGTTGGCGCAACTATTAATAATATCAATTCACCTTCATATGCATACCCCTCAGTCGGTACCGATTGTGAAACCATTGACGATCTTGATCTAAAAGATAGTTGTTTTATTGCTCGAGCATATGCATCTGAAATTGCCTTAGAAGAACTTCATGTGATGAATCCACAACTACGAGTGGAAGGATCATTCACTACTAAAAGCAAAAATTTTGTTATTTCTGGACTATTAGATGTGAACTATGTTCACGATTTGCTTGGAAATCCAACACAACGGTTCTCTGTTAGTGCAGCCTATGCGTCACGTAGTTGGATTATTCCGGGATTACGTGTTGGCTATCATCAAAATTTAGTTGGAACTCAACTAGGGTATGTTGCTTTAGGTATGTCATTGTTTAAATCAGTTCACGCTGACGTGGCCTTATCACCGCAAATGATAGAATATCAGGGCTCTCAACTTCCACGTAAAATCGCTTTGAATATCGGTTTTGATCTTAATTTTTAATTCATTGAGGAATAATCATGAAAAACCATAGTAAATTCTATATCGCAGGTGCTGCAGCCATGGTCGCTCTGATGGCCTCATGTGCAGTGGATCAGGATTCGGGAGCAAGCAATTCCGTTAATGCACTATATGGCCGTGCAGTTGATGGTTATCTCGCTGGATCATTAATTTATGTTGATTCAAACGAAAATGGCAAATTGGATGTTTGGGAAGAACGTGGAGTAACAGATATTCAAGGATTCATCGGATACAACCCAAATAGTACAACTGATTATTGTGCTGATGGAGTTGCTGTTGATAAAGCCATACACTGCTTGAAAATAGTTTCAGACAAAGAAGTTACCCTACGTGTTGTTGGTGGATATGACTTATCAACATCTGCCCCATTTACTGGTTCTATGTATTTTAAAGTAGATGCGAAAACATCCTCTATTAGCAACTTATTAGTGTCTTCTCCTATTCAATCGCTAATGGCGTTGTTATCAGATGCTGACAAAGCCACAATGTTGTCTAACGAAAATACTGCCTCCACTTTGACGCTAACTTCAGCAGACTTGGCATCAGATTTTATGGCTTTTGTAAACCCTGCGAATGTTACCGCCCAAGAAGTGTGGTTGGTGAAATTAGCAATTGAATTGCAAAAAACAACGGATATTATAGGTGGAAACCTAGCAGCATCTTATAGTGGATCTACTGGCTATAAGGGTTTTGGTGAATCGGGAGGTCTCCCAGACGATGGTAATGGGTTTGTCTATCAGGCAATTGCTAATCGTTTTGCTACGGTAGCGCCAAGCACTTCTATGAACGCATTCATAACGAGTGACATAAATAACATCATTAATGAAGCTAGCAACCTAGCTGCAGCAAAATTAGCCTTGTTAAATGATTTGCAAACAGCCGTAACACCGAATACCGCCTTGGTTGCAACACTTAATTCACGTGTAACCAATATGCTGGCGCGTATTCAAGATATTTTCGTGACGAATTCTGCTACCTTATTGGGAGCGACGATTACTGCAGCACAAATGAATGGTGGTATACGAGCGATTGATGCAATTACTCGCTTGTCAGCTGATCCGGCACAAACAGATGTTGGCACTATAGCGACAGTCATTACCTTTTCTAATGACCCAACATATATCACAAACTTAGCCAATCCTGGCGCAGATGTTCTTGATGTCGTAGCAGAAGTAAAAGCAGGCACTGTAACAGTTGTTGGAGATGTTGATAACTATGCAGCACGTTCAACTGTGGATTCAATTGTTCCTGGCAACAATCTTGATGGTCAACAGCTCGCACTAGAGGATGGCACCAATAGCGTCGCTTTACAATTTACTGGTGGTGTTGACACAGATTTGGACGGCTCCGCTGATGAAGGCACCTTAACATTACAAATTGATGCGTTTTCCACCGGTGGTGGGAATGATTTGTTTACACCAACGGACTCTGATGGTGATGGTGTCGCTGACCCAATTTCAATTACCGGCGATTGGCAAAAACTAGATGACTATTCTATGTTATTGACCATTGAACCGGTTCCTGGGGTTACTGAAACTTTGATCGTTAAGCCATCAGTAGATGAACTAGGTAATACTATTTACAATTTTGATTTAGGTGGTGAAACCATCGAATGGAACGCAGGTGCTGGTGGTACCAATGGCTTTACCGCTATTCCATAATTTCAGGACAAATTGCTTATAAAAAAACCGGGCTCTATAGCCCGGTTTTTTTATAAAAATAAATTGAAAGTAATTTCTGTGCCGTATGATTTGGGCGCTATTAAAAAATGAGAGCCAATCGCGAGATATGTGTTTTGGTAAGAAGCAAACAGTTTTAAGTTACTATGTTGGGTGTTTGCATGAATAATTTCGATTGTACTGGCTATTTGCAACTGCCGCCTGATTTGCTTTGCTGCGCCAAAACGTAGTCGCGGTCTATTGTCATACTCGAAAAATTCACGACGATAAATATCCATGTCAGCAAAAATTCTTGATTGCCACTTTAGCTGTTTTTGAATAGCCAAAGCAAACACCGGCATGGAGACAAACTCTTTGCTATCGCTCACTACTTCTGTCTGAGGAAATACATTTTGCATTTTAATTTCATATAATAAGGTGGCTGTTTGTTGATAAACGCCGCCAAAATCCAAATTATAATAAGAGAATTGTTTTATTTGATATGTGAGAGATTCTTGTAACCAATTCTGTGTGTTAGTGTTGACATAAACTAATTGATTCTTTTTCAAGTAAGGTCTAATGCCAAAAGAAAAATTGTTACCTATAGCTGATCCCATGACTACACCAATTTGTGTTTGATATAGTGTGTAACGTTCAATTGTGCTATTTAAGCTTGGGTTAGTTGGATTATTAAAGTCTATTGTGTCAAATTTACTATAATGTGTTTTCTGTTCGTACTCTGCATGAGTATAAACAGCAATTTTAAATGGGACGTTGGTTAGTGCCAAGCCACCATGTACCGAATAATACTTTATTGAATTCGTAGTGGTGATGTTTTCATACGCAAGCTGCAATTGTTGTCGATTCCGTTCACTATTCTGAGACAAATAGTTTTGATAAG
>Ga0224501_10000849_pt1 | contig 23647 bp, 46 predicted proteins | sample SF_Oct11_sed_USG_4_FD_169105 | JGI IMG/M metagenome (GOLD analysis project Ga0224501, IMG submission 169105) | Sediment microbial communities from San Francisco Bay, California, United States - SF_Oct11_sed_USGS_8_1 | ecosystem: Environmental > Aquatic > Marine > Sediment | place: USA... | reverse complement strand
AAATCGATGCTCTGATGTTCGATATTGGAGAAGGTCGCATTCTCAAGATCCCGCAACTTGTGCGGCGGCAGATCGAATAACCGCGCGATCTCGGTGATGCTGAATTTGCGAGACTCGAGGAACTGCGCATCGTCGGGATTGATGCCGACCGGGCTCCACTTCATGCCCTCTTCCAGGATCATCATCCGGTGGGCATTCGTGAGCCCTCGGTGTTGCTCCTCAATCGAGGCTTTCAATCGGCTGTGCGCCACCTCCGAGAGCTTGCTCGGATGCTCCAGCACACCACCTGGCCGGGTATCGTTACGAAACAGCCGCGCCCCGTATTCCTGCGCGGCAATAGCGAGTCCAATGGCTTGACGGCCCACTGCGAGCGGGGAAAATCCGGTGACGCCATTGCTACCCAACCCACGCAAATGCAGCATGTGGTCAGATCCTAGAGGCACCTCTCCCCCACCAGGGAGACTAATTCGATAGATCAATGGCGCATTAGGGCTTGATCGCTCGATCCGTACACGGTCGGGATGGATCGGCCAGAGCGCGAGAAGCCGGCCCGCGTTGTCGTACTGTTTTTCTGAATAATGATTGCCGCGCAGCAGCAGATGGCACATGGCAGTTTCGCGCCACTCCATCGCAGTCTGCTCGGGATTCGGTTGCTCATGGATGATAGGATAGAGCGGATGCGTGAGTGCCTTTTCCTTGCTCATCTCCGTCTGCCGCATCACATGGCCCGGCAAACCTCCGATGGTTTGACTAATCAGGCGGACAGCGGCGAACACGGCGAGGCAGGAGAGCGCAGTCGCATCATTGACATCCACGCCGCTCGCGGTGGGATACCCACCGATAGCCCGATCCATGAGCGTGTCCAGCTCTTGAACGGTGAGTCGTTTTTCTGGCTGGAGAAACCGCTGGAGAATGCCCATTAGGCCTTCCTCCACATGGCGATTGCCCCGATGAGTAGCAGGCCTAGTCCGAACACGATGAGCGCAAGCGCATAATCGTACCGAATCGCGACACCGGCGACCACGCAAGCGAAGCCGCCGGAGACGATTATATCTACCGCATCGAAAACCCCTAGAAGTTTAGATGGTGAATGGCCCATGCGGGCCATGTCGTATCAGGAACGGGAAAGGAGGGCTACGTCGATTTGTCATGTGGTGTCACACTATGACCGATTTGTCACATAAAAAGTTTTCAGGAGGGATTCAGGAGGGGTAGCCGCGCGCCGAAGACGGCGCCCGGCGGTGGATCAGACCCCGCCGCGCCGTCGGGCGACCGCGCGGCTAATCATACAGCATCACAGATATCCCTTCAGCTTCTCATCATTCCGTACGCGGCGATGACCGCCAGGCGTCAACACTGGCGTGATCTTCTCCTCGTCAAGATACCTCCGGACGGTCCTCGGCGTCACCTCAAGGAGCTGCGCCGCTTCGTCGATGCGGAGCTTGGTCTTCTGCAAGAGCGTGTTCGGATCGTACATCGGTCCCCGTCCTTTCCGCTTACGGCGTTGTGCCATTGGCGCCCCCTCAAACTGCGAGAATCCCTCGGGACTCATACACCGAGGAGGTGTCTGTTGTTTGCCGCATGACGCGATCGAGCGCGAGCAACACACCCACGATGCCGTCGATCTTGCCCTGACTGCTCGCCTTGTCCGGCTTCTTGTTGCCGGCTGGGTCTTCCCGCACGGCAACGTTGTTCGCCATCCATCGCAGGACGGGATGGCCGCCGTGATGTAGATGCCTCCCAAGCAATCGCCGCTCGAATTCGGCGCAGGGCCCGGCCATGCTCATGAAGCCCATGCCGCAGGCGGCGACGGTGAGGCCGTGCTGCTCCTGCAGCCGCATGGCGAGCTGATAGCCCTGAAACAATCGATCGATACCGACTTCTTTGATCTGAAAGGTCTGCGCGTCCTCGGCGATTTGCGCCTCGATGACTTCGTAGTCGATGGCGTTGCCCGGTGTCGTGATGAGCCGCCCGTCACACGCCCAGGCCTGGTATTGCTCGGCGTAGCGATGGCGTCGCCCGCCAGGCGATCCGTCCACTTTCGGCGAATGTGGGTCTTCTTCAATGCGCTGGAGCCGCGCCTCGGGACACCAGAGCCGCACGAGGATGGTGACGCGATCGTGCACGACCGGATCAGGAAATAAGAGCACCCAGGCGGTGATGTCGGAGACGCTGGAGAGGTCGATGCCCCCGTAACACGGCCGCCCGGCCAGCTGGGCTTCATCGATCGGTGGGCCGGCGTTGGCGTCCCACTGCGCCATATCGATCCACCGCGTGACCTGTTGCGTCCATTGGTTGAGGTCGAGCCGCAGGAAGGTGTTGAGCTTGGCCGGCATGCTGGCGGCCTTCTTGGCCTGTTCGCGCATGTAGTCCAGCCGCTTGCTGACGCCCAGGTTCGGGTTCGCCTTGTACCAATTGCGCTCACTCTTCCAGTCGTCCTTCTCGTCCATTTCGAAGATGAGGGCAAAATAGCTGTCGTCCTCGACAATGCCACGCACGACCTGCTCGCCATAGACACGCTGCTCCCAGCAAATCGAGGCCTCGGTCTGGTCGGTACCGGCGGTGGTGATGGTGTAGATCACGGGCTGGCGCCGCGCGCTGGTGGCAGTATCCATCAAGTCGAAGACGCCGCGCGTTTTGTGCGCGTGCAGCTCGTCGACGATGGCGGCATGAACGTTGAGCCCGTCCATGGTGTCTTCGTCGGCCCCGAGGGGTTCGTATTTCTGATAGGTGTCGAGACGGCAGAGGTTGTGTTTGTGGTTTTGAATCTTGCTGGCCAGTTCCGGCGTGGCCCTCACCATGCGCTCGGCCTCGCTGTGCACGATGGCAGCCTGATCAAATTTCGTGGCGGCGCTGTACACTTCGGCGCCCGGCTCGTTGTCGGCAAAGGCCAGATAGAGCCCCACGCCGGCGGCCTTGGTGCTCTTGCCGTTTTTTCTCGCGACCTGCAGGTAGGATGTGCGAAAACGGCGATGGCCGTCGCGGCGCATCCATCCGAACATGACCCAGAGGGCAAAGACCTGCCAGGGCTCCAGCTGAAATTCCTGCCCAGCCCATTCGCCTTTACTGTGTTTGAGATAGGTAAAAAACTTGATGACCCGCTCGGCCTTGGCTTCATCGAAGGACAGTCCGCGCGCAGCGCCCTGCTCAAGATCCCGCACATGCCGCTGCACCGCCATGCGCACGAGCACCCCGGCGATGACGGTGCCATCGAGTACCCCGGCAATGTAGCGATCAACGATCTGCGCAATCGGCGACCGTGGCGGTGGTGGTGGTGGCGACTTACGCCGTCGCTTTGCAGATCTCTGTGATCGCGCCTTTGTAGCGTTGGCCATGCTCACCCCAAGAACTGACCAATACCAGGCAACTCCGTCTGCTGCGGCTCCGGCAACTTCTTCACCCGCGTATGCGCCACCGGTGAGGCCCCTAGTTCTGACAAGGCCCGATGATATGCCGTCCTCGCCCGCTCTTTCATGCCGACCTCGGGCCGCAGACGGTGCATCTCTCCACCATCCTTGCTGACCGTGATATACGTCCGACCCTCGTTCTTAATCACATCGTCCGCGTGCCGCATATCGCTGTACGATTCGCAGGCGATCAACACCATGCCGGCAGACGCCGGCGAGAGAATTTGCGCCAATGATTCCACAATCCGATCCCATTCCGCCGAGGCGTACTCATCGAGATAATCGGGCTTGACCAGTTCACCGACCACAAAGGCCTCGTCGGACCCACCGGCGCCAGGCGTCTGCGGCTTGCTGCCGCCCGATTTGTTGGCATTGAACGGAATCACGTTGCCACGCTTGCCTGGATCTCCAGCGAGCTTCTTCACCTTCTCACTCTTCGGTATTCGGCCCCTCATAATTCACCAGTCCTTTAGTATAGCGAAGCAGTACAAACACCAACCAAATACTTCATCCGTTCGTTTGCATAGCGAAGTAGTAACAGCGCCCACCAAACCCCAACAAATCATCACCTTTTTGTTTTCCAATTTCGCGGCCGCACTCCGTGAGGGAAGACGGTCGGTCTAGGTCGCAGACCTGTAGAGATTTGACCCGCCCTCCCCTCATCGCATCCTCTTTTCGCGCGCGGTTTTCTGTTTGTGACAGCGGCTGCACAGCGGTTGCAGATTGCGGTCGTCGTCACTGCCGCCGCGGCTCCTTGGGATCACATGATCCACATCCGTCGTCGGCTTACCGCAACGGACACAGAACGGATGCCGCTTGATAAATTCCTTCCGCCGCTGTTGCCACGCATAGCCATATCCCCGCTGCGTCGAACTCCCGCGCCGATCGTCATACATTCGCTGCGGCGGTTTCGGCTGTGCTGGCCGCTGGTGCGTTGGACACGGACCCAGCGACGGGCAGCCAGCCACGGGACACGGCCTCTTCGGTAACATCGGCATCACGCCACCTCGGCTTTGGCGCGGGCGCGTTGCTCGCTCGCCGCTCTCGCTTTGGCCTGCCACTCGTCGGCCCTCCACGCTGGCAACGGCTGACCCTCGATACGTGGCCACGGGGCTTTCGGGCCAGGTTGCCCGAGCAGGTAATGCCGCACATCCACACGCCGCAACATCAGCTCGTTGCGGATCTCCCGCGTGAGCAGGGGCGGATCATCCATGCCAGTGAGCGCCGGCCACAGCACGTCGATCGCGGCCCACCATGGCCCATGGTTTTCACCGTAGTTGCCATAGGGCTGGAACTGCTCCCACCACTCCGCGAACTCCTCGAACTGCTGCCGACCGATGTTGCCCGCGTCGACCAATCGCATCCAGTGCTGGTGCCACGCGCAGCGATGGGCCGAGCCGACCGGCATCCGGCAGGCATAGGCTCCCGTGCGCCATGCGCATGTCGCCATGCTCGGCATGGTTGGTGTTGCCGTGGTATTCATGCGCTCACTGCCTGCTTGGATTGCGATCTCTTCACCAGTTCCTCCCAATCCGTCGGCCGTCCTACCCCTTCCATCCGCTCGCTTCGTGGCACAGACTGCAACGCCTTCGGGGTCGGTGGTCTCGCCGACGTCCCCACCTGGCCGAGGTACTGCTCGAACTTGCTCAACCGAAACAGCGTCGAAGGGCGGAGAAATTCGCGCCGCTCTGGATCGTCTCGCCACTTCACCACGCGAGACTCAATCACCTGCTCGACCTGAGCTTCCGTGTAGCCCTTCTTCAGCACAGCATGCGCTGCCTGGAGACTGGCCGTCGGATCGCCATTCGGCGCGCGTGCAGCAAAATTCCTCCCCGCCTTGGCGTTCAGCACTCCGAGAATTCGCTCAGCTTCTCGCCACAACGCGCGCGGCGGGTCGGGCAACGGCCCGGCCCCCTCACTGTTCATTGATTGTTCAGATGATTGTTCGGATGAAGATTCGGGTGTCGCTACGACACCCTCCCCCTGTCGCTGTGACACCCCCGGGGGTGTCGGTGTGTCACCCTCCCCCTGTCGCTGTGACACCCCCGGGGGTGTCGGTGTGTCACCCTCCCCCTGTCGCTGCGACACCCCTACGGGTGTCAGTACGTCACCCCTCACATGCAACGCCAGCCGATAGAGATTGCTCGACTGCTTACCGGTTTTCTGGTCACACCGTGACGCCACGATCAGCAAATTCCTATCCACGAGGATCTTGATCGCCCGCTGAATCGTGCGCCGATTCCAATCCGTCCGCGCCTCCAGATCGCCGAGCCCGGGATAGCACGTGCCCTCCTCATTCGCCCGATTCGCCAGCGCCACCAGCACCGCCTTCGCACACGGCTGCTTCGGCAACCGGACAGAATAGGCCCAGGCCATCGCCTCCACGCTCATGATTCCACCCTCCGCAACAGCACCAGGCAGAGCGCCCGAGGCCCCAGCGCCCAGAGCGCGAGAGCTGAAACTTTCAGATATTGCCGCCTCGACAATCCCATCACCCCACCCTCGTGAATTCATGCAGCCAGCGCACGTCCGTCGGGATGTATCCCCGACGGCGATGGATCTGATTCCACACCGCAATGTATTCCTCCGGACTCGCACAGCCCTCCTGCTGGTAATAATTCGTCGCCACGTCCTCCAGCGTCGTCTGCCAGACCGCCAGCAGCTCGAACACCGCCCCGAACGCGCGGAACCGGTCTCCCGGCTGGCCATACGCCTCGGACCGGCACGTGTGCGTCTTCGTGCCGTCCAGCATCGGCTGCTTCCATCGCGGCAAAAACGGCAAGCGGATCCAGGTCATGATCGAACCTCTTCCGCCTGGTCCTTCACCCATCCCATCACCTTGTATTTCAAAAAATCTCCGATCCGGGCGGCCACGCCACAATTCGCCTTGTCGATCCCGTAGGTGGTGACATGTTCCCCGCCGGACGGCCCCACCGCACGAGCGATAATCACCACCTGACTGTATCCATATCGTTCCGCGATCGCCTTCGCCGCAGTAATCGGTATTGGTTTCATCTGTACCCCTCGCTCATCGAGAGAAAAAGGGTAGCAGGCCGATTCGCTATCCCCCTCAACGAGCGTCCCCGTTGACATATCCCTCACACGCATCACCATGCACCTGGCCATGTCTCGGCTGATGCACTCCACGCTCGGCAACGGAATCCCCGCTCAACACCTCCGCCACACGCCACGCTCCAGAAACCCGTGCCACAACTCCCTATCTGGTCCGTTCGTGATCGACATCGACACCAGAATCGACGGACTCACCGTGATCGTGCCATCCTCATGCTCAGTGACCGAGTGCCGCGATAAATTCCCGAGATGCCCGTTCGGCGTGATGGCAAACCAGGTCCCATTCAGCCGCCAATAGCTCCCCGCCGGATGCTGGCTCGACCAGTCGCTGTCATCGGGCAAGCGTTGCCCGATCATCGCGGATACTCCCGCACGCGAAGATCCTCCGGCCATTCGGAGGGCTCGCCGCCTTTGCGATCACGGCAATGGATCTGACCGCAATCGTCCATCGGCGCCACGGCATCATCGAACGCACCCCATTCCTGCGCGTCAACTGACCCCTCGACGGCGTATGGCCGACCGCCCAACTGCTTCACAAAGCACGGCACCTGCGCCGCCCGGCACTGGCGCACGATCGAGCGGATCCACGCCACATCGCACGGCCTCGCCTTTGGCCCAGACTCGCCGCCGACGACGACCCAGTCGAGCCCACCGAAAAAATCGGACCCCTGCCATCCGGCATTACTCAGCGCATCGAAATACCGCCCGATGCCGGACACGCTCGGCAGACTATCTAGCTCCACCGCCCCCAGCAACGGCTCCGCACTCACCCACCGCACCGCCGCCGGCGTCTGCAGCAAGATCGGTATCCGCTCATCCGCCGTCGCCTGGTCCTCGACCGAGACGCCGAGATGGACATGAGACATGGGGTCATTCGATAAGAAGGCTGACCGAGAGATGTATTCCAACATCCGCTTGGGACGCTTCGTCAGAACTTGAAAGACATGGACATCCGACTCCCACATCACCTCAAACACATCATCAATAAACCCATCCGGCACATCCTCATGAAACAGATCCGACAAGCTATTCACGAACACGCGGCGCGGCTTTCGCCAGTGCAGCGGCGCATCGAGCCGCTCAGGGTGCAGCTGGATCGGATCGCCCACTGTTCGGCCGGACTTCCGGAACGGCGGGGTGCGCTCGATGTAACAGTGTCGACATCCCTCGCTCACCCGCGTGCAGCCCGTCACCGGATTCCACACCTCATCCGTCCACTCAATCGAGGTCACGGCAACACCTCTAGATCGAGGGAAGGCGGGGAATCGAACCCCTTGCAGGCTCGGTACTTCAGCGCCACGTCCCAAGCCGCCCCGCCGTCAACGTCGCAGGGTCCTTCCCACTCAATCGCCATCGTCATAGTCATCCTCACGCATCTACCATTGCCACCAGGCGATCTGGCTCCTCACGCTCAAGCTGATCATAGAAATCCAGGAACGTATCGGATCGACCGAACCCCTCAGACGAACGACCCTGCGAGCAGGTCGGCACAGGAGGAATTAGGACGGGCCGATCGGGAAAGTAGCGAATTCCAGGGGCGCGCCGCAGCCTCCGCGCGGCCCCATCACCGAACAATGACACCTCAGCCTCGCGGATCGTGCGAAGGTCGTGGTCGGAAAAGCAATCCGGCGCCGGTAACCCCGCAAGCAGGCCATCACACTCCGTCAGATCGCGACGTGTCCCCATGCAGATAAAGCGCACCCGATGCTGCGGCACGCCATACTCCACGCAATCCACCAGCCCATACACCAGTTCATAAAAGGCGCTATGCGCCTGCTCCAGCAACCAGCGCACATAGCGTCCGCCTTGAAATCGCAGGATCCCCGGGACATTTTCGAAGATAAAAAAACGCGGCTGCGCCTCACGCACCACCCGGAGATACTCGAAGACCAGATCATTTCGCGCGTCGCCCTCATGACGCACCGCCTTTGCGTTGCCCGTCGAAAACCCCTGGCACGGCGGCCCACCCACCACCGCCCCCGCCTCACCGACGCGCAACCCGGCTTCGCGCAAGAGCAGACTCGTCGGCGTCTGCCTGATGTCGCCCTGGATCAAGGCCGCATGGCGGAAGTAGCGCGGGCGATTGCCGATCAGCGTGCCGCAGGCAGCGGCGCTTCGTTCATGCTGCACCACCGTCGTCCAGCCCGCCATCTCCAATCCAAGATCCATTCCGCCGGCCCCTGTGAAGAGCGAAATCACCGGCTCACCTGGTAACGAGAGGAGCTCCTCACCGCGCGGGCCGGCGATCTTCGGAATGAGACGCCGCACCAACACCGCCGGAGCAGTCAGCTCCTTCTCGTCACGCGGTGACTGCACCAGCTCACTATGCGTCCACTCCGCGCAGATCTCAGGAATCACAATTCTCCGCCCCATTATCCCGCGCCTCCGTCGTGTCGTCTGGCCCATCCCACCAATGCACGCAATGCGTCCGATCCTCGCGCGACAGGCATAGCGTCTCGTCCTCGCCGGCATAGCCGCACGAACAACACACGCCATTGATCGGCTCCGCCGTCATGGCAACCAGCACTCCTCAGCCCCATCTAGCAACTTGCAATGCGGGCACAGATAGCCCTCGCCGCCGCCGTCCACCGGACGCGCCTCCCAGCCCAGGCGCAACGCCGAGGCCCGCGCCTCCGCCTCTGTCCCGATCGCCTCGCGCCGGTAGCCGCAGGTCTCGCACTCGATCACGAATGTCTGTCTCGCTGGCATCACGTCGTCCCCCACAACACGGCCGTCGTAATCCCAAACGCAGAGAGCCAGTACAGCGCCCGAGGATAATTGCCCTCGTAGAGACTCGCCGCCATGATCACCGCGTAGACCACCAGCAGCCCTTGCATCAGCACCGTACTCGCCATCACCAATCATCCTGTGTGCGCATCTTCCGGCGCGGACTACCCGCAATCCGCTCGCCCACCAACGATCCTGGCCGCTTCGGCTCATGCTGACAGACATTGCAGAGCCGGTGATCCGCGCCCGTGCTGTGGAACCAATAGTCGCACTTCAGGCACCGCCGCAGCGCCGTCGGCTGCGCCTTCAGCAAACCGGCCTGCCGCTCAATCACCGCCTGTGTGCGATCGTCGCGTGCCATCACCCCTCACCGCCTCAGGCAATCACCGGAATGTTGAGCCATTGCGCCTCCAGCCAGCGCTTGATCGCCAGCACGGCGTCCAGCTTCCACTTGCCCCCGTCCGCCTCGAACAGCGCGCACTCCGGCACCGCCCCATCCTTCGACCGCAGGCGGAACACAAACTCCGACCCTGGCTGCTCAATCTCGCGAAACGTGCGGAACGGGTGCAGCGTCACCCGCCCCTTCACCGTCACGTTCTCCTTGAGCGCGATGCCCTGCTTCACCGTCGTGCGCTGCGCAATCCCATCATCCTCACTCTGCGCCACCTGCGACACCGTCAGATTGCTCGCCAGCTTCAGCACCTCCAGCACATCCCCGCGCTGTGCGAACTGCGACTGCAGGCCGATCACAAACTCCTCGCGATCCACAAACCGGCCAAAGGGGAACGGCTGCCCATCCGCCAGCGCCGCACGGGCCAGGCGGATCCGCCGGCCATAGACATCCGTCGTCCGATGCACGAGCGACACCCCGACATGATCCTCCACCACCAGCAGATAGTTGGCAGACACCAGGTTATCCACCCCGGCCTTCACCACATCGACCAACCCGGTCAGCGTCTGCGTCTCCACACAATCCAGACCAGGCTCCTCCACCAGCGACAACCCGCGCTCGCAATAATTCAGCCCCTTGATCTCCACCGTCTTCGGCCCCGCCAGCGCCACAATCTTCTCCACAAACTCTTTCAGCATGGCCCCATCCCCTTCTGCGCGTCCCGCGCGCGGTTACTTAATCGCCGTCAAATTCTTCGCCATCTCCTCCGGGCCGAACAGCGCCACCTGCTGGTGATCAGTCGGATAGGCCTTCAGCTGGCCGCTGTGCCGCGAGAGAAACATCTGGCTCTTCACCATCTTCACCGGCTGCAGACTCGCCCGGCAGCTAAAGTCCACCGCCGCGCCGCTGCGATCTTCCGTCGGCTTAAACGTGAACTTGAGCGTCCGCGTCCGCGTCTTCTCCGCTGCCGTGTTCGGATCCGCGATATTCGCCAGCACCTCTTTCAACTCCCGCTCGAACACCTCCGGCACCCCGCCATGACAAATCGTCGTCAACGAAATCTCCGGCGTCTCCATGCTGTGTCTCCTTTCTCCTCACCCCTCACCTCGTTCAGATCGGTGGCCCCTGCCGAGCGATTCGTTCGATCCCCGTCGCTCGGCAGGGTTCTCAGCGCCACACTGCACACAGCCGGGCCTAACTCCTGCCGTGCACAGCCCCAGCCTCCCTGAGGCTGGGCGTCATCCCCATCAGTCTCAACTCATCCTCCGCAACACCCCCGACCACACCATCGGCCGCACATCCACAGGCGACACGCGCCGCCTCCGGCTGACCACCAGGCATCGACGCCAGCAGGCCAGCAGTCGAGCCAGGGCACGCATCAGGCCAGCCTCCGCAATTCGGCAAATTCCGGCCGGGTCAAAAATTCACGGAACGTCACATCAGGCACAACATCACGCAGATCAAGAAACCGCGCATATCGCCGAGCCGCTGGCCCTTTCCGTCGCGCGAGCGCACTCTTGATTCCCTCACGCCGCCCCCGCTCCGTCGTACAAAACGACTCGTACCCATCAGTGCACCGATACCGTCGAACCAGCCCGGCCTCTTCCATCTCATGCAGGAGCACGTCTCCCTGATTCGCACAGTAATAGTCGCGATACGGGACCTGCTCGCGCCGGTACGGATCAGTCAGGCCCAGCATGTGCCGCAAAACCTTTAGGTGAGATTCCGAGACAGCCATCACCGCCCATCCTCCGGCATCCGCCGATCCGCGCCCACCACATACCCCGCGCCAAACGCCACCAGCACCACCACCGCCAACACCTGCATAGCCATCAGCCACCAGATCCACGGCTGCGCCGCCAACACCTCCAGCACCGTGCCCATCGCATCACCCTTTCTTGATCGTCCGTCCCCCGCCGTGCGTTGGCGGCACGACGGGGAACCAGACCGGTAAGCGCGGCCACTGTTGCCGCCGAGTCTCGCCGTCAGGCGGACGCGACCGCCACCGGGCTCACCAACTCATCACCGCGATCACCCCTACCACCACCAGCGCCACCACCCCCAGCCCCTGCACCATCCGCCGCACCCGTGCCCAGCGCGCCTCGGCTCGCGACTCCGCGATAATCAGGCGCATCACCTGCGCGCACAGCTCACGATCCTCAGCGTGCCGATTCGGCCTCGCCGCCGGTCCCGCACACATCACTGGCCGCATCACGCCACCTCCGCCAGCTGTTCGTCCCGCAGCCGATCCAGCTCAGCCTCCACCGCTGGGCCATTCACCTGGTCATCCGGCGTCGTGCGCAGATACCACGACAGATTCGCCATCCGACGCACCCGATCCGCCGCCGCATCGTCCTCGTGCTGCGCCATCAGGATCCCCCTTTCGCCAAAATCGCCCGCCCCAGGGCAAACCCCCGCTCATACGCCGCCTGCACCTCCGCATCGCGGCAGGAATACACCAGATGCCGATCAGAGATCGTCGCGCTGACCAGTCCCTGCCGCTCCGCCTCCTGCAAGGCATTCAGCCGCGTCAGGTTTCGTACCATCAGCATCACCTCATCCTGCGGCGTCATCGGTTCACCCCTCCGGCGGCGCGCACCGCCTCCCCGCGCGCAAACAGCAGCCCCGCCACCGTCGCCGGCGGCATCCCTACCACGCCCTCACACACCGGCGTGGCCAGCGCATAGGCCCAGGACACCCGCTGATCCTCATGCGGCACCGCCGCCAGCAGATCCGCACAGGCCTCCACCCACGGCAGCCAGCGGTCCGCATCCCACGGCCGCAGCCCCCGCGCCGCCATCTCCAGCGCACAGCGCCACTCCGCCAAACAATCCCCCTCGCGAATCCGTGTCCGCTCATCCATCGGCGCCTCGTCCATCACCCCACCCACTCCAGCGTCACCAGCTCCCTGACTCGATGCCGAGTCTCCCGCATATGGTCCACCACCAGTCGGCGCAGGAGCCCTCGATCGACCAGCGCATCAGTCCGCCAGCGGCAGTGCATGCATGCGCCTCGACACGTCGTCTCCCGTATCTGCGGCACCGCCCGTTCGTCACGCATCGACGTCACCCCTCGCGCACCAGCCGCACCGCATCTTCATGCACACCGATTGCACGGAGCTTCTCCTGCAAGCGCGTCACATGCTGTGCTTGCGCCGTCACGAGCCCATCTCTCTCTACCCCATAGAACCGTGCGAGCATCTCTTCCTCTGCCGATTGCGCCGTGACAGATGCCACTCCACAGGCTTCCACCAGCTCCGCCCGCAGCCGCCGGATCTCCTCCACCTGCCGCGTACTCTCCGCCTGCACCGCCGTGAGCGATCGCCGCAACTGATCCCGCTCCGCGTGCAGCTGCGCAATAATCTCCGCCACCAGATCCAGCCCCGTCATCCCACCCTCCGCACCGGCATCGGCCGCCCCAGCCCCAGCGATTTCCGCGCCCCCGGCCGATACTCCGGCCCCCGATCCCGACTCGCCTCCAGCACCTCCGACAGGCGAAACCGCCGGCACTTGCCGAACTTGTAGCTGGGGATCTCCCCTCGAAGCGCCTTGCGATAGAGATCCTTTTCATTCACCTGCAGCGCCGCCGCCAACTGCGCCGCCGTCATCAACGTCTGATCGAGATCCGGCTGTGGCCGAGCCATCACCGCCCCTCCTGTTCCAGCTTCGCCAAGAGCTCCGCCACCTTTTGGCCCAGCTCATAAAGTTCCTTCTTGCACGCCGCCACCTCCGCTGCGCTGAACTGCCCATCCTGCAGCGAGTGCTCAAACGCCCGCGCCACATCGCCAAACTCCGCCGTCAACCGCAGCACACACATCGGCGTGACAGCCCCTTCGCCCGCGCCCTCGTGCGCCGGCAGTGGAATCCCCACCCGCCCGAGCTGCGCCTCGATGAAATCGAGCACCACAAAATTGCCGGTGAGCCGCGTGTGAGGGATCAAATGCTTGAGGGGATAGGCCACCCCCTCACTTTCCAGATTCGGATTGCCGATGTTGTAGACAAACTGCGGGGAGAGATGGAGCTGCTCAGCCTGTGCAGCCACCGAGTGCCGCGAATCATGCACCAAACAGTAGAGCGCCTGGCCGAGCGTCTCAGGGGTAGAAAACAGTGCCGACTTTCGCCTACTCCCCCGACCGCCCTCTGTGCCATCCTTGGCCATGTTCACACCTCATCAGATGCTCCAAATGCCAGACCACGTGTTTATGCTCAGATCCGTTCTCCGTCACGGCCAGCCCACGCACAGAATTATCACTGTGATGATTTTCTGAGGCAAAAAAATAGTCGCCCGGCAGCGCGAACTCGTTGAGCAATTTAATCAAGGTTTTCACCGATGGCGTACTGATTCCCTTCTCGTACGCGCAAATATGCTGTCTGGCCAAGCCGATTCTCCGCCCCATCTGATGCTGCGTCATCCGATGCGCGGTGCGCAAGGCGCGAATCTTTGACCGTTGAAAGGTGAACTTCATGCGGCTGATATTATTATCGGGCAAATAATTTGTCAACAGGAATTTTTACATGAATAATACGGGCACCATGGGAAAGGTCCACGACATCATTCGGGAGCGGATTTCCCAGCTCATCGGCCAAGGGCTGAAGCAAACCGATATCGCCACGCGCTGCCATCTTGGCCAGTCCACCGTCAACAGCTACATCAAGCGCGAACCGGAGCCTGACCGCGACACTCTGAAGAAATTCTCGCACGGCCTCGGAATCCCCCTGGAACAACTGCTCTTGGCGGCGGAAGGCCTCGCCCCTTATGGCGACCGCGCGATCAGCTCGCAGGCCCTGCGACCCGATCTCCTCACGCTGCTCGATCTGGCCCAACACCTCAAGACCGATGAACTGCAAACGCTGGAGCGTTGCGCCGAGGCCTTCCTCCATGCCACGCCCGACGTGCGCACGCACTTGATCGGCCAGCTGAAAATTATCGAGCGGCTTGTCCAGCACGAGACCGCAGACACCAAACCGAAACCGACACGCACCAACAGGAGCGATCACCCGGAGTCCCCTCGTCGCCCATCACCGTGACGGCCGACGCGGTGGTGGGCCGCAGCGCACGGCCGCGCTGGCTTCAACACCATCACTCGGATTCCTGGCAGCACGGCAGACACATGATTCACCAGCACGAGCAATCGAAAATACGAACGGTTCCCACATCGACGCATCCGTCACCATCTGGATACGCGAATGTCCGGCCTACGAAATCCTGCTGCTCAATCCGATCCTGTGCCGCACCTGTCCGTGGGACACCTACTGCACTGACATCGAACAAGAGGGGAGCACACCATGAGACGCATCGCCATCGGCCTCGCACTCATCGCGCTGGCAGGCTGTGCAACGGTCGGCAATCAGTCCCTTGCCTCACGCAATGCCGATTGGCCACCGCTCATCATGACGCAAGCCGAGCTCATCAAAGAACTCGGCCGACCGAATAGCATGACAACGACCGTGAGAGACGGACATACGCTCAACGTGCTAGTGTGGACCTATGCCCGCGCCGAGATGAATCCAGCCATCTTCATTCCGATCATCGGCCTCTTTGTCGCCGCCTCAGGTACAGGCATGGACTCGGAATCGCGCGTCCTCTCCGTCACCTTCAACACCGAGGGCACGATGACATCCCGCACCTGGAGCCAGCACCAGATGGGCTCGCCCGATCGCACCCCATAATGGAGGCACCCATGACACGAACCTTCCTGTTCATCATCCCCCTACTACTGACAGCCTGTGCCGCGCCAATGCGCTTCGAAAATGTCTCAAGCCCGAACACCTTCGAGCAGGATAAATTCGATTGCGACACGGCGCTGCGCGTGGCTGGAATGGGCAGCGGGAACGCCAGCCAAGATCTCGCCTATATCACGGTGCGCTATCGGTCAGATTTGCGGACCTGCCTTGAACGAAAGGGCTGGAAGCAGGTGAGCGAGTAACGATCATGGCCCTCAGTGAATGTCCAGAGTGCAACGAGCCAGTCTCAACCGAGGCCTCGGCCTGTCCGCATTGCGGCTACAAGCCGAAGAGCGGCGCCAAGACCGGGTGCCTGACGCTCATCCTCGGCGGCATCATCCTGATCAGCCTCACGTCACTCATCACCAACCTCACAAGCGAGAAACAACGCGCCTCCAACTCCAGCACGGCCAGCTCCACACCCACACAAGATATGGAATTGTGCCGTGCCAAATTGAAAGAGGCGCAGCAGCTCGACGTGCTCGCCGATCTCGACTGGAAGCCACCCAAAGCGCCGCACGTCGTCGTCGGCCCCACTTTCTTCACCATGCCCTTCGACGCCAAGCAGGGATTCGCCCAGACCGTCAACTGCTTCCTCATGAACGGCACCTCCAATGTCATCAACTTCGACCTCCTTGACTCCATGAACCATCGCGTCGTCGGCCGCTGGGAATACGGCCGCCTGAAGATGTCGGACTAGCCATGCCCCGCGCCACCCTCCATACCGATGACGGCGTGTTCGCGTACCGCCTGCACGGACGGCGGCAGTACGGCGTGCGCCTGCGCATCAAGGGCCGTCTGTGGCAGCGCCAGGGCTTCGCCACCAAAACCGCCGCGCAAGCCGTCCGCGACAAGATCCGTTCGGAAACCTATGAGGGCATCTTCTTCCCAGACAAATACCAGCGCCAGCGCGCCGCCGGCCTCACCATCGCCGCCGTCGTCCAGCTCGTCGTCGACGACTACCGCCGCCACCAGCGCAAGAGCCTGCGCAGCGCCCACACGCTCCAGGCCTTTTGGGTCGCCGCCGCCGGCCCGCAGCGCATCGACAGCCTCGACCCCAAGCGCCTCACCACCTGGGCCGATCAATGGCGGCGCGGCGGTACCGCCCCCGCCACCGTCAACCGCCGCATGACGTTTTTGCTGCGCGGTCTCCGCCTGGCCAACGTCGAGGGCGCGGGCCTGCCGCTCCCCCACTGGACACGCCTGCGCGAAAGCCCGCCCCGCTCCGGCTTTCTCGACTGGCCCACCTTTTCGACGATTCGCGAGGCCCTCCCCGCCTACGCGCAGATCCCGGTGAGCATCGGCTTTTGGTGCGGCATGCGCTGGGGCGAAATCGTGAGCCTGCGCTGGAGCCAGATCCAGCTCGATTCCCGACAGCAGACCGTCACCATCTCCCTCGATGCCCTCGACACCAAAACCAGCGAGCCGCGCCGCATCATCATGCCCGGCGACCTGTACCAGCGCCTGCGCGCCTGGCGTGCCGTCGATCCGCACACCCCCTGGGTCTGCCACCGCAACGGCCGCCGGATCGGCACCCTCGACACCATCTGGAAATCCACGTGTATCAGGCTGGGGCTTGCCACACGACAGCCGAACATGCGAGAGTACCGGGGTCCGCTGCTCCACGATCTACGCCGGAGCGGCGTGCGGAATCTCGTGCAGGCGGGCGTCCCGGAGAAAGTCGCCATGTTGATCAGTGGACATAAAACGCGGTCGGTGTTTGATCGCTACCACATCGTCATCGAGGAGGATCTTGCCGCCGCCGGACGCAAAGTGGCCGCCTACTGCGACCCACAGTATGAGCATCGTATGAGCACCACCAACACGAGGTCCCGCCAAAAACGCTAACCGATTGAAATTCCAGCACGGAGAGGTGGCCGAGCGGCCGAAGGCAGCGGTTTGCTAACCCATTCGCGGCCCTATCCGATTCCGGGCCATTTTCGCTAACTTCCTGTTTTTCCTCTCATTTTGAGTGCGCCATAGTGCGGGATGTCCCACCCATCTCCGGCGGGCAGTATGAGCCGGAGTATGGGTCGGCCCACCGGCGCGATCGCTAAAACATTGCCCCGTCATTTAGTAGTGCTGCCTTGGTGAGCCGCCGGCACGAGCAAGCGTGGTGTGGTGCGCCCGGCTGGAATCGAACCAGCGACCCTCAGCTTAGAAGGCCATTTTTCCCTCCGCTCCAGATAGCTGACCCGCGTATTTACTGGGGTTTTGCGGCACTCACCGGCCGCTGACCCCCGTTTTTGGAGACTCCCACTGCCAACAAACTGCCAACTTTTCGGCCGCACGAACTCGCGTATTTCCTCGAATTCCCGCATCATCCAGCGCCCGACAGCGCCATCCGGCTCCCTGAAACTGCAGAAAACTGCGACGGGCGTGGACGCGCTTTTCCCATTGTACATCGGGAGTTTCACCTACAGAATCTTCCCACTCCACGATACGACCGCGGTCCTGCGTGGCGACAGAAAATTTGCCAACATGCCGTCCCATCTGGTAGCGTCGGACCGGGCTGGACGAGTAGGGCTGGAATCCTTAGCGAGAATGTCGGGATACTCGCTCTTGCGCCTGTGGGAAAATCGCGATACAGTACGCCCGCTTAGCAAGAGAAATGCCGGTCGAAGCGTAAGAAAGGAGGGGCGGCACCCTTAAATTTGAGGCCAAGCAGATCACTAACCGCAGTTTGGTTGTGGACGCCTTTTTAGGGAGGAAATACCAACCCACACAAACTGAGAGGAGGTGAGAAGAATGGCCAAGAAGAAGCGAACGAAAGGCCCGCGGCCACACCGCCGCGGACCCCTCAGAACGCCAAACTTCCCAAGCAAGCCATATGTCATAAGGTGCTAGCTCGGGAACAAACGAGGTAAATTGCCGCCCCTCCTACCATACATCTCAGCAGAAGCGACAAAGAGTAATAGTATCGCTGACGCTGATCAATTATTCAAGCCTTCTTTTATTGTGTTTCCATTCCCATCTGCTACTGCGTCGCCGGAGTGGACTTTTCTGCCTGGATTGCCTCGACGGCGGCGCAGAGGGCGTCGGCGGAGGCTGACGCGATGGCCGCCTTTTGCTTGGCCTCGGTCAACAATGAGGGTTTACGCCATATGGACAATGACGCACAGAACCGCAAAGACCAGAGCTGCGATGATAAATCTCCCGGTGAAGAAATAATAGAGACGCCCAGCCGAGAAAGGGAGAGCTGTCAAAAAGAGAAGTCAGCAAAGTCCAAGTTTAAGCAGTGGTGCGATCTTGATGTTGACAGACAAATCGAAAGTGGCGCTGCCGTTATTGGACTGGTTGTCGGCCTTCTTGTTGCCTGTATCGCGGTGAAACAACTGAATGCCATAAGAGAGCAAGCCGACGTCATGAACAACCAGTTGACGGAAATGAAGGCTGGGAGTGCGGATACTCAAACTATTGCTCGGTCTGCCAAAACTCAGGCTGACAACACTAAGAAACTCGCCGATACCACTGAGATTCTTGCCAAAGCCACCCAAAGCAATGTGGCGCAAGCCAAGGCGGCTTTGGGTGCCACTATCGAATTCTCGCGTTTGGACAAACGTGCTTGGGTTGGGCTAAATAAATTTGCTTCTCCTTCGCTCGACGATGGAGGAACAAAGAAGTACATCAAGGAAGGATCACGTCCAGTATTTAGGGTGTTTATTACTAATTTCGGCAAAACCCCGGCGAGAAATATGCAAAATCTGATTGATGGGCGTGCTTTGTTGAAAGGCGCTCCCTTTGAACCAGACTATAGACTAGAGGGAACTGTCAGTAATTCCGTTCTTTCCCCTGGGGCCGAGGGCATCATGGATACCAATCCTCCGCCTCACCCTCTCACCGCCAAGCAGGTCGAGGCCTTCACAACCGGAGAGCAAGTCCTGTACGTTTACGGTAAGATCACCTATGACGATATTTTTGATGTGAAACATGAAACCACTTTTTGTGGTTATCTTGCATCCGATCTGGCCAGCTTCATCACTTGCAGCACCTATAACAATGCAAACTAACAACACTAACTACCTAATTAACCAAAGACGGAGCGGGCATCATGTTCAACATGATCGTCCATCTCTCACCCCCCCCGCAGGCGCTACACTAGTCTCGATAGATCTCGGCCTCGCTGGTCTGTTTGGCGGCCTGGATCGCCTCGACGGCGGCGCAGAGGGCATCGGCGGAGGCTGACGCGATCGCCGCTTTTTGCTGCGCCTCGGTCAGCGTGGTGCCGGGATCCAGCTCCGACATGACGGCATCGACGGAGGCCTCGATCTCCTCTTGTCCCGCACAGCCCGCGACGACCACGGTTTTGAGATCCGCGCGCACCTGCGCCACGACCGATCGCCCGAACGACGTACAGGCCGAGAGCCCCATCATCACCGCCAGCAGCACGACCGGCAGGGCGCGACGCTGCAAGGCCTTACGCAGGCCGACGATCACGGCATGGAGCACACCGTTCGCCTGCCACCCCGGAATAAAGGCTAGCCCTTCGCTGATCACCAACGCCGCCAGCATGATCAGCGTGCCGACGTCTGTCACATCCGTCACGGTGATGCCCGTGCCGGGATCCTGCGCGATGTCTTGCGCGCCGACAAACGGCAACCATGCCGCGAACATGAACATCACCGCGATCACTACCAGCATCACCGCTCCCATCTTTCGCATCGTGGCACCTCCTATTTCAGACAGTTGAGTAACGCATTCAGCAGAAACCCGATCGCAAATCCGCCGATTGTCCCGATCACCGTCACCCAGTAGGGCGGCCGGTCTCGAATCCTGTTGATCTGGCTCCATTGCTCCTCGTCGGACCCCTCCAAATTCACGACTCGCTGTTCCAGGGCGGCGACTCGAGACATAAGATCAGTCTCCATTTATGGGTGGCACCTTTCGTCGCTTCGGACAGGTGAACTGCGCATGGTGATACGCCTCGTCATGCCTCAACGTCGCGCCGCACAGGGGACAGGTGTAGCGCGGCTCCTCCACCACTCCCTACACCAGCGCCGGATCGCCCACCGAGAGCGGAGGCGGATCCAGCACCTGCAGCTCGAACGCCTGCACCCCGTCCATCAGGGTCATGAATTCGCGGTAGCCTCGCGCGCTCGACACCACCATGGGTTGCTCCCACGTCCCGCTGAACTCCTCACCGATCAGGATGCAGCCTTCGGTGTCGTCGATCGTGTTGCCCCGGTGGAAGAGGATATGTGTCCGCTCCGGCACGCCCTGCACCTCGAACGTGATGCCGAACTTCGGCGACCGCACCCGCGTGCAGCGATAGCGGCCGGCCGGAATGCAGGAGACGCCGCGCTGGTTATCCAGCCAGGGCCGCTCCAGCGTGAGCACGAATGGCACCGCGCCGACGCGCAGCACGCCGAACGTCCCCCGGCTCGACGACCCCACGCGAATCAGATCGAGGATCATGGCAGCGCCGACCCGACGCGGAGGTGAAAGCGATTGACCGTGGTCAGCTGATCAGATAGGCCTGCTTGTAGTCGCACCTCACCGATCAACTCGCCGCCGACCGTCAGATCGCTCGCGTCAAATTGATAGTCTGCCTGCCCGGTTTTCGTCGCCTGATCGAGCGGCGTCATGGTTTTCAGGACCGTCGTTCCGCCGTTCAGGCTATAGCGGAGCTGCACGGTCTTGCCGTCCAGATTGATCAATGCTTTGGTCGCACTGTCCCGAATGGTGACGCGCAGCTTGGAACCGCCATCTGCCGCCATGATGTCGTAGGTTGTCACGCGCGCCTCCTAGATCACGCCGGCTCGTTCGATCGCCGGCACCACCGCCAACCGCACCCCGCATTCCGTCACCACCTCCAGCACATGGTTGCACTCCAGCTGCACATGCAGCGTGACGGCCACGATGTTGAGCAGCCGCTCGCCGATCTGCATCGTCACCGGCTGCGCCAGGTCCACTTCCAGCACCTGGCCGACCATGCGGCGCTTCGGCGCCCAGGTGAGCGCCTGCGCCAGATCGGTTTCGAGCGCCTGCCCGACGACTCGCCGCTTCGATCGACTCAGGACCTGCGCGAGATCGGTTTCGAGGGCGATCCCGAGCGCCTTCATCTTTCTGGCCGTCAGCGGCTGCGCCAGATCCGCCTCGCTCGCCTGGTTGACGATCCGCCGCTTGGGCGCCCAGACAATCGGCTGCGCGAGATCGGTTTCAGAGACCTGCGCGACCGGCACAATCGTGACGCCGGGCAATGACACCGACTGCGCCACATCGATCTCACTGGCCTGGCCGAGGATCTGGCGCTTCGCCTTCGTGAGCGGCTGCGCAAGATCGGCTTCGCTGACCTGCCCCACCGCCACCACTTTGCCGCCGCGCGAGATGGCCTGTGCGAGATCGGCTTCGATCGCTTGGCCAATCCCGCGCGCTTTCATCACCGTGATCGGCTGCGCAAGATCGGTTTCCACGGCCTGGCCGACGGCCACCGTCTGTGCACCGCCGCCCGTAGCCTTCCAGGCACGCAACGGGCGCAGGGGGCGGAGAAAGGCGTATGGCTCCGCGTAGAGGGCCATCACCTCTCCGGCAGACAAGGCTCGATGCCACACATAGATGTGCGGCATCTGGCCGTCGAGTGGCCACGACCCTGCGGCGCTCAGGATATTGATATAGTTGCCCGTGATCGCCCCTGGCGTCCCCGCCGTTGGGCCACCAACTAAGCTCCCATCCTGATAGAGCCGCAGATTCGTCAGGTCGAAGGTGCCCACGATGTCGGCTGCCACGCCGACCGTCGCGGTCCCACCGTCCGCGTTCCCATCACTCCAAATACCGGCCCTCCAGCCTCCTAACACCGCAAAGAGGTGGGGGCTATTGTTTCCTGCCGCCCCGATAATGGCCACGCAATTTGTGGACAGGGTACCTGTGGGAATAACCCGTGCGGCCATCGTCCAGGGCGTCGTGGTGCTGGGGGGCGTGTAGTTGTTGTACTGGAACCACCCAGAGGTAGATTGTGTCGCAGCCACTCCGCGACTGGATGCCGCGATAAACGGAGGCGGACTGCCCTGTTGCGAGGATCGACCATGCCGCACGAGATCACGAGGCGCGCCACCGTCGGTACACACCGATGCGAACACCAAGCCGTGGGCCAGCGGATGCGACCAGTCAATCGACACTCCGCTTGATCTCGGCTGCACAATCCGTGGCCTGACATCGATCAACATGCGTTTACCCGTTCAGGTTCACGTTGTACGGCAACATCTTCAGCGTGTTCCCACTCGCGCCGAACGCGACTCCCGCTTGGTTATCCAGATAAATCTTAAACTTCCCAGGCGGGATCACTACGTTGCGAGCGACCAGCCGTTGCGCGGTTGCGGCTGTGGTGCTCAGGGCAAACGTACAGAGCAGCGCGTTCGTCTGGAGCCGTTGGTCCGCTGCGCTCGGCGCGGGGTAATTCGTGCCGTCAATGGCCTCGGCAATGTAGATGGCAACAAACGCTCCAGCTGTGGGAGAGAGTGAGGCCAGGACCAGCTCCAAATCCACATAGATATCGAGATTGGTATCGTTGTTGATCGCGCCGCTTGCCGCACTCATGGAGCCGCTGCCCAGCGAGTTCAGTTCCGTGGTGAGGACACTGGCAACCGATGACGGTGTATTCCATTTCCCAATGTTGGCCATGCTAGCTCACGCCTCCCGCTGTCCAGGTAGTCCCGTCCCAGGTGGTGCCGTACCGCACCCAGGGATTGTCATTCGTGACTTGGTTTTGAAACTCCGACCATCGCGCCTGCAGAAATGCCTGCACCTGCGCGAGCGTGCTGCCGGACGGCACCCGCAATTCTCCCTGCCGCTCCACCACGCTGCCGTTCTGCAGCGCCGCGAGATCGCCAGCCGTGGCATCTGTCCATGCGGAGGTGGCGCTTGCGTTGGCGTAGAACGGTTGCCGCGCTGCCGGGACATCCGCCCACAGCAGGTAGCGGTACACGGGATCGTTCGCATCTTTGTCGAGAATGATGATTTTGAATCGTGCTGCCATCACCGCACCTCGATCCGCACGTTGCCGACGACGCCAGGCGGCCCGACGATCTTGGCCACCGCCTCATTCGATTCTTCGCTCGCCCCCGCGGCGTTTTCCGCCCGGACGGTGCAGGTATACGTCCCACGACCCGGCAGGAGATCCACCAGCGGCATCATGTTTTGTGGGTGCAGGACCGATCCTGTGGCCGGCCCAGGTTGATTCGGCGAGGTGCAGGTGGCGACGTACCGCTCCGGGGCGGACCACTCGTCGTGTACCGGGATGTCCCACTGGAGTTGTGCCGACGCGAGCCCCACGACGAGGACGTCAGTCTGCGCAGACGCCCAGGAGGGCAAACCGGCAAGTAACACTCCCG
>Ga0224501_10000848_pt1 | contig 23659 bp, 18 predicted proteins | sample SF_Oct11_sed_USG_4_FD_169105 | JGI IMG/M metagenome (GOLD analysis project Ga0224501, IMG submission 169105) | Sediment microbial communities from San Francisco Bay, California, United States - SF_Oct11_sed_USGS_8_1 | ecosystem: Environmental > Aquatic > Marine > Sediment | place: USA... | reverse complement strand
CATTGTTTGGGATAACAAAAGCAAAAAGCTTTATGGATTAAATGCCAGTGGTCGCTCCCCTAAAGGTTTAACGCTGGATGGATTGAACGGTGAATTAAAAAAATTGAATCGCGATACGATTCCGCCTCATGGCATGCTGCCAATTTCAGTACCGGGCGCTGTTGACGGTTGGTTTGAACTGCATAAAAAGTTTGGTAAATTGTCGATGAAGGACAATCTGACACCTGCGATTAATTATGCCAACAACGGTTTTCCCGTCAGTGAACTGATTGCCTATTATTGGAATAGAAGTACACCGACTCTTTCCAAACAAGTAGGCAGCTTTAAAACCACCTTCACTATCAAAGGCAAAGCACCGAAGAAAGGTGAAATTTTTAAAAATCCTGAGCTAGGTAATACACTTTCTATTCTTGCTAATGAAGGACGTGATGCTTTTTACAAGGGTAGCATCGCAAAAAAGATTGATGCGTTTATGCAGGCCAATGGCGGTTATTTAAGATATCGCGACTTCAGTGAACACACTTCCACCTGGGTAACACCACAGTCGGTTAATTACCGGGGTTATGATGTGTTTGAACTGCCACCTAATGGACAGGGCATTGCAGCACTTCAGATGTTAAACATTCTGGAAAGATACGATCTTAAGAAAATGGGCTTTGGTAGTGAAGAAGCACTACATCTGATGGTTGAAGCCAAGAAACTGGTATTCGAAGATCGCGCAAAATTCTATGCTGATATGGATTTTTACAAGGTTCCTTTAAAAGGTTTATTGTCAAAAAAATATGCCAAAGACCGTGCAAAATTAATCTCGGACAAATCCGCCAAACGTGTCGATAGTGGGCAACCTGCTCTTTATCAGGGTGATACTATTTATCTGACCACAGCCGACAAAGATGGCAATATGGTTTCCTTGATCCAGAGTAATTATCGCGGTATGGGTTCCGGTGTAGTTGTTCCTGGCTTGGGTTTTGTATTTCAGGATCGCGGTGAGCTATTTTCTTTAGACCCAACACATGCCAATGTTTACGCGCCTGGTAAAAGACCATTTCATACCATTATCCCGGCCTTTGTGATGAAAGACGGCAAGCCATTTATCAGTTTTGGTTTGATGGGTGGCGCGATGCAACCGCAAGGTCATGTTCAGATTATTACCAATATCATTGATTTTGGCATGGGTTTGCAAGAAGCTGGAGATGTGCCTCGTTGGCAGCACTCCGGTTCAACCGAACCAACCGAAGAAAACTCTAAATACATTACTAATGGTGGCGAAGTAGCCATTGAATCTGGCATTCCTTATCAGGTCATTCAGGGATTACAATTACGAGGACACAAAGTCACTTTTGATTTAGGTGGATATGGTGGCTATCAGGCGATTATGTATGATGCCAAAAATAAGGTTTACTACGGCGCCTCTGAATCACGAAAAGACGGACAAGCTGCAGGATATTAATTGTTTTAACATCTGAATATTGAATTGATGGCGAGAGGTAGAAATATTTCTCGCCATTTTTTTAGAGATCCGAATATTAAATCTCTGCCAACATTTCATTGCCAATTTTTAACACCGCCTGCAACAAACCATCAGCTTGTTCAAACTCGTGTCTGGCACCAACATAACAAGGCCTGATCCCCAACTGACCATTAACCTTGGTAGTGCTGGGCATATACTCATTTGCACGTACCAACCTTCTATGTAAGCGTTGATTAAATCCATCCAAATCTTCAATTTTCTTATCAACAAAACGGAAACAGCAAATGGATAATTCCGGTTTGTTCAATGCTTCCAGCTGAGGATGTTCTCCTGCTAATTTATAAATATGAGCAGCCATATCATTGTGTTTTTTGATCCTTGCACGCATACCCTCAACACCAATTTCCTGAAGCATTGCCCAAACAACTACTCCCCGACAGGGCGCGCTCAGTTCAACACCGTAATCAAAGTAGGGAATTCCAAAATCATCAGCTGAATGTTGGATTTTTGTTTCAGGTTCTGCCTGTTGCTGGACAGTACCTTCAAGATAGTTGGCCGGCTCCTGAGTAAAGGCTCTAAATAAAATTTCCCTGTCTTTGACAAATGTCGTAGCAATACCGACCGATGCACCTAGCCATTTATGGGGATCCACAATAATAGAATCGGCAAGTTCCAATCCCTTGTATCTGTCTTTAATTCTTTCGTCCAAAATACCAGGCAAGCCGTATGCCCCATCAACATGAAACCATATCTCATTTTCTTTGGCTATTTCTGCCATTTCATGTAATGGATCAATTGCACCGATATCAGTAGTACCAGCGTTAGCTACAATTGCCATTGGCAAAATACCTTTTTCCTTATCTGAAGCAATTGCGGCTTTTAATTCACTCATCAACATTCGCCCATCAGCATCACAGTTAATAGGTCTGACGGCTCTTCTTCCTACCCCTAACACGCCGCAGGAACGTTGAATGGTATGGTGACACTGAACACTCGCATAAACGCCAACAGCTCTGGTTAACCCCTCAGCAGCTGGATCAATTCCAATTTTTTCAAAGGCATATTGTCTTGCTCCACCTAAAGCAACCAAATTGGCAACGGAACCGCCACTACTATACACTCCTTTAAAGTCCGGAATTGAAAACATTTCTGCCAACCAGTCTAATGACAGTTCCTCAATAAAATTAAAAGCAGTCATCATATATCGTTGAGGCGAAGCGATATTTGCCGCTGCACTGGCTAAAGCTGATGCTGTTGTTGCGCCGGTGGTGATAAAAGATGTAAATCCGGGGTTTGGGACAGGAGAGCCGTAAGGAATAACCCACTCTGACAAACTCTTTGAAACTGCGTCTATGCCTATACCTTTTTGTGGAACGGGTTTATTAAGTGATTCTTTCCAGTTTTTATCAGAGCTCTGAGCATCTGAATGCTCAAAACGAAGAAATTGATCGAGACTCCCCCCAATTTTTTCAAGAAGATATTTTAATTGGCCAGTTTCAGCTAATTCTTTTTTCATGCAAAGTCTCTATATTTTGGTGATTACAGTAAATTGGAAAATAATCTTCTTTTTCCCTTAACAAGGTCGAGCTATTTTATGCGTTTTTAAAACTACCAGAAAATAGTAATTAGATATATTCAAGTTTCTATGGTCAACCTTCCAGCCAAAAAGTCACGGGACCGTCATTACACAGGGAGACCTTCATATCAGCACCAAACTCACCTGTCTCTACAACTGGATGAAGCTTTCTCGCCTGAGTCACAAAATAATTAAAAAATTCCTCTCCCGTCTGTGGTGGTGCAGCACTTGAAAAGCTCGGACGCATGCCTTTTTTGGTATCGGCAGCAATGGTAAATTGAGGTACTAGCAACAAGCCACCGTTAATGTCAGTGACCGATAGATTCATTTTATCCTCATCATCAGAAAAAATACGATAGCCCAACAAACGTTGTAATAATCGATCTGCATTGGAGAGTTGATCAGCTTTTTCAACGCCGATTAGCGCCAAAATGCCTTGCTGGATGGAACCTATAGTTTGGCTGTTTACCACAACCCGGGCTTCAGAAACCCGCTGTATCAGAGCAATCATTGGTAATTAATTGATGCATTTCTTTTGTTGCTTTTACAAGGGCATCAATAATACCAGCTTCATGGGCAGAATGACCAGCATCTCGCACAACATGAAGTTCACAATTTTCCCATTCCTGCTGTAAAGTCCAGGCATTTTCAAGCGGACAAATCACATCGTAACGACCATGAACGATAATGCCTGGAATTTCTATGAGTTTTTTTGCATTGTTGAGGATCTGGTTTTTTTCAATGAAGCAATTATTTAAAAAATAATGGGTGCTGATTAACGCCTTACCAAGTGCCAAATGAGGCGATACCAGATGGGAAAGCACGTCAGAATTCGGATTTAAAGTAGATGATTTGGCTTCAAATCGACACCAGGCTTTTGCGGCTCCCATTCTTGCAAGTTCATCTTCACCAGTCAGTTTTTGGTAGAATGCCTTAATCAAATGCGTTCTTTCTTCTTTTTCAAGCGGCTGAATAAACTGCTGCCAGTAATCAGGGAAAATACGATTTAATCCATCCTTGTATAACCAATCCAGATCCTGTTGTCTGCCAAGAAAAACCCCTCTTAAAATCAAACCGGAAACTCTGTCGGGATAGGTTTCAGCATAAACCAGAGCCAATGTGGAACCCCAACTACCACCTAAAAGCATCCATTTATCAATCTTGAAATGTTCCCGAATGGCTTCAATGTCTTCCAACAATTTTTGAGTAGTATTATTCTCTATGCTTGCATGGGGTTCAGAACGACCGCTGCCACGTTGGTCAAAGACGATAATACGATATTTTTCGGGATCAAAATAACGACGAAAAGATGCTTCTGAACCAGTTCCGGGCCCACCGTGAAGACAGATGACAGGAAGGCCATCTTCACTACCACTTTCCTCAACATATAATCTATGTCCATCTGAAACATCCAGATGGAAAAACTGATTAGGTTTTATCTCAGGATAAAGCGGTTGCATAATTCCAATTCTTCTCGTCTTCCTTCCTTATAGATTAGCACAGAACCAAAGGGAATAAACGATATTTTCCTTGTCCTGATACTATTTTTATTTTTTTTGATCTTGAGAATCTTCCTGCTGAGTTTTTTCTTCATCAGAATCTATGTTCTCTTTTTCTATTTCCCTGTCGATATCACCATAGCCTCCATCACCCTCCAGGATGATAACAATGCCTTTAGGCACAGTTCTTGGCTCCAGACCTTTGACTGTTCTTACAATATCAAAAGCTGCCTGCGCGCAATTTTCTTCTTCAGCAATTTTCATGCAGCGCTCGTATTCCAACTTCAATTCTTCACCAATAGTAGTTATTTTTGGAGGTTCAATATATCCAAACAATGCTTGTACTGTTTCGAAACTACAGGCGGAAAGAGTAAATGAGAGAGCTAACAACACTATTTTTTTCATATTATGTCTTCAACTGATTCAAAGTCTTTTTGAGGCGAATTTGCACAAAAGGTTCAAATCAATTTATATCACAGGATCAAAAAAATGGCGAACGGATAAAGCCGGCTTTATGCAAAAAAGCCGACTTTCCCCGGAATTAACGATTTTCTTTGGGGGGTCTTGATGCCCTTTTTCTTTCATTTTCAGTCAGGTATTTTTTTCTGATTCTGATACTTTTTGGTGTCACTTCGACCAGTTCATCATCATCAATAAATTCCAGACTTTGTTCAAGAGTCATCTTGATAGGTGGCGTCAATTGAATATTTTCATCTGTACCAGCCGCACGAATATTGGTTAATTGCTTGCCTTTAAGCGGATTAACTGTCAGATCATTATCACGGGAATGAATACCTATTACCATGCCTTCATACACTTCAATACCATGCCCTATAAACAACCGACCACGTTCCTGAAAGTTAAACAATGCATAGCCTAGAGCTTTTCCGGTTCCGTTTGAGATCAAAACGCCATTATGTCTTTGTGCCAGTGCACCCTGAAATGCCGGAGCATAAGCATCAAATGTGTGGTAAATAAGCCCTGTACCTGAAGTGGCTGTCATAAATTCGGTCTGGAATCCAATCAAACCGCGAGAAGGAATGTAAAAATCCAGTCTTACCCTTCCGGCGCCATCCAGCTTCATATCACGCATCTCGGCTTTTCTTTCACCGAGTTTTTCCATAATTGTACCCTGATGCGCTTCTTCAATATCAACTGTCAGATTTTCATAGGGTTCCATTAAAACACCGTCGACTTCTTTCATGATAACTTCAGGTCGCGAAACTGCCAGTTCAAATCCTTCTCTACGCATATTTTCAATCAAAACTGAAAGATGCAATTCTCCTCGACCCGATACTTTAAATTTATCAGCATCGCTGAGCTGTTCCACTCTAAGTGCAACATTGTGGATCAGTTCTTTCTCCAAACGTTCAAGAATTTGTCTTGAAGTTAAAAACTTGCCTTCTTTTCCTGCAAAGGGAGAAGTATTCACCTGAAAGGTCATGGTTACAGTTGGTTCGTCAACCGTCAGTGCAGGTAAAGCTTCTAAATGGTCGGGGTCACATAAAGTGTCCGATATCTTCGGTTCACCAATACCTGTAATAGCAATAATATCTCCTGCGCTGGCCGATTCAATCTCTTTGCGCTCAAGCCCCATATACCCGAGAACTTGCCCTACTTTAACGCGCCTTTGTTTGCCCTCAATGTCAATACTGATCAAGGATTGGTTTTTCTTGAGACTGCCTCTCGTTAGACGTCCTACAGCAATAGCACCCACATAACTTGAATAATCCAGTGATGAAACCTGCATTTGAGTTGGGCCTTCAAAGCTCACATCCGGTGGAGATACATATTCAACAATAGCTTCAAAAAGAGGCGTCATATCACCTTCTCTTACCGTATCCTCTTTACTGGCATAACCATTTAGCGCTGATGAATAGATAATAGGGAAATCCAGTTGCTCATCAGTTGCTCCCAATTGGTCAAACAGATCGAAAACCTGATCAATAACCCAATCTGGTCTGGCGCCAGGTCGGTCTATCTTATTGATTACTACCACCGGGTTTAATCCTTGAGCAAAGGCTTTTTGTGTCACAAATCTGGTTTGTGGCATGGGTCCATCAACAGCATCAACCAACAACAAAACAGAATCAACCATTGACATAATACGCTCTACTTCGCCGCCAAAGTCAGCATGGCCTGGTGTATCCACAATATTAATTCGATAATCCTGCCAGCGAATGGCTGTATTTTTTGCCAAAATAGTAATACCGCGCTCTTTTTCCAAATCATTGGAATCCATCACACGTTCTGTCGGCTCACTACGTTGATCCAGTGTACCTGACTGTTGTAACAATTTATCGACCAGAGTGGTTTTACCATGGTCAACATGAGCTATGATGGCAATATTTCTTAACTTCTCAATCACAAAGAATTCCTCAATAAACAACCTCAAAAAAATTATTGAGTCTGCTACCGTTCAAAAAGTGGACGCATTCTACGCGAATTTTAAAAAATAGGCATTGTTTTTGTGCCTAACTGCATCAAATTTTCTAAACAACTTCCGTTTTTAAAAAAATTGAAATATTTCTATAGCTAATATCTATAATTGTAGATAAGAGACCATAAAATTTTTGCAACTTTTTATCAGCGATCTATACTCTACTAACGTGAATTTGAAATGTTTCTATTTAATATATATACAAGCATCTCCTCACGGTAGAAACGATTCGAATAATGAATAAAGGAAGTGTATGGAAGCTACTTACAATCCCTACCTTGTCATACTATCATACTGCATAGCATCTTATGCAGCCTATGCCATGCTTTCGGTTTCCGAGCGACTAATTAAATCTCCTGGGAAAATCCCCTGGCTTCTTTCAGGTTCAGCATGTTTGGGCTTTGGCATCTGGTCAATGCATTTTGTCGGGATGATGGCTTTTGAATCAAATATGCCCGTTACCTACGATCTGGCATTAACAACTCTTTCAGGCATCATAGCAATTGTTGGTGCGGCAATGGCCATGTATCTTCTTGGCTGGGGCACACTATCATTGACCCGTCTTCTGGTTGGCGGAACCATCATTGGGCTAGGCATTGCCAGTATGCACTACGTTGGTATGGCCGCAATGATCATGCCTGCTACAATAGTTTATGACACCACCCTTTTGCTTGTTTCCATAGCAATAGCCATTGGTGCAACTATTGTTGCGTTGTGGATAGCCAACTACCTTGGAAACACAAGTGTCAAAAATCATGATTTGTTGATGATAGTTGCTGCTCTTATTATGGGTGTAGCTATTGCCGGAATGCATTATGTTGGTATGGCGGCAGCGAACTTTCTACCTAATCCGGACAGCCATATTCAGGTAGATGATCTTGATAATTCCATATTGATATGGACAGTCTCTATTATCGCTATACTTATTATTACATCCAGTTTATACGCAAGCCATTCTCACAACAAGCAGCACAAGAATAATACCTTGCTTTTGATTTTGACCATTTTGACAACTGTTGTGATCAGTGTTGGTATTGCGGTCAGCTCTCTTTACAATACTGCCTACCATCTTGTTCAGGCCAACCTGCAATCAAATCTTGACAATTATAGCCATCTGATAAGGTCGGTCACCGAATTTGATAAAGTTCATAGTCAGAATGCTAACGTAGAGGGGGCTCGAAAGGCTACCATATCGCAAATAATTGATGCTAACAGGACCAATCAGTTAAATCTTGATGAAGAGTTTTTGCTTTTTGAATACAGTGAAAACAGAAAATCAATCCACTTTTTAATTTCAAATTCAAAATATTCCAATATTTTTCCTTCTCACGTTCCTGTTGATCTGGGTTCATCCCAACTGTTTACCAAAACCTTGGATGGAAACAGTGGCTTGGCAAAAATTAGACATCCATTTACAACAGAAGATGTATACGTTGTAGTAGCTTACGCCTATATCCCTGAGTTGGGTGCAGGTATGATGAATACTGTTAATATTGAGCAAGTCAGAGCACCTTTTAAACAGGCACTTTTATACACCAGTATCATTTCGATCATTATTGTGATTATCGCAGCCTTTATTACTATAGGAATTAACCAGCCTATCATTAAATCATTGGAAAAAGTGATTGAGTATCGTAACCGAACTGAAAAAGAACTAAGAAATCTGACAGATAATCTGGAAAATATTGTAAAGGAAAGAACTATTGAATTAAAACAGGCCGTCAACATTGCCGAGGATGCGGCTCGTTCAAAAAGTGAATTTCTGGCCAATATGAGTCACGAAATTCGTACACCAATGAATGGTGTTCTGGGCATGCTGCAACTCCTGTCAGAAACAGAATTAAAACACGAGCAGAACGATTTTGTTAAAACTGCCTACAAATCTGCTGAAACCTTACTAACCTTGCTCAATGATATTCTGGATTTTTCCAAAATTGAGGCTGGCGCTATTGAGCTTGAAAACATTGACTTCAATCTTGAAGAGACAATTGAAGATGTTGCTGCTCTCCTTTCAAAAGCTGCTCACAGTAAAGGACTCGAACTTATTACTCATATGTCACCTAATGTGCCTACTATGATAAAAGGCGATCCTACTCGACTCCGTCAGATATTGTTTAATTTGACCAACAACGCTATCAAGTTTACCAATGAAGGTGAAATTCTGGTCAGCGTCAGATTAACCAAACAACAGGGTGAAGATATTGTTATCAAGTTTGAAGTTCAGGATACTGGCATAGGTATTGCCGAAGAAGCTCAGGGAAAAATATTTGAAGTTTTTAAACAGGAAGACGGATCAACCACAAGAAAATTTGGTGGCACCGGTTTGGGTCTTGCCATTTCCAAAAAGTTAGCTCAGTGCATGGGTGGTGATTTGGTGGTGCAATCATCTATAGGGACAGGAAGTACTTTCTCCTTCACCATGGACACCAAGCCATCACATATTAAACCTGCAAAAGAACGTGACCATTCCATATTGGGTGAAATGAAAACTCTGATCGTTGATGATAATGCCACAAACAGAAAAATTCTCGAGTCCATTCTCAATTCCTGGAATATTCCTCACGAAAGTGCAGATAGTGCCATTCAGGCATTATCAATGATTTATAAACACGATAAAAACCCTTACGATTTGATTTTGCTTGATATGATGATGCCTGGTATGAATGGATTGGAAATGGTAATAAAATTGCGTGAGAAAAAAGAAAATACGAAAGTAATATTGCTAACCTCTTTAACCAGTTCAAATATTCAGGAAGAGTCTCGCTCTGCTGGCGTAGATGCTTGTGTTTACAAGCCTGTTAAAAAATCCGTGCTATTAGATACCATTATGGCTTCAGTTCATACAGCCGAAGAACTCAGTCAGCAAATCCAGAGTAAAACTGAAGTAGAAATGAAAGAATCGCCACCAATACTGGTTGTAGAAGATAACGATATCAATCAATTGGTAGTGGGTGGAATGCTGGAAAAACTTGGTTTCCGCTACATAATTGCCAACAATGGTCAGGAAGCTATTGATCTGATGCTAAAAAACAACTTCTCTCTCATACTCATGGATTGTCAAATGCCTGTTATGGACGGATTTGTAGCCACGGAAAACATACGAACTGATGAGCGAATTAAGGATAGTATTATTATTGCTATGACTGCGAACGCAATGGAAGGCGATAAAGAGCGCTGTTTAGAAGCAGGAATGAACGACTATATCAGCAAACCTATTAACAAAAGTGCTATGGAAATTATGTTGTTGAAATGGCTTGAAAAAGCCGCATAAGGAACGAAAAATGACACAATCCGCATTGTTAAATATGGAAACTATTGAAGAATTGAAAGGTGTACTGGGTGACAATGTAACAACTCTGTATGCCAAATTTCTTAACAATTCAGACAATCGTTTGGTCGAACTTAACAAACTCAATGCCAGCAATGACACTCATGCATTTAAAGAGTTGGCTCACACCATCAAAGGTGAGACAAGCAATATAGGACTGGCTAAAATAGCTAATTTACTTTCTGAACTTGAATCCCAGATTTTAGCAGATCCTGACGCCGACAAATCTGAAAAAATTCATCAAATACAGTCTGCATACGGTGAAACTATTGAATCATTAAAATCTCACGGTCTTGTTTGACCTGAGCTAATTATTTTCCTGAATCAATATTTTTTTATCTTCAGATCAACTTTCCTGACTAAAATTTGGCCTGCATCTCAAATATAGCAAAATTATTTTCTCTTCTTTTCTATTGTGACTCAGGTAGCATTGATTTTTACAAACTGTGTTAATCTACTTTTAAAACAAGTCGTTAAAATAATTGTAATGTAGGTTATGAAGCTCGATCTGGATTCCATCAAAGTATTGGCAACAGTTGTTGAAACTGGCAGTTTTGCGGCGGCAGCAAAGAAACTGCACCGTGCCCAATCAGCAATAAGCTATCAAATCAATAAACTTGAAGAAGCGCTTAATCTGGATATTTTTGATCGTTCTGAATATCGAGCCACTTTAACTGATGCCGGAAAAACCATTCTCAATGAAGGAAAAAGGTTACTCTCTCAAGCTCATCATATAGAAAACATCGCTTCACAACTGAACCAGGAATGGGAACCCAGTTTTGAAATTGTTATTGATGGCATTCTTGAAATAACCCCTATTATGTCAGCCATTAAATCACTGCTTGAAGATGACATTCCCACCAAAATATCACTGACGATGGAATATCTTGGTGGCGTGCAGCATCGTTTTGATAAAAATCAGGCAGATCTGATGTTGGTAAAAGAATTTAAAAACTCAACTCAACTTAACAGCAAACCTCTTGAGCCAGTTGAGTGTCTACTTTGCGTGAATAGCACACATCCATTGGGGCAACTTAAATCGGTTAATATCGAGCAATTACAACAGCATATTGAATTAAGTGTACATGATTCCAGTGAACAAGAATTTTATGATGTAGAGCATATGCATTTCGGTGGTGAACGAATATTTTACCTTAGTGATTTCAAGAGTAAAAAGCAGGCATTGCTACAAGGGATCGGCTTTGGCTGGATGCCATTTTACCTGGTAGAAAAGGAGCTCAATGCTGGCATATTGACAGAAGTTGCTCTCAAAAAAGCCTCGCGTTTTTCTTTTACACCTCATCTGGTCTGGCGGCGAGAAAAAGCGCTTGGGAAAGCTGCAAAAAAGTTTATCTCTCTTTTGAATTAACCTTCCACTATCTCTTCCCTCTTTCAAACACCCATGTGATACCTGTTATTCGATTTAGTCCTGAAAAGCACTTTATAAAAGGTTTGAATTGACTAAAAAAAAGAGTAACCTTATTAGCCTGATTATTTTAATTATCTGGCGGAGGACTTATGCAACAACTAACCAATATTAAACCGATAAAAATGTTGTTCAAATTTTTCATCATTTTTACCATTTCATTTCAGGCAAGCGCTAACGATGTCGTCAGTTTTGTCAATGACGATTCAGCTTTTGCCAAAAACATTCATCAATCCACTATTCCTGAACTGCAAAAGCAAATGAATGAAGGCAAATTGTCTTCTGAAAAACTGGTTAAATTTTTCCTTAAGCAAATGGAAAAGAAAGAACCCTATGTAAACTCAATAATTCTGGTTAATCCAAAAGCTTTAGCTCTGGCAAAACAGAGCGATAAAGACAGAAAAAACGGAAACATCAAAGGCCCGCTTCATGGTATTCCGGTCATTTTGAAAGACAATATAGAAACCTACGACATGCCTACTACTGCTGGATCACTGGTTTTAAAAGATAACCACACCAAACGTGATGCACCCTTGGTTAAAAAGTTAAGAGAGGCTGGAGCTATCATCTTTGCCAAAGCTAATTTAAGTGAATGGGCTAACTTCCGCTCTGAGCGCTCCTCTTCTGGCTGGAGTGGTGTAGGTGGCCAAACTCGTAACCCTCATGATATTTCACGCACTGCCTGTGGTTCCAGTTCAGGCTCTGGTGCTTCCATTGCGGCTAATTTGGGAGTTGTTGCTATTGGCACAGAAACAAACGGTTCAATTACCTGCCCTGCTTCAGTTAATGGACTGGTAGGAATTAAGCCTACAGTAGGACTTGTCAGCAGAACTGGCGTTGTCCCCATTTCTCACACTCAGGATACAGCGGGTCCAATGGCTAAAAATGTTACCGATGCAGCCATTGTTTTAGCTGTTATACAGGGTGTAGATGAATCTGATTCAGCAACAAAAGCCAGACCTTTCGATTTTAGCAATTCATATCAGCCTGATGGACAATTCAGCTTGAAAGGTTTAAGAATTGGCGTGCTTAAATCCGGGGTTAAACCACATGAGGTTATTGATAAACTATTCTCGGATACGCTTTCTAAACTCAAGGTGCAAGGCGCAGTTTTGGTTGAAGACCTATCCATGGAACGATATGAGGATTTCGGCAAAGACAGCTATGATGTTCTGCTGTATGAGTTCAAACATGATTTAAATCAATACTTTGCAGGACTTCCAAATCAATACAATCAGTTAACGCTTGAAAAAGTTATTGAATTCAACAAAAAAAATAAAGAACAGGAAATGCCTTACTTTTTACAGGAAATTTTTGTTAAAGCTCAAGCCAAAGGCCCTCTAACTGATAAAGAATATACTGAAGCGCTGGCTAAAGTAAGAGAAGCAACTCGTGAAAAAGGATTGGATGCTTTGTTTGCAGAGCATAAACTGGATATTTTAATTACACCTACTCGAGGTGCTGCATGGTCGATAGATATTATTAATGGTGATCAGTCTTCCGGTGGTTATTCTACCTTCTCAGCAATTTCGGGCTATTCTCATCTAACAATGCCTATGGGAAAAGCATTCCATATGCCAATTGGGTTATCTGTGGTTGGTTTGGCTATGGATGAAGATCAGGTCATCAAGGCTGCCAGAGAAATTGAAGCTGCTATCAAGTAAGCAATAAACATGTTCTTGTCCCATCTATTCATTTATCCCGTCAAATCAATGACGGGATTGATGGTAGAACAATCAGAAGTCACTGAATTGGGCTTAAAAAATGATCGTCTTTTTATGCTGGTGGATAATGATGGACAATTTATCAGCCAAAGAACTTTGCCCAAGATGGGGCAACTCAAGGCCAGTCTCGATACAAACACTCTCAGTATTACTACACCAGATAACAGGCAACTCACAGCTGAACTGGATGAAATAACACGTCCAATTAATTCCATTCACATTTGGCAGGACAGTGTTGATGCTTTTGTGGCTAATGATAATATCAATCTGTGGTTATCTGACTTTTTGCAAACACCTGTAAAACTGGTCAGATACAATTTTTCCAAACCCAGAGCAAGTGATCCTGAATTTTCCAGGCCAAATGATACTGTTAGCTTTGCTGATGGCTTCCCTCTTTTACTGACCAACAAGTCTTCATTGGATGACCTCAATGACAGACTGGATAATCCGGTTTCAATGGAGTGCTTTAGACCTAATCTGGTTGTTGAAAATGCACCAGCCTATGCCGAAGATAACTGGAAATCTATTCAAATTGGAACACATCATTTTGATCTGGTTAAGCCGTGTAGCCGATGTGTCATGACAACACTGGATCCAACAACAGGTATAAAAAGGAATGATGGTGAACCGCTGAAGACGCTATCAACCTATCGAAAAAATGAATTTGGTATTTGTTTTGGCGTTAATCTGATTCCAAGAAGCAGTGGAACCATATCAGTTGGTGACCCGGTTACCATAGTGACCATGTCTAAATGATTTTGTATTAATATTGTTAGTTGTTGTGCCTGGCTTTACCTTTAACAGTAAGCCAGACATCAATCAAAATAAATTCACTGAACTTTGTATTCTAAATTACGCGTGCGCAAATTCTGTGAATTCATGTAAAGGCAAAGGTCTTTTGTCTAAATTGAGACTGTTGGAATAAGCCTTGATTTCATTAACCACTTTCATGATTTCTGCTGCTTTTTCCAAAATAAATTTACCTTTTTCAGTCACACCGATCAGATTTTTGCCATTGCGAGCAAAAATTTCAATCCCCAGTTCGTCTTCAAGCAATCTTAATTGCTTACTAACACCCGGTTGTGATGTGTACAAATGTTGAGATGCCTGTGTGATATTAAGATCACATTCAGCAATCGCCAAAATAAATCGAAGTTGTTGTAATTTCATAGTAGTTACCTCCGCTTGTTAAATTACGACTAAATTGCCTTTTCATGGACACCGCTGACCGCTCGTCCGGACGGGTCGGAGTTGTTGAAAAAGGCTTCATCCCAAGCAAGGGCTTCCTTGGTACTGCATGCTATTGATTTTCCTCCTGGAACAGTAGCTGCTGCACTGTTGCTTTGGAAACGATTTTCAAAAATTTTACGATATAACAATCCTTCCTTTGTGTCTGGCGTGTTAATTGGATAATCAATTTCCGCTCTTTTCATTTCTATTTCACTAATTTCAGTTTCAGCATAGGCTTTCAATGAATCTATCCATGAGTAACCTACACCGTCTGAAAACTGCTCCTTTTGCCTCCACAAAATTTCATCAGGAATGTAGCCGGTAAATGCTTCTCGCAAAATATGCTTTTCAATCTTACCGTTACCACACATCTTTTCTTGTGGATCAAAACTCATGGCTGTATCAAGGAATTTGCGGTCAAGAAAAGGTACTCTTGCCTCAATTCCCCATGCAGCCATCGATTTATTCGCTCTTAAACAATCAAACTGATGCAATCTTTCCAGTTTTCTTACAGTTTCTTCGTGGAAAGCCTTTGCGTCAGGGGCTTTATGAAAATATAAATATCCGCCAAAAATTTCATCTGCACCTTCTCCGGATAAAACCATTTTAATACCCATTGACTTTATCTTTCTTGCCATCAGGTACATTGGCGTTGATGCTCTTACTGTTGTCACATCATAGGTTTCCAGATGGTATATCACGTCAGATAATGCATCCAAACCTTGCTGAACAGTAAAATGAATATCATGGTGTATGGTACCAATTTGGTCAGCCACTTTTCTGGCTGCTGCCAGATCAGGAGAGCCATCAAGACCAACTGCAAATGAGTGCAGCTGTGGCCACCATGCATCAGATTTCTGACCATCTTCTATACGCTTTTCTGCATTAAGTTTGGTAATAGCTGAAACGATAGATGAATCCAGACCACCAGACAATAAGACACCGTAAGGAACATCGGACATCATATGTTTTTTTACTGAATCCGAAAGTGCCTGACGAACGGCTTCAACAGAAGCAGGCTTCTCTTTCACCTGCTCATAATCTTTCCACTCAGGTGTATAATAGGGCTTAATTTCACCTTGCTGGCTGTCATAAAAACAACCGGGAGGAAATATATGAACTTCTTCGCAAACATCAACCAGCGCCTTCATTTCAGACGCCACATAAAATTGTCTGTCGCCGTCATACCCATAATATAATGGGATAATACCTATTGGGTCTCTGGCAATAAAATATCTGTTTACTTGCGCATCAAATAAAATAAAAGCAAACATACCTTCAAGACGATTGAGTGTTTCAATCAAGGTTTGTTCAGACACAGCGCTTTCTTTGCTTTTATTCTCAATATACATAGCCAAAATCACTTCGCAATCTGATCGCGTTTTGTAGCAATAGTTTGGTGTATGTGCTTTTTGCAGTGCCTGATGATTGTATATTTCACCATTAACCAACAATGCAACCTGATTTGTTTGATCTGTTAGTGGTTGCTCTCCACTATCAATATCCACAATAGCAAGTCTTTCATGAGCCAGAATTGCCGATGAACAAGTCCAGATACCAGACCAGTCTGGGCCTCTATGACGTTGTTTTCTGGATTGTTCCAAGGCAATTGTTCTTAATGCCTGCGGGTCACCCTGAATGTCTAATATACCAAAAATCGAACACATACTACGTTTCGCTATTACTCACAAAAACCAACTTTAATATTAATTCTTCATATAGATCGCCACAAAATGAACATAAAACGACCTAATAGTAAGCTATCATTAACTATTGTGAGATAAATGTGAATAGTTTTTAACAAAAACAATTATATTAGTGAATAATTTTTAAAAATCGGCTAAAATTTTAATAATTTTTTAATATAAGCTCTAAAATTCTATGCAAAACCATCAGATCGATAATTTGGATCGAAAAATACTCAACGCATTAAGAACTGATGCCAGAATTCCATACGCGGAATTAGGCAAACAATTTCAAGTTAGTCCGGCAACGATTCATGTGCGTATTGAAAAGTTAAAAATGGCTGGCATCGTCACAGGAACCCAGTTAATGCTTAATCCCAAAAAATTGGGTTATGATGTTTGCTGTTTTATTGGCATTATCTTAAAAAGCGCAGGAGATTATCCCAGAGCAATTGAACAATTAAACGCTATAGATGAAGTAGTTGAAGCCCATTATACCACTGGACAATTCAGCATTTTTGTCAAAATACTTTGTCGCTCTATTGAAGACTTGCAATTCCTGTTAATTAATAAAATCCAGTCGATAGACACTGTAAGAGCGACAGAAACATTAATTTCATTACAAAATCCGATTGATAGATCGGTGAGGATTTAATTAAACAGACAGATTTACAAAAATGTTGTTAATTGTTTTATTTTTTCTCAGCAACTACGTAAGACATCCATCCTTTTGAGCTCTCTGAAGTCAGCGCTCCCCAATACCAGGAAGATGTATCAGACCAACTATCTCCTGAAGATGCTAAAATATATTCACAAACAAACAGGATTTGTGAATGTTTTTGTGCATTAAAACAGCTCATTTCCACATTCTGTTTGTTTAGATGAATTGGCAAAGGTTTTATCTTGTAGCCAATCCCCTCAAAACATCTGGCGGCAGAATGGAGTTTTCTTGTTGGATAATCAATCCATCGGATAATCAATTCTCTTGAGCCATCTGTAAATCTTTCAATCTTGCCAGGAAAGCCTTCTTCAAAAAGTTTCTCTTTTTCAGTTAGCCCGATTTTTACCAACAATTTATTCTCATAAGTTGATGGCCAGCCTGGAAACGAATTAGAATTATTTTCAAAGATATTGATTTCATTAAAAGTTAATGGTGAGGAAGCCGCAAAGACTGCCGATAATAAAAGAAAAATACGATTTCTATTCATTTGATTGACCTTTGCTGTATTTTCTCCAGTAACCACATTAACATTAAAGCGACCATAATAAATGTAACCACGCCAATAGCTTCATGGAACCATGAGTACTCAACAGTAATTAATCCTGTTTCTAGATAGAATAAGCTGCCAGCACGTAAAACATTACCCACCAAAATCAAAAAACATGCTATTAAAACTGCTAACGCTGTTCGAGTAATGTTGAAACGATAAACAAGTGATATAAAAAATGTTAGCAACAACCCCGCCCACAACATAGTGACCCCACTACATGGTGCATCAAATTGTAATAACTGATTTTCCCAGATCAGATTTGTGCCACTTTGAGAAACTGATAAACCGTTTAACTGCAGTAAAGGCACTGTTAAGCTTGCAGATATATATCTGGCAGGATATCCCAAATAGAATTGCATTGAAGGAACAACAGGTAACGAAATTAGCACCAACCCCCAAAACGCTATTGGTGGCTGCTTACCAAATGCTAACCAGTAAATAACCAAAAAAAGAGTTAAGAAAGCCAGCGCTGAACGAATGATATCAGGAAATACAAGCAAAAAAGTTAAGGCATAAATCAGTAATAAGCTGACAACAGGCCACAAGGAGAATCTGTAAATACGCTGTGTTTTGTAAACCTGTTTGATAGCAATAACAGCTACAAATATCAGGATAAAAAATAGGCCAATGGCTTCTTCAAGAGATGCGTTAACCCGATTGAAATACCATTGCCATGCATACCAAAAACCACACAGTGTAGTTAGAAGTATATAGGCAAGCCAACTCAGGCCTGCTTGATCAAGTTCGATCTGTTCTGCTTCAAAAACCATAGAATTAACGCAAGAATTATAAAAATAAGCGCCCATTGATGAGGCTCTGGAATAGTAGGAACAGTTTTTTCATCTACAGGCGTTAAATTATTTTCTTCATATTGTCTTTGATTTTCCAGAACGACAGCCCCACTAACAGATGTCACCAACTGATATTGACTGGCCATTTCTATAGCGGAATCTATCTCGCCCAGTTTAGCAAGTTGCTTGATCTCTTCACTTGCCCACAACCTTGCAATATGGTCAGAACCATTTTTAATGTCTGAATTACTATCTCTGGATACTGTCCAATCGAAATCCCAAACAGCCTCGGATTGAAACAGTGATTTTACATACTGCTGTAAAATGGCTCTCTCTCCTTCTGACCATTCTATCATCCTGGTGCTATTTCCCAACAATGTAGAATTATCCAACAATTTGTTGGCGCCTGAACGCACATGATAAAGCGAAATTTCTGGTAAACGAGATAGCCTTTTGACAGCAAGATCCATCTCGGTATTTGTTGCATCGAAAAGCACAGGTTGTGATGAAGCTATCCATAACAATTCACTATTTTCATAGCTCTCAAGATCGCGAATAGCTTTACTTAGCGCTGGTGCATTATCCTGTCCGCCGACAAAATCAACTTCTTTTAAAACCCTCTCAAAATTAGCTTGATGATGTTCACTCCACTCTTTGATTTCTACAAAAGTTTCATCTTCTCCCGCAACAATTAACCCAACAGGCACTCCATTCGGAATTTCTTGCAATGCCAATAAAACATCATCTAGTGCAATGGCCGCTCTTGTTGAGCCGTCCAGAACGAGCATCAAAGCTGATTTTGGCTGGATCTGTTTTTGCGTAACTTTTTGTAAAATTTTCGTGCTATTTAAATGACTGGAAATTAATTCAACAACTTCTCGATTTCTCTGAGCTGTTAATTTTATTCTATTTCCAGATAGTCTAATATCTGATATTTTATTTTCATATCGATGCAGACTTTGAGAAATTAATTTTGCCTGTTCAGAATTGTTATTGACAGAAAAAGGTTGTTTACTTTCAATCCAGACAGTATGACCAAAATCTTCCGAATAGCTAAAATTTCTGTCAACAATGGCAGGCAACACAAATGATGCCTGCTCCTGTGAACTTAAGCTCATGGGAATAGAAATACCTACTCTGAGTTTTAGAGATCCACTATTCCCCGGTATGGGAAAAGCCTGTATCAAAACTCGATTCGCTCCCTGTGTAGTAACAAGCAAAGGATCTCTACTTTGTCTAACTACACTTGTGTAAGCTTGTTTTACCTGCGCTCTGCCAGCAAAAGCTGCTTCTCTTTCTTCACCTTCAACCCACAAGGTAGCTCTGGAAATGACAGCACCATTTGGTAATTCCATTTGAAGTCTTGCCTCATTAGCAAATGAAGCTTCATTCTTAAATTCCATAACCCATTCTATATAGCTGACCCCGTCATCACTGGCAACTGAACCATCCAGTCTGGAAGTAATTAAATAAAGACCTTTAACCAGACTTCCAACTTCACTACCGCCTCTACCCCGATCAAAAGCAAAATCATCAAATAATGACCACGAACCACCGCTATAAGGTGGTTTCCTGCTATCAAATTTTTCTCCTGTTACCCTGTAGAAAACTTCTCTTGTTTTACTGGTAGAAATAAATTGAGATTCTGATGACCTCAAAAGAATAAAGCTTGCAATTCCTGTTGCTCTGCGACCACCTCGATAACATAAATTTAACAGCATCTCTTCATCACCAAATTTTCTTAGTAATTGAACACCATCAGTTCGTTTTGCTGCTGTATCACTGACCGCAAGATTTAAACCATAATGTGTAATGGTGGCAGGAAGATCCAAAACAATTAACAAAAAGATGGCAAATGAAATACCTTTCAGTCGCAAGAATTTGTGTGTAAATTCAGATTCATATTTAGTTTTGACATAGCTGCTAAGCGTGATATTCACCAGTAAAGCAGTTACAGGTGCCAATGGTAGTAACCCTAAACCATAAAACAAAATTCCAAAGATAGAGAAGGGAATTATTGGTAAAAATAGCAATGCGTAATATCCTGCTATGCCCAGTGAGATACTGGATATAATCAACAATTTATCTGCGCTGACAACATTATTTGAATTAATTGCCTTCCATACGTAGAAATTGGCGAATGGAACATAACTGACCAAAATAATATGGAAGAATGTTGGCAAAGGATCAAAAAAAACATTGGCACACATTTTTGTGACAACTTCAAAGGCAATAACAAAAGCAGGAAATATTATTCCAATGAAAAAATAGAATTTTCCAATTTTTTTCACACCACGTTTTTTGTTATTTTCATTTTTTTCAGTTTTATCTTCCATTATCTTGTTCTACTTATTCTTTTCAGTCTATCAAGACTAAAGGTTTGTAATAGCTAACGCAACCATTAAACAAGCCTTTTTACTATTGAATTATTCTCCCTTGGTCGATATCAAAGACATAATAAACTGACCAATTTCGGTGTTATCTCTGTGTCCCGCCAATTGATTACTGCCTGGCCCAAAAGCATAAAGGTTAACATCAACAGCTGTGTGACCGCTGGTTGTCCAGCCAGTATAGGTTTTATTGGATATTAACTGATTCAGTACATAATACACTGTCCTGTCATCTGTTAAATCAACTTTGTTTAGCGATGTTATCTCATCAGCTGTCAATTTGATTTGGCTTGCCTTTTTCAATTCTTCAGCCAAATTCCCAGAATGTTTAGCCAACTCAATAATTTTAAATGGCGTATATTTGAATGTTTTTAATAATTCAACGCCCCATTGATAATAAGCTTTACCATCAGCTTTTAACCCAAGCGAAAGACCACCAGTCGCATGATCAGCAGTGACAATAACCAGAGTATTCTTATCTTTTCTGGCGAAATCCATAGCCGTTTTGACAGCCGCTTCGAAATCTTCCATTTCTGAAAGCACACTGACAATATCATTGCCATGACCGGCCCAATCAATCTGACTGCCTTCAACCATCAGGAAAAAGCCTTTTGGATTTCTGGACAAAACATCAATAGCCTTATCAGTCATTAGCGAGAGGGAAGGCGTATTTTCATCCCTATCCCATTTTTTTGCCATAGCTACTGGCGCAAACAGACCTAATAGTTTTTTAGAATCCGATTTCACTTTTTCCAGCTGAGTTTTATTACTGACAAATTGATAACCTTTGGATTGAAACGCTGAAACCAGATTTCTGTCCTGTCTAGCGAAAAAATCCAGACCGCCACCTAAAATCACATCAGTAACTGGTTGATTATTTATTTGATTGTCATAAAACTGGTTGGCTATCTCGAGTTTGTTTCTTCGACTGTCAGTATGGGTTGCAAATGCTGCTGGTGTAGCATGATTAATTTCAGAGGTAGCAACCAGCCCCGTAGATTTCCCGTGTTTTTTGGCAATTTCAAGCACCGTTTCCAATCGTTTCTGGTTGATATCAACAGAAATTGCACCATTGTATGTTTTAATTCCCGTTGCATAAGCCGTGGCGGAAGCTGCAGAATCAGTGATATTACCGTCCCGATCATTTGGATTAGTGTTAACACTGCCAATCAGGTAATGGTCAAATTCTGTTTTATTTTCAACATTGGATTCGCCATTATCTTTATACATTCTGTAGGCTTTCATGACTGATGGCCCCATACCATCACCAATCATTAAAATTACATTTTTAGGCTTCTTCTCATGCTCTGAAACCTCTGATGCAACAACCTGCTGCCCTATCAATAGCAGAATCAAGACGACTAATTTTTTCATTATATTTTCCTTAACTTTATCAATTGCCGCCAGTTTAATTGAACATTGTAAGACTATCTATATTAACGGTTAACTAATCCGGCATTATTTTTTTCTAACGCTCTCTCTGCTCGATAACTGGAACGCACAAATGGTCCGGATACCACTTCGAGAAATCCCATATCCAGACCCCATTGTCTATATTTATCAAATTCTTCAGGGGTGACGTAGCGCTCTATCGGTAAATGATTTTGGGTCGGTCTAAGGTACTGGCCAAAGGTCACAATATCCAGATTTATTTCTCTTAATTCCTTTAATGTTTGCTTAATTTCTTCTTCTGTTTCGCCCAAACCTAACATCAAACTGGTTTTGGTTAATATTTCAGGTCGATACTTCTTGCTGTGCGCCAACAAATTCATAGTCGTTTGATAACTTGCTCTGGGATCACGTACCGGATGTGTCAACCGCTCAACGGTTTCAAGATTTTGTGCAAAAACCTTGATACCTGAATCCAGTACTTTTTCAAGATCTTGCAGATTTCCCTTAAAGTCAGGCGTTAATGTTTCAACACTCACATCAGGACTGACTTGCAAAATTGCCTTAACACAATCTGCGTAATGTTGAGCGCCACCATCTTCCAGATCATCACGATCAACCGAAGTCAATACGATGTATTTTAATCCTGTTTCACGAATTGATTCTGCAGCATTATTTGGTTCATCCTTATCCAGCCATCCTTTAGGATTACCTGTATCAACAGCACAAAATCGGCAGGCACGAGTACACACTGATCCCATTAACATAATGGTTGCTGTTCCTGCGCTCCAGCACTCACCAATGTTGGGACAAAAGGATTCTTCACAAACCGTAGCCAGCTTTTTACTTCTGACATTTTGCTTCATTGATTGATAGCCTTTACCCGTTGGCAAGGGCACTTTCAGCCAGACAGGCTTTCGACCAATTTCTATTGAGGAATCTGTTGATTTAGACTTTATGCCATTTTTAATGGCTTTAAATCCCTGAGCAGTTTTAAATTTCTCACCACTTTTGGCAGACACAGTTGCTTCACCAGTTTTATCTGGCTCATCAATAATTTGAACAGGAATTTGATCGTTATTGCTCATAATTTCTCTTTACACCACAAAGAAAGTTATTGTCCGGTTACTGTTTCACTATTTTCAACTAAGTCTGGCAAACCGACCAGATTCTCAACCTGATCGTATTCTAACACCTCAATCAGACTGGCCACCAGATCATCTTCTATTTCATGCAATTGAGTAATATGAGTATAGTCACTGATTTGTGTTACTTGCATGCCTTCATAGCCGCAGGGATTAATCCTTTCAAAGGGTTGAAGTTCCATATTTACATTCAAGGCAAGACCGTGAAAAGAGCAACTTTTTTTAATTTTTAATCCCAGAGAACAGATTTTTTTGTCTCCCACATAAACACCGGGAGCATCAGCACGAGGTGCA
>Ga0224501_10000847_pt1 | contig 23661 bp, 23 predicted proteins | sample SF_Oct11_sed_USG_4_FD_169105 | JGI IMG/M metagenome (GOLD analysis project Ga0224501, IMG submission 169105) | Sediment microbial communities from San Francisco Bay, California, United States - SF_Oct11_sed_USGS_8_1 | ecosystem: Environmental > Aquatic > Marine > Sediment | place: USA... | reverse complement strand
GTCGAGGAGGTACTGCCCGGCGTTTTCGCGAATCGCCCGCAGCTCGTCGAGTTCACTGTCGTAGCCCTCGGCGATCACCCCTCCGTCGCGGATGAGGAGCGGCGGCTCCTCGATGATCGCCTTTGCCAGCAGCGCGTAGAGTTCGGGATAGGTCGCAATGCGCTTTGCGATCTCGCCCAGTTGCGGCGAGTCTAAACCGTCGAGTTGTTGCTGCAGCGCGGGGAGGCGGCGCAGCGCCTCGCGTAGTTGGGTGAGGTCGCGTGGGCGGGCCGATTTCAGGGCGATGCGGGTGAGGATCCGTTCGATGTCGCCGATGCCGCGCAACGAGTCGCGCAGCTCATCGAACAGGCGTTGCTCCAGCAGGGTCTCGATCGCCTGCTGGCGACCACGCAGCAGGGCGCGGTCGCGTAGCGGGCGGTTGATCCAGCGGCGCAGCAGGCGGCTGCCCATCGCCGTGGCGGTGCGGTCGAGCACCCCGGCGAGGGTATTCCGGTCGTTGCCGCCGAGGTTGGACTCCAATTCAAGATTGCGGCGGCTCATCGCGTCGAGCTGCACCGCCTCGTCGTGGCGCTCCAGGGTGAGGCCGTGCAGGTGGGGCAGGGCGCCGCGCTGGGTCTCCTGCACGTAGTGGAGCAGGGCCCCGGCGGCGGCGGTGGCATCGATGAGCCCCTCGCAGCCGAAGCCGCTCAGGTCGCGGGTGACGAACTGGCGGCAGAGCAGGCGGTGGGCCGCGTCGTGGTCAAAGTGCCAGGGGGCGAGGCGGGTAAGACCGGCATGTTTGGGGGTATTCCCCATCTCCTCGCTCACCACCAGCTCGACCGGCTGCAGCCGCTGCAGCTCGGCTGCGAGGGTCTCCTCGCCCTGGAGCTGCTGCACGCTGAAGCGCCCCGAGGTGATGTCGAGGGTGGCGAGGCCGAATCCCTCTTTGCCCTGTGTTCTGGGGGGGGCGATGGCGCAGATGAGGTTGTCGCGCCGCTCCTCCAGCAGTGCCTCGTCGGTGACGGTGCCGGGGGTGACGATGCGCACCACCTTGCGCTCCACCGGCCCCTTGGAGGTGGCCGGGTCGCCAACCTGCTCGCAGATCGCGACCGACTGGCCGAGCTTGATCAGGCGGGCGAGGTAGCCCTCCACCGCGTGGTAGGGGACCCCCGCCATCGGGATCGGCGCCCCCGCCGAGGAGCCTCGGGCGGTGAGGGTAATATCGAGCAGCTCGGCGGCCCGTTTGGCGTCATCGTAAAAGAGCTCGTAGAAGTCCCCCATGCGATAGAAGAGCAGCATGTGCGGAAATTCAGATTTGATGCGCAGGTACTGCTGCATCATCGGGGTGTGTGCCCCCGCCTTCTCCGTCTGTTGCATCGCCTTTGTCATGCGGCGCAGTGTAGCGGAAAAGCGGGGCCACGGGCCAGATGGACAGAGATGGTGATGAGCTGTGACTTGCGTTATTGCTATATGGGTTCAGAATCGAACTATGCAAATTGAGAATAGATGAGAGTCATTTCTATGGGTAGTGAGCCCGATATTCGGAACACGGTATCCAGGCTGGCAGATCGTCTGGTTGAGCTGGGAGTAGTGCTGAGTGCTGCCGAGTCATGCACCGGCGGCTGGTTGGCCAAGGTGTGTACCGATCTGCCGGGCAGCTCCGCCTGGTTCGAGCGCGGTTTTGTCACCTATAGCAATGAGGCGAAGCAGGAGATGCTGGGGGTGAGAGAGGAGACCCTGCTCTCCCACGGGGCGGTGAGTGAAAAGACGGTTGTTGAGATGGCGGTTGGGGCACTCGCCAACAGCCGTGCCCAGATCGCCGTTGCCATCAGCGGCATTGCCGGGCCGGGAGGTGGTACGCCGGACAAACCGGTGGGTACGGTCTGTTTTGCCTGGGCGATGGAGGGGCGCGAGCCTCACAGTGAGCGGTGCCGCTTTGATGGTGATCGTGAGGCGGTGCGTCTCCAGGCGGTGCGTTTCGCCCTGCATGGGCTCATCACACTGCTGCAATGAGCGACAGGCAGCGCCTCTTCTTTGCCCTCTGGCCGGATGAGTCGCTACGGGATGCGATTGCCCCGTTGCTTACATTACACAGGGAGTGTGGAGGCAGGCCGCACCCGCCAACCAATCTTCATGTCACCCTCAACTTCCCTGGTATGGTCGATGGCGAGACCCGCGACTGTCTGGAGCGGGCTGCAGGGGAGATCTGCGCACCTCCCTTTGAGTTGACACTGGACCACTTCGGTTATTGGCCCAAACCGGAGGTGATGTGGCTCGGGTGCAGTGCGGTGCCGTCACCGCTTGCGCAACTGGTGGAGAGGTTAAACGGCGCGATGCGGGATTGTGGGCTGATACCTGAGTCACGCCTCTATCGTCCACACCTCACCCTGCTGCGCAAGGCGAGACAGGCGCCGCAGGGTGAACCACCTGCGTTTCACTGGCAGGCACGGGAGTTCGTACTGGTTGAGTCGGTCAGTACACCCACCGGGGTGGAGTATCGGGTGTTGCGGCGTTGGCCTCTAACAGGTTAGCTGAAGGCCCACCCGGCGAACGGCTCCACCTCGTCACGATTGGCAACGATAAGCTGATAGGCGTGTGGGTTGAGGGAGTGATCCGCGGTGGTATCGACATGCAGCTGTTGCAGCAGGTAGCCGAGCAGGGCGCGGCGCACCTCAATAAGGATGAGACCTCCTTCCGCTCCATAATCCATCAATAAATTTCTCTGCTTTCTCTCCGGTAGAGCGGGATGAGGGGCCAGCTCCAGCGCGATCGTCTCCATCCACTCTTCATCGAACTCGCCACTCGACTCCGAGGGGGTGTCGACCATCTGCGCCGCCTCAATCCTCGATAACACGAAGTCACGAAAGTCGAAGGTCTCCTCGTTGTAGGCGCGAATGTGCCAGCGCAGGCCGTTGTGGGCCAGGGCATGGGGCTCGATGAGGCGCGGCGCCTCGCTGTCGCGGTCCGACAGGGAGCGGTAACTGATTAGCAGTTTCTTCTTCTGCGCCACGGCACGCAGCACCTGGGCGGTGATTGCCCGGTCGGGCAGGCGCGCCGGGGTGGGCAGCGACTCGGCGGGAATGCTGAAGATAGGTTGCGTGCCATAGGGGCCACTCATGGCGGTGAGATTGTGGGCGATCATCGGTAATACTGCCTCAGGGGAGAGGTCAGCGACACACTCTTCGAAGCCGGGCGCCGGGGTATAGCCAAACAGCGCCTGCCTGTAGATCAGGTTCTCGGGGGCCAGTTTACCGTAGAGATTGAGGTCCTTGGTGGCGGCGGGGTCGGAGATGGCAAAGGCGCGCGCGACATCGGTGCGAGTCACCAGGCCGCAATAAAATGCCATGATTTCAATATATTGCAGTCGCTGTCGGGTTGCCCACTTCAGTTCTGCCAGCTGCTGTTCCAGTGATTTCTCTGCCACATCACCCTCCTGATTGTGATGGTACACGCTATTAACGGAATAGTGTAAGACAACTAGATATAAAGTAATTATAAAATAAAAACTAGTAAGGTGATAAAAAGTATTGACACAACGAGATGTATGGACTAAATTTCTCTTCAAGCAGCACGATGCGATGTGAATCAACAGCGAATTAAACAGAGGAGTAGACGACGTGGACGAGCAGAAGAAGAAGGCACTGGCAGCCGCACTGGGACAGATCGAGAAACAGTTCGGCAAGGGATCGGTCATGCGCATGGGGGATGAGAGCGTTGTGCGTAATATTGAGGCGATCTCCACCGGCTCACTGGGACTGGACGTCGCCCTTGGCATTGGCGGTCTGCCCAAGGGACGGGTGGTTGAGATCTACGGCCCGGAGTCCTCCGGTAAGACCACCCTCACCCTGCAGGTGATCGCCGAGGCGCAGAAGGCGGGTGGTACCTGTGCCTTCGTCGACGCCGAGCACGCCCTCGACCCGCAATACGCCGAGAAGCTCGGTGTCGATGTGGATGAACTGCTGGTCTCACAGCCCGACACCGGTGAGCAGGCGCTGGAGATCGCCGACATGCTGGTGCGCTCCAGCGCGGTCGACGTGGTAGTGATCGACTCGGTAGCGGCGCTCACCCCCAAGGCGGAGATTGAGGGTGATATGGGTGACTCCCACGTCGGCCTGCAGGCCCGCCTGATGTCGCAGGCGCTGCGCAAGCTCACCGCCAACATCAAGCGTTCCAACACCCTGGTGATCTTCATCAACCAGATCCGCATGAAGATCGGCGTGATGTTCGGTTCGCCCGAGACCACCACAGGTGGTAATGCGCTCAAGTTCTACTCCTCAGTACGCCTCGATATTCGCCGTATCGGCAGCATCAAAAAGGGCGATGAGGTGGTCGGCAACGAGACCCGTGTCAAGGTGGTGAAGAACAAGGTGGCCCCCCCCTTCAAGCAGACCGAGTTCGACATCCTCTATGGCGAGGGGATCTCGCGCGAGGGGGAGATCATCGACATGGGGGTCAAGCTGGAGATCGTCGACAAGTCGGGTGCCTGGTACAGCTACAACGGTGACCGTATCGGCCAGGGCAAGGATAACGTGCGCCAGTTTCTCAAGGATAACCCCGCCATTGCCGCCGATATTGAGGGGCGGATCCGTGCCGAGTTGCTACCCGATATTAAGAACGTCGTGGTGAGCCAGGAGGAGGAGAGCCCTGAGGTGGCTGAGGCCTGATTCTCCACCATGTGATAAAGAGTGCCCCGTCCGTTTAAATGAGGCGGGGCTTTTTTACTTTGTATCCCGATTTTTAATGGAAAACTTCATGAAATCATCCCCATATCGCCTCACATTTGGCCCAGATTCCATTACACTAGCGCGTTTCGTGGCCAGGTAGTGACCATGGCGCTGAGTGAAAAGGAGAGCTATTCGTTTGCCATCGGTCTGCTGGCACGTCGGGAGCACTCGGCGCGTGAACTGATGATCAAGCTGGATAACAGGGGGGTTGACCGTGAGGTTGCCACGAGGGTGATCACACAGCTCCGCGCCGAGCGACTACAAAGCGATGAACGCTTCACCGAGGCCTACCTCCGTCAACGCAGTGGCAAAGGATATGGCCCGTTGCGTATTCGTATGGAACTGCGTGAACGGGGTATTGATGATGACCTCATCTCGGCACAGTTTCGGCGTGCCGAAGAGGTGGGGGAGCTGGAGTGGTTTAACCTCGCCAGCGAGGTCTATCGGAAAAAATATGGCGACCATCCGGTAGATGGGGTAAAAGAGCGGGCAAAGCGTCTGCGCTTTATGCAGCATCGCGGCTTCGATCACGAGCAGGTCGCCGCGGTATTGGCTGATAACCGTTATTAACACTAAACAAATCTGGGTAATTGAATGAAAAGCAGTGCAGAGATCCGTCAGGCCTTTTTGGACTACTTCGCCGGCAAGGGGCACGAGGTGGTCGCCTCCAGTCCGCTGGTGCCTGGCAATGACCCGACCCTGCTCTTCACCAACGCCGGGATGGTGCAGTTTAAGGATGTCTTTCTCGGTGATGACAAGCGCCCTTACAGCCGCGCCACCTCGGTACAGCGCTGCGTGCGTGCCGGCGGCAAGCACAACGACCTGGAGAATGTCGGCTACACCGCACGCCACCACACCTTCTTCGAGATGCTGGGTAACTTCAGCTTCGGCGACTACTTCAAGCAGGACGCCATCAAATATGGCTGGGAGTTTCTCACCGAGGTCTGCGGCCTGCCGCCCGAGAAGCTCTGGGTTACCGTTTATGAAGCGGACAACGAGGCGGCCGAGATCTGGCTCAACGAGGTGAAGGTAGACCCCAACCGTTTCAGCCGCATCGGCGACAAGCCGGGTGGTAAAAAGTACGAAAGCGACAACTTCTGGTCGATGGGCGATACCGGCCCCTGCGGCCCCTGTACCGAGATCTTCTACGACCACGGCGATCAGATATGGGGCGGTCCGCCCGGCACCCCCGAGGAGGATGGGGATCGCTACATCGAGATCTGGAATCTGGTCTTCATGCAGTACAACCGTGACGCCAGTGGCGATATGACCCCGCTGCCCAAGCCCTCGGTCGACACCGGCATGGGGCTGGAGCGCCTCGCCGCGATCCTGCAGGGGGTTCACGCCAACTACGAAATCGACCTGTTCCAGGCGCTGATCAAGGCGGCCGCCAAACTGGCCGCAACGGATGATCTGGAAAACGCCTCGCTCAAGGTCATTGCCGACCATATCCGCTCCTGCGCCTTTCTGGTGGTTGATGGCGTCATCCCCTCCAACGAGGGGCGCGGCTATGTGCTGCGCCGTATCATCCGCCGCGCCATTCGCCACGGTCACAAGCTGGGCATCAAGGGCAGCTTCTTCCACAAGCTGGTCGCCCCGCTGGTCGGGCAGATGGGCGATGTCTATCCGGAGCTGGTCAAGGCCCAGTCCCAGGTGGAGCGGGTGCTGGCTCAGGAGGAGGAGCGCTTTGCCGAGACCCTGGAGCAGGGGATGGGACTGCTGGAGGCGGCCATTGGTGAGCTTAGTGGTAACACCATTCCCGGCGAGACCGTATTCAAGCTCTACGACACCTACGGATTTCCCGTCGACCTCACCGCTGACGTGGCACGTGAGCGGGGACTTACTATCGATCAGGCCGGTTTCGACGAGGCGATGGCCGAGCAGCGCGCCCGCGCCCGTGCCGCCGGTGGCTTTGAGATGGCCAAGGCGGTACACGCCAGCATGGCTGAGCTTTCCACCGAGTTTGTCGGCTACGACCGCCTGAGTGAAAAGAGCAAGGTGGTCGCTATGTACCGCGACGGTGAGCCTGTGGTGGAGCTGATCAGCGGTGAGCAGGGGATCGTGGTGTTGGACCACACCCCCTTCTACGGTGAGTCGGGTGGTCAGGTGGGCGACACCGGTCTGCTCAGTGGCGGCGGTAGTGTCTTCGAGGTGCAGGACACCCAGAAGCAGGGTTTAGCCTTCCTCCATGTGGGGCTGCTGCGCGACGGCCAGAGCCTGAAGGTGGGTGACAGTGTTGAGGGCGTGGTGGATGCGGGTCTTCGCAACGACATCGCGGCCCACCACTCCGCCACCCACCTGCTGCACGCTGCGCTGCGCCAGGTGCTGGGCGAGCATGTACAGCAGAAGGGCTCGCTCTGCTCCGCCGAGCGCCTGCGTTTTGACTTTTCCCACTTCGAGCCGATGAGCGGCGAGGAGCTGGCAAAGGTGGAGGCCCTGGTCAATCAGCAGATCCGCGCAAACCTCAGTGTCGATACCGCCCTGATGAAGCCCGAAGAGGCGAAAACCGCCGGGGCGATGGCGTTGTTTGGCGAAAAATACGGCGATATCGTGCGCGTCCTCTCCATGGGCGACTTCTCGGTGGAGCTGTGCGGCGGTACCCACGTGGGCCGCACCGGCGATATCGGCCTGCTCAAGATTGTCTCCGAATCGGGCACCGCTGCAGGGGTGCGGCGGGTCGAGGCGGTGGCCGCGGGTCGCGCACTGAGATGGCTGGATCAGGGCGAGCGACAGCTGGCCGCTATCGGCTCGCTGGTCAAGGCGGGGCGTGAAGATGCCTTCGACAAGGTTCAGGCCCTCGCCGACCGTGCCCGCAAACTGGAGAAGGAGCTGGAGGCCCTGAAAGGCAAGCTCGCCTCCTCGCAGGGTTCTGACCTTGCCTCCCAGGCGTTCGAGATCAATGGAATCAAGGTGTTAGCGGCCAATCTCGAAGGGGCCGACCCCAAATCACTGCGCGATACCGTCGACCAGCTGAAGAACAAGCTGGGCAGCGCGGCCGTGATCCTGGCCACGGTGAGTGATGGCAAAGTCTCCCTGATTGCCGGGGTCACCAGGGATGCCACCGACCGTATCAAGGCAGGGGATATGCTCAAGCATGTGGCAGAGCAGGTAGGGGGTAAAGGGGGAGGTCGCCCCGACATGGCCCAGGGTGGCGGCAGCGAGCCGGAAAAGCTGGAAGGGGCCCTCAGCTCGGTCAATGAGTGGATAAAGGGACAGTTAGGCGCATAAAAGTCAAGTTACCACCAAATAGTCGCAGACATACCTTTAAATTCGCATCGATTTGGTGTTTAATCAGCGCCCTTTAATATACGAACATTTATGGCACTAATCGTACACAAATATGGCGGCACCTCGGTGGGAGCTGTCGACAGAATCCAGAACGTTGCCCGCAAGGTGAAGGGATTTGTAGACAATGGCGACCAGGTGGTCGTTGTCGTCTCGGCGATGAGCGGAGAGACCAATCGTCTGGTAGCGCTCGCCGGCGCGATGCAGGAGAAACCCGACGCCCGCGAAATGGACGTGTTACTCTCCACCGGTGAGCAGGTCACCATCGCCCTGTTGTCGATGGCGCTCAAGGCGACAGGCTGCGATGCACGCTCCTACACCGGCACCCAGGTGCATATCCTTACCGATAGTGCCCACAACAAGGCGCGCATCCTCGATATCGATGAGAAGAAGATGCGCGCCGATCTTGAGGCTGGGCGCGTGGTAGTGGTGGCCGGTTTTCAGGGTGTCGATGAGCACGGCAATATCACCACGCTGGGGCGTGGCGGCTCCGATACCACCGCGGTGGCCCTGGCCGCCGCCCTGAAGGCCGATGAGTGTCAGATCTACACCGACGTGGATGGTGTCTACACCACCGACCCCCGTGTGGTGCCCGAGGCCCGTCGTCTCGACCGCATCACCTTCGAAGAGATGCTGGAGATGGCCAGCCTCGGCTCCAAGGTGTTGCAGATCAGGTCGGTAGAGTTTGCTGGCAAATATAATGTTCCCCTGCGGGTTCTCTCCTCATTTGAAGGAAAGGAGGGGCCCGGTACACTGATTACCTACGAGGAAGATGGGATGGAAGACGCGCGTATATCTGGTATCGCCTTCAATCGTGACGAGGCCAAGCTGACCATTCAGGGCGTACCGGATCAACCCGGCGTCGCCTATCGCATCCTCGGCCCCATCGGAGAGGCCAACATTGAGATCGACATGATCGTACAGAACGTGGCATCCGATGACACTACCGATTTTACCTTTACCGTTCATCGCAATGACTACGACAAGGCCCTTGCCATCCTGCAGAAGACCGCACAGGAGCTGGGAGCCCGCGAGGTCAATGGTGACGACAGGATCGTCAAGATCTCTCTCGTCGGTGTCGGTATGCGCTCGCACGCTGGCATCGCCAGTACTATGTTTGAAGCCCTCGCCAAGGAGGCTATCAACATCCGTATGATCTCGACCTCGGAGATCAAAATCTCCGTGGTCGTCGATGAAAAGTATCTGGAGCTGGGTGTTCGCGCCCTGCACAGCGCATTCAATCTGGAAGAGGCACCGGCCGCACCATAGTGGTGCTAGTAGTTGAAAAACGCACTAATCGGCCCAACAATGAGTCACAGGAGCGGCAACAGCGATGGTTGTTCCCCCTGTGGAAGTGTTTCAACCGGCTTCTTGATGGCCTGACGCCTTCCTGTCGCCGCAAATGATGGAATTTATAGGAGAAGTAAGATGTTAATTTTAACCCGTCGCGTGGGTGAAACTCTGGTTATTGGAGACGATGTAACCGTGACCGTACTCGGAATCAAAGGCAACCAGGTGCGCATCGGCGTTAATGCCCCCAAGGATGTTTCTGTTCACCGTGAAGAGATCTACGAGCGCATTCAGCGCGAGAAGAGCGGAAACGAAGGAAATTTCTGATTTTCCCTTTACCTTCAGTAACTACGCTAGTATCCTTGCGCGCGTAGTTTCCAGGAGAGCTGGCCGAGTGGCTGAAGGCGCACCCCTGCTAAGGGTGTATAGGGGAAACTCTATCGAGGGTTCGAATCCCTCGCTCTCCGCCATAAACACAATCAACTGATAATATTTATTGACAACTGCGATGACGATGTATCGCAATTTGCAGTACAAATTATCAGCCACTGACCTTGACAGGTAAGCAGCGCAAAAGGATAATGCCGCCTCTTTTCAAGCGCCCGTAGCTCAGCTGGATAGAGTACCTGGCTACGAACCAGGCGGTCGCACGTTCGAATCGTGCCGGGCGCGCCAAATAAAGCAGTAGAAACAGGCGGTTAGAGAGAAATCTCTAGCCGCTTTTTTTATGTGTTGTCCCATACAGGGGAAACTGTCCCCACTGGTTAGAAGTTACTCGTTTTAAGCTACTCAGAGGCCGTTCTGAGGCCTTAATACTGCCTAGGCTCTCATACTACATTTTGGAGCGAATACGAGCTCTAAGAGTGAAACTGAGAGTTATATGTAGCCACTTCTCGAAGATCCCACTCCTGATCGAATCTAATACGAATATGAGAGGGTGAAATGGACCTCACGCTTCTATTCAAGTCGCAAATTACCTAACTCTGGTATCACCTGCCCTTGCATGTGCACACTACACTGGATAAGTCAGCCTTGGTTTAAAGGGTGGGTGGAGAACTCATGGCTAAGCTTTTTCTGGACAAGGGGAGATACCTCCTAATCAGGATCGTCACGTTGCCTATTGAGGGGGTGAGCATTAAGAAAGACCATATCATGGTCTCAGTGTAAGGTGCTCTCGTGGTAGAGATAAAAAATATGCAATGATGGAACCCCGGCGGAGAGAAACAGAAAATTTGTACCCGTGCAGACTTTTGTTACAGGTCCTCAGTCACTTTCGCCCCAGTAGAGTCTACATTTACGTATGTTCTTTTAATACTACGATCATCATTCAATTCAACAACCACATTGGCACGTTGTGGCAATGTCCTTAGTATCTCCTTTGTGATGCGCGCATAATGATCAACAAATCTTACTACTTGCTGCGGAGACATTGCGCCCACTTCTTCTGAAGCTTCGCCAGCCGCTTTCATGGTGTCTATCTTTTTCCTTAATTTTTCCTCCTGCTCTTCTCTGTTTTTATATACAGTATCTATCCCGCTGATCTGTATAAAAATACATCCATCAAATTTATCCCAAAGACGTGAATAATCATTTTTCAATCTGTCGTTTTGAAACTTTCTCCATATGCCATCGGGGTCCTCAATCCTTTCTAACTCGTTCAACGGCTCAAGCAAGGCGCTTTCATCCTGCGCCTCTGCGAACACATTCCATCCCTCTAAAATAACTATCAATGGCTTATTAAAATGACGTCGTCTATATGTGCGACCTTCTTCCGCCCTGTCACCGGCACCGCCTTTTAAAGATTTATCAAACTGGGGGATGATTACTTCTCTACCATCTCCACTGGCGGATAAATTTTCTAATACCTTAATGGTTAGGTCTATATCGTGTGTTCCGGGGCCACGGGTCGCCAGCAGAGGGTGATGGTCTTGTGCCAGCTTTTGCCGCTCATCATAGGTGTTATAAACATCGTCAATGGAAAATCCAGCAACATCATATTCATATCCTTCTTCTATGATAAGTTGAAGAAATTCGTTCCAGGTTGTTTTTCCTGAACCCTGTGCGCCAGATAATGCGCAAAAATAGGTGTCAGAATCATTGTCTGATTTATTCTTCTCGGCCTGTGCAATGATATATTCTGCAAGTGGGATATAAACGCTTAGCAACTCCTCATCTAATTTTTTATCAATTTTCAATTCCTTTCTCTTTTTTTCAAAAGACTCATATATGGTGCTCTTCACTTGATCTCGTGTTTTTCTCAGGGCTTCAGGACTCATACTCTTTTTAATCCTCTAAGGTTTACGATAACAGGCAGGTCGGAGCGGTGCCTTCTGAAGTGTGTCGAATAATTATAGCATTATAAGCGGTTTTGCCGAGCGATTGCGCCACAATAAAAGTCAGGAAACCGTTGGTAATAAAACGATATATTCCGTGCCATTCATGGCTATAGATGATGAATGAGAGTATGATCGGTGTACGTATAGAAGGCGTTCTGTACGACACTTTTTTTCGGCGGCTAATTGAAAGTCAGGATTGTCGTTTATATATCTACCGGGTGCGCAAGGCAAAGGCAATAACTCTACAACAGGGCTTCTTTTGCCGAGTTAAATAAAGGTACAACAATGGTTAAATCCAGTTCTGCTGTTGCATCACGTGGCGGTAAAGGCCAGGCTTCTGCTGGTCAAGTACAATCATTAACGCGTGCACTAAACCTGTTGCAGAGACTATCTGAGTCGGATATTGGTCTGAATTTGAGTGAGATAGCAGGCAGTGTCGGACTTCCCGTTTCCACAGTACATCGCCTCCTGAACAGTATGCGTCAGGCGAACTTTGTTGATTACGATGAACAGCAGTCACTTTGGTCTGTTGGTGTCAAAGCCTTTATTGTTGGTAATGCCTACCTCAATAAGCGCGATTTCGTTGCACAGGCAAGACCATTCATGAAGCAGCTGGTTGCAAAGACCGGTGAAACCTGCAACCTGGCCATCCTGGAAGGGGATAGTCATGTCTTTGTGGCTCAAGTCGAGTGTACCGAGGTGATGCGCATGGTGATACAGCTCGGCAGTCGTGGTGCCATCCATGCATCAGGGGTTGGCAAGATGCTGCTTGCCGCATTGCCGGAAAAGGATGCAATGGAGATCATTCAGCGTACCGGGCTTCCTGCCTTAACAGCGAAAACTATTACCTCACCAAGTGCCTTCGCACGGGAGCTGTCACTCATTCGTCAACGTGGTTATTCCATTGATGACGAGGAGCAGACCATTGGTCTGCGTTGTGTGGCCGCTAACATCTATGACGAATATGGCGAGGCGGTATGTGCGATCTCTATCTCAGGGCCAGCGGTGCGAATCACCAATGAGCGTATTCCCGAATTGAGTGCTGCGGTGATGGATACCGTCAACCAGATCATTCACGCTATCGGTGGACGCAAGCCAGCCAAATAAAGTGCCGTCTGAATGAGCGGCAGCAGGGAGTATCTCGGGATACTCCTGCCTTACGCCGCTCATTTCACACCTTTGCCTGATTAATCACGAATGGAGTGATTGGAAAGGTGCTCCAGCGCCTTGATCATCGCAGAGTGGTCCCAGTCGCTACCGCCGAGGGCGGCACAGGCGCTGAACATCTGCTGGGCGGTGGCGGTGTTGGGCAGCGACATCTTCAGCTCGCGGGCACCGCTAAGAGCCAGGTTCAGATCCTTCTGGTGCAGGGCGATACGGAAACCGGGGTCGAAGGTGCCCTTGATCATGCGCTCACCGTGTACCTCGAGGATCTTGGAGGAGGCGAAGCCGCCCATTAGTGCCTCGCGTACCTTGGCCGGATCGGCGCCCGCCTTGGAGGCAAACAGCAGTGCCTCACTCACCGCCTGGATGTTGAGCGCGACGATGATCTGGTTGGCCACCTTGCAGGTCTGACCGTCACCGTTGCCACCCACCAGGGTGATGTTCTTGCCCATCGCATCGAACAGCGGCTTGGCGCTATCGAAGGCGGCCTGGCTGCCGCCGACCATGATGGTCAGAGTGGCGGCCTTGGCACCTACCTCACCACCGGAGACCGGTGCGTCGAGGTACTCGGCGCCCTTGGCGTTGACCTTCTTTGCGAACTCCTTGGTGGCGATGGGGGAGATCGAACTCATGTCGATCACCGTCTTGCCAGCGCTCAACCCCTCGGCGACACCGTTCTCACCGAACAGGACCTCTTCTACCTGTGGGGTGTCGGGAACCATGATGATGATAAAGTCGGCCGCCTCGGCCACCGCCCTGGGGGTGGGGCAGGCAGTGCCATTGTCACCGAGCAGGTCTGCGGGTGCAGCCGAGCGGTGCTCGGAGAAGAAGAGGTTGTGGCCAGCGGTCTGCAGGTTCTGCGCCATCGGCTTGCCCATAATGCCGGTGCCGATAAATCCGATATTGCTCATTGTCAGTTCTCCTAAAATTTCTTAAATCTGGTTGTGGCTCTTCAGCCAGCCCAGGCCTTCTTCGGTGGTGGTTGCGGGCTTGTACTCGCAACCCACCCAGCCGTCATAGCCGATGCGCTCGATATGCTGGAACAGGAAGTGATAGTTGATTTCCCCTGTACCGGGCTCGTTACGACCTGGGTTGTCTGCCAGCTGCATGTGGGCGATTATCGGCAGGTTCTTCTCCATGGTACGGGCCAGGTCTCCCTCCATGATCTGCATGTGGTAGATGTCGTACTGGAAGAACAGGTTGTCGCTGCCCACCTTCTCACTAATCGCCAGGAACTGCGCGGTGTTGTTGAGGAAGAAGCCGGGGATGTCGAGGGTGTTGATCGCCTCGGCCAGCAGGCGGATACCGGCACCCTTCAGCTCGGCGGCAGCATACTTCAGGTTCTCGACAAAGGTCGCCTCGGCGGTGGCGGCGTCGACGCCTGCGGGCGGAATTCCGGCCAGGCAGTTGACCTGGGTATTGCCCAGTACCCTGGCGTACTCGATGGCCTTGGCCACGCCGGCTCGAAACTCCTCGGTACGCGCCGGGTCGCAGGCGATACCGCGGTCACCGGCGCCCCAGTCTCCGGCCGGCAGGTTGAACAGCACCTGGGTGAGACCGTTGGCGCGCAGCTTCTCGGCGATCACCTCGGGTTCGTACTCGTAAGGGAAAAGGTATTCAACGCCCTTGAAGCCTGCCTTGGCAGCGGCCTCAAAGCGGTCAAGAAAATCGTGCTCGTTAAAGAGCATGGACAGGTTTGCAGCAAGTTTTGTCATGATATCTCCAATTCGTTCGGCTTCCTTCATTAGTCACCGGGTGTTACCCCGGTGACGTTCACTTCGAATGTCGGCAACGAGAAATTGCGGCCGTCTTATTCGACGTCAAGAATCTCCTCGAACTCATTTATGCTGTTGATCTCTGCACCCATGGCGATGTTGGTGACGCGCTCCAGGATGATCTCCACAACGACCGGCACCTTGAACTCTTTCATCAGCTCCTGCGCCCTGGCGAAGGCCGGTGCGATATCATCGGGTTCGAACACGCGGATCGCCTTACAGCCCAGACCCTCGACCACAGCGACGTGATCCACGCCATAGCCGTTCAGCTCCGGGGCGTTGACGTTGTCGAACGACAGCTGCACGCAGTAATCGATGTCGAAGTTACCTTTCTGGTGCTGACGGATCAGGCCCAGGTAGGAGTTGTTCACCACCACATGGATATAGGGCAGGTTGAACTGGGCGCCTACCGCCAACTCTTCGATCATAAACTGGAAGTCGTAGTCACCTGAAAGGGCAACCACCTTGCGCTCAGGATCCGCGGCAGCGACACCCAGGGCGGCAGGAACCGTCCAGCCCAGGGGGCCGGCCTGACCGGCATTGATCCAGTGGCGGGGCTTGTACACGTGCAGGAACTGTGCGGCGGCGATCTGCGACAGGCCGATGGTGGAGACGTAACAGGTATCCTGACCGAAGGCCTTGTTCATTTCGGCGTAGACGCGCTGCGGCTTGACCGGCTTGTTGTCGAAGTCGCTGCGACGGTGCATGGTGCGCTTGCGCTCCTGGCACTGGCCAACCCACTCGTTGCGATCGGCCAGCTTGCCGGCCGCCTTCCACTCCTTGGCGACAGCGATGAGCTGCTCCAGCGCGGCCCTGGCGTCTGAGACGATACCCAGGTCGGGACCGAAGATCTTGCCGATCTGGGTGGGTTCGATATCGATATGGACAAACTTGCGTCCTTTGGTATAGACATCGATAGAACCGGTGTGGCGGTTGGCCCAGCGGTTACCGATGCCCATGACGAAATCGGAGGCAAGCATGGTAGCGTTGCCGTAGCGGTGCGATGTCTGCAGGCCTACCATGCCGGCCATCAGCGGATGATCGTCCGGAATGGAGCCCCAGCCCATCAGGGTCGGAATAACCGGCACGTTAAGGAGCTCTGCCAGTTCAACCAGCTGATCGGATGCATCGGCATTAAAGATGCCGCCACCCGCAACAATCAAAGGGCGCTCAGAGGCATTGAGCATCTCCAGTGCGCGCTCTGCCTGGGCGCGAGTGGCCCTGGCCTTGGATGGCTCAAGCGGTTCGTAGAGATCCGGGTCGAACTCGATTTCCCCCATCTGTACATCGTAAGGCAGATCGATCAGCACGGGGCCGGGACGATCGCTGCGCATGATCTGAAACGCCTTCTGGAAGGCACCGGGTACCTGTGCCGGCTCCATAACCGTGGTGGCCCACTTGGTGACAGGCTCAACGATGCTCGAGATATCGACCGCCTGGAAATCTTCCTTGTGCAGCTTGGCAGTGGGGGCCTGGCCGGTGATGCATAGCATAGGAATGGAGTCGGCAGTGGCGGAGTAGAGGCCGGTGACCATATCGGTTCCCGCAGGGCCCGATGTACCGATACAAACCCCGATGTTGCCAACATTGGTGCGTGTATAACCTTCGGCCATATGTGAAGCACCTTCCACGTGGCGGGCGAGGTAGTGTTGAATGCCTCCGACCGCTTTCATTGCCGCGTACATGGGATTGATTGCTGCACCGGGGACGCCGAAGGCGGTATCAATACCTTCTTTCCTCAGAACATGAACAGCAGCTTCAATTGCTCTCATTTTGGCCATTGCCTTATACCTCATGAATAGGGGTTGTTTATTAACACGAGAAACGCCATGTCGCAGGCTACGGACATTAACGCTCCTATCTAGTACTGAAGTGAATTGTATGGTCTCTTAAATCGAAAAGCAACTAAAATTGAAAAACGATCTCAGCATGTGGAAACTTGGAAACAAAAGGCGTTTCCCTGTGCTCTGTACATCCAGAAAAGCATAATGAGATACACGAATATTACATTAATATCAACGAATTAGGCGTTCGTGTGTAGGAGTGCCTATTATGCCCACAGTAATTCCATATTGTGATACACGATCTCATTGGCGTTGACCGCGCACCACTTTCGGGGCTAGACTGCGCTCAATCTGCTAAATTTATTATGGTTACCATAGCGTATTATAGGGGGTGGCGCCCACCGTTAGACCGGCGGGTGTCAGCAAAAGCGAGACGAGATGAACGAAACAACTATTAGTAAGGCACAACTTGCCGATGCGATCCGTCAGCTTGTCGGGGCGGATAATCTCATCATTGATGAGGAGACCCAAAAGCCGTACGAGTGCGATGGGCTCTCCGTCTATTGCGAAATGCCCATGCTGGTGGTGCTGCCCGAAACCCGGGAACAGGTCCGTGCCGTGATGAAGATTTGTCATGATAACGGTGTTCCTGTAGTCGCCCGTGGTGCAGGTACGGGATTGTGCGCCGGGGCGATGCCAAACAGGGATGGCATCGTTCTCTCCCTTGCCAGGTTTTCACGTATTCTCGAAATCGATCCACAGGCACGTATTGCCCGGGTGGAGCCCGGTGTTCGCAATCTCGCCATCAGTGAGGCCGCGGGCGAGTATGGTCTCTACTACGCACCGGACCCTTCATCACAGATAGCCTGCACCATCGGCGGCAATGTGGCGGAGAACTCGGGAGGGGTGCACTGCCTGAAATACGGCCTGACGGTTCATAACATACTCGGTTTTGAGATGATCACCGCTGATGGTGAAGTCGTTCAGATCGGTTGTGAGGCCTTCGATTCCCCTGGTTATGACCTCAATGCCCTGTTGATAGGTTCCGAAGGATTGCTTGGCGTGGTGACAGAGATCACCGTCAAATTACTACCGACGCCCGAGAAGGCGCGGGTGGTAATGGCCGCCTTCGATGATGTGGAGAAGGCGGGCAATGCAGTGGCAGCAGTGATCGCAAACGGTATTATACCGGCCGGTCTGGAGATGATGGACAGCCATGCGATTGTGGCGGCAGAGGATTTCGCCAAAGCCGGTTACCCGACCGAGGCCAAGGCGTTGTTACTGTGCGAGGTGGACGGCACCATTGAGGAGGTAGAGGAGCACATCGAGAAGGTGGAAAAGCTGTTTCTTGAGCAGGGAGCCTTCAGTTGCAGGAAATCCGAAAGCGAAGAGGAGCGGGCACTGTTGTGGAAAGGCCGCAAATCGGCATTTCCCGCTGTCGGCAGGATCTCCCCTGATTACTACTGCATGGATGGCACCATCCCTCGCAGCAAGCTGGCCCATGTGCTGCTTGAAATAGAGAAGATGTCCGACTCTTACGGCCTGCGGGTGGCCAATGTTTTTCATGCCGGTGATGGCAATCTTCACCCCCTGATCCTGTTCGATGCCAACGTACCGGGCGAACTGGAGAAGACCGAGGAGTTCGGCGGCAAAATCCTGGAACTCAGCGTGGATGTGGGTGGTTGCATTACCGGTGAACACGGTGTTGGTAAAGAGAAGCTTCGACAGATGTACAAGCAGTTCAATGATAGAGAATTGGCGCAGTTTCATGCCATCAAAGATGCCTTCGACCCTCAGGGTTTGCTCAATCCAGGCAAGGGGATACCCGAGCTAAGACATTGTCAGGAGTACCGCTCTATTGAAGCGGAAGGGTGTTGAGGACGGGGAAAGCATCATGGGTGATATCAGTAAAGAATTAGTGGAAAAGGTCGTTACCGCACGAGAAGAGGGCAGGGCCCTCAACATTGTTGGCGGCGGCAGCAAGTCATTTTTTGGCCGTACCGCCGAGGGCGAGCCACTTGAGGTGGCGGGCCATAGCGGCATTATCAGCTATAACCCCATAGAACTGGTGATCACTGCGCGTTGTGGCACCACAATGGAGGAGATCAAACAGGCGCTGGCTGAGCATGGTCAGGTCTGCCCGTTTGAATCACCGGTTTTCGCCGGACGCGCCACCCTGGGTGGCACGCTGGCCTGTAATTTTTCCGGTCCTGCCCGACCCTGTCTCGGATCTATCCGGGATGCCGTGCTCGGTACGCGCCTGATCAACGGCAAGGGTGAAGAGATGAAGTTTGGCGGTCAGGTAATGAAGAATGTCGCCGGTTATGACGTATCCCGATTGCAGGCCGGTGCGCTGGGAACCCTGGGCGTTATCACTGAGATCAGCATGAAGGTGCTGCCAATACCGGCAGCGACGGCAACCGTTGCGATGGAGATGGATGTGGCCGAGTCGATTGGCCTGATGAACCGTGTTGCCGGCCAACCGGCGCCATTAAGTGGTTCTGCATGGGTGGACGGGAAACTTTATCTGCGCTTCGAAGGGGCCGCCAGCGCCGTGGAAGGTGCGGTGAAGAAATTTGGTGGTGAAGTCATGGAGGAGTCTTCAGCCTTCTGGGAAGGCGTGACGGAGCAGACGCTGGACTTTTTCCAGGGTGATGCGCCCTTGTGGCGTCTCTCGGTGAAATCAAATGCGCCCCATATCGACGCGGGCGGGTCCTGGCTGGTGGACTGGGGTGGCGCCCAACGCTGGTTACGGGGCGATTTCGACAAGGCAGAACTGGAGCGCCAGGCAAGTGAGGCCGGCGGTCATCTGTCGCTGTTCCGTTATGGTGATCGTTCCGGGGAGGTCTTTCACACGGCCTCGAGCGTACAGCAACGTCTGCAAAAGAACCTGAAGGCGGCATTCGATCCTGATCGGATCCTGAATCCAGGTCGCCTCTACAGCTGGTTGTAGGAAAAGTATCCATGAAGACAGATATTCATGCGGCGTTCAAATCCCTGCCGGAGATCGATGAGGCGGAATCTATCCTCCGTAGTTGCGTTCACTGTGGTTTTTGCACCGCGGTTTGTCCCACCTATCAACAGCTGTTCGACGAAAGGGATGGACCACGTGGTCGCATCTATCTGATCAAGCAGCTCCTTGAGGGGGGGGAGGTGACGGAGCGCACCCGCACCCACCTCGACCGTTGTCTCACCTGTAGAAGCTGTGAAACCACCTGTCCATCGGGTGTTCAATATGGACGCCTGATCGATATCGGGCGGGGCGTACTGGAACAGAAGTTACCTCGAAAGACCGGCGCCCGACTTATCCGTTGGACACTACGCCAGATACTGCCATACAAGGGACGCTTTGGTTCCCTGTTGAAGGTCGGGCAGTTGGTCAGGCCGGTGATGCCTGCGCCCATAAAAAAGAAGATTCCGCCAAAACAAACTCCGCTGCCATGGCCTGCAGGCAGCCACAAGCGGGTGATGCTGGCCCTGGAAGGTTGTGCCCAGCCGGACGCGACACCGAACACTCACATTGCTGCGGCGCGTGTGTTGGACCGCCTGGGCGTCAGCCTGGTAACGGCGCCAGCTGCGGGTTGTTGTGGCGCGGTAAGTTATCATCTTGCCGCCCACGACGAAGGAACAGAATTCTTTAAACGCAATATCGATGCATGGTGGCCTGCCATCGAACAGGGTGCTGAAGCTATCGTGATATCCGCCTCCGGTTGTGGTGCCATGGTGAAAGAGTATGGCCACCTGTTGAAAGATGATCCTGAATATGCCGAGAAGGCACAGCGTGTCGCCGAGCTGGCAAAGGATCTGAGTGAGGTAATCGCTGCTGAGGATCTTTCCACATTGAAGACGACAGCCGACAAAAAGAAATTGGCCTTTCATTGCCCTTGTACTTTGCAACACGCACAGCAACTTAGCGGCGTAGTGGAAGATATCCTGATGCGGTTTGGTTTTGATCTGGCGCAAACGCGTGACAAACATCTCTGTTGTGGCTCGGCCGGTACTTATTCCATTTTGCAGCCGAAAATGAGCAAAAGATTACTGAAAAATAAACTGGAGGCCCTGACGATGGATGCGCCTTCGGTGATTGCCACCGCCAACGTCGGATGTCAGCTTCATCTTGCCACCGAGTCTAGCGTGCCGGTCTACCACTGGATTGAACTGGTTGACCAGGCACTTACTACCTCTTGAGACTATAGGAGAAGAGAGTATGTCGGTCATCCGAATTGCGGTTGGAGACGTTTCTATCCGCGCAGAAATGCTGGATACCCCAACAGCCAGGGCCATCGCGGAGGCACTGCCGTTCCACTCCAGCGCCCAGACCTGGGGCGAAGAGGTCTATTTTTCTACACCGGTCAGCATGCCAAGAGAGTCCGATGCGCGTGACGTGGTTGAGGCCGGTGAGATTGCCTTCTGGACAGATGGTGACAGCATCGCGATAGGTTTCGGCCCAACACCGATCTCCCGCGGTAACGAGATCCGTCTGGCCAGCCCCTGTAATGTCTGGGCGACGGCACTGGATGATGTCAAGGCACTGGCGACTGCACAGGCTGGTGATGATATTGAAGTGAGTCTGGAGGCGTGAGAACTTTGAACTGGTCTGTCTATCTTTCCGGTGAGATCCATACCGATTGGCGCGAGCGTATCGTGCAGGGCGTTGAGGAGGCGGGGCTGGCTATCGAATTCACTGCGCCCGTGACAGTACATGAGGCCAGCGATGATGTGGGCGAGTCGATTCTTGGGCAGGAGGAGCGTAGCTTCTGGCGGGACCACAAGGCAGCCAGGATCAATGCCATCCGTATTCAGAAGGCGATCAAGGAGGCCGATGTCGTGGTCGTGCGTTTCGGCGACAAGTACCGTCAGTGGAATGCCGCGTTTGATGCCGGCTATGCCGCTGCACTTGGCAAATCGCTGATTACACTACATGATGAGTCACTTACCCACCCACTCAAGGAGGTGGATGGGGCAGCGATGGCCACCGCTGAAACGCCCGAGCAGGTGGTCGAGATCCTGCGCTATCTGCTGACACAGAAATAAACCGAAAAAATAACGGGCATTCCGAGAGTGCTATCTATGGTGCAAAGAAAACCTGTCATTGGCTTTATCGGTATCGGTCTGATGGGCAGGCCCATGAGCACGCGCCTGGTGCAGGCGGGCTATGAGGTCTGGGTCTGGAACCGCTCTGCGGAGAAACTTTCGCCCGTGCTGGATGCCGGGGCCAAGGCGGCCGGCAGCATTGCTGAACTGGTGACCCATGCCGATATTGTAATGACCTGCCTGATCAATACCGATGCGGTCAGATCGATTGTATTGGGCGAAGCTGGGATCAGCGAGTCAGGCAGCACGGAGAAGTTGCTGGTGGACTTCTCCAGCATTGCCCCCGATGCGACAAGAGAGATGGCAGCGGAGCTGAAGAGGCGATGTGGCATGGGCTGGGTCGATGCGCCGGTTTCGGGCGGGGTCGCCGGGGCGGAATCGGGCACTCTCGCGATTATGGCTGGAGGCGACAGGGAAGATGTAGAGGCGCTTCGCCCGATACTGGAACACCTCTCGCAACGTGTGACACACATGGGCGAGGTGGGTAGCGGCCAGGTAACTAAAATTTGTAATCAGATGCTGGTCAGCTGCAATGTGCTGGTGATGGCCGAAGCGTTTGCATTGGCTGAAAAGGCCGGTGTCAATCTTGAACAGATTCCAGCGGCACTGGCGGGGGGCTTTGCAGATTCGATACCTCTGCAGTTGACGGGTCCTCGCATGGCAAGGGGTGAGTTTGATGAGGTGAAGTGGCACGTCAATACCCTGCTCAAGGATCTCGATATGGCGGGTGACCTTGCCACTGCGATGGGCAGTGCTGTACCGATGGCCGGCCTGGGTGTTGAATTGATGCGTATGTATGCAACAAGGGGCTATGGTGGAAAAGACCCGGCAAACCTTATTCGTTGTTATCGCGATGAAGATAACATTGATTAATTAAAGGAACTTAGACGATGCTAACTATTAATCGTCTCTCGCATAGCGATGCGTTGAAACTTCTCGAAGGTGCAAGGAAGAAGGCTCTGGATATCGGTGTGCCCATGTGCATCGCTGTGACGGACGAATCTGGAAATTTAATCGCCTTTGAAAGAATGGACGGCGGCAAGATCACCAGTGTCACTGTTGCTCAGGAGAAGGCGTTTACGGCTGCCGCAGCCCGAAAGGCAACCCATGAGTATAATGAGGTGTGTGTGCCTGGGAACCTGGTGTTCGGAATCCACACCTCCTTGTGCGTGGTCGGGGGCGGTTTTCCGGTGGTTGTCGATGGCGAGGTGGTTGGTGGTATAGGTGTTAGTTCAGGGACACCACAACAGGATATGGAGTGTGCCCAGGCTGGTATTGATAGTCTTTTGGCAAGTCTGCCCCTTATTTAATCTGATTGTTGGAAATTGAAATAAAGCCAATAAAGAATCGCATGCCCGCTAGACGCTGCGCTCCGGATTCATTGCTACGATGTCTGAGCGCAGAACGCTCATTGAAACGACCAGGTCGTTGATAACGGGGCGGCTGGCTTTGTAGTGTTCTGTCTCTTTATGCTCCTGCAACGCCTCAGGGCTGGTGTAAACCTCGTACAGGTAGAAGGTGTTGGGTTCTTCACGCGCCTCTAGTACATCAAAGACCAGGCAGCCAGGTTCCTTTTCAACCGAAGCCCGGGCATTGGCAAGCATGGCAGCCAGATACTCATCACGAGAACCATCTTTGATCTCATTTTTTACGATAATGCAGTACATAGTTAGCCCTGTTGTTTGTTACTTGCGAGAAATGAAATTAATATATCAGGGAGCTATTTTACATGACAGTTGCGTGAGGAGAATGATTGCATGACCACTCGACCTAAGCCGTTTAATGGTTTGCGACACCTGGCCCTGAAAGTACCCAACTTTGAAGAGTGTGAGAATTTTTATGTGGAGATTATGGGGATGCAGGTTTACCATCGTGCCAGTAAAAACCTGATTTACCTCACTTGCGGCAACGATGTACTCTCTTTGGGTCGGCTTCATGAAGGAGAGCGGTCGGGTATCCAGTACATGGATCACTTCGGTTTTATCGTTGACACCAAGGAAGAACTACAGCAGTGGTACGACTTTCTTGGTGAGAAGGGAGTGAAACTGTTGGACAAACCTCATGACCACGGCGATGGAGCACGCAGTTTCCACTGCCTTGATCCGGTAGGGAATGTGATACAGCCGATTTACCACCCGGTGGTCTCCGGACAGCAGCTTGTTTGCGAAGAGGGCAAATGATATCACCTTGAGGTCATAGTTATCACGTCGAAACTGGCATAGTTCAGATT
>Ga0224501_10000845_pt1 | contig 23685 bp, 13 predicted proteins | sample SF_Oct11_sed_USG_4_FD_169105 | JGI IMG/M metagenome (GOLD analysis project Ga0224501, IMG submission 169105) | Sediment microbial communities from San Francisco Bay, California, United States - SF_Oct11_sed_USGS_8_1 | ecosystem: Environmental > Aquatic > Marine > Sediment | place: USA... | reverse complement strand
GAGTGACACGCGCAGGATAAGCCCCATGACTTTCAGTCTGGGATCTCACTGCTTCAGCTCCATGGAACGATGGTGACAGACTGAACCTAGCAGACTCTTTAATAACTAGGATTGTCTTCTCTCTAGCCTTGAAAAGACTGCAAAAAAGCTATGCAGTTTTACGGCATTTTTTATCTTGGTCACGTTAAATGCAGTGGTATAGCGGGAATAGCTCAGTAGCTGTAGTGCTTGGCTCAGGATTGAAAGATCGAAAGGTCCTGGGTCCAAGTCTTATAGTCACGCCGAGCACCCGCATGGAAAGAATGAGGTCCTTCCACTTAAATAAGCCTCAGGCTTAGAAGGTCCTTCCACTTAAATAAGCCTCAGGCTTAGAAAGTCCATTAAGTAGGATGGCCGAGTGTTCGAGCAGGCAAAATGTAGCGGTTTCCTAAATGCATTTCTTCTGAATCCCAAGTGATAATGCCCAATGAAATTGACAAGTGTTTCGAAATATTGCCTGTCACGGAAAAACTATTTCGCCTGAGCATTCTAGGCAACAGCTACGCTGTACTACAAAATACCATTATCACTGCGACAACTCTAAGCAATATCGGTTATTCTTTATCATTGAATCAGGTTTCTTTGATAAAGATAGACAGTGGTAGTCTTTTTTCCATCAGATATTGGTAAAGGTACCCATCAAGTGTCCCTGAGCCTCTCTCCCTGCAGGTATATTGCATGGCCACCTGTAACTACAGAATACGTGGTGACTACCGACAAATCAATTGGAGATAAAGCTTGTCATCATAATTCATACCTATATTATATAGGCTGTTAGCCAAAATCATGCAAATATACCACCGCGCTATCACGCAACAATTAATTTACAGTGTCCCTGGGTGTATATAGCTACTCCGCCAGTATAGATACGTGGTCCCACACATATTCCATACAAATCAGGGTAAAGAGAGGGGCCACTGAACGGTCAGATTTCATTGAGATGATGGTGAGATGAACAGCTTGACTTGTGTGAGCCTTACTTGTTTCTGGAAACCAAAGCATAAGACCTTGTTTGATATGGATGGCACTACTAAGCCAATGGGTTGTTTTCAGGATGGCCCAATGTTTGCCCCATATTCTATACTCTATGGGAGGCCTCCCTTATTTGTGGTTTGTTTGTATGTATATTTGTGCCTTTTCTTTTTTTTTCTGTCATTATGAGCTCAAAAAGTTATTCCGATATACTTGTGAGAGAACCTAAATGAAATGAGAAGAAAGCCACGATCGAATCCGACCATGCAGAAAGCCCAAAATGACGCAAAAACTTGAAATCAAACCCGGGTCACCTGTTCCAAACCCGAATGCACTACCTATAACAGATTGATCCTTTTTAACAAAAAAATCCTTACTCGGAAAAAATAAAATGTGGAATGTTCATATAGATCAATCTATGTAACACCATGTGCGATGAGTGATGATAACATCACCATTTACTCATATCATACCCTTGCAAAAACCTATATCATAATTGATAGACTTTTTTGGCCAACAAGCATCAATTCCATTAGTCATGGTAGTAGAGTTCTGTGATAGGCAAGCTACTTGTCTTGTTCTTGTCAAATAAATGTTAGTCAATTCCAAAACACCAGAAATGCTTGCAATACACTTGAGTCAAAACTGTACTCGAAAAGCCAAAAATAATTAATTTAGTTCCTGAGTTCACCTGACCAGATGAAACCTGGTTTAGTGGTCAAGGAGCACACACGAGTACATGCTTTTTGGGTGCTTGTTGTGGTCACTTTTATTAATGAGGTGACCATTAGCAGTACATCCTGAGCCTCCAGGCTACCTCTGGTCGAATTCTCTACAAAGTCTGAGAAATCTGTGAAGTTGAGGCATTCACCATATGGCCGACTCTCGAATGTCCAACATGGTTTGACAATAAGAAATGGGTAGACTACCAAATGAAGATATCCCTAGTCTCTGCGTGCGTTGGCAGATGCAGAGTTATTAATATTTTAATATTCGTGTGCCAGTTCTATGATTACAGTGTAGATCCAGAAGGATAACATGAATACAGAATGCCGCTGTTTGTCAGTTCTTTGTTATGTCATACACACCACCTCATGCATGCTGGTGGCCTAGTTATGAGAATTTAAACTTGGCATACATCATATATTTCCCTTCAATCCCACACTATAGCTTTCAAGGTTTGGGTACTAGGTCACATACGAGTAATGTCCCCAAAAAATTTAGCTCATGTACTTACACTAAATACCATGATTACTGATCAGCTTCACATGGGGCTGTGGGAGGCGTATCGCGGCTTACTAGTCAATCAGATAAAATTAAAAATAATATAGAAGCTTTTGTTTGGGACTTTTTTCTTTGGGCAAGAGAAATTTGTTATGTTATTATCTCATGGCTGCTATGATAACTCTTACTCAGAGGAATTTGTTAACTAATTAAGTCAAAAAATCTGATGAACAAGCTACTCATTTCCATAAATCTTACTTCTCAGAGTGCAGACTTCTTCAGTCCGAGGTAGCATTGGTTATTTGAATATCATGGAAATGGATCTTATGTCCCAGATTTACATGCCACCTAAAGTGTCCACAGGTAGGCGCTGTGAGGTATCACGTAAAATTTGCATGACTATTCGGTAGACCGGTTGATAGATTTTGTTTGATAGGTTGTGTTTTGCGGCGGTTAGCTGATGATAGGGAGAGAAACCTGCTCCTAAATTATTGAAATTTGCGTGACAAGGAACATTAGAGAACATAAGGCGTAACCAAATCACACAGAATGATCTGTTAGATACCATCTAGCTGGGCTCCTAACCTATTAGACCTGGCTTGTAATTTTGACACGATACCTTTGAATGTTGGTCAACGGTTGTTATTAGTTGATGGCCACAATAGAGATACACAGAATGATAGGGATACACCTGTCAGGTTCTAGGTGAACAAAGTTATATAGCCTCATAGCTGCCCACGCTGGTCACAACATCCATTATGCATCGATTCATACTCTGCAGGATTTTATTCTCATGGACTATCTGGGTGAAAATCTCTTTCATGACTTTCTTACGTAAATTTTGATGTTAAGTGTTTTCTAGTCATTATATAGGACGATATACTTGGCGCTTATGGTTTCCTATGGCTGCTTCTCGGGGGTTCGAGTTGGACCTGGAAGGATGCATATGGTACCTGTAGCGAGTTAACTGGGTCATCTGTACAGGCGTGCAAAACATAGGTTCACAATCTCCTTATTTATCAGTTTATCAAACTTCAAAAATGGCAAAGGTCTCAGGGTATGAGACACGGGTTGTCGTGTGAGAACTGGATACTAGGATAGGTGCTAAAGGCTTATCTCGGTAAGGATTAATCTGTTTGACGATATATCTTGTGTCGCCGTGGGTTCTCTCGTTAATTTCTCAGATCCACTTACGATAACGTCTCCAAATGGCGAAAATCGCTCAAGCAATGTGTGAGGTGTATACGGGGCTGGGTGGGCCATCATCTTATCAGAGAATCGTCAGACACTAGAAACATCAGTTCCGCAAGCCAACATAAATCATAATGTTCACACTAGCAATATAGGTGGTATTCTAACATGGTCTATCTGTTAATAGATTAGGATTGAAATGCTTTGATCTTTTGCGCAGGCTTTGCGCTTGATTGAAAGACATTCGTGGTGGTAAAAATTGCTCTTGAAGATCAAAGGGGAAAAGTCACCATTCATCATAATGTCGTAGCTATAACATCTATAACTAAAGAGGTTCTGCTTGTCTGTAAAGATGGCATGACGGCTAGCACTGCGTGAGACATAATTAATGGGTCAAATTATCTCGCTTTTGCACCATCGCGTGGTGTCCATATTGATTCGCTGCTGAATTTCTAACCGTGATGTAATGGGGTGTCCGTAATTAGCGTTCCAACTAGCCAACATCAATGGCCATTATTGGTCACTGTTGTATGGTCACTCACAACATTGAGCTTGCCACTTTGATTAAAGACCATACAGACACATACACAAACAAACATCAAAGCCTCACGTAGCATGACTAGAATCATTAAAATGCCAATACAATAATCTTATATTCATTTCCGAAAATCAGTTGACAGAATTATCAGCCAATTGCCATCTCTAGTTTCTTCTGAATTATTATTAGAAATAGATCTATTCTCTTCAGAGTGACAGAGATTTCAAATGCTGCCTCTATTATACGGCCATGTGTGGGCAGCCGCTCTGAATGGAGGAAGTTATCTACTCTTTGTCTTAGTACTCCAATGATTTCAACAACAGCTGAATAAACCTACAATACAAAAGATGGTTGATGCGGGTTGATCTGTACTGATAAAAGACATGTGCATACCGGAAGACCTATACTAAGTCGTAACTTTTATAATTCTAATCACAAAGCTGAAGACTGGTCTCGCATCACCTTAATTAATTTTCTCTAACTCAAAACTACCATCTCTATGCCAATGTATGAAACCTAGGTGAATTATTCACACGCAGCTAGATAGTGGTGATAAAATCGTATGTTATGCATGCACGGGATAAGATCTTCAGTGGCAATTCATCAGGCCATTAAGATCAGTGGATTCACAAAGGTTTCCGAGGCTCTTGACAACGTTGTTAGTGCTAGCAATTTGGCCGCTTGATTGTTTATCTCACTTATAATGCATGGTGCGCAATGTTCAGCAGTCAAGAGAGACAACAGATGATGACAAGTGAGAAGCGAGTGTCTGTCGCAGTCAAGGTGATCCAAGAACACGGTGATCGAAACGATCCGGCTGCTCGGTGTCTAAAAGCTGAATCCCGAGTCGAGAGTCACGAAACGGAACAGTGTAAAGCATTCGCGCACTTCCGATGCTAACACGGCCCACAACATCCAGCTGCACTCCTGGTAAAACGCTGAGCCTCCAGGGTATAAACACAAAACAGGAAAAGGAAAATCGACGGTGAAGTAATCTGATACTTCAGTTGTCAATATGTGGGTCGCCCCTGTTGAACGCTGTGATCAGCCATTTTGTTATTTGGGTGAGCGAATTGGGCGATTGTCATAAATCAGGGTAATGATCAGATGGTAAGTGTTGCTTCTCATGGTGATGGGGCTGAGATAAATGCCTGGCAATCAGGCTACTGGTGAGTACGGAATATCTGATCAGGAGCAGCTGCTTAACTTATGTAATGGGGGGTGAAGGAATAGTCATACATCCTGCTTCATATAGCATCTCACAGGTAATAAATGTACATATTATAAACACCTAATATTATGATAATAACAGCTCCAATCGCAATACTGATAAATACCAATTTGTTGTTTATTGAGTAAATAGGTTGCTCATAGTGTAATGGGAGCATTTATATCAATCATATCTCCATGTGGGAGGCAATATGCTATCATTAAACCAGTAGATCACTGCGGGTAATATACCCGTAAAGTAAGTTGATTTAAAGGTTTATTTGCAGTAATAAATAATGATTATGAGTACAAAGTGTTACGTTTATACAATAATAGAATTATAATATGTATTGATTTGTCTTCTGAAATGAGAATTACTTGCAAGACTCTTTAATAAAAAGAGATTCGGTTTCCCTTTCAGGGTAACTGGTGCAGTTGACCTCTAAAGATATAAAATGACTGAGCAGAAATTATATTGCCTAACACAGAACAAGACACGCTACCTGCCATCCACTTCTCAGGATGACACTTATCATATAGAAGAAAAAAATAGGGTCACGAGCATCTTTGAGCTCTGTCTATCTTTGGCGTAACGTCTCTCCGCGCTGTGGGTGAGCGCCTCACCGCTTGCCTCATCGTTCGGCAGATTTCTCAGCCAGTTTCGCAGGAGGCAGCAATGCTGACTTTGTTACTTCTGTAGTTGAGGTAATAGGTGACTTTTCTGCAAATAAACAGAACTAGCGCTTATTATTTGTGTTTATGACCAGCGGCATACAGCTGTGCCCATAACTCTAAATATTTGTTGTTCAGGCATATTACTCTATATCATTCTATTTCCAATCTCTGGTCAAATCTAACTGGTTACATAAAAAGTTCCATCCTGTATATTCATGTTGCGGTCAGCTAACAGCAAGAGTTAACACCCTGAAACACTGGACAGTAATACTCTGTTATGTAAAATTTAATTCTCTGGCCACAGCTGGTGACAGACCTAGCAGCTGAGTTCTTAATGAATTATGCGCTTCTGCGGCTATAATCCCTGGCAGGACAATAGGCAGGGGGAAGATGATACCGTTTATTAAAATAAGGTGATAAAGGAGGTGTACCAACAGTTTTTAATTACACTCCACCGAGGCCAGCGGTGATTGATACAGGAGTGAGAGAGAGCCTTTTCTAGGGATTCTAACTCTGTAATTATATCTTTGTGAACGGAGACGCACAATAACCAAAGTGTGTCATTCTAGACGCCATAAGGTCAGAATAGTTTACTTTCTTTTCATTAAAGACCACCCATGCCATTGGCCTTACCTCTAGTTGATTCTGGACTTGTTGGTGTAGGTGGCATGTGTGGTATTCTCAGTGCTGCTGGCATCATACTCGGCCGGCTGGCAACCAGAAGAGGGTTTCCCATTAGCGCCGGATGTCCACCGAACTGTCTATAGGTAGCGTCGAACCATGGCCTGAATGCTGGTGCGGGGTAAGGCCGATGTCTAACTGACTGCGATGGTTTACTGGCAGCGATATCAGCGAGGGACCAGATACGTGGTTTACTGTCTCTGGGGGATGACGTGCTCGTAGGGGATGATTCTTCGGCTGGAGATAACTTTTCGGGCGAAACGTTCTCACCAGATTCAGACGACTCTTTAGCTTCGGCTTCAAAGTCACTCAGATCTGCAACAAAAAACAGAGCGCAATTACAATGGGCCGGGATTAACTTTCACTTCGAAATGAGGAGAGGAAATGTTGGGTCGTAAGCAAACAGGAAAAAAATCATTTCATATCAGGAAACTGCAAAGAAATCAAAATAATACCATTCGACAATTGAACAATGCGTATTTCCGTACACATGGAATAGCAGCATATTAACCTATCTCCGTTAGTGTATTAGCAAGATGGACAAGTATCCAGCTTTTAATTGATTGCCAGAGGATTAAATGTAGCTACAATGTTTGGTTCTGCCAATCAACATTGTGGGAATGCATGGACCATCAGCTCTCAGCGCTGTACTCACACTAATGCATGTTATCATAAGATGCCTGCTTTATGCTAAAATCCCATTCTTTTTAAGAGGGGGTTAAGATAAGTTGGCAGAGCGAAAATTCACATGTCAATATTAGTATAGACATGGTGGTGCAGTCAACTGCTGATAGATAGGCATAGACTGTTTAGTTTTTTTGAGTTACATAAAGCATTTGCTGGCATAATTAGCTGGATGAGCTGCTGGGTGGCTCCTATGGAAAGAGCTGGCTTATAACCTATAACCACTGATTGATGAACAATGAGAAATTGATGACAACACTAAGCCTGGCATGTTTTAACCAGGCAGTACTTGTTCCGGCTTTGATCTTCAGTTTTGGGTGATTGAAATTAATTAAACAAGTCCTAATTTATCAGAAAAAATGTATAAGTGTCGAAATGATGATTGAGTTTTCGTTTGATCTCCCTCATCCCTACATTTCCTAAATGGATCATTGGCAAGGCATTAAATATTTTTTCCCATTGTGAAATCTTTTCATCCCAGCAAATCAAATGACTGAGATAACAGAGCTTGTTGCAAAGACATCCACTTGATGTTTGTGTTCCCACTGGACAGATGGGGTGGTGATTTGGCCTTCTCTTCGTTTAGACGTAACTGAAGGTGTTAAAACATTGTGTTTGGACAGGGGTCAACATTGATGTTTAGCTGGGAAATAGCTTGTAATTTTCTAGTTTCACACAAGTGTCATCGAAATCTAAAGTCACTTACTGTTGTAATGTTTAGAATCAGCAAAAACAAGCAAAGCTATCTGGCAGCATTTGATCTGGCTACCAGACCAGTGTGAAGAACAAGTTAAACATAACACCACCATTAGCTACTACTATTAGTCCAGTCAAGCGGCATGTAGACCTATCAGTGCATTTTGGACAGATAATTAAACCTTATATATCCGGTACTGTAGGTTATATGATAACTTTGTGCTGAGGGAAATATATTCTTAAGCGAGTATAAACTACACACCGATGCTGACGTCATCAGCTTCTGTATCCTTGGCATCATCTCCATCTACACTGCTGCCGTCATCCGTGCGGTTGCGCGGTGACCATGTCATCTTATTTTCTTTTTTCAATCGTCTTCGAGCGTTAGCGAACCAGGTTGAAACTAAAAGAATTAAATTTAAAAAATATGAAAGTGGTTTTAGTCTGAGTGTGGCGCAAAATTTCATTGACTCCAATTCAACATAAATAAGCAATATTTAATTTTAATGTTCCACTCATTGGCACCCATGCTTCAGAATTTTATTTTGCGCAGGCCATAAATCTATAAATATATTTACATGCATTTACCTTGTGTGAGGGTCATTTTAGTAATGATAGCCAGCATTATTTTTTCTCCTTTGGTTGGGTATGGGTTTTTCCTATGCTCGTATAGCCAAGCTTTTAATGTGCTGGTTGTCTCCCGTGTTGCATTCTTTCTGCGTGCTTGGTTCAGATCAACTCCGCCATAACTAAAAGATACAATGTCAACATAATCAAACAATGACACGTTGGGTGTCGAACCATGAAATATGAGTTCGGGCAGACATGTTTTAATGTATACAGTGGTAAATATGTATGTGAAACTGAAAACCCGTGTCTGCTTTATTGCAACTTCACACCAAATTAAAAGCTCTCTTTCAAGTGAACGCACCTGGTAGTTTTAACCGAATCAAAAGTGATGAATTTTAGATGAAAGGAAATCTAAAAGAATTACTAGATGAGCTTAGGTGTAAAACAAGTTAGCCTCCCTGTTTTTTAACACTTAGAGGTGTCATAGAAGACCTAATACTGAACCATCAAAGGCACTCATTAATCACATGCCGACCATTAATGTGCGTTATCACATAGATCAAACATATATTCATCACTGGTTAGCAAATGCAATGAATCGGCCCACCACGAGTATAATTTCACAATTTTTGCCAAAAAATTTACCATCAAAGTTCTCAGCAGTCCCCTGGCCTGTCCAGATGTGACAGTCGATTTGACATTTATGCAATGGCCATCGGTGCACTGTCAAGTGTCACTCTAAGAAGGTTTTTTTGTGCCAGATTACGGGTTTGAAACTCGGCAAAAAAAGTTTATACTTACTTCGGATAAGGGAAGGCAGCAGCTGCCATAGCCGCGTGTGTATCATAATGCAGCATGCCATGATTGGCAGCAGCCTGAGCCTGTGCAGCTATCTGTCTCCATGCAGCTAGAGCCTCAGCACTCTCCTTCATATCATAACCTCCGTTCTAAATAAAAAAAACCCACAACTTATAGAGCTCCTGAATACTACAGCTGAATTTATATTGAAATCACTGCGAGGTCTTTTTTTATGAAAATAATTTAGTCGGGTTACTCACCAGAGCAGAGTATAAAATCCTTGGGTCAGCCATTCCTGCCATGGCAGCGAAGTGTGCGGGTAGATAAGGTTGCATATGTGCGGCTCCGGGCAGTTCTGGCATTCCGGGAACGCGAGGAATACCCGCGGCAGCGCTCACAGGAATATCTTTAGGAGAGCTGCCTGCTGACGCCATGAGTAACTGAAGATAGAAGCAGACACTACTATAGAGACTGATTCAATCCAGCCTCACTGCAAGACTCAACCATGTACCTACATCTCAACATCAGACGGTCAAAACGGTACTTTATTAAAAACACGTCCGAATTTACGTTTATTGCTGGAGGCTATTTGTTGGCTTCATTGGTGGTCCTGAGTTAGGTATATTAGAGGTAATTTGGTTGTTAACATAGTGCCCTTTTCATGTACTGATTGGTTACGCATGTGAAGGCAAAAAAGATTACCATTCAATTATTTAACAAGAAAACACACACACAGAGTTGATTAACTCGTACACTATTATAGACCTTTGTAACAATCAAAGATTAAAACATAGAGAAAACTCTAGAAACACGCTTGTTTTATCCTTATTATTTATATAATCCTGAGGTAAGTTAGTTTCTATTGGGATGTATGTATGTTATTTACCTGTGTAGTTGTCAGATTTGGTGTGATGTAACTTCCAATGCCAGCTCCGATTGGGAATGAAGACATGGTGCTATCCAACCTGCGTGCGCAATGCCTATCTCAATAATGCCTATGCAATTAATATCCAAATGTTTTATTACTGTACCTATCTGACTTAGCACCTTAGAACAAATCCAATATCACCACAGTTGTATTTGGACATGTATCCGCTGCACAAATGAATGACCTCTCCTTCGCACAGGATGGACCAATAGGATATATCGGTGAACGGTTAGCTCCGCCCCTCAATGAAGCCCTGATCAATGCGAATGTTTTATGAAGGGCAATGTAATTCCAACTGGGGTCCAAAAACCAGCCAGAAAGGTGTCATTTGATTAACAAATGAAACTATTTGACTTGTCTGTGACCCTGTAAATCCACAGATATGTTTCGCCGTAAGTGTGAGGTTTCTTGTAACGGAAGTCATGTAATAAATAAATGCATGTTGATTAGCGTGTTCTGAGCCAACACTAGATAATATGGTGACAATAGAATGGGTCGGGTCTTTTGGCCTGCACCGGCTAGCGTTTACCATATAACTCGTATTAAATGTTTAATAGTATGTACCTTCAGACGAACAGATTGCGAAATTACTGCCCGGAAGTGCTACCCTTTTCATCCCGGTGGATTTTAGCACTTGAGTTACATCTAAAGCTCGAAGAACCTATAATTACAAAGGATTTTTTAATAAACCAATTTCATGCTTAGAAGACAACCTGACCATCAAGATGGAAATTAGGGGCCCAACCAATGATTATGCCCTTGTGTACTGATTCCGAGTACCAGCCTCCATGACTAACCTCAGGAGGCCTAGCTGAATAGGTTAATTACCATTTGCCATTTATAGCTGGTTTATTCATATGGTGATATAATGATGTTTATTGTATATAATTGTCATTGTTGCTGAGAATACATTAGCAAATATGCTGTGACAATCAGCACTTTTCTAAAGGAAGATGCTCACTATTGCATGCTGGTATGTTTATTGGTCAAAACTAATTTTATGACTTCAAAGCCTATGTAAAGATTGAATACTGGCTTCTGTGATTTAGGTGTTTCAATTTTGACCAGAAAATGTCAATTATGAATAATTATTGTGCCAACACTTGTTGTGATGACTCTAGGTAGGTAACCTGGCGTTGTTTGAATTCCATCCTCGGGATCAGAAAGGAATTATAAAATAGTCACAGTTAGTTTGGAATGACTCATCACAAAGGCTTCGATAGCCTGCATCCATAGAGTTGTGCTCTAACTGTAAGGATAACTCTATGTCTGCATCAAATGGAGACTGCATGATGGGTTCACCAAGTTAACAGCCCCTACTCCTCACTCCCCCAGTGCCCATTATATAGGGCCAAGCTGTGCCGGAACATATTGCCATAAGCAGTTGTCCCCCTATTGAAAATACCACAAATACCCACACAGAATAAAAATGAGATCGGTCAATTAATTAGTATAGCTCTTAACTAGCCGCTTGTATTTTTGTTATTGAGAATTTTCTGGTGTCTTTTTACAACATGTAACAGGTTAGGTGTATCATCAACAACCACAATACCCTTTGAAATTCTATGATTAATTTAGAAGAACAACAGGGATCACTTGTTCAGTTATTATGGCCAACTCCAACATGAGAAACCAAGCAAACAGATGCTATGGTTAGAGGTGGCTAATATCGGTCTGTGTAACACCTGCTACAGCAGTAACATGGCAGAACGTGTGAACGAACATACGCCTTATTAAACTCCTCAATTAGTAAGTAGGCGGGCGGTAGTCTTGCCGAATCTAGGGTTGGGTGCGGGCTGCCAGCTGACGAAGAGATTCACCCGCAATATTCACATACCTCCAGTCTGGCGATTCATACTGAGCAAACAATAAGAGCATGGGAAATATCTCATTCCGTTATGGCGTTATGGCGAATGGTCTCAGTACCAAGAGAACTGTGTTTATTAGCAAATCATAGCCATAATTAGTGGCTTCTCCTCCATCACCAGAAGGGATATGGGTCTACGGTAATAGCAACTAATACGCTAATGTTTCCTGGTCATCTCCGAGATGGCATCATCAGGGGATGACCTGCTCCTATTGTGTGCATAGTGGTCACTCAATGTCAGCACCTCAAAGCAATTTCATAAATGTTAGTGGCTTTGGTCTGTTCTCGGGAACTTGCTCTGGCTTGCCATGCCATCTAATAGCCCAATCAATGTCACCAAAACTGCAGACAAAATACAATCATGGCAAATGCTGCTGGTGTGCTGTTATCTGTCATGTGGCAGCTTGTGTTTCCTGTGTTGAGGACCTAGGTATTGCTAGCTTCCTTTCATTTGACATGTGAGACGAAATACAATCTCATCAAGTACTTTGGTAATGTGTGGTGTTTGCTATAAGTAGATGGTAAACTGCCACTTATTTGCTAGCATACAAATGTATTAATCGATTAAATGGTGTTAGACCTGAACAACCAAGTTCTGTATCAATCAAATACAGATTACATGATAGAGCACACATATCGCCCTTGCTGAATGTTTGCATTGGTCTGCTAAACTAATGGTAGAAAGTGTCTAAATATGCTCACCTCTCACCATTGAACAAGGTAAATTAAGTGTAACAAAATTATGAAAATATAATATATAATCGTTTAACAGTAGGATATCTTACAGATTTTTAAAGATTTTATTCGGTTTTCCAAACTTCGAGTAAAGTTTCCTAGATACTGACTAAATGGTGAGTTGGGTTAGTCACTCATACATATAAAACCTGTGAAATGAACAAACTGTCAAAGCAGTGAAAATCAATGAAACCATCACCTCGGTAAACTTTGTCTGTTTCTATAAAAGTATGGACACTCTGTTTAAAAAGGTATGTAAATTTATGTAGATTATTTGAACACCATTAGAACACATATAGCCAGCTGCTGAGCTGCTATACACAAATATTACGCATTATGTTATTACATTATTAGCTTCTTATGGTGGGTGACCTTCACAGTTTGTCACAAGCCGCTGAATCACTGCCGCTGTCTGGCAATACCTAACTTTGACAAGCAACACCAAATGCTGACCAGGCATTCATACACTCATCCTCTCCTACCATGTCTGCAGGACGTTTCTTCCATCTCATGGGTCAGGTGGTGATGGGGATTTGTTGTTAGAAGACATGTTTGGTATAAAGTGATATATAAACATTGCTTGACCAGCTTGCTTGTGCAGTTAGAACAGGATGCTAGCATGATGTTGATGACCAACAAGTAACTCTGTCCATCCGGGAAGGAGCAGCCAGCCTGTTTACAATTGTCGCTAAGTTTCCGGAGTTTATGGAAGGAAAAATCAAAGTTTAAATCGTCAGAGAGTTTGGTCATTTCACCTGCGAAAGTTGAGCAACATTTTTCTGTATGAGGAACACTAAGATCGTTGGTAGTAATGTTATAGATGTGATGTGTAATAGATTGCTCGCTGATTATATTGTTGGATTTACCCTGGCACTTAGTATCTAATCCCTTTGAAGCATGCAAAGCACCAACACTTAACCATTGCCCTCATCCGATTAGTAGGCATTTTACATTAAGATGTTGTTAACAATAACTGCTGGTCTAAAACTGCTAATGGCCTTATACTTCACATGACAGTCACACCAAAGGATCAACATCTATGGATCATCACTCTCTTAAGGACCTAATGCCTAATTACTTATGTATTCAATCAAGTAGCAAAGTGAAATAGTTTCTATTATAAAACCACTACATTATGAATAAAATGCTTGCAGATTTTTAAATGGGGTTACCGTTCATGCGTTTTATCATCTGCGAAGTCAGTTAGCGCCAGTATTAATACAATGTAAATCTAAACCAGAAAGAACTTTGGTTTATTCCCAAAGCACACTGATACCAAAAAGGTGCTAAATGAGATCAAAATTGTACTACAACCTTATTACCACCATCACACAAAATATTTCTTATTTTGATTTATTTTTTTAACGCGCTTTATTTCACTTTGATCTTGCTCACTCTTCTCTGGCTTCCCAGACAGACAGAGGGGGCTTTCACCAAGTAATTTGTCATAAATGGGCTGTCACAAACTAATAAAAGTATTATGGCAAGTCATTTTTCACTCATAACATTCTGACAAGCAAAAGCTGAACATTACAAATTACAAAAAATTGACCGCAGCTACCACGGGGTGACTGCGCGAAGCCTGTCACTGCACTACCAGATTCTCTCCTGGCCACAGGCTGGCCCAAGCCCAGTCATAGACATCTGAACTCGGTGACTCTCAGAAGAAAATGACTTCTGGTCATTTTATCATGCAAATGAGATGTCACTTCACTCAGCAATATTCCCGTGCTAGGTCAACTGTTGTTGAGTTTAACGCAATGTTTGTTTATGGCATGAAGGTGCTGCAATAGGTAGATGTTCAACTTCTGATTCAGACGTCGAGGAAATAATGGACCGCTTCAACCGCAATCCTGTGTGTCCGATTTAGAGATAGCGGAATAGGGAGTAAATAGCTCGGTGGCTCAGTTCTTTCCAGTTTGTTGAGAGAGCAGTGGTTTTCTGAGCTTGTCGTTGCTTTGCGAATTTAGATTAGAATTTGAGTGGGGATAAAGATAGGTAGACAGACAGTAGTGATAGACAAGGCGGCACTGCCAGAACTATGTCAACAAGACCCAATCACTAACAAGGAGTTAACAACTAAATCCTATGATAAGGAACCAGCAATTAGCCTGGGCGAGGTTTGGCTGCCTTATCGGTACGCGATGATTTGTATCATTTCAAGGTTTTACATCTTGTGCTCTGTATACTACTATAGAGATGGGCTGGTGAAAAGAGTAGTGTCGTCTATTTATGGTTCAGTCTGCCCTCGGTTAGAAGATTGTTTCATGGTTGGTGGCTCGGTGCAGTGTTTTGCAGAGGGACGTTCGACCTAAACTGACATTCCTTGCTCTAGATGGTTGTGTTGATAGGCTAATGTTTGGTTCAGAAGTCCAGTTAAAAATACCATACACAATAGATAACCAGCTAATTCTGATGGTTTCAACATTGGTGCTAGCACCATTAAAAGATTTGGCATCCTTATCTATAGGATGGGTTATAATACCAGTAAGATATGTCCGTGGAGCTTGAGTGTCCGATCTCTGACTCTACCCGCCACGGTTTTGTCCTCCATTATTCGAATATTAATGTCATCGGTTATTAATTTTTACAAGTTTTCAAGATACATTAATCCCCAATCATATAACCCATCCCTAAGGCTTGTTCTTAAGTCGGAGCACTCGACATTATAAAAATATTTGATATTTTCGTTTGATTCATTCATATGACAGATGTATGGCTAGAAGGAAGAATTTCTATTAGATGGGCTGACCATTGTGCTACGAAGCCCAGATGCTTGACAGGACAATATCAAGTGCTGTGAGATAGTATATAAGATTACTTGAGCTGGTATTGAAGCACTGTGTGGTCAACTATGCATCACACCTGTGTGTGTGGATTAATTCATTGCACATGCTTATTACTTGTATAGCCTTTTCTCTGCCGTTCATCGAAATGTTTTATAATCAGTCTACTTGAGAATATCTGAGCCTAAAGCGTGTTTAAATTGAATTGGTCAGGTAATAAAGACAGTAATGAAGGTGTTATCCTCAAACTGTCCATTACTGCTCACATATTTTGACAACTTAACTTGTCACTCCGGCAAAACATTATACACACAGGTCACTACTGGCATAATAGACTCAATTGTAACAAGTGGTTCATATTTTCATCAATTATTGTATACATATTTGCCAGACAACAAATATATACTAAAGTGGTATAACCGGGTGCCTAATATTTTGACTGCATCTCATTCATTATCGCGAAGCAAAGAAAAGTGGAGGTTACATTTGAAGATAGATTCTATGGTTTAGGATCGTGTCAGGGGAGATAAGCAAATAAAGGTGATATAATACGGTAGCTGTATGGTTAAGCTTCACACCAAATATTTGTGGACCAATCATGCGGACTGAATGTTTGTCATCTGCAATAAGATTAATTTATAACTGTAGCTTTTAATTACCTATGATAGTAATCAATTTTGGTCCATTACATGTGGTGTTTAGCCACATAGACACTCAGCCACTCTCCCAGGGAAGCCTCTGGAATACAGTGCAGTGTGGATAGTGGTGGGTACTGTGTGTGCTCCACTAACTCAATAACATCAAAAGTGATCCGCACTCCGGTGCAACCTGGCTATGGTAACTTATTGGAGGCTTAAATCCAGATCAAAGGCATACCCGTGTCTTGTCAGACCTATGGATTACTGTTACAGTTATAATTATTTCACACCAATCCATCTTTTTACCGGTTTTGAAAATTGGTTTTTTGGCCTGTGTACATATCAGCGCCCCTTTCATTAACTCTCACATCAAAGGGTATCAACATACAGCTACTGACAGATGCAAAACTGTTAATCATGTAAAGGCAAATGCTAATTAAAACACTGGACAGTTGACAGGGCCAGGTATGTAGATTAGATTGGTTTAGTTTGGTGAAGGGAAAAGATGAATTGAAGCCGCAGTCAGTCTTTGATCTCGGCCAATAGCATAAAGATTATGATTCTGGTTAGATAATCCATTGTTACCCTTACTTATTTAGCCTGAACATCTGGTGATATAGGTCATAAAGGAGAGAGAGGCCACTGTTTTCAGGATTCTTGCAGTTCTGCAGATAGGTAATTGATCGACATGTGCAGGGGTCCCCTCTGGCAATGCCTTATGCAAACAATGTATTCGAGGTGTAATTCTATCTATGAGTTTGTATGGTATGATACACATACAAAAATAAAATACCATTTATTTTGTAATTTTTACCAATATTTATATAAAGTACCCATAATAACTATCTTCCAACTTGCCTATGATTTGTAACAACATCAAGTGTCTGCTTTCTGCTCATTATTTGTTTTTGGGTCTTCTGTACCATATGTAACTGTGATCTTGCATGTGATCCTTGGTATTTTGGCTCTTTGGTCATGCTGTGGTTTTGTCCTAATACACATGTATCCATGTAGAACCGCTTCCTTTGGTCTGATCAAATTTAGTTTCCTGACATGATTAAAGTGATGGTTCAGTAAAAAACTGCCAACCTGTCACATTTACTTCAGAGTGTTCTTCTACTATGCATAATTTGGCGGTTTGACACGATCAGCATATATCTTGCATCGTCTCTCTGGTTACTGTACACGCGTACATGCATGCAGTGATCTGCATTCCCTCTCCATACTCGGGTTATAGCCGCAAATCCTGGAATTCTCCTCATGGCAGAGACCACTCTCCAACATAGTTACATGTCACTGCCCAACCACAGTTTTGCATTCGGGATGCTGTCTGCATGTGATGGAACATAATATTTCATGTCTAACGTGTCACTAAGACATCGCCTGGTCAAACACCTTGATCTATCTGTCACTATAGACACCCATATCTCTCATTCCTCGGATTACCTGCTATCACTCATCCCAGCATGTCAGCTAGCTCCTGTCGTGTCTGTCTTACATAACATCGCCTTTGACATAGGTAAATCGCAGATATTACAATCATGACATGCAGTTTACAGTGTAAGCTTAACATTTAGCTGAGATAATAAATCACATGACCCCTGTCTCCGCACGCTATATTGGGGAGACAACCCCATTCAGTGTCCATTACTGACCCCCAAAATCTTATTGTCTCCATTATGTAACAGTCATTGTCTGTATATTCTTCAGACACCCTCCATTCACCTTTACAGCAGCTCAAATAGTTTCATTATCATCTATGATTATTTGACACTATACCATAAATCAGAGACAGCCCTCCACGCACCCGGATGCCACCAACCATGGCAGTATTGTGCTCATTGACAAGTACATGATGGACATGGGGATAATGTGCTAATAATGAGAGTAATAACATGGGCGTACAGAAACACTTAAAAAGAGTTGTAATCACCCACTGAACATTCCCATGTAGTCAGACGTTAAGATTACTAATTGAGATTTAAACGATTGACATGACCACAATTCCAGTGTCATGCTTTACATATAGAATGTGGGGGATGAGTGTGGAGATGGCGGTGGCTCTAACGGTGAGATGATAAATTAAATTTTACCATGTCAGTGTGGTTTTACATAAACACAAACTTGCGATGCTGACAGATTTGATGGATGTTCATGCCATTTTATTTATACATTTCCTACTGGTGGACAAAAAAAGCAGTCAGAAAAACCCTAATGAGTCAGTGCTGTGCTGAGAAAGAGATCAATTAGGGAGAGTCATTTGCTGGACTTTCGTTGAGAGGGTGTCCGGGGTGAGCCGGTGCTGGCCCTGCACTAACGGAAGACTTACAAGAGACTCCTACCAGTTCCCGGTACAAATGGGAGCTCCCTGCGTGCCATCCAAGATGGTCATAGATAAATCTCAGCTGCCTGAGATAAGATAAGATCATTTTGTTTTATATGGGCAACATCACTAAGCTAATGGCTTGTTTTCAAGGTGGTCCATGGTTCGTTCCATAGAATTGGTAATTGGGGGGGGAAGCTCAAAGTAACCCCACACCTGGGATCAAATCCGGATCACCCGGTTCAAAGCGGAACGTGTTATCCACCAACCCACCCTTTCTCCCATCCAAATGGTTCACAGATAGACCTCAGCTATCTAAGAGTCATGTTTTAAGCCGCACCATTAGTGTTCATCATGATGGCCTGTTGAATGGTGTTAGGTCTGTTGATCTATCCCCTAGTCTGCTTTTTCTCATTGATAACATCTGTATTTCTGATCCACTGGAGATATGGGAAATGAACACGGATATAGGAATGGTAGCCAAAGGTGCAGGGGGCGTTCTCCCATTAGCTTCATGGAGACTGCATGGAAACTGCATTGAGACTGCATGGAGAACTGAAAACATCTCATGGTCACACTAAAAGAAATGGTAACTCTTAGCTCGCCTCATGATGAGCTGTACCGTGATGCTTTTTGTAGACGATTGTCAAATTTTAATATAAAAAAAGAGCGACTGTCTAGCTGTCATCAACAAAAAGCTTTTGGCTACTAGTTTCTCCAAACCAATAACGTCTATGAATATCTTTTTTATGTGGTGGCGGTGCACCCTCCCTCCCCATATCCATCCGACCCCAATTATAAATCTGAATGTGTAAATGATTCCACCCCAAGTTTACAAGTAATAACACTTTCTATTCCATTAGTAATGGATTCTCTGCAGGTTTAACATTAAACAACTATCTGCTTCTTGCCACTCTGTTACTTTTGTTTATTTTAATGTTTTCATCTCAAAGCAACAAATAACCCATGCTCGACATAGTATTGGAACACAAAGTTAGTATCATTTTTTTGTCCGTGTTTATTCGCATTGGCAAAAAAGATTTATAAAAGTTATCCTTGGTTTACTTGTAAGATCCTTTATATGGCTCATCAATCTCGTGGCTACCTGACATCTCTCTCCATGGAGGAATTTGACATGTGCCGCAACCTCACAAATAAAAGGTACATCTTTTGGTGTAAGATGCCAGTAGTAGGGCGGGCTCAGACGATGGGTTTACCATTGTACCTAAAGCGCCAGACACCATTGTGTGCAGCCTAACCAGAAAACATGCACCGACCAAAAAGGCCTATCAAACACAGATACAGGAATGCTCTCATCTGTGACACTAGGCAGGTGGGAGCATTAATCCATCATGTCATGTCTGGCTCATCAAACCAGGAGCAAGCAGATTATCCCTCCTCGACAGAGTGGGCTTAATAGATGTATTTGTTCCGCTAAAACCTCATTTAAAGCCCTTGCAGAGTTTCTTTATCCAGTTGGAGGTATGGCGTAGAGCATGTACGGTGAAGGTTGTCCATTTTCCAATTAATCGTGCGGTAAAGCAGCTGGTAGGAAGCCAGCAACAGTGTAACAGAGGTGGGGTACCATTTTGCTTCCTCTCCGCCTTCATGTTGCCTAGCTCCGAAGTCAGCCGGGTATCCATTCCCTGATGTTCAACAGAGCATGCGGCTTGTATAATCTCAACAATAAGGTTGAGGCCTATCTGCCTGTTTGGTGATTTAATGTATAGATGTTGATTGCTAATCAACTCAAACCTATAGCAAACCAGCTTCATTTATTAATGAGCTCTGGTGGTGGTCTAGCAGATTTGAAACAAAGGAGAGCTCACTTCCTATGCCAGCAGCCATGCAGCGTTGCTATAGCGAACATGCCATACCAGGTGCTATGTGTTGTTTGGGCCTGTTTTGTCAGTCTTTAAAAAATGCAATGAGAGAAAGTTCTTGACACCTCATGAATGGGCAAGCAGTCGAAGTAGCACCTAGGAATAGCCCAAAGGGTCAGATGGGTTTCCAAGAGAGACCATTAAATTCATTCAAAAATATGGAAATTGATTTGTTTGATCTGAGAGCCAGTGTGTTTGACGTACATGTTTTCATGGGGATATGATCAATTGAATGTCAGTGAAGTGACAAATTTATAAGATTTAGAGGGAAATTGGCTATAAGTACAATGGTTAAATGATTGAGTAGTTGTATTTTGGCATGAGAGAGTACTCACTCTGTATTAATTAGTCACCATGGTATTCTACCGCAGTTGCGAGTATTTCACTCAGTTTAAAGAATGATTGGTGTCAAAATTAAACTAGAATAAATTTAACTTTGGCATGCATTTATTCATTTCGTGTGAAACTAGACAAGTCAATCTATTTCTGTGACAAGGTTTTCAAACAATAGTATTATTTCACTTTTTGTGCGGGCGTAGAAAGGTTGGTGAAGGCATGCGCCGTATCAAAGATTATTTGCTATTGTTGGGTTGTTTTATACATGATTACTATATAAGGTAGTCCTTCTGATATTGTAGTCAACCGCTTGGTGACGATGGGACACAACTTCATTGGGATGCGTGTTGCTGCTCCATGATAAGCAACAAGTAACGTGTGGGTTTCTGCGATTATTCTTATCAGAATTGCTGCCTCCTGCAATACGATTTTTTCATTGTTCTACGAGGGCATTTGGACATCCTAAGCATATGGCTTGTCGGAGTGGTAAGAGTTAGGAATTATGTGAGGAGTTCATTTTCACAGTGGGTACTCGGCATGACTAGGATTTTAACTCGGGATCAGTTGATCATGGGCAAAGCTCTCTTGCCATCGAGATGTTCCCGCTTAAGGAGCACAGCCTTTGGCAGACATTCCTCTGAGAAAGTGAGAGTTCTAACTTTTGAAGACATCAATCAATAGATTCTCAGAAGCCAGACCTATGCATGGGTGATCATAACAAAACCATAACTGATTAATGCATACACATAGAAAACCACACCAAAGAAAGAAATGCAGGCAGATAGGCTGAATACATGTGAGACAAGAGAAGTCTGAACATAGATCACCCATTGTGCTGGTTTTGCCATTTATGCCCTTAGAAGTCAAGTGTGACTCAGTAAATTTGCACTCAAATTTCATTAGAGTAATCCAAAATGACTTTTTACAACAGGAATGGTCAATTACTCCACGAAGCACTGGCAGAGTACTTTCATGTCGCAGATGTGGTAAAGGTTGCCAAAGCTCACTATAGCCGAAAAAACCAGGGTGAGAAATACTTGGGTTCAGAGGTCTCTGCAATCAGGCATACAAAGGCTTGCGCATTTACCACAGATCATGTGGGGAAGGCAGGAGGGTGGGGCTTTCCCATGAAGGAAATAGATTTTCCATTTTACAAACAAAACCAGTGTTCTTTTGTCTAAACTCGGCGAGCGGCTGCGAGTGGCAGAAGATCCAGCAGCAGCTGACTTGTGCTGAATGTTAATTCCTGTGTCAGTCCAGCTGAACTTTCATTTTCTCATCGAGTATCATAATTATGGCAGCGAAGGTGCCAACAGCAGGTACATAGACAGGTGACTCTACACTGATCAAATTAACACTATTCATAAAGGTGTTAATCACATGAGTGGCTAATATCACACACTATAGTGCTTCCAAATAGCCAAATTCTCTTTTTTCCCAGTATAACTTCTTCACTGTTATAGTAAAGCTGCCGGGTTAGATATCTGCCGCTGGGTTGGATACCTGCTGCCGGGTTGGATACCTGCTGCCGGGTTGGATACCTGCTGTCGGGTTGGATACCTGCTGCCGGGTTGAATACCTGCTGCCGGGTTGGATACCTGCTGCCGGGTTGAATACCTGCTGCCGGGTTAGATAGTTTGGATTTCACCAGTCATGGTGTGGCATAGAGCACCACCGGCGGTACCGTATCAACACTCCACCTCATAGAGAGGCCCTGTTTTGTTCTGGACTATGACCAAAGTGGGGAGTTCATACTGAGAATGGGAGGTGCCATGACCAGAATTCGAACCCAGGTACTGATGGTTGCAAGCCCAACTATCCCTATATACCTGTCAGAATTTCATATTTTTAGCCAAAGAAGAGGAAAGCTTTTGAGAGCATTCTTTTCCGTCATACAGTTTGCATTCAAGCTAATGAGTCTCATCAGACTAGGGATGACTAGCAGCCAGCAGACAGTACTGCTGGTGAAGATACTGAGTGATGTAAGGTCTGAAGTGTAATAGTTGTGCTATTCCTGGCTGGATAATTAGATATGGTCCTGTATAGAGGTAGGCTGTCGAGACATATCCTGACCAATAATTTCAGCACTGCTGCTGCTTGTATTAACATTATGTAGTTCTGTTCAGTATTAAGATTAATTAGTCACTGGGCTCAATCTGCATAGGATGAGTAACTGTCAACTCTCCATGCCAACAGAATATAGAATTAGATTGCAACAAGGATGCATATCAATGCTCTAACAGGCCAATTGAAACCATTGCATATTTGAAGAAATCCAAATGACACATGTCAGTGGTCCCATGTCGCTTGAACTCTCGAAACTCAGAGTTTTCGGACTGCATCATTTCAAAATGCAAAAAGGAAATCTTGTAATCAAAGCAGCTTATACTAGTATTATAAGCTTTACTTTTTAATATACACGGTTATAGAAAGCGCACGGCTATTCTATGAGAAACAGGGTGTTAGTACAAAAACATTATTTCCTGTAGACGTGTATCAATTATTCTATTACAGATATACTACTAGCGCTGACATCTAGTTAGACTAATTGATGTGGTGGAAGATAAATGGTAATCCTAGGTAAGTTCACACATAGCTTCCTGCTGACGTATGTATCATAAAGGTTCTCTCTCTGCTAATCACTCGACTGCATTGGTGGCCAGTCTGAGAGATGACAGCAATGCAGTAGGTAATGTAAACTGACTCGGGACTGGTTGACCCGAACCAGGTGTTTCTGACGAAAAAGAAAACAAAAAATCATTTTACAATTAGAGCATCACATTAATTGTTAGTCTTTAGTTGCTGGCTTTTGTTAACATTGTTTAAAAAAATTGCTGGTTTAAACATTATTCGTGACACTCATTGGATGGTCATACAGTCTTAAACTATACACCACCAGTTTCTATCACTAC
>Ga0224501_10000844_pt1 | contig 23691 bp, 20 predicted proteins | sample SF_Oct11_sed_USG_4_FD_169105 | JGI IMG/M metagenome (GOLD analysis project Ga0224501, IMG submission 169105) | Sediment microbial communities from San Francisco Bay, California, United States - SF_Oct11_sed_USGS_8_1 | ecosystem: Environmental > Aquatic > Marine > Sediment | place: USA... | reverse complement strand
TGAATCACCCACCAACACAACTTCAACACCGGCATCATCCAGCAGGCGTGCAAAGGTCGCATCATACGCTGTCAAACAGGCAAATTTCTCTCCTGCCTGTTTCATATTGCGTAATGTAGTTAATGTGATTTTTTTATCTGGCATTCTTGCTGAATCATATTTTAAATAAATTCTTTTCTGTAAATCAGGGATATTGTTTTCTGGGTAGACATAAATATGCGAAAAAGCGGAGTTTACACGAAGTAAATGAGTACCCCAACAATGGGCATAAACATTTTGAGCATATTTATAACACCCCCAGAAAGCAATAGACCTATTTACAGTGCGATAGGCATGGGATTGAAGTAGTGCCGCCCTCTTTTAATATTACAAACCTGCTCCAGCAGGTTGTTGTAATCCTTTTCATTCGAGGCCAAATCGATTTCGGTTGCATTTACAATCAACAAGGGTGAACCGGTGTAATGATAAAAGAATTCCATATAAGACTCGGCTACACGTCTTAAATAATCCCCCTGCATATGCTGCTCATAGTCAATACCACGTTTTGTGATCCTTGACTGTAATACATCAACCGGTGCCTGCAGGTAAATCACCAGATCCGGTACCGGTGCATCAAGTGTCATTTTTTCATAAATCTGGTCATAGAGTTCCAGCTCATGCTGGTCAAGGGTCATACGGGCAAACATACGATCTTTTTCAATCAGGAAATCGGCCACACGTACGGGTCGAAACATATCAGACTGACGCATATCCTGTAACTGGCGTGCCCGCTGAAACAGGAAAAACAATTGTGTCGGTAATGCCGCGTTTTTGGGGTCACGATAAAAACGTTCCAGAAACGGGTTTTCTTCCGCACCTTCGAGCAACAATTCACTGCCAAAAGAGTCAGCCAGACGCCGCGCCAGACTGGTTTTACCCACCCCAATTGGTCCTTCAACTACGACATAACCCGGATGATTGTTAACTAACTTTGTCATCATTCAATATTTTTGTTGTTTTGTCTGCACACTTTGCCACCAGCTCTTTCAACGATTCTCTCCCCGACTTGCCCGTCGGAATCTCCAGATCAGGTGCTATCTCATATAAAGGATACAGCACGAAGCCGCGCTCGGGTATCCCCGGATGCGGAACCTGCAAATTATCGGTATTTATGACCTGTTCCCCATATAAAAGCAGGTCTAGATCCAGCGTCCGCGGCCCCCAGTATTGTTCCCGAACCCGCCCATGTTGTTGTTCAATCCCCTGTAACTGGAGTAATAAATCATTGGCTGAGAGGGAGGTTTTCAGGCCTGCAACCGCATTAATAAAATCCGGTTGATCCTGCGGCCCCATTGGTGCGCTCTGATAGAAACTGGATTGCACGAATAGCAAACTGTTCTCTAAAGCGGATAATTCATTTATGGCTTGTTTAAGTTGTTCGATCGGATGATCAAGATTACTGCCCAGCCCGATATAACAAACGACAGGATTATTGTTCATTATTTTGCGGTTGAGGTTTTTTGCGCTTTTTCTTTTTCCCTTTCGGAGTCAATACGCGCACCATTTTTTCGCGCTCTTCAGCATCAACTTCCTGATATTTTGTCCACCAGTCTGCCAGTTCGCTTACATCCTCACCAGATTCAGCACGTAACAACAGAAAATCGTAGGCAGCACGAAAACGGGGATGGGTAAATAAACGAAATGCACGCTTACCGGAACGCTTTGCCAGTCTCGGCTGCATGGTCCAGATATCTCTTGCCGTTAATGCGAAACGCCTTGGAATAGAAGTATGTTCACGTTGGTTGCGAAACACATCTGCTGTTGCTTCATGCATTCTCTGTATTTCAGACATATCATCAAAGGAATATTCCTTTGCGCGTTGTTGCATTGGATCCCATAACAGAGCGGCGATCAGGAATGCCGGAGTTACCGGTTTGCCTTCAGCAATACGCTTGTCAGTGCTCTTCAGGGCATTGATCAACAACATCAGTGGAAAATGTTCTGATTCATTTTCCAGACTTTTTTCTGTTAACGGGAATAAGTGTGCAAATAAACCATAGTGACGCAACATTTCAAATGTTTCATGAGCACAACCGGCATGAAACATTTTTAACACTTCTTCAAACAAACGTGATGAGGAAATATCGCCCAGCAAGTGTGCCAGTTCAAAAATTCTTGCTGCAGTTTGTTCTTCAATCTTCAAACCCAGTTTGGCGGAAAAACGCACTGCACGTAACATGCGCACCGGATCTTCACGAAAACGTTTTTCCGGATCACCGATAATGCGCAATACCCCGGCATTTAAATCTGCAACCCCACCGGTATAATCAACGATAGAGTAATCATAAATATTGTAATAAAGCGCATTGACTGTAAAATCCCGACGCCAGACATCTTCTTCAAGTGTGCCATAGACGTTGTCACGTAAAATACGGCCTTCCTCTGATTCCGTTTCTATTTCTGCTTCGGTATCATCATGATGTCCACGGAAAGTGGAAACCTCGATTATCTCACCATGAAAAAACACATGTGCCAGTCTGAAACGACGGCCAATCAATCGACAATTACGAAATACATCCTTGACCTGCTCGGGGGTCGCATTAGTTGATACATCAAAGTCTTTCGGTTCACGCCCAAGCAACATATCACGTACACCACCACCCACCAGATAGGCCTCATAACCAGCTTCTTTCAGGCGATAAAGCACTTTGAGCGCATTCTCACTGATACTGGCACGTGATACGTTATGATCGGAACGGGGTATAATGTTTGGCGTAGTAATTTTGTGAGCCTTTTCCAACAATTAAAACAGGCGACCTTGGTTGGCCGAAAGCCGTATAATAACATCTATATCTATGGAATGACGATAGCTCCCTTCGTCTAGTGGTCCAGGACGCTGCCCTCTCAAGGCGGTAACACGGGTTCGAACCCCGTAGGGAGCGCCAATTAAGCCATTTTGAGTTATTAGCGTTGAGTTGCAAGTGAAAGAAAAAAACCATCCCGGATTAATGAAGCGTCTTGCTGTCATGCTGTATGACGGCATGTTGTTATTTGGTGTACTGTTCTTTGCCAGCCTGATTGTCATGCTGCCGGTGGATGAACCTGAGACTATTGCCACTCATTTATGGTATCAGGTTTATCTGGTTGTAGTCTGTTATCTGTACTTTGCCTATGCCTGGACACGTAGTGGACAAACACTTGGTTTGAAAACATGGAAGCTGCGTGTACAACAACCGGATGGAAAAAGCATCACCTGGGTACAATCACTGATCCGCTTTGTGAGCGCAATCATTTCATGGTCAATATTTGGAATGGGATTTTTATGGATATTGTTTGATAAAAACAATATGGCCTGGCATGACTATTTATCGAAAACTGAAATTATAAAATTACAGGAGTAATTTTTTATCGTACCTTTTTAATAAACATCACTGTCCCAACCAAAAACACCACCGTCGGTAATGACGCCCCAAAGAATGGATTGAAATTATAAATCTGGCTCATCTGACCAAACATCTGGTTCATAATATGAAACGCAATCCCGAGCATGACGCCAACCAGTACACGTTGTCCCATACTCACGTTGCGCAAGGGGCCAAATACAAACGGCACAGCCAGTAAAATCATGACCCCGGTTGCCAATGGTGCAATTAATTTTGTCCAGAACGCCAGTTGGTAACGGCTGGCATCCTGCTTGTTGGTTTGAAGGTATTCGATATAATCTCCCAGAGCCCACATCGAGAGTATTTCCGGTTTTATTTTCACTACATTCAATAAATCAGGACTTAAAATGGAATTCCATGTAGCGCTGTCAGATGTCTTGATGGTGATCCCTGATTCATCAATAATGCTTTGTTTAATGCCTGACAATACCCATTTTTCATCCTTGTACTCTGCACTTTCTGCATAGGTAGTGACTCTCAATTTATGGTTCTCATCAAATTCGTGGATTCTGATATCACCCATTCTTTCTCCCGGCAATACGGTTTTCACATTAATAAAGCTCAGGCCATCACGCACCCACAACCCATGAATGCTTTGCATTGTGACCCTGTCATCCATATGGGTTGAACGGTAGTTTTGTGCATTCTGTTCTGTGACCGGTGCAACCACCTCACCAATAATAAAAACAAACAACATGATCAGACCGCCGGTTTTAAAAATTGAAAAAACCAGCCGTAAAATTGACAATCCGGCAGAACGCATTACCACCAGCTCACTGTGACTGGCCAGTACCCCAAGCCCCATAATGCTGCCCAGCAAGGCTGAAGTTGGAAAATACTCATACAGGCGACGCGGTATCGTCAGTAATACAAAAACCATAGCTTGTGTAACACCATAATCATTCTTGCCGACATCACGCAATTCAGCCATAAAGGTAATAAATGCTTCCAGAGAAACCAGTACCAGCAATGCGATAAGAATACTGCTCGCGACTGTGATACCGATATAACGATCAAGCAGAGTGAAACGATACCATGACTGGTTAAAATTCAGCCCTCTGATCATTTTATGAACCTGAACATGTTTTTAATTTTTTGAGTCGGGAACAATGTCATTAAGGATCGCTTATGTTCCAGCATCATATAATAAACAAGTCCCAACATTAACAAATGTACCCACCACATACCTATGAATGGGGTAATTTTCCCTTTTTCAATCGCGGCCTGTCCCATACCCAGAAGATTCATATATACAACATACAACAGTATACCAATAAACAATTTAGAGTATTTCCCCTGACGTGGTGTGGTGCGACTTAAAGGAACTGCCAGTGCTGCAAGTAAAACAATGCTAATAGGCAAGGACAAGCGCCATTGTAATTGTCCGATATCACGTAAATCATCTGAACCCCATAATGCAGAAGTAGACAAGGCATCACGTTTACGTTTCATCTCCTTGATCTCACGTTCCTTCACACGAAAGGCATACTCCCTGAATTTGGTAATGCGGTATTCCGGTTGTCCCGGATCTCCCTCATAACGGTATCCGTTTTTCAGCACCAGAAAACGATCGCCGGTTTCCTTGTTCACAAACTGTTCACCGTCAGCGGAAGAAATAATACCCTTTCTTCCCTGTTGTTCTCCTTCGACAAAAATATTTTCCATCGTATGCAGCAACGGATTCATGCGCTCGACAAAATAAATCTTTTCTCCACTTGCACCTTCATTAAACTGCCCGGCACGAATACCTGTCATATCCGAACGTGCCTGTGCCTCTTCCTGAAGCTGATAACCCTTTTCTTCTGCCCATGGCGTTATGTACAAGGAGAAAGCACCTTCCACCACTGCCAGAACCAGCCCGACACTGACTATTATTTTTAATAACTGTTTATTACCTACCCCGCTGGCGGAAAGCGCCACGATTTCACTGTCGCGATACATTCGGCCAAGTGCAAGTAAAATCCCCAGAAACAGGGAAAGAGGCAACATGATAGAGAAATAAGTCAGTACCTTGAGTGCCAGCAGATCAAAAATAATATCGCTATGCACTTCACCGGAAACCGCATCTGATAAAAAACGCACAAAGCGGTTGCTGATAAAAATTAACATGAGCACCAGAATAACACCTCCCAATGAGGTCAGTACTTCACGACTAATGTAGCGGTGTATTATCACGGTTATTAAAACTTTCAGTTTTGGTTAAAAAATTGAATTTGGATAATAAAGCCAATAAAATCCCTACTCATTGAATATAATTTTCTATATTATCATCTGCTTAGAAAATATAGAATCAGCAGTAAATCTAGCATTTAGTTGGCTGATTTGATACAAAAAGAACCATAATTCACCGGAGGTATCATGGAATTCATTATCAAAAGCGGTAACCCTGAAAAACAACGTAGTGCCTGTGTCGTAGTCGGTATCCATGAACCCCGAAAGCTAACCGCTGCCGCCGAGCAACTGGACAAGGCCACAAAGGGATACATTTCCAATATTTTACGCAAGGGTGATATCGAAGGCAAAATCGGTCAAACACTGATGTTACACAATGTTCCCAAGACCCTGAGCGATCGGGTACTGCTTGTTGGCTGTGGCAAGGAACGTGAGTTATCCGATACAAAATATCGTCAAATCCTGAGCTCTGCCGCCCAAACCCTGAATGAAACCGGTGCAATGGAGGCTGTTTCCTTTCTGACCAACATTAATGTAAAGGGGCGTGAAACGGCGTGGAAAATACGTGAAACAGTCACTGTGACCAATGATGCCCTGTACCGTTCCGATGTTCTCAAGAGTATAAAAGAATCAACCCGTCGACCATTACGCAAGGTTGTAATGATGGTTCCCAGCCGTCGGGAACTCGCCGAGGGGGAACGCGCCATTGTTGAAGGCAATGCCATAGCTGCTGGTGTTAAGCTGGCCAAGGATCTGGGTAACCTGCCCGGAAACATATGCACCCCGACCTATCTCGCGGAGCAAGCCGTAGCACTGGGTAAAACCTACAAGAGCCTGACGGTAAAAGTCCTTGAAGAAAAGGACATGAAAAAACTCGGCATGGGCGCCCTGTTATCCGTTTCTCGCGGTAGTCGCCAACCAGCCAAGCTGATTACGCTCGAATACAAGGGTGACAAAAAAAATGGCAAACCGATTGCGCTGGTTGGCAAAGGGCTTACGTTTGATGCCGGTGGTATTTCACTGAAGCCCCCTGCGGCTATGGATGAAATGAAATACGATATGTGTGGCAGTGCCAGTGTCCTTGGTACTATCAAGGCGATTTGTAAAATGCGGTTGCCGATCAATGTGGTTGGCGTCATTCCCAGTTCGGAAAACCTGCCTGACGGCGATGCCAACAAACCCGGTGATATTGTCACCAGCATGTCCGGGCAAACCATTGAAATTCTGAATACCGATGCTGAAGGACGTTTAATACTGTGTGATGCCCTGACCTATACGGAAAAATTCAATCCGGAATGCGTTATTGATATTGCCACACTGACAGGCGCCTGTGTTATTGCATTAGGCAAACATGCCAGTGGTCTGATGGGTAATAATCAGGCACTGGTCAATGACCTGCTTAGCTCTGGCAAGTATTCCGGTGATCGTGCATGGGAAATGCCATTATGGGATGAGTATCAGGAACAATTGAACAGCAACTTTGCCGACATGGCCAATGTCGGTGGGCGCGATGCCGGTACCATCACTGCTGGCTGTTTCCTGTCACGCTATACCAAAAAATTTCGCTGGGCGCACGTTGATATCGCTGGTACAGCATGGAAAAGTGGTGCTGAAAAAGGGGCAACCGGAAGACCTGTACCAATGTTAACGCAATTTATTATTGATAAGTGTAAGGACTAAGCAAAACTCAATCATGACCAAAGTTGATTTTTACATTACAGAAAACAAACAACCGGCGGCACGTTTTAATCTGGCATGTCGTCTGGCTGAAAAGATCCATGAACTGGGACATCGCATCTATATCCATACCGATGATGAATCACAGTCACAGGCAATAGATGATTTGCTATGGACTTTTAAACAAAACAGTTTTCTTCCTCACTGTATTGCGACAACTGAATCAGATATTGAAGAACACAGTATATTGATTGGCCATAACCCTAGTAATGAAAATGAAGACGATGTCCTGATTAATCTTTCACAGGAAGTCCCTGCTTTTTTTAGTCGCTTTCATCGCGTAGTGGAGTTGATTGATCAGGACGAAAATCACCGCCAATTGGGGCGGGGACGCTTTAAGTTCTATAAGGAAAGGGGTTATCCACTGGAATCCCATTCAATCAAGGCCTAATCTTAAGGAATGGCTGAAGAATCCGAAGCAATTGAAGAAGAACCACCTGTCCTGTCAGACACAGCAGAGGATAATTCTGCTGAGGAAGAAGAGTTTTTCATTCCGGTACTGGAAGATGTGGTTATCCCGGGTGCTGGTTCCAGCCCGGTAGAGACTGCTCCAGTTGAAGTTGCCGAACAGGAATCCATGCCGCATACAACCGAACCGGATATTGAAGATGATATTCCTGAACTAACACCTGTCTCTTATTCAGAACCTGATTCAGCAGACATCGAAGAAGAAACACCCGAACCCATGTCTGAAGAACCAGTCGCTGAATCATCAGAAACAATCGAAACTGTATCTGAAAATACAGTTGAAGAACCTGAAGCTATTGCTGAACCAGCAGAAACTGATATTGAAGAGGATATCCCTGAATTGACGCCTGTCTCAATGACAGAGGAAGAACCTGCTCTACCGGAAATCAGTGACGAAATACCAGAATCCATATCTGAAGAACCTATGGCTGAGGCTACTGAAGAACCCTTGGCAGAAGAATCTTCCTCTTCCTCACCTGCTATTCCAGATGATGTTGAACCCTCACTGGATGATACCCCGCTGGAAGACCTGCTACTGCCAGAAGAGGAAACGGAAGAATCAGCCGAAGTAGTCACAGAGGACATTCCGGAGCCAATAGAACTGCCTGCCGAAGAAGTCAGTGCCAGTTTCACATCGGCCATGATCGATGAGCTCACACGGCGCATGCATGAAAGACTTTCGCCTCAAATCAATGGTATCATTGACGAATCAGTAAACGACGTGATTGAGTCCGCTATTCAGGACATCATTCCAGCTGTTACTGACAAGGTTAGAAAAGAACTTAAACAAAGAATTGAGAGCTTGGTATCTGAGGCTGTCGCCGCTTCAATTGAAGAATTGACTAAAAGCGACGATTAAGGCTTCTCCCGCTATATCCCTACATGGACAAGACGTACGATCCCCATGCCATAGAGCAACGCTGGTATGACACCTGGGAACAGGGTGGTTATTTTGCGCCTGCGCATAATTCACCTGCCTCCTACTGCATCATGATCCCCCCACCGAATGTAACTGGCAGTCTGCACATGGGGCATGGCTTTAATAATACCGTCATGGATACCCTGATTCGTTATCACCGCATGAAGGGTAACAACACCTTGTGGCAACCGGGGACTGATCATGCTGGCATTGCCACCCAGATGGTGGTTGAACGTCAGCTTAATGCGCAAGGCAAAACCCGTCATGATCTCGGTCGCGATGATTTCATCAAACGTATCTGGGAATGGCGTGAAGAGTCCGGCAGCAACATTACACGTCAATTACGCCGTATGGGTTCATCACTCGACTGGTCACGCGAACGCTTCACCATGGATGACGGTCTGTCCAATGCGGTCAAGGAAGTGTTTGTCAAACTGCACGAGGAAGGTTTGATCTACCGCGGCAAACGTCTGGTGAACTGGGATCCGGTTTTGCATACTGCTGTTTCTGATCTCGAAGTTATTTCCGAGGAAGAAAACGGTTACATGTGGCACATGCGTTATCCTCTGGCGGATGGCGAAGGTGATGTGATTGTTGCAACCACCCGTCCTGAAACCATGCTCGGTGATGCGGCTGTTGCCGTACATCCGGGCGATGATCGCTATAAACATTTAATAGGCCAACTGGTAGAACTTCCTTTAACCGGCCGCAAGATTCCTGTCATTGCTGATGACTATGTTGACCCGGAATTTGGTACCGGATGCGTCAAGATTACACCAGCACATGATTTTAATGACTATCAGGTCTGGTTGCGCCATCGTGATACAAGTGCATTACAGGCAATGTCGGAAAACGGGCTGATTAATATTTTCACTGTTGAAGCCAACATCAATGACAATGCACCGGAAAAGTATCGCGGGCTGGAACGCTTCAAGGCACGCAAGCAAATCGTGGCCGATCTGGAAGAAGCAGGGCTTCTGGTTAAAACCGATCCCCACAAACTCATGGTACCGCGCGGTGATCGCAGTGGATCTGTGATCGAACCCTTCCTGACTGATCAATGGTATGTAAAAACCAAACCACTGGCTGAAGATGCGATCAAAGTTGTCGAAGACGGTCGCATTAAGTTTGTTCCGGAAAACTGGACTAAAACTTATTATGAATGGATGCACAACATCGAAGACTGGTGTATCAGTCGCCAGATCTGGTGGGGGCATCGTATCCCGGCCTGGTATGACGACAAGGGCAATACCTTTGTCGGGCGTAGTCAAGAAGAGATTCGTGAAAAACACAATCTGGGCAAGGACGTTGTGTTGAAACAGGATGAAGATGTTCTTGATACCTGGTTCTCATCTGCACTCTGGCCGTTCTCCACACTGGGGTGGCCGGAAAAAACCAAAGAACTGGATGCGTTTTATCCAACCAATGTTCTGGTTACCGGCTTTGATATCATTTTCTTCTGGGTCGCACGCATGATCATGATGGGCATGAAATTCATGGGTGATGTACCATTTAAAGAAGTCTATATTCACGGGCTGGTGCGCGATGCCCACGGCCAGAAAATGTCAAAATCCAAAGGCAATGTCCTTGACCCGATCGATTTGATTGACGGCATTGATCTGGAAACATTGGTACAGAAACGCACTACCGGACTTATGCAGCCCGAAATGGCCAAAAAGATTGAAAAGGCCACGCGCAAGGATTTCCCAAATGGTATCCCCTCCTTTGGTACTGATGCCCTGCGTTTTACATTTGCTGCCTTAGGCTCCACTGGTCGTGACATCAACTTTGATCTGGGACGTATTGAAGGCTACCGCAATTTCTGCAACAAGTTATGGAATGCGGCGCGCTATGTATTAATGAATACCGAAGACCATGACTGTGGTCAGGGTGACAAGGAAGTTGAACTGACACAGGCAGATAAGTGGATCATTTCACGCCTGCAAGTTACCGAACAAAAACTGGCAAAATATATCGAACAATACCGTTTCGATTTGGCTGCACAAACCATTTACGAATTTACATGGGATGAATACTGCGACTGGTATCTGGAACTGTCCAAACCCATCCTGCTGGATGAAAACAGCAGTGAAGCCTTGTTGCGTGGCACCCGCCGTACACTGGTAAGAGTGTTGGAAACACTGTTGCGCCTGATCCATCCTGTTATGCCTTATATAACAGAAGAAATCTGGCAGCGTGTTGCCCCAATGGCAGACAAGAGTGGCGACACCATTATGTTGCAGCCCTACCCTGTTGCCAACGAAGACAAGATTGATCAAAACGCAGTTGATGAAGTCAACTGGGTCAAGGATTTCATTCTGGGCGTACGCCGTATTCGCAGTACCATGAATATTGCACCGGGCAAGCTGCTTCCCGTATTGTTACAGAATGGTAGCAACACTGATCGTAAACGTCTCGATGATTATGAGCTCTACCTGATGAAACTGGCAAAACTGGAAAAAATCACCTGGTTAAATAAAGGTGATGACGCTCCGGAATCCTCCACCTCACTGGTTGGTGAAATGAAACTGCTGATTCCAATGGCAGGCCTTATCAACAAGGAAGAAGAGCTGGCACGTCTGGAAAAGGAAATGGACAAACTGCGCAAAGACATCGAACGCACTGAAGCCAAACTCAACAACAAAAACTTTACTGCTCGTGCACCGGAAGATGTGGTTAACAAGGAGCGCAGTAAAATAAATGATGCTAGCTCTTCATTAAATAATCTGGAAGAACAATATAAAAAAATTCAGGCGCTATGATCTCCTGATAGTTAAATTCATTTTTGTTCTGCAAATTGAGCACTTTTTCTACTAATTTCCTGATTTTGTTCTATATTCTCAGATATACAGGGCTGATCAGGTAAAAACTGTTGTCTCAATTATCCACACTGCCAAAACAGGAACCGGTGGAATTGCTCAAGCTTGCGACCAATTGCAAGAAAGCCGGCGATACCAAAAATGCCGTTCGTATTTTGAAAGAGGCATATCGGGCGATCAATCGTACGAATATCGATCATGGTGTCGATGTGTTTTTACGCCTTCCCCACTACCAACAACTTGCGGGTCGGCCTGAACAGGCATGGAAAGAATTTAATCTTTTGCTGGTAGAAGGCTACCCCAACCAGAACCGGGATGAAGCCTTCATTGTAATGGACCACTCTGTCATTTATGACAAAATGCGTCTATTCCTGCAACGCGAGAACTGTCATAAAGAAGCCATCAAGTTTGGTATTTTCTCATGGTTACTCTGGGCAATTGCACTGCACAAGCAAAACAAAAAGAAGGAACTGAAAAGCTGGACTGCGAACAAGCAGATGGAGTCAATGCTGATCGACCTGCTGGATAAGGCAAACCGCCCCAGACTGCAAAATGAGCTGAAGCAGTTACTGGAAAGAGAATTAGCCACTCTCCCGGTAATCAACTTTCCGGTTTTGGGTAAATACATTAACGATCTGGTATTACGCTGATCTGTCTCTATTTTGGGAGCAAAAAAAAGCGGTCCAATCCAGGACCGCTGAAACAGTTGCAAAAGCAGTTGCGGTAAACCATCGCGGTCTACCTGATATTTATATAGCAATACCCGTGCCATATTCTGTCTATTTCTTATAATTCAATAAGTTAACTAATTTTTGTCATAACGGGCATTACCATTTTTGCCAGATCTGTAAAGTATTTTGACACCGCGTGTACGGTAATTTGACACCCTAAATACCAGAATCCCGTCAATAACCTGTCTTTCTGACACAACATTTGGCGGAAGAATTTGCCGCCCGTGCGCAAAGACATGAGTTAAATTTTGCCATTTCACCCCTGAGTGATGTCAAAACAAGACAGATTAAGCCTAAAAATTGTCCAGAATATCATTGTATGTACCGATAACCGGACATGAGATTCAATATTACTCAGAAAATCAGTCTGTTATCCGTATTCCTGATCACATTGACAGCAACAGGAGTTGCATTCGTCTTTTATTACAGTAGTAGCAAGATACTGATTTCTCACACATTAAAAGACTTAAGTCATCATGTAGAAAATCAGGGTGATCATCTCTTTCAAAAGATGGAGGCAATCATTGAGGATGTACAGTTCCTTAGCAACATGCCGCCTGTTCAGGGCATTGTACGTGCAAGTCAATCAGGCGGTTTCGATAAAAAAGGGAATTCATCTCGAACCCTGTGGCAAAAACGTTTGTCCAGCATATTTGCAACCCTGATGCATTCACATCAGGAATATGCACAGATCCGTTATATTGACGCGAAAGGATATGAACTGCTTCGAGTAGAACGTGATAAACATGGCCGTGTTGCACGTATACCCAACAAGGATTTGCAATTCAAGGGTGACAGACCATATTTCACAGAAACGATCCAGTTACCCGAAGGTGGCATCTATTTATCAGAAATAGATCTAAACCGTGAACATGGCAAGATCGTGGTTCCACACACACCGATGTTACGTGCGGCAACACCAATATACACAAAAACCGGTGATGTCTTCGGCCTTGTCATTATCAATATGGATCTGACCAATGAATTCGCAAATCTACAGCATCAGCATCATAAGCTGGGACATACATTATATGTCACTAATGATCGCGGTGATTTTCTGATTCACCCTGTAAAAGATAGATCGTTTGGATTTGATCTTGGGCGCAATTACAAACTCCAGAAAGAATTTCCGCATTTAACACAGATTTTTTCTCCTGGGGAAAAGAGTAAGTCCATAATAAAAAATATACAAACAGGAGGTGAAACAATTGCATCAGTATTTGTTAAGTTTGATCTACCTCTGGCAAATCAACAACGCTTTATCACTATGGGCATGACGCTTCCATACAGTGATATTCTTTCAGCACAGACACAACCTCTCACCGATTCAATCTGGTTATCGGTCATCCTGATATTTGCCGGTATTACATTGTCCTATATATTTTCAGAGAGGGTTGTGATTCCGATAAAACAGATCGCCAGAAGCGTTAATGATTATGCAAGCGGGAAAACCGACTGGAAAATGCCTGCCACTCACAACGACGAAATAGGCATGCTGGCTCGCACCTTTGAATCAATGACGAAACAAATCACAAATAATCAAAATTCACTATTACACCTTAATCAAAGTCTCGAAAAGAAAGTGGCACTGCGCACACGTGACTTAAGTCGTTTCAAAACAACACTGGATATGATTCATGATAGTGTATTTATTTTTGACCCGATCACACTGAAATTTATTTACGTCAATCAGGGAGCTATTAATCTGACCGGTTATTCACGAAATGAATTTATGAGTATGACACCGGTTGATCTCCAGAACACATTCAGTGAGATCGATTTCCGTGAAGAGTTAAATATATTGATTGATGAAGAAAACCCTCATTTAACCTATCAGGCAATTAATATCACAAAAGACAAGCGGGAGATTCCAGTTGAAATATTTTTACAATATGTCAATCCTCCCGGTGAAAAACCCCGTTTTGTTATCATTTCTCATGATATTGTTTTACGTAAAAAGATTGAAGAAGATATTATTAATGCAAAAAATGAGGCCGAAAAGGCTAACAAAATAAAATCAGAGTTTCTCGCTCGCGTAAGCCATGAGCTGCGTACACCAATGAATGCGATTCTTGGGTTTGGGCAATTGCTTAATGAAAATGAAGATTCAGGACTGGACGAGACGCACAAGATGTATGTTGAGGAAATGATGAAGGCAGGTTATCACCTGCTTGGTTTGATTAATGAAGTACTGGATCTGTCACAAATTGAAAGCGGAAAGATTGAAATCAACAAGGAATTTTTCGACTGTCATCAAGCAATCAGGGAATGTCTATCTATTATGAAGCCTATTGCTGACAAAAGAGGAATCACTCTTGAATATTGTGCAGACGATAATATTTTAGCCAAAATAAATAACGATAAAAAACGCTTCATGGAGATCATGCTTAACTTTGTATCCAATGCGATAAAATATAATCGACCTGAAGGACGAGTGACTATTACTCTGGATGATCTGTCCAATCAGCGAATTCGGATCAATATTACCGACACGGGAATGGGGCTGGACGATGAACAGCAACAACACCTGTTTAACCCATTTTACCGTGCCGGGGCTGAATACAGTCAGATAGAAGGTACAGGAATCGGTCTGGTCATTGTCAAGCAGTTGGTCGAATCCATGGGAGGTAATCTTGGATTCAGCAGTATTGTTAACAAGGGAAGTACTTTCTGGGTAGAGTTTGATATTGAATCTGATAATGAAGAAAAAAAAACACAGGAGGCTGATCTTGATTTAATACAACAGGCTTCTGGCACCTATCAACCAAAGTTTAAGATTCTCTATATAGAAGACAATATTGCCAATATACAACTGGTGGAACATGCGTTAGGTAAATATGACAATATTGATCTTGTCACAACCACAACGCCCAATAATGGCCTGTTAAAAGCCATCAGCGACAAGCCTGATTTGATATTACTGGATATTAACCTGCCTGAAATGGACGGCTATGAGGTTTTGAAAAGACTGCGATCAAATAATGAAACAGGTCATATACCAGTTGTTGCAATCACTGCATATTCATCCGGTGTAGAAATTCACAAAGGGCGCAAGGCTGGTTTTAATAAATATATGACCAAGCCAATTCAAATACAGGATCTGTACTATACAATCAATCAGTTAGTGGAAAACAAGCTGAAAAAAAATCAGGTTAACTAATAAGACTAAGTGCGAGTATCAGTGCATCCTCACGTCCCTGTTTTGCAGGATAATAATCCTTGCGTACACCCGCTTCATTAAATCCGGTATTTACGTATAATGCCACTGCTGCCTTATTGGAAGGACGCACTTCCAGTAACATTGTATCCAGTGCATGATGACGTGCAAGCTCAATAAAATGCTGTAATAACATCTTGCCCAATCCCTGTTTCTGCATCTCTGGTGCAACAGTCAGATTCAAAATATGCGCTTCACCAACACCGACTGACATCACACCATAGCCATCAATACCGCCCTGCTCATTTTCAATCACCCAGCAACTGTAACCCACCCGCAAACAATCACGAAAAATCCCCTTGGTCCAGGGATGTTCATAAGCATACGGCTCAATTGCCATGACCTTATCCAGATCATCTTCATTCATCGGGCGAATATTTTCTGATAACTCGAGTACCGCACTCATAGTAAATTCCTGTCATTTCCTCCTAAGAGGAAATCTGATTATTCCTTATCACCTATTTTGTATTATCAATTTTTTAATGCATTAAAAATATTTCTTGCCAGTTTCAGATCCTGCCACGCCTTACGCTTCTCACCCGGTGAACGTAATAAATAGGCAGGGTGATAAGTCACTACAACCGGAATATTAAATTCGGGTAATAATAATTGCTTACCACGCATGGCGCCGACAGTTTCATCTGAATGTAAAATATTTTGTGCTGCAACCTTGCCAACAGCAAGAATAATATCTGGCTGAATTAATTCGATCTGGCGTTTTAAAAATGATTCACACAGCTGTGCTTCAGCAGGTAAAGGATTACGATTATTCGGTGGGCGACACTTGACTGTATTTGCGATATACACCTCTTCGCGCTTAAGACCTATCGCCAGTAACATTGCGTTCAGGAGCTGGCCGGCACGACCAACAAACGGTTCACCCTGCCTATCCTCGTCTGCACCGGGTGCTTCACCAATAATCATCCAGTGTGCATTTTTATTCCCTGTACCAAATACTGTTTGTGTGCGCCCTTTATGCAGATCACAGTTTGTGCAGCTTGCAACACGTGCTTCCAGTGTCTCCCAATCCAGTTCAGCCACATCATCTACCAGTGTTTCCTTAAAAGCAGGCTCAAACTTTGACACATCACGACGCACCCATTGGGTGATCCCCATTGCGGCAAGATATTGTTCATTGATATTTGATTGTGGTGTAGACATCCAGAAACCCGCCGGTTTTGGAACCATTATAACGAATATATATGGACTATGGATGTTATTAAATTGTGCTTGTAAGCGCTTGGTTTTTTAGGATGTTTTTTATCACACAGTGACGATATTTTTATGTGATTCCCGCAAAAGCGGGAATCACAAGATCAAACCTGCGGGTGCGCTCTCTGCTCCGGTTCGAGGATTTTGTTCAACGCATTGATATAGGCCTTGGCTGATGCAATCACAATATCGGTATCCGCGCCTTGTCCGTTCACAATACGTCCATCCTTTTTAACACGTACAGTCACTTCACCTTGCGAATCTGTTCCCGTCGTAATGTTATTAACCGAATACAGTAACAACTCAAGTCCACTGTGTACCACACTTTCAATCGCCTTGAATGCGGCATCGACCGGGCCATCACCTTGTGCATGAGTTTGTTTTTCTTCACCATCCATAATCAAGGTAACAGATGCATCCGGTGTTTCACCGGTTTCAGAACAAACCCTTAACGCGACCAGTTTGAAGCGCTCATCTTCTCCTGATAAATTGACTTCAGTGACTAACGCCTGCAAATCATCATCATAGATTTCGTGTTTCTTATCTGCCAAATCCTTGAAACGCGCAAATGCATCATTCAGTTCATCCTCGGTTTTGAATTCGATACCCAGTTCCTGCAAGCGCGTACGAAATGCATTGCGTCCGGAATGTTTACCCAACACCATGCGGTTATCACTCCATCCCACATCCTGAGCACGCATGATTTCATAGGTCTCACGGCTCTTTAATACACCATCCTGATGAATGCCGGATTCGTGTGCAAATGCATTGGCACCGACAATGGCTTTATTCGGTTGAACCGGAAAACCGGTAATACCGGAAACCAGACGACTGCATGTCACTATTTGTGTTGTATCCAGATGATCAACATTACACGCAAAAAAATCACGCCTTGTTTTCACTGCCATAACGATTTCTTCCAACGCCGCATTACCGGCACGCTCACCCAGACCATTAATCGTACATTCGACCTGACGCGCACCATTGGCCACGGCCGACAGTGAATTGGAAACCGCCAATCCCAAATCATTATGACAATGCACCGAAAAGATCGCCTTGTCAGAATTCGGAATACGTTCACGTAATGTCTTGATCAATTCGCCAAATTGGAATGGCATGCTATAGCCAACTGTATCGGGAATGTTCAGTGTTGTAGCACCGGCATCGATCACTGCTTCCAGAATGCGGCACAAAAAGTCCGGCTCGGAACGACCGGCATCCTCGGGTGAAAATTCAACATTGTCAGTGTACTTGCGTGCATATTTAACCGCTCTCACTGCTTGCTCAAGCACCTGATCTGGCTCCATGCGTAACTTTTCACGCATGTGAATCGGTGAGGTAGCGATAAAGGTATGGATTCGCGCCGAGTTGGCTGGTTTCAGGGCTTCGCCCGCACGATCGATGTCTTTATCAAGTGCTCGCGACAATCCGCAAACAGTGCTGTCTTTCACCGCCTCGGCTACTGCTTTCACTGCCTCAAAATCACCGGGACTGGCAATCGGGAAACCAGCCTCTATCACATCCACGTGCATGCGCTCCAGTGCTCGGGCAATACGCACCTTCTCATCCTTGGTCATGGACGCACCGGGACTCTGCTCGCCATCACGCAATGTGGTATCAAAAATAATTAATTTATCGTTCATTGTTCTACTCTGCCTTTAAAACATGTGCCCATTCCCTATTCGGGTATGGAAAAAATTCTGGATTATTTACGTTCTTAGGCCTCGCCAGGCACGAATATATTATCTGCCCAAGGGCAGGAGCAGGCTGAGTAGTAGAGAATAACGGGCACGCGCAGACAATTCCGCCCGAGGGGATATAAGAGTTAAATCTGTAGTCTGCTTGCATATCATCATGGAATTACCTTGTTGGACAAACTATAGCGTTACTCGTTGTATTTTCCAACCCCATAAAACCTCAGTCTTTCTCTTGTTGGGACTTTTTCCCCTTCCGCGCCGCCATATATCGACGCAGGCGATGACCACGCATTTTGGTGATGGTCATGAACGGGCCCGACAACATATAACCAAGGAAGATCAGGAAAAGAACCTGTGGCGGACTTAATGACACCAGGACAAATATCATCACGATCATCAGGATGGCGATAAATGGTACCTTCCCGCGCAAATCCAGATCCTTGAAGCTGTAGTAACGGATATTGCTGACCATCAATAGGGCAACAGTAATTGTTAGAAATTCGGCCAGATAAGACAGGTTTGCCCCCTTGCCTTCATAGAAGTCACTCACCCAGACAAGGCCTGCCATGACTGCAGCAGCAGCGGGACTGGGCAGTCCCTGAAAATATTTTTTGTCGACGACACCTATCTGGGTATTAAAACGCGCCAATCGCAAGGCAGCAGAGGCCGTATAAACAAAGGCGGCTAACCAGCCCAGCTTGCCCAAATCAGATAATGACCATTCAAACATGACCAAAGCCGGCGCCAAACCAAAGGCGACCATATCTGCCAGACTATCGTATTCGGCCCCAAAATCACTCTGGGTATGGGTCAGGCGTGCAACACGGCCGTCCAGCCCATCCATAATCATCGCAACAAAAATAGCAATTGCGGCCGCTTCGTAGCGACCACCCATTGCCGCAACAATAGAATAGAATCCGGCAAATAAACCAGCGGTAGTAAAAAGATTGGGCAACAGATAAATGCCACGCTTCCTTTTACGTCTTTCCACGCTTTCCGTATCTGTTGTTTCTGAATTGCTATCCGTGTTACTCATGGGGAACCCGATATAATAATTATCTGTCAGATCTAGAGTTTAGTTGATGGCTAATACAAAGGATAGAGTTTCGGCTACTTGTGTACCAACGTGGCAATAATATCTGTCCCTGCCTTCACCTTGTCACCCTGTTTGATTTCAATACGACTGTTTGCCGGTACAAGAATATTAATAGTGGCACCAATATAGGTAAAGCCACAACGCGCACCTTGTCCAACACGTTCTCCCGACTGAATATCACAAACAGGTGATAAAATTCTGGGCACAATCATTTCCAGCAGAACATCATCTTTCTCATCTGTTCGAATCAACAGTGAATAATGGTAAAAATTCTGGTGATCTTCACGTTTGAACCAGTGCTCAATAATCTTGCCTTCTGTCGGACTGCGCAGTGAACGCACTCCCAGCATATCCATTTTCAGGGAAATGCGTTGTACATCACAATCAAGATAATCATCGTGTATATGATCTACAGAGATAACGGTGGCATCTGCCGGACTCAGGATCCCAAGCGGTACAGCCGGGATCTTGCGACCCGGATCACGAAAGATATAAAGGATAAATAACTGGACTAACCATAAAGCTGATGAGCCTGACCATCCATAGTGGTAATGAACCGTCAAGGTTGCGATCAAAACAAACCCGATCAGCAACCAGCCTTCCCTTGCAATTAACGGATGTCTGTAAACGGCCATCGATTTTAAATGTAGATACCCAAAAATAAACCTTCAAGTCCAGAGTTGAAACTCCGGACTTGAAGCGTTATCGATTAGTTTTTGGATTTATCAACAATCTTCTGAATCCATGGCATCATGCCGCGCAAACGTTCACCAACCTGTTCAATCGGATGGGCTGCATTAAGACGACGCATGGCTGTCATTTCAGGATAATTGGTTTGCCCTTCCAGAATAAACTTCTTGGCATATTCACCTGTCTGGATGTTATGCAGAGCTTCCTTCATCGCCCAGCGACTTTCCTCATTAATTACCTTGGGCCCTGTCACGTATTCGCCATACTCGGCATTATTTGAAATGGAGTAGTTCATGTTGGCGATACCGCCTTCATACATCAGATCCACAATCAGTTTCAGTTCATGCAGACATTCGAAGTAGGCCATTTCCGGTGCATAACCTGCTTCGACCAGTGTTTCAAAACCGGCCTTGACCAGTTCAACCGCACCACCACATAAAACAGCTTGCTCACCAAACAAATCTGTTTCTGTTTCATCCTTAAAGGTAGTTTCAATAATACCAGTACGACCACCACCAATGGCTGAAGCATAAGATAACGCAATATTTTTGGCCTTACCGGATGCGTCCTGATAAATCGCAATCAAGTCCGGAATACCGCCGCCTTTGGTAAATTCATTGCGCACAGTGTGGCCTGGCGCCTTGGGTGCAATCATGATGACATCCAGATCGTCACGTGGCACAACCTGGTTGTAATGAATCGAGAAACCATGTGCAAACGCCAGTACCGCCCCTTTCTTCAGGTTCGGTGCAATATCGCTCTTGTATAACTGGGACTGAAATTCATCGGGAGTCAGTACCATAACCAGATCAGAACTTTTGACTGCATCAACTGTATTCTTGACCGTCAGACCTGCTTCCTTGGCCTTCGCGGCAGAAGCAGAACCCTCTCGCAGAGCAACCGTAACATCAACACCGGAGTCCTTCAGATTATTGGCATGCGCATGCCCCTGTGAACCATAACCTATGATAGTGACTTTCATACCCTTGATGATTGAAAGATCGCAATCTTTATCGTAATAAATATTCATTTTTCCAAAAACTCCTGTTACCAATAATTAAATTTGAATTCAGACTTCGAGACTGCGAGAACCACGGGCAATACCCGATACACCGGAACGTACCACCTCGATAATTTTCATTTTTTCCAGTGACTTGATAAAGGCATCCAGTTTTTCACTGTCACCGGAAAGTTCTATTACATAACTTTTTTCACTGACATCAATAATGTGTCCACGAAAAATTTCACATAGACGCGTAATTTCCTCTTTTACCTTATCCTCGGCCTTGACCTTGATAAGTAGCATTTCACGTTCAATGTGTTCACCATCAGTCAGTTCAACCAGTTTAACCACATCGATCAGTTTATTGAGCTGTTTGGTAATCTGCTCAATAATTTCTTCTGAGCCAGTTGTTACAATGGTCATGCGTGAAAGCGAACTGTCTTCTGTTGGCGCTACAGTAAGTGATTCGATATTATAGCCACGCGCAGAAAACAGGCCTGCCACCCGACTCAATGCGCCTGCCTCGTTTTCCATCAATATAGAAATAATATGCCGCATAACATTTAAATCAGTATCATCTCGTTAAGACCTGCACCGGCAGGAATCATCGGATAAACGTTCTCTTTTTGATCAGTAATGAAATCCATAAACACAAACCGGTCTTTCATTTTCATTGCCTCTTTCAAGGCACCTTCCACATCAGACGGTTTTTCAATTTTCATGCCGACATGACCATAACTTTCAGCCAGTTTGCTGAAATCCGGTAATGCTTCCATATAAGACATGGCGTAGCGATTTTGATAAAAGAATTCCTGCCACTGGCGTACCATTCCCAGATAACGGTTGTTCAGATTGATCACCTTAATTGGTAAGTTATATTGTTTACAGGTCGACAGCTCCTGAATATTCATCTGAATACTGCCTTCTCCGGTTACACAGACAACTGTTTCACCCGGATTGGCCATTTGTGCTCCCATCGCTGCCGGCAAACCAAAACCCATTGTGCCCAGACCACCTGAGTTGATCCAGCGACGTGGTTTGTCGAACTGGTAAAACTGGGCAGTAAACATTTGATGCTGCCCGACATCCGATGTTACGAATGCGTCTCCCTTGGTGACTTCGTACAGCTTCTCCAACACAAACTGTGGTTTAATGATTTCACTGTCTCGATCATATTTAAGGCAATCCATCGAGCGCCATTCTTCAATCTGCTTCCACCATTCTTTCAATGCAGTTTTGTCTGGTGTTGCCTTGCCGTCTTTAATCACCGAGATCATTTCTTTTAATACAGCACCGACTGAACCCACTATCGGAATATCAACTTTCACATTCTTGGCAATTGAAGCAGGATCAATATCAATATGAACAATTTTTGCAGTTGGGCAAAACTTCTCGATATTACCGGTAACACGATCATCAAAACGCGCACCGATAGCAATCAATACATCACATTGATGCATGGCCATATTGGCCTGATAGGTGCCGTGCATACCCAGCATGCCAAGGAACTGTTTATCTGTTGCCGGATATGCACCCAGCCCCATCAAGGTATTGGTAATCGGATAACCCAGTTTTTTTGTTAAATCGGTCAGCTGCTTTGATGCATTGTCCAGAATGACACCGCCACCGGTATATATCATGGGCCGTTTGGCAGACAGCATTAATTTAACCGCACGTTTAATCTGACCAGGATGACCTTTGACCACCGGATTATAGGAACGCATGGTCATTTTCTTCGGATAGCTGTACTCACATTTCTGTGCGGTCACATCCTTCGGGATATCCACCACAACCGGACCGGGACGACCGGTAGTCGCTATGTAAAATGCCTTTTTAATGGTCGCCGCCAGATCACGCACATCTTTCACCAGAAAATTGTGTTTTACGCACGGGCGGGTGATACCGACTGAATCAACTTCCTGAAACGCGTCATTCCCAATCAGACTGGTCGGTACCTGTCCGGTGAAACAAACCATCGGGATAGAATCCATATAGGCCGTGGCAATACCGGTAACGGCATTAGTGGCTCCAGGGCCTGATGTGACCAGAACCACACCGGGCTTACCACTGGAGCGAGCGTAGCCATCAGCGGCATGTGCTGCCCCTTGCTCATGGCGGCACAAGATGTGCTCTACATCCTTCTGCTGGTACAGCGCATCGTAGATATGCAGTACCGCACCTCCGGGATACCCGAAAATATGCTTTACACCCTCGTCCTTCAGACTGTTTACGAAGATTTCAGCGCCGGTTAGTTCCACAAAACACCTCTAAATAACACCAGAATTACTGGTATAAGCCTTTATTTATCCTGCCAAAATCCGATATTGAATTGTGCAGGTCGTCCCACCTGATACATACTTGTATCAGGCTTGGTAACTGTCAAAACAGTGAATTGCTGAAAAATCAGCGAGTTATCCGGTTTGCTTCGTCAGATGCCGCTATTGGTACCTGACAGGGGGACTAACATGCGCTAATGATAAACCTTTATTACTAAATAGAAAACAGGGC
>Ga0224501_10000843_pt1 | contig 23703 bp, 18 predicted proteins | sample SF_Oct11_sed_USG_4_FD_169105 | JGI IMG/M metagenome (GOLD analysis project Ga0224501, IMG submission 169105) | Sediment microbial communities from San Francisco Bay, California, United States - SF_Oct11_sed_USGS_8_1 | ecosystem: Environmental > Aquatic > Marine > Sediment | place: USA... | reverse complement strand
CCTCTACCGCCCCTTTGCGTGTAGACATCAAGGGGATACACGGTTACGGTGCCGTCAACGAATATGTTATTTTCAATGTTTATTTCGTGAGGTACGGTACTTGCCACAGCCTTTATCTCGTAAACGTTTCCAGCCACGCCTGATGTGTCCCAGTAGAATAATACTTTGGAGCTGGTATGCGGGGCCAGGTTGGTGACGGTTGACGTTTCAATAAGGACGTCGTCATAGTAGACGGCAACATCGAAAGTCTCCGGTGTTGTGCCTTGATTCTCAGCCGTTACCTCTATAAGCACGGTTTCTCCAGCCGTCACCACAGTTGGAGAAGCTGTAACATCAACAATGGCTACGTCACGTTCTACGGAATTTACCACCAGTGTGTCTCTTATTGACTGCTCCAGACAATACAGTGGAAACGCGTAGTAGACGACGTATCCGGAGCCAGTTCCTTCAAACACTGTCACGGCTGTCCATTCTGTTCCTGTGTATTGGATGACCTCGAATCCACCATTCGTTGGATAAACTCCGTCGTCGTATGGTGGATAAGTCACCCAGGTGATAGTTGTTGGCAAGTCTTGAGTTACTGGATGGGTTGGATCTGTTACTGTTAATCCTGGTGCTCCAGTAACGTCAACCTGTATTATTGCGTGTGCCACCTTCATCATGAACCTATCGTTACGGTGATCGTAACCTATATCCTCACCTTCTAAGATGATGTTTCCGCCTTGAGCAAAGTATGCTTCTAACGTCGTTGCGTCAGTGGGGTCAACTGCCCAACCCCAATAATCACCACAGGTCCAGATGACAAGGTTGAACATTGTTAGGAAGTCTAAGGATGGGCGTCCCATGGACAATTCGTCCCATACAAAGTAGTCGTAGTTGGCAACCTTCAAAGCCGATTCAAACTCAGGTAAACTTGTTCCCCGAATGTAATATCCTCCGTCATTGTCAGCTACAATGAGTATGTCTGGTAGAATTTGAACGGAGACGATTGTGGATTGCATATTATTGGTTGTCATGTTTTCACCTGGGACGGGCACTGCATACGCAGTCATGTTATATTTGTTTTCGATAAGAGGGGTCCAAAGATGATTGAGGATGTGAGACGATCCGACTTCCAGTTTTGAAATTATTACGAAGTCAACTACGGTTCCGTTGATTAGCAGTCGCAGTTCAACGTTTGTCTCGTTATTAAGCCCAATGTTGTACACGGTTGCGTTCAGCAGCACTGAGTCCTCGGGCTCAAGCATGGATGGGGCTTCCAAAGTTACAGAGAGGTCATGGGCATATCTTGTTGTAAGCCAATCAATCATGTTGTTGGCTAAAAGTAGGTTGTCCTCTCGACCGATGTAATAGTCCCGAAGAGAGTCTTCGTCAGCGAAGCCTATGACCTTTCCAGGATGCTCTGAAACCGCAAGCATAATGCCACTAAAAAGATCCCTAACAAGGCCTTGCGCTGGGCCGCTTACAGTCATCTTAGCTATCGGGCTGCTCAGATAGACTGATGTTACTCCTTGGGTTACGGGGTGGAGTGTGATGTCTGTGGTGGTGCCAGACACGCCTCCACTCATCCAGCTTATTCTAGCAAAACTCGTCAAATCCGTATAGATTTCTGGATAGTCATCGCCTATGACAAGCAGTCCACCACCAGTGGCAACAAAGCTCTGTATCGCCGACAGCTCATCTGGAGTATAGAAATAGTGGGCTTGAGGGATGACGAAGACATCGTAATCAGCCAAGACTGATGAGGTGATAGGTCCTGAGATATGGGTATCAACGATGTAGCTTCTTGACGTAAGATCTGTGACCCAAGTACGGTAGGAGTTAATACTGTCAGTTCCATGTGTCTGATCAAAAAGAACATATTTGAAATAAGCAACAGCCACGATCTTTGTTGCGACGTTGTTCATTGTTATGTTCTCGTCAGGTACAGGCACAGCGTACGCTGTAATGTTATAAATGCCCTCAACTGAAGGTGTCCACAAGTAGCTCAGCGTGTAAGAGGAGTCGACAAGCAACTCCTCTATGGTGACGCTGTTGACTATTGTGTCGTTGATTAGCAGCTGCAGTTCTACATTGGTCTCATTGTTCACTCCCCCATTGCGTACTGTCGCGTTCAATAGCGACGAGTCGCCGGGCTCAAGAAGGTGTGGTGCCTCTAGGGACACTGCCAGCTCATGTTCAAAGCTGACTGTAAGCCAGTTCACGCTATTCAGCGCTAACACCTCATTGTCGCTGTCAAAGAAACCAATATCACCGTCTCCGTCGACATCCGAAGCCGAATCCCAGATATTGCTATCAGTAATGATTATCAGTCGACCAGAACCCGCCGTGCCGCCGTCGATCGCGCTCACAACTGAAACACCAAGGGCTGGCGAACCGTCGCTATACCAGTACGCTGTGCCATCTGAATCAGTCACGATTACAGAGATCTCATCCGCTGGTGCGCTTAAAATTCCGTCGCCAGCGTACATCTCAACACGAGTTACTCCAACAGTTATTAGGTTAGGAAGCAGGTTCGCGCCGTCGTAGTATGGCCAGATGGAATAGCCTACGTTCTCGTCAGAGTCGCAGACGCCGTCTCCTCGGAGGTTGATGTTGAACCTTGCGGCGATGGTTCTTGCCTGAAAGCCGAAATACATCCAGTCACTGATGAGCAGCAGTTTGCCTCCGTCTTTGACCCAGTTTTCAATTGCGTCTAACTCGGAGATAGAATAGCTGTTCTGGGGAGCAACGATCACCAACACATCTACCGGAGCAAGCACATCAGGGTCTATCACGGTTCCTGGGTCGATGGTCGAAACGATGTAGCCGTTGGCCGTCAAGTAATCAGCAAATTCTGAATATCCTCCAGTAACATCGGCTGCAGGGTTGCTTCCGATTGTATAGCAAGGCAGGTGAGCCTCCTCGAATACAACATACCCAATAGTCACCCTTACAGGCACCATCTTCGTTGCAATGTTGTTTGCAATGAAATCTTCGCCAGCTGCAGGCGGCGCGTACGCCGTCACGTTGTAAGTAGCTTCAACCGTTGGAGTCCAAAGGTAACTGAGAGTATGGGAAGAACCTGTTAACAGTTCCGAAACCATTACAGAGTCAATTTCGGTCTCGTTGATCAAGAGTCGCAGTCCAACATGCGTCTCATTATTCAACCCAATGTTGTAGACGGTGGCGTTGATGGTGGTCGTCTGGTTTGGTTCCAAATAATCAGGTGCTTCTAAGGTGATTTTAAGGTCGTGTTCTGGCACCTGATACTTCGACCATACGATGGCATTATACATGAGTTGAAGATCGTAATTGTTTGAATAATAACCTACCCAGTGACCTATGAACGCTACACCCCTGTGAACAACTATTGCGCTCTCACTGAAATCTGATAACGCAACGTAGACTCCGTCGATCACATCTTCAGGATCCCATGAGTAATCTTGGGGACAAACAGTTGTGCCCGTGCCCACAAAATAAGGACTCGGGATGTTAACGAATAGTGGATGTGTTGGTTCCAGTATGTTTAAGCTTGAAAACCACGTAGCAGTGTATGTTATGTCTTCCCTCATGCCGAACAGCGGAGCCAATTTATTGTTGTTAGGAATATACTCATAGAAGGTTCCTGCTGTAGCGATGAGCCCGTGGCCCTCCAAAGTGTAATTTTTGATCGCTGATATCTCACTGTCCATATATTCCCTGCCTGTTGCCGCTGCGCACGGGATTATTAGCACATCAGCCCCAGATTTTACTAAATCTTGATAAGTTATTCCGTACTTATTGAGAGACTCGATATTAACCTCTATAGGAACCGTTCCATAATCCTCCCATAGGTAGTTCAAATCGTCCCACAATGAGTATTCTGGATTGTCTGTTCCAAAGGAATCCACAACCGCTGCCTTTATGTACACGCCTATGAGAGTGGTATAGTCTTCGTACCCTGTTTTTGAAGCGCTCAACCGTATATTGCCGTAGCTTGTCGGAGTAACTACAAATTGTATTTTTCCAGCTAGATTAGTGTAACCTGTTTCTAACACTCCACAGCCTACTAAAGTGATGTTAACATCAGCGACCGGATTTCCTTCGTAGAAATCGATCACAGAGATGTCAACCGTTTGCGTTTCTCTCTTCAAATGTTCCGGCGTGATCTTGACCATGAACTTAGGCAGGATGTAAACTACTATTTGTGCAGTAAAGTCAAGGTAATCTGCTTTCTGGATCGTTACATTTATGATTCCAGAGGAGGTAGGGGCTATAAAGATGCTGCATTCGCCTAAATCATCAGTTCTATTTTGGGCTGAGACCCCACAGCCCATAAAGGTGACTGTCGCATTTTCGATTGGCTGAGCTGTATTTGCGTCACTAACCTGCACCCAAATGTTTTCCGTCGTGTTTACTTGCAGTGCGTAATCTGAAAGCCAAGCGGTTAAAGTTGGAACAGTAATGTACCCGATGCTGTTCCTTATCAAGAGTTCTCTCTGGTTTGCATCGACAATACCGTCGATAGAAAACGCGAAATAGACCATCGAGCCTAAACCTGCCCCTCCAGAGAAAGCAACTATCGAACAACCAGCATATCCGACATAACCACTCACCATTTCAGATTCGTTTACGGGCGTAACTAAATCCACGCTTGGACTGCCCAAACCTCCCTCTAGAGGGATCATAGAGGGTAATCCCTGAGTCACAGGATGAGGCACACCATTGTCAAGATCTAAATCTGGATTATAGAGATCGCTGATGAAGTCTGTGTGAAGCACCGAGTGCATAAAGGTTGTGTAACCTCGCGACGAGAGAGAATAGGCTAAGTCTCCTCCCTCGAATAACAGGTCTCCTCCGGAATTATGATATTGGGTCAGCACTTCCGTGAGATGCCGAAACACGCTAGTGAGACATGCACCGTAGTGGTCTCCACATGTCACGACTACGGCGGAATATTGTTGAAGAAGATTCAGATCAGGCACAGGGTCGTATAGAATGCGATAGATGCTTATGTTGTACTCGTCTTCTAATGCCGCATGGAAGTAGTAATAGCTTGTCGAGCTTCCTCTGTTCAAGTCGTACCATCCTCCAGGATACGGAGGACCCATTTCTCCTGAGTCGTCTGCAAGAATGAGAATATCTCCTCTCTTCACCTTGAATGCGGCTGATGTTCCTCCGTGTTTTGTGTCAGCTAGGTTTGAAGCCCACACATGTAGCTCTTGTCTTCCGAAGGTTGTTACGTTGATTTGCGTTTCATATTGCCCTGAAGCGTTCACCGCTACTACTTTTGACTCCACTACCACGCCATCGTTTACTATTGAGACGTTAACTTGACCAGGTACAGGAGTTCCACCGTCCAGTACTTGCCCTGACACTTCTAACAGAGTCCCATAAACAGGAATCGAAGACAATTCTAAGGTAACGTTTAGAGTACCCACCGTAAATGTGGAGATGTGAGTATAGTTGAATGGATTGGCTACGCTCGTTTCAACGGTGTAGTTTCCTGGAATAGCGCCTGTGCTGAAGCTCATGGTGTAGTTTCCTTGGACACCAAGGATTCCAGACTGTTGGGCTATCAAATTGCCAGCTGGGTCTCTTACAACAGCCTCGTATTGACCTGTTATTGGTATGCCGCTGTGTAGCAGTTGGCAAATACCGTTGATGGTGCCTGTCTCGTTCGTTTCCAAATCTGGTGTTGCGGTTGCGGTTATGTTGTGTTTCCAGTAGAGATTTAGAGCTGGATCTCCGAAGTAGATTGCTTGGTAGACGGTCTCTCTACTCGGACCACTCATGTCATAGGTGGATGCCATCTCAATGAGTGCTGCTTGAAGTGCGTCTTTAGGACGTGCCTCCATGTTCGCTATTGCCTCAGTTAAAAAGTTTATCCAAAATCTGTGGTGTAGCCCGTCGAAGCAGTCGTATCCTGCCCAGGCTACTCTAGTTGCACCGATATAGGCTATCGCTCCGCCATTTGGGTTTTTGAAGAAGGCTTCTGAGATTGTGGTATATTGTTGATAGTCAAAAGCAGCAGTTTCACATGCCATGGCGAAGGCTAGAAACGTCTTATTTCCATTCAGGAGATTTAGAACGTCGCTGGTTTGTAGCGCACCCACCCACGTGTAATATGCGCCGTGGTCAAAGAAGTCTACTAATCCTACTCCCTGGTTCATAGCTGAAGTAACAGCTGAAGAGCTGAGAGAGCCGTCAACGTCATATAGTCGAATCGCATCGAAAAAGGAACCAGCCAAGAATTTTTGATTTATCTCTTCATCCAGGGCTGCAGCACAGTCTCCGTACGTAAAGGCTGTGTTAGCTAAGAGAAGAAACTTTTTTATCCAGTCCCCTGGCTCAGGGTCTTCTTCGATCTTCCTGATCATTCCACAGACTGTTGCTACCTCTTGAACCGTGTTTACAGGCAATCTTCCAACCTTAACCTCAGGGAAAAAGTCGACGTCATCTTCCATCTCCCCAAAAAGGCTATCTCCGTCCGCATCCCAATCTCCATCTAAACATTCGAAATAAAGGTCACAAGGCTCAGTTCCGTTATCTAGACCCGGGCCCATCGCAGGATCCCAAACTTCTCTCGCTGGGCATACATCACAGTCTCCAACAAGCAGGTAATACTCTGTCCCATTCGTGTAATAACTTTCCTTAATGAATTCTCTAAGTTTTTCAGCTTTGTCTCTGCCCGCAAAGTTATTGTAAATATATTCCAATGTCGTTATTTGAACGGAAAATCCGAGTTCTTCTTTCCATGTGGCAAGCGATTCAACGGCGCTGGAGAATGCCGAGGGGGTAATTATTACGTATTCTGGGTCTTCTTCTTGTAGCAAACTTGAAGAGAACCACATGCTTCCAAACGAGGGTTTACTGAGCTCTATGTTTATGTGGATATCAAACACTCCGATCTTGGAGCGCGTTGGATAAAACTTGAACGGAAATATCTCCAGGACCAGAATTCTATTACTTCCATGGACAACTGTTTCATATGTTACGGTACTTGGGGGGAACGCTCTATCTGACTGATAAATGGATGGATCAGCGTAGAAGTACTTTTCAAAATAGGACTTTGTATCCAATCCATTGAGATAACTCTGTCCTAAAGGCAATGGTTTAAACCCGGGAAGAATGTCAACTTTAAAGAACTCTTTCACGCACTCTTCTTCTACCTTTACGTCCACAACTTCAGCGTCATTCAATGGGATCAGTAACTTCTTATACGGCATTGCTGGTTTTCCGTAGCCATTGAGATTTTCCGTGTTATTGCAAAGGATGAGCTGCCACTTCTTATCTTTGAACTCAACGGTGACCAATTTGAAACTGCCAGTGGAGACGTTGAGTTCGACGGAATTTTCTCCGTTCCACTGAATTATGCTAGTTCCGATAGTGTCCTTAGAAGGGATGTCACATTCTCTTACTCCACAAATCTTCCATAACAGAGAGCAAGCATATGGGTTTTCTGCAAGCTCGCCCATGCCTTCAAATAATAAACTATCAGGGACATCAAAGTTTTCCTCTTCAGGAGCTTCTGATACATAATCTACAAATTCCTTCTCCCCAGCTGGACAAATATTTCCACCTAACGCTTCCATTGCTTTTAATGGAATTGTCAGTGACGACATGAGAATAACTATTGCAAGAAAAACCACCTGAAAAACCCTCTTTCTCATAACGAACATAACCCCCCCTTTCTCAGTAATACCCATAGTTCTCTTCCTCTTTTATGCCTTGTGGAAATACTCTATAGAACCAAGTTCCGCAAGAAAGGCTACGTCTCTTGGCATCGCATACATCAAAAGCAAAATCTGTAACCGTCCTAACATGCTAGGATCCCGGTTCAAATCCGGCCCGGCCCACCAAAACAGATAAAAACACGATTCGGTAAGAAAGCACTGAACCGTGATAGTCGTATGCCATCAGAAATCTTTGACTCTGAAAAATTCGTTGAAATCAGCGAACGTGCAGAATACTGTGCAGTGAAAAGATTAAAAGAGATTGTGAAATTGAAGCTTCGCACGGCAAGGAGACTTTACACCTTAAAGGTTGAACCCACAAAGGCTGAAGAAATCATTAAGAAACTTCGATGCGAAATCCGCGAAATATAACCCCTAGTTGAAGCGTGTTCTGGTCTTTTCTTTTCTCATTAACGTTGCCGCAACTAATGTGAAAATGAGGAATGCTAGTAGAATGATGGTTGATGGGAATTCTGGAACCACAGTTACTGGGTACTCTACAGTGTAGATGTTATCTTGGGTATCGGCTTCTTCCGGAACTTCACTTGCGTAGGCGCTTATTGTGTAATCATCGCAAAGGACACCCGTGGTATTCCATTTAAAAGTTAAAATCCTTGATTCATGAGCCTCTAACGTTAATGTCTGGCAACGTACCTCGGCAGAATCATAATACAGCGTTACGTTGAATGTTTCAGTGTAATTGCCTTCATTAACCACGGTCACGTTTATTGATGTTGTTTGGTTCTGTTCTATCACTGTTTCTTTTGGCACCACATTAACTATTGCTACATTATGGATTGGCATGTTAACGTAAAAAAAATCTTTATATCCGTCGCATTCACATTTCCCTCACCATCAAAAAAGTATATTCTCCATGCTATTGCGGCAGAAGTAATCGTCTTGTTGCACCAAACAAACTTGGCTGTAACCCATATGTTTGAAATATCTCCAAAATCCTTCGGCTGCGTCAACGGCCACCTCACATATTCTACACCATACTCCGAATAGCTCCGGTGAAGGTTGTTCTGACAAAACATCGGCCAGTCACCGGAGCCGGGACCTATCTTAAACGCGTAAAGACCTGCATCATTCGTAATGAATATGCATCCGTCACCTATGCTTGGGCTGCCAAAACCAAGACCATCCAACATATAAGACCAAAGTATGCTTCCATCTGTTTCATTTATCACGTAGAAGGTTCCATTTAATGATTGATAATAAATTGCACCACCAGCTGTAGCTGGACTACAGTAGCTGTAGTTTTGGAGAGTCCCATCGTGAAGCTCCACTGTGTGCCACAATTCCTCTCCTGTTTTTAGGTCGAAAGCCCACATTCTCCAATCATAACTGGGAATGAATATTTTGCTATCGTGCACCAAAGGGGTGCTTGGGCTTCCCTTACCTTCAAACCTGCGTATTAGTCCCCCTGTGGTTTCATTTAACACACATGTCTCCCACACCTTCACGGTAATGTTACGTACAACTTGGATAACCATTCCATTGTAGATTACAGGAGAGGAGTCCCATGACGCTCCATAGTTTACATGCCAGATTTCCTCTCCAGTTGTTGCGTTAAAGGCATACTGACCCGGAGGATTATTAGCCGAAACGAAAACCACTCCGTCGTGATAAGCTACTGAACACACTATGTCACCTATGTCTTTATGCCATATGGGTTTTCCATCGGTTTTGTTTAGAGCATAAACCCCTGAACCAAATGTTGTATAGTAAACGTAGTCGCCTTGGACAAGTGGTGAACCAACCCATTCGTAGTCATAGGGTTCTACAAAATGCCAAATTTCTTCCCCCGTAGTTTTGTTTAACGCCATGGCTATTGGAGATGGCGTGGGTTCTCCATAGGGACCAGAACATTCACCAACATAGATGCCATCGCCATCTATGCATGGAGAGGCATCACATTGTCTGACAGTTCTATTCCAAATTATGTTGCCGTTTGAAGCGTTTATTGCGTAGACATTGTTATCTCCCTTTGAAGGAGCATAGAGTACACCGTCTTTATAGGTTGCTGTGCCGAAATTATCAAACCCGAAAACAGCGGATTGCACCCACAAAAACGCGTATTCAGTCTCGTTTCTCCAAACACCCGTCTCGTTTGTGGAAAGAACAGCCTTACGCAGAGAAATAGCATCTATAGCCTCTGCTTGGAGGGAAATACGCCCACCCTGCGGAATCACCAAGGCGCTTTGTTTTTGATTTCTCCATTGGGGGCCATCCTCACTTAGATAACCGTGCACATAAACAGCAATTAATAAAATTGTACCAAACAAAATAGGCAATAGCTTTTTAGCGTAACTTTTCATTTTTTCTCCCTCTTTGCATTCAAGAGTGATTAAAATTAAGCATTTGTCTATTTTTATGTTTTTTCAAACGCTACATTTACTACAGAAAAAGTGAAATGATCAAAGGTATCAAGCCTAACGCCACTGGAAAGGGTAGCCCAGGAAACATTCCCTTTCTTTCCAACATTTTAAAAGCCAGTAGACATCCGAATAAAATGCCAGTTATGGAGGCTAGGCATGGAATGAAGCCGAAATAGAGGAGCATATGCCCTGAAAGCATGGAATAAAATGTTAAATCACCTAACCCCATTTGAATATCCTTAAAAGAGAAGCTTAAACCGCGAAGTTGTTCAAGTCCGCTGTGAGCTATTTTTCCCACAGGTCCGTGGTAAACAGCGAATACGTCATAGATTGCTAGGAAAACTAGAATCAATGTGGCACTTAAAGTAGGGATTGAAATTCCTAGAAATGTTCCTAGGGCTCCTCCTAAACATAGAACTACCAAGTCACAGGTTCTGTTGTGTCTTCGAAAGATTACTAAGTCAACTGTGACTGTTATGAGCAGGGACAAGATTAGGATTAGGGTTAAGGCTTCGGTTTGAGGGATGGCGATCATGGAAAATGCTGCGTATAAATAGATGATGGAAAGCATAAAAACTGCAGTTGTTAAAGCAAAGCCAGTAATCAAGGTAACTAATTTGCGGTTTTTCCGTTTCAAAAGCAGATATAACAGTGACGCGCCAACTCCGACGAGGATAACAAAATAAAATGCGTTACCAAGGGACCCGAAAACGCCCTCGGAGAAAGGGGTGACTTCGTAGATTTCCAATGGAGATGTTAAAATGATGAAGGCACACAACACTCCAAATAGTAGGCTTGCTAGAATGGGTGTTAAATGTATCAGTCCAGCCTTAAATTTGGTATTCAAGGTTTTCGCCCTAGTTTATCCACGATTTTTTCAATTTTTAAGTAGCATTTGTCGCAGAATAAGCTTTGCTTTCTGTCGGTTTCGAATATGGAATTGGAGAAATACATAACACAGAATGGGTTAGAACAATGTCTTGAGCCTAAGGTGTGTCCGAGTTCGTGTATGGCCTCTTTGGTGCTTCTCTCCACAAAAAGCTCCGTGTTTGAAGATTTTCCGTAGAATTCTGGTTTAAGTCTCCATAAAGATATCAAGGCTGCTTTTCCTGGGCATTCTGCTTGCCCAAAGACGAAGTTTAATTCTGGAACGAAAATGTCGGCATCCACAACTCCCAAAATTCGGTCTAAAACTTTCTCTTTTTCAGCGTAACTGTGAACCTTGCTTAGTAAACTGTTTGAGCTGTATTGCTGTCTTGTCTTGTTAAACGCTTCTTCTAGTATCGACAATGTTTCAGTAAGTAACGTGCATGTTGTTCTGGGAAAAATATTGTTCAAGTTTTCTTGAATTCTGCTTATTACATAAGAGTCTACTTGTCCAATGCGTAAGATTCCAATTTTCATACATTTCACTTTAAACTTTAACTACGTCCCCGGTCTTGGGGGCGGTGGCTTCTAAACCTAATTCATTCTTTATCCATTTTGCGAAAAGTTCACAGTTTCCTTCCGCGCCGTGAACTACATAAACTTTTGGTTTTCCACCCAGTTTTTTCACGGATTCTTTAAGCTCGTTTGCTCCGCAGTGAGATGAAAAATCGAAGTGTCCAACCCGTGCCTTAATCTTTCGCATTTTTCCGTCAATAACACATATACCCTTGTCAAGTAACTGTCTTCCAGGTGTGCCTGGAATCTGATAGCTGACTAGAAAGACGGCATTACGCGCTTTTTTCCCAATCTTTGATATGTAAAATACGGATGGACCGCCCTTAAGCATGCCTGCAGTCGAAATGATAACGCCAGGTTTTTTAGCGGCTTTTCTTCGGTCTCTCCAGCCTTCAATCCAATGAGCGGAATATAAAGCATCATTAAGCAGTTTTGGGTCTCGCAGGAACTGACCGTATCTCATCATTATGGTATTTGCTCCACGTATCATACCGTCAATAGTAACTGGATATTCAAAATTGTGAGCAGCTAGGATGCATGCGATTTCTTGGGATCTCCCAACCCCAAAGGCTGGAACAAGAACGGTGCCTCCCATCTCTATGATGTCGGCGGCGTCCGCTATGAATTGTTTCTCTAGTTCTGAGCGTTCTGTGTGTTCCTCATCTGCATAGGTGCTTTCGATTATCACAGCGTCTAAGTCATTGTATTCCATTTCCGCGCCTCCCAAAAGCCTTGTATCCTCGGTGTTGAAGTCACCTGTGTAAAGCAGTTTTTTTCCTTCAGCATCAATTAGTATTTGTGCGCTTCCAGGGATATGTCCAGCGTTGAAAAGCTGGAATTTGATGTCTCCGATTTTTTCTTCGACGCCAAAGTCTACGTGCTTGCTGCTTCTCATCATAGATTTTAGTTCAAGATATTCAAATGGCAGGTAATAGCTGGAAAGGTGGATGAAGTCTGAAATTAGTAATTCATTTAATTCTGAGGTCAATTTGTTTGTGTAAAGTGGCTTCTTTTCGTGAATATAGAATATGGGGATTGCGCCTGAATGGTCGAGGTGGCTGTGGGTTAAGATTATTGCGTCCACGTCTTTTGGTGGTATATGCATCGGGAATCCCGGCTCGTGGTTGAGCATGACTCCATAGTCTAGCAAAACTTGTGTTTTTTCGGTCTTTACGGCTATTGCATTCCTACCGACTTCACGGGTTCCGCCTAAAAATTTGATTTGTAATGAACTCATTTACTTTCATCCACTAATGCAGTAATCATGCTTTCAGCTCTTTTAAAAATGTATTGACTTTCCTGTTAAGGCAACTCTGACCAGCCCTTTTTTTATAGCCCTTAAAATTTCGTTGACTTCCGAAGAAGCTTGAATTTCCGTGTAAACATTCCATAACTCATCTGGTTGATGAGCATTACTGCGCTGGCTCTGTGCCGTCCAAATGTCGCACGTTTTAAATATAAGCTACATCAAAAAGGTGGTTTGACCGGAATGTCTAGAGAAAACGAAGTAGAACCGGAAATCATCAAAGATCCAGGTATCATTACACGTTTGTTAATCGAATATGAACAATGCAATGAAGGCTACAATTCAAGAGACCTCATTGCAGAGGATGAATTTTCAAAGCTTATCCAATCATTCTTCGCTTTTCTAGCACTTCTTTTAGCGATTAACATTCTAGCTGCTATGAACAACTACCTTCGAATATTTCTCTGTTTAGTGATTGGAATTCTTGGATTCATATCGTTTCTGTCATTCCTACTCGATATGGAAGGTGCATCTAGTTGTAAAGTGGCTTTAAGGCGTAGGGCGCTTGAGATAGAAGATATCTTTTCCCAAGGCAATACACCGATTCTTTGGAAATCCATAGAGTTTAGATACCCAAAGTTCTTTGAGGAAAGGGTATTAAAGCAAAAGTCAGGAGAAAAAAAGGAGAAAAAGACCGAGAAAGAAACTGAAGGGGATCTTTTTATTATTGGAGGTAGAATATTCATCGCACTTTGGATAATTATTCTTATTATTATTATCGTGTTGGGCGATGCAATCAATTTATTCCAAGTACCTGGCATTCTATAGGGAGCGTATGTTAATGAATAACAAAGTTATTGCTGTTGATATTGGTGGAACGTACGTTCGAGTTGCGTTGTGCAATACTGATGGGAGAGTTCTCAAGCGAGACAAACAACTGACTCGTTTGGAAAAAAGTAGGGAGGGCATCCTTACCCATATTACAGGTATGATTCATAGTGTTTCACCCAGTATGGATGAGGTAGTTGGTATTTGTATTGGAACCCCTGGACCAATAGATCCCTCGACTGGGATGTTATACGAGGCTTGGAACATACCTGAACTACTAAATACGCGACTAAGACCATATTTCGAATCCCAATTTAACGTTCCAATTGTATTTAGTAATGATTCCCATCTGGCTGGGTTAGGCGAACATCACTATGGCGCAGGCCGTGGAGCAGCAAACATGATTTATATGACAGTTGGTACAGGCATCGGAGGATGCATTATAATTGAAAATAAACGTCTATTAGGAGCAAAGGGCTTGGCATGCGAGGTAGGGGAGATAGTATTTGCAGATCCTACTTGGCACAAATCTATTGAAGTAAAGAGTCTTGAAAATCTCGCGTCTGGCCCAAATATTGCCAAACGAGCAATTGCTGCATTAAGTACGAGTCAGGATTCATTGATGCGGAGTATGGTGAAAGGGAACCTCGATAACATAACTGGAGAGATTGTGATGCAAGCTGCCAAAGAGGGCGACACCGTCGCGAACGAGATTTTACGTTCTGCGGCATTCTACATTGGTTTGGCTCTTGTGAACTTGATTCATATTTTTAACACTGAACTAATAGTCCTCGGCGGAGGGGTGATGAAAGCAGGTGATTTGGTTCTCAAACCAATAAGACAGACTGTCGACAAATATGCGTTGCCTTCCATGAGAAAAGATGTGCGAATTGTTCTCTCTGAACTCGGAGATGATGCGGGGTTGCTTGGGGGCGTTGCTTTACTTTCAGAGCGAATCAAAAAAAAGAGGTAAGAAAAAGTGTCGAATAAAGAGAAAGAAAATGATATTAGGATGCAGCAAATAAGTTCTGAAATTGCTAATATAATTGAAAATTTAACCCTCGGACAAGTTGCAGACACACAACTTAAAATTAGAAATATAACAAAAAAGCACATTTCGGAATTTCCAGGCAGTCGTCCAAGTAATGTGAATAAATGCAATATCTATTGCGAAATGAAAATATCATTTAATGCAACTCTTGCATTAAAAACTGCAACTCCAAAAGGGAAAGAAGAACTGAAACAACAGGTACACACATTAATGGATATCGAGCCTGATTTGACTGCATATGTTCCAAAAGTAATAGGATTTGATTTGGAGAAAGATTTACCTTATTTTATAATGCCCTTTTATCCTTATCCATCCTTGCGGGATTTAGTCTTTGAACGAAATGTCCCAAGACAGACTATTTGTATAATGCTGGAAAAACTTCTTGAGTTCATGTTTGAAAAAATATACTCAAAGAAGGTAGAAGCGGCACCCCTTGACTACGTGGTAAATACTCACTTAAATAGAATCAGGAAACGGCTTTGTCACGTTGGTAACCTATCCAGTGCGTTTGAATCGTTGATTAAGGCCAACACAGTTCAAATAGGATCCGAGTCTTACGAAAATATTCTCCCACTGCTTGATAACATACAAAAATCCCAAGAACTAATCCAAAAATTACAACCTCCTAAAATAAGCATGGTACATGGAGACCTAGAGTTTGCACACGTATTGGTTAATACCAAAGACGTCAATAATCCATCGTTTGTCTTGTTAGACCCAAGAATACCTTCGGGAGGATTGGATATTGCTTATGATCTTGGAAAACTATGGCAAACATTTCATGGCTTTTTGGATTTGATCGCTTCGGAGAGATTTTTACTGGGTAGGCATTCTGCAATCAAAGATACAGTAACATTTGAAGTATTCAAATTAGCAGATGAAAAAATAGTAGATTTTCTTCATCATATAGACGAAACCATGCGCACATTATTGATTAAGTACCAGGAAATCAAGGATGACCCATATTTGCTAATGCGAACAATTTTTTCTTGTGCTACGCATATCTGCAGTGCAGGACCTTTTTACCTCAAGAACGATGGTAAAGAAAAGGTGGCAATAGCATTATATCTCAAGGGAACACAATTACTAAATGATTTTTATAGAAGCAACGTATAATGATAAATATGAAGAATAACGATGCTTAAGAATGGAAATTCGATAAGACCATATTCAGCATACAATGATAATGAATTAACCTCTTCAGTTACATTAAAACCTGGAGAAGAGTATCTCCAATATGAAATCAAAGACAAAAAGTTTATTATAAGATTGCATCCGAATGTGGCTAAACCAAATTATGCTAGCAGGTTTCTTGTTGAACATTTCCCATATTACTGTGAACACAAAACACTTCTCGACCTGTGCACCGGTACTGGTTTCGTTGCTATTGTTTTATCTGGTCTCTATGAAATATCTTATCTTCTGGCGACTGATATCAATCCGTTTGCAGTCTCCATCGCAAAAGAAAATTTTGTTTTGAATAAGTTAAGAAATAGCTATGAAGTATTCGAAGGGGATTTGTATCAACCAATTCCTGAGAAAATTTTTGATGTAATCACATGTCTTCCCCCCTATGTCCCTACCCCTCAAGAAATTATAATGTGGTACAGACAAACAAAAAACTATTTCTTCTATCATAACACATGCGGGGGTGAAGATGGGCGAGAAATAATAGATCGCGTAATCAAAGAGGCTCCGAAACACCTTAACACAGGCGGATGTCTCGCTCTTGTGCATTCAGATTATGTTGGGGTCACAAAAACTATTGAAAATATGGAAACCGTAGGACTAAGACCAAATGTCGTAGCTCAGCAGAGACATCCTTTGGGATCACTTGGTCAATCACGCAAGAAATATATCGAGCAACATTTGGGATTCATATTCGCAACGGATAAAAACGATCTGCCTCATCAAATGCTCTTTCTTATAACTGGAATCAAGGAGTGAGATTTAGAAATCGTTAGAGGGAACAACTCAAATGAATGAAGGGAAAAGAATAAAATTAGTGGCAATTGATCTTGACGGTACATTGCTCACCAGCAAACGCATTATTTCGCCCTTGACTGCAGGGACTATATCAAAAGTGGCTCAACAAGGAATTCACATCGTACTTGTTAGCGCCAGAATGCTTCCCTCGGTCTTGAGTTATAAGAAACAGCTCAATCTGCAAGATCCGGTAATCGCCTATGGTGGTGCGGTTATTAAGCTTCACCATTCTAGGCCTATTTGGCTAGGAAATATTGATTCTAACATCGCAAGTAAGACTATTCATTTTTCAAAGTCTTACGATGTCCATTTATTTACTTATGTTGGCAATAAATGGTATGCTGACAATCTTGGCTCTGAGGCTAAAGAGGAGAGCCGTGCTATTGGCATAGCTCCAATTATTGTTGACAACATGCAAGAAGTTGTAAACCAAGGTGTTACAAAATTTACGATTATTGGTGAACCGAATTTTTTGGTAGAAATTGCAGACCAATTGAGCCAACAATTTCCTAGCGATATATGCTGTGTTTTCTCAAGATCTACAGACCTTGAGATTTTTAAGAAAGGAATTTCAAAAAGCAAGGCATTGGACGCAATCGGAAAGTTGTTGCACATCCAACCCAGTCAAATGATGGCAATTGGTGATGAGCGCAACGACATAGATATGTTGCAGTTTGCAGGTATTGCAGTTGCGATGGAGAATGCCCCGGACGAAGTGAAGAAAATAGTGGATGTCATTGCTCCATCTAATGACAATGAAGGCGTAGCATTTGTTCTTAATCATTTCTTCGTAAATATTTCTAAATCAGATAAGTTAGACGACGACAGACTGATAAAAATGGATGAGGAATAAAGTATCTCTCCGTTTCAAGCGCTAAACCAGAACTTTCCATAATCCCGCCTCATCTGACTAGCATTCCCTCCATTTGGAACAAGAATTATCGCTCGAGTTGAATCATCATACATGCATTCAAACCGCAAACGGGAGCTCGTAACATTGCGCAAGGTTGCTACCAGCTACACCTGGCAAATCCATCTCTTTAGCTAAATTTTCAGCCATTCTATTGATATGAGGCGATGAAACGCCATTTAAAACTTCTATTGCGTCAACATCATAATTTTTCGTTAAGTCACCCAGACCATAAGCTCTGTAGGGATGGGCGGCAATGGTTAATGCTCCTCTTTCCCTTGCAAAATCAATCACGTTTTCAACAGTCCAAGGTTTAGGTGGCAATTCTGCAACACCTAAGACTGTTAAGTCGCCTTCAACTGCACTTACTTCAACTCCCGGAATTATTAGAATGTCTTGGTATGCGGAGGCTAATTTACGCACTTTGTAGTAGCCCTCAATTGTGTTATGGTCTGTGATGGCTACGGCTTTGATGGAGGGGTGTGCATAGAGCTGGTCTACTACGGTTTTTGGGTGGATTGATGCGTCGAATGAATAGATTGTGTGGGTGTGCAAATCAGCTTTAATCAAGGTTACTCGCTCAACTTTTCCCGCAAAATTTTCTCTAATCGTGTTGACATGACTTTGCTCCGTTTTTCTTTGATGTTGAGGTATTTAAATTTGGTGTTTTTTCTCACGCAAGTTTTTCTGCACGTGTTCAGAATAGTTTCATTCCAATTTTCTGGGTTATGAAGCAGCACAACCATTTCATAGTTCATGCGGCTAATGTAGTTCGCTACTTGATTTGCCACATATTCCACTGTTTCTTTATCAAGCGGAAGAACGGTTTCATGTTGAGAAAGGGGATAAACCTCATCAAGCTCTATTGGAATTACGCCAAACGGAGCCGCATAAAAACATGTGTGAACCTCGTTTAAACGTTCCTTAAGTATATGTTGAAGCAGTTTCGCAGTTTCTTTGAGTTCTTGCGACTTGTGAAATGGTTTCATTCGAGTTTGAGGTATAAGCAAAAGAATTTTCGCTTCCTTTGGAGGGGAATACCTTTCCATCAATCTCTTTCTGTGTCGGACAACTTCTGGTCGAATAAGCCCGACTGAATTGAAGAAGAAAAGCCCGCTCTTTTTTACCGCTGGACTGTGTTTTTCAATGAAATCTTCGTGCTTCTTCAACTTTTTTAGAGCTTGAAGTAAAGCTGGATGCCCATGTGCCCTCAATTCTAAATATTCCCATAGTCTGCCGTCTTTTATGGCTTGTTTTATGCGTCTTAACTCGGAAATGCACACGTAAAGGTTATGTTCAGCAAGAAAGACTTCTCTTTCTTTTTGAGGCATCTCTAAAACTTCTTTTGGAGTTGTTTTTGAGCATTTTGGGCATGTGCATGGGAAATACTCAAGTTCATTCAGTCTTGACGTGCCATATTCCGTCATGTAACGGTTTTCTCTAGCGTATATGGCGTAGGCTGCAGAATCGAAAATATCGCATCCAAGCGCCACAGCCAAAGAAAACATGAAGGGGTGTCCTGCTCCGAAAAGATGGAGAGGCTTTTCAACGGGCAGATTCATTTTAGCAGTCATAATCATGTCAACTAAAACGTCAAACCGGTAACTTTGCATAACCTCGGTTGGGCTTCCCAACGCGTATATTTGAAACGGCAGTTTTCCCATTTCAAGGGCGGATTTGGCTACAAGGTCTAGGTATCGGCCTCCCTGAACTGGCCCTACCCAGAGGATGTCCTCGCGAGTTTTTGTCTTGAAGAGTTGTTTGGCTCTCTTTAACGTTTCATTTACTGTTTGTTCTGCGTGTTTTCTTGTGGCTTTCCAGCCTGTTGGCCAATCCAGAATCGTGGCTATGTCCGTGTCTATCTGCTCTTGATACTCTATAATTTCTTTTGGGGTTGTTTCTATGTCTCCATAAACGAGGATTTGGTATGCGCCGGAATCGGTCATTATGACTCCGTCGAAGCCCAAAAACTTGTGTAAGCCTTTTTCTGCTGGTCGGTTCTGGAAGTGCTTCTTCAGTATGTACGCGTTTGTTATTAAAGCCTCATAACCAAAAACCTCACGAATCCTTCTAGGAGAAATAGGCTGTATAGACGGGTTTATAACTGGAAAGAGAAGAGGAGTCTCAATTGTCCCATGTTTAGTTTTTAGTCTCCCAATTCTTGCGAGTAAATCTCTCTCCTTTATTTCAAAAGCCATCTTGAAGCCTAAACAAAAACTGTAAACACGCATATAAAAAATGGCTTATTGGTTAAGCAAGAATTTTAGCTATTACAGTGCTAGTATTGGATTTCGTTACATCCTACTAGGTAGGCAGATATTACTTTTCTAAGAATGGTATCTGGAAGAATTATCCAGATACTAATTTAAATATGAAAAATCGGATTATATCAAATGGTTAGGTACCAGAGCTGTGTGCCAAGCGGGTTGCGTGGTCACCATAGCGTGACAACGTCCGTGCTTTAAAGGCATGCAGCACCTAACTACTCACTTGTTAAACCAGTAATATGCTTTGGCGAACTTGCCTTTTCTTCTGGTTCTTCTGTTTATCTTGCGATTGTCGAAATATAGGCGTGATAGAGGTTTAGGAAGTTCTTCATTATTCATGATTTTCATTCCTATTACTCCAGCAATAATATCTGCAACTTGGATGGGTGGAGACTCTTCAGATCTCAATGATGCGTGAAGTGGGAGGCATTCGTGAATTCTTCCGTTTTTCTTGGATAAGGTTCTGACCAGCAGCCTAACGACTTTGTCAGTATTTAAGGGTAGGGGAAAGTCGGGGTCACAGTGTATTGGTGTGTTGTTACACCTCGAAAAGAATTCTTCTCTGAAGCGTTCCCTTACCTCTTTTGGTTGAGATGGTGTCTTTTCATAGCCTGAAAAGCATCCTTCAATAAGTCTCTGAATCCATAAATAACGGATCCCACTGGAGAGGTTAAGACGTTAGTGTGGATGACAAGCAACCCAGAACTCGAGATTTTTACTAATGGAATGATATTCTCTGAGACTTTCTTTCTTTTCTCAGATTCAAGTTTGTTCCATTTGTATTCTATAGGGCTTTTCGCTTTTGGCAAGGAAAGATGCTTTTCAAAAAAAGATTCCAGCATCGTAGTTGTCAAGACAGCAAATGGCAATAACGCTGGAACCATTTACACCACTTGTGTCAATTCCAACGGCTGGCGGGGAAAGAATTGGAACTAAAAAGGTCTGTTCACCTATGTCTATCGTTTTGATTTTTCTCTGTGAAATCCCTTGAGCAATCCAGCCTCTCTCTTTTCTGTAAATTTCCGTTTTGGCGTTTTCTTTGAAACCTTTTCCAAGTCGGCTCAATAATCTTTCATATTCGGAGGAAGGTTTTTCAATTTTTCTAAGGAAATCATAGGGAGTTACCATTTTCGGTTTTAATTTGTAGGTTTTATTACCATAGTCAAGAGGTTCGCCTAGAAAAGAGTTTTTTTATCACGTTAAGAAAAATGTTGAAGTAGCTTTGTCTCAAGCCGCTCTCCTTATGGTTATAACAGAATGTTTCCATTTAACAATTATTACTGGGAAGAGAAGGGGAGTTTCAACGGTGCCGCTTTTGATTTTGAGTTTTCCGATTCTCGCAAGTAGGTCTCTTTCTTTTATTTCAAAGGTCATCGTTAAGCCTAAACAGAATCAGCTAAACATACTTATATCGTTATTTTTCCTTTCTACTTATCTGTCTATTATAAGGAAGTCAAAGACATGGTTTGTGCAATTCAAATCCATGAGAAACCAACTCTAAATGATCCCGTCTTAATTGAGGGTTTACCAGGCATAGGGTTTGTAGCCAACATTGCAACTTTACATCTAATCCATGAATTAGAAGCCAAGCGTTTCGCTGAAATTTGTTCTTCATCTTTTCAAGATTTAGCAGTAACAACCGAGACCGGAGGCACACGTTCTCCGATAAACGAGCTTTATTATTATAAGAGCCGTGATGGTGGTCGCGACTTAATCTTATGGTATGGCAACACGCAGGCTTTAACAACTTTTGGGCAGTATGAGCTTTGTGGACGTGTTTTGGACATAGCTGAAGAGCTAGGTTGTCATTACATAATTACATTGGGCGGGTTTAAACAAGAAGAAAGAAAGAAAACCCCAGAAATTTACTGCGCGGCATCAGACCCTGAAACATTAAAGGAAGCCCTAAATCTCGGAGCAAAAATAATGGTTGGACAAATATTTGGCATCGCTGGTCTTCTAATAGGACTTGGCAAGCTTAGAGGGTTTAACGGATTTTCGCTTCTAGTAGAGACTCTAGGCACATATCCCGATGCAAATGCTGCAAGTCAGGCATTGTCGGCTTTAAGCAAATTTTTGAACTTGAAGATTGATTTGTCAAGGTTGGATGCTGCTGCTGAAAAAACCACGAAAATATTGGAATCCTTTGGTTTAGTTAGAAGCGGTACAGAAGAAAAGAAGAAAGAGGAGTCTCAGTTTCGCTGGTTAATTTAACCTTTTATTTCGCTGATAAATTGGTCGTAAACTTTTTGCACACGGTCAGCAGCCGGACCTGAACCTTCCACCACGCCCTTTTCTGTGAGTTTAACTCTATCCATAACCCATATGAACCCTTTATCCTCGTAAAGTCTAACCATTGTTGGAAACACTTTTTCAAGACGGTCTGCCAAAGCTTTCAAGTCGAATGGTTTCTCCACACTCAATATTTGAGCCACAACATTTCCGTTAAGAAAAACTCTATGCAATGTTCTTCCTTTCTCATCCTTTGCCTCCGCCAGGCATAGGCTTAAAGTATCAGGGTTAATGCCGATTAACGTTCCACTGTACGTTTTTTCGGTTGTAGTTGCAACAATCACACTTTTATCCATCAATGCTGCCACTTCTGTGAAAAATTTTCTCTGCGCTATTGACAACTTCTAAACCTCCACTCTACCTAACACATGTGAAAACACGTATTTAGGATTTTAACTAGCCAAAAGAAGATTTATTCCACTAAACAAGATTTTCATCGAACAACATGGTTCAAAGCCTAAAGTTAAAATTTTGATTCTAATGTATAAGAGGAAAGCAAAATACAATCCATAGGGAAAAAGCCACGAAATAGAGATTCAGCGATATTTGGAGCCAAATAGAGGGCGTCTCAAAGCTTGCACGCACAATCATCGCACTTGACTATTAAGAATTTAGCCTTCTTTCCTCAAGGTCTTGCTTTAGCGACACCATGGTGTTGGCTGCCAAATCACGATAAACAACAACGTTGGGTCCAATCCAGCTGTTATTTCCTACTTTGACACCGGGCATGAAAAGCACATTTATCCCAGCCTTCACATCATCGCCTAAGACTGCTCCAAGCTTTGTTCTTCCGCTATCTACGACCTTGCTTTTCACCATCATCTTTATTGTTCCCGCGTCAAGTCGGTAGTTAGCGGTTATTGTTCCTGCGCCTAGGTTGCAGTTTTCGCCTATTATGCTGTCGCCTATGTAAGATAAATGACCAATGTGCACGTTATCCATGATTATGCTGTTTTTTATTTCGCAAGCGTTGCCTATCCGCACTTTTCTGCCTATGCTTGTGCATGGACGAATGTAACAGTTCGGTCCTATGTCACTTTCTTCATCTATGAATGCGGGTCCTTCAATATAGGCTCCAGAGCGTATGCGTGCGGTTTCCGCGACTGTTACCGGACCAATCAAGTGTGCACCATTTTCCACACGCCCATACACTTTATGTTCCATCTTCATCAGCATCCAACGGTTTGCCTCAAGCAAATCCCAAGGTCTTCCAATGTCAAACCAATCTTCCGTTGAAATCTTAACTGCTAAAACTGGCTTTTTCTCTTTTAACAAGAGAGAAAGTGCATCTGTAATTTCCCATTCGCCTCTGGCTGAGGTTGATGTCTCTTTTATTTTCTCGAAAATTTCTGTTGAAAAAACGTATACACCCGCGTTCGCCAAGTTTGTAGGTGCTTCTTTACGGCTTGGTTTCTCAATTATACGCTTTACATGCTTCTCATCTTCAAACTCTACTATTCCATAATCTTCAGGCTTTTCAACGGGAACAACAGCCATGGTTGCGGCAGGTTTTTCTTTTCCATGTAAACCGATAACTTTTTTCGCAGCCTCTGCAGTGAACAATAAATCACCATAAACCAGCAAGAAATCATCCTTCACATA
>Ga0224501_10000842_pt1 | contig 23705 bp, 17 predicted proteins | sample SF_Oct11_sed_USG_4_FD_169105 | JGI IMG/M metagenome (GOLD analysis project Ga0224501, IMG submission 169105) | Sediment microbial communities from San Francisco Bay, California, United States - SF_Oct11_sed_USGS_8_1 | ecosystem: Environmental > Aquatic > Marine > Sediment | place: USA... | reverse complement strand
TATACTATATGCTGTATCAGATACAGTATAAAGACCAGCAGCGACCTGCCCCGCTTCCTCTGGCTACTGGCAATCCCTCGACTAACCCAGCTTCGGAAAAGCGCAAAAAGAAGGAGGACTTGAAATAATGACCCGCAGAAAACACCTCCCACTCATAAGAATAGCCCTCATAATTGCTTCTTTAACCCTCATCCAATTTTTTTCCTGTGCTCAGGATAACGCTCTGATAGACTTCAGCCAGGGTTTTATTGGAGTTAGCGGGAACGGACCCGACCAGAGTCTTCTCTACAACAAAGAGAACAATCTTATACTGAACCACTGCATAGAAGGGGCAACATTACCAGAGCTGAGGAAATTAAAACTCCCTCAAATTGAGCAGAGGTTAGAAGAGCTCAGCAGGGGGAAGCTGCTCCTTAGAGAGGGCGACACATACCGCCTTACCTTCCCGGTGATACGAGGCAGCGACAGGGTCTTTCTCTTGAATGAGGCGGAGCAGACGGCGGAAAAGATGCTCCCGGCTATGAGACATATTGTCCAGGAATTGAAGGAAGAGCTTAAAGGCGAAAAAGAGAGCCTGTATCATATCACCTGGTCGGTGGTGATGGACTCGGCTATGTTCACCTGGCTTAAGTTGCTGCTGGATGGGCATGTAAATCCGCTCATTCTTATCTCCCAGGGTTACAGCTTTTATGTTTTTCCGGTCAATCAATTTCAAGCAGGGACCAACTTCTATGAGTGGGAAGAAAACATGATGGCGGTCTCTCACAGCCAGGGAGCCATGGAACACATCAATAGGCTTATGGGACCCTACGGAAGTGAGATCATCAGGAATGCTGTTGCCCAGGCACCATTAGAACCTGAGCTCAAAGACGCATTATTACCCTATGGATTTATAGACAATCAGGAAAAGCTTAGAGTCCTCACCTATGAGAAAGGGAGCCCGAGATACAATCTCTTCAAACAGCTGGGCGAGCAATACGCCAGCGAGATAGGAAAGGCAATAGACACCGAGGCGTTGAGCACAAGGCTGAAGCTCACCACTGACCAGTCCTTTGTCATCGCTTTTCACGAAGCCTCCTGGGAAATTCTCAAGCTTCTCCATCAGGAGGAAATACTCCCCAGACCTCCTGTTCTTGTTCAGCAGAAAGCTCAATTGGACCAGTCATATAAATTAGTATCCACACTCAAAGGTGAATCATCTGCTACTCTTATGATGCAGTTTCAAGACCTCCTCTCAAAAAGGAAATAGAACTCCTTATGAAAGCTATATATTTCGACGGCATCCCTTCGCTTGCCGAGCTACCTCAGCCAGTCCCCCAGCAAAAGGAAGCCCTTATCAGAGTGCTTAAGTCGGGTATCTGCAATACTGACCTGGAGATAATCAAAGGGTATATGGATTTCAAAGGAGTATTGGGGCACGAATGGGTGGGGGTAGTTGAGCAGTGCCAAGAGCGCTCTTTCATCAACAAGCGGGTGGTAGGAGAGATAAACATCGGTTGCGGCACTTGCTGGTATTGTAAAAACTCGCTTCAGGGTCATTGTTCCCAAGGAAAAGTGGTGGGAATATTCGGAAAAGATGGCGCCTTTGCTCAATTCCTCACCCTCCCGTTGGGTAACCTCTGCCTCATACCCGACTCTATCTCAGACGAAGAGGCGGTTTTTGTGGAGCCCCTGGCCGCTTCCCTGCAGATATTAGAGCAAACCAGTGTACACCCTACCAACCGGGTGGCTGTTCTGGGGGACGGGAAGTTAGGGCAACTGGTGGCGCAAGTGCTGAAGCTTATAGGCTGTGAGCTTGTTCTTCTAGGACATCACCAGGAGAAGCTTCGCATAGCGACGCAAATGGGCATCCCGGTGGCTACACAGGGAGCCATCAAGAGAAACAATTACGACCTTATCATCGAATGCACCGGCTCCCCGGATGTTATTAAGCACGCCCTCCAATTGGTGCGACCTGGCGGAAAGATCATTATCAAAAGCACATTCACAGAGAAAGTGGAACTCGATATCTCCCACATAGTTGTTGACGAGGTGCAGCTCATCGGCTCCGTATGCGGACCCTTCGCCCCGGCGATTAGGCTCCTGTCTCAGAAGCTGGTCCGGGTGAGACCGCTCATCACCAAGACCTTCCCCTTAACCAGAGGGGTGGAAGCTCTGGAGTTTGCTAATACCAATAAAGAAAGTTTGAAAGTCTTAATAGAAAATCAAAAATAAACTGACCAAAAATGAAACTAAGGCCCCTCTCCCATCTAAAGAACATACACCTTTTTATAGACTTCGATGGGACTATCGCCACCCCGGACTCCCTTTATTTCCTCTGCCAGCGTTTCGCCGATAGGAAGTGGCGCCAGATCGAGGATAAGATGGAAAAGGGGGAGATAGACGAGAGAGAAGGGCTCCAGCAGGAATTTGACTTGCTTCGTATAACTCGAGAAGAGGCGCTGCGGGCGATTGACAACGGGGTCACCCTCGACCCATACTTCCCAGATTTCGTCAGATGGTGCCAAGAGCAAGGATTGAAAATAACCATAGTAAGCGGCGGCTTCCTCTCATTTATCAAGCGATTCCTAAGAAAATATGGTCTGGACCATCTCTCCATCAAGGCAAACCGGGTCAGGGTTGAGGAGAAAAAATGGAGCATCTTCCCCTCCCCCGGAAGAAAGGACTGCCAGAAATGCAACAACTGCAAAACCTATGATGTGGAGAAAGCCAAAGCCAGAGGCGAGGTTATTATATATATCGGCGATGGCTACACCGACCGCTGCCCGGCTGCTGTTGCCGATGTGGTCTTTGCCAAAGACAAGCTCAAAGAATACTGCCAGAAGGAGAAATTGCCATTTTATGAATTCAGCAATTTTGGGGATATTATGAATACCCTTGCCTCTCTACTTCCAAAGGGGATAAAGCCGTGAGAAATAATATAATCTCCGGCCTAATCCTGGCATGCTTTATCCTCTGCCCTATCCTCGGATGTCAGAAACAGCTTTCGGAAGAAGAAAAATTCAAGATAATACTGGTCACCGATGTAGCGGGTCTGGGAGACAAAGGGTTTAACGACGCCGGCTGGGCGGGGCTTTCTCTGCTATTGTGGGAAGCTATTTCACCGGCTCCGCACTCATAGGGGTATTGTCAGCTCTAATGGCTGGCGGACTACTCGGGTATATCTTCGCTCTTTCTTGCATAAAATGGGAGGCTAACCAGATTGTGAGCGGAGCTGCCATCAATATTCTGGCGGTAGGGCTTACCGGATTCTTCCTGTTTGAGGTCTTTGGCTTCCATGGAAGCTCCCCTGCGGTGGCTAAGATGCCTTTGCTCGACTTGCCTTGGATGGACAAGCTCCCCCCCTTCTCGGACATCCGCTTCGGGTGATGATATTTCAGCAATCTCCTCTGTTTGGCGTCAGCATCTTGCTGGTAGCCTTTGCCTGGCTACTGCTATACAAAACTCCTATCGGATTGCGATGGAGAGCTGCCGGGGAAAATCCTCTGGCAGCCGAAACCCTCGGGGTAAGGGTCAGGAGATTAAGGTACCTGGCAGTGATAGCCAGCGGTCTGCTGGCTGCCCTCGGTGGTGCTCAACTCTCGCTGGGTGACCTCTCTCAGTTTGTGGAGAGGATGACCGCCGGGCGGGGATTCATCGCTCTGGCTGCCCTCATCCTCGGTAGATGGAAGCCCTGGCAGGTGCTGGCTGCCTGCATCTTCTTTGGCTTTGCCGACGCCCTGGCAGATAGCCTGCAGTCAGTGGGCTGGGGCATCCCTCCGGAACTCTTTCTCGCCCTGCCCTTCATACTGACCATCATTGTTCTGGCAGGCTTCATTGGTGAAATTCGACCACCCGCCGCTCTGGGCAAGACTTACAAAAGATAGAGCTTATTCTCCTCGGATTCCAGGCTTGCCTATTCCGCCCTCTCAATTCTCCAGATAGTCCCCTTCTTGGAGGGGCAGTGTATGAGATAGATGGATGGGTTATCCTTTTCCCAGGAGGGGACACCATCGGCACAACGCTGGACAAAAGGCATCATTGAGTGGGCTGCCACCCCGCAAATCCCCTGGGGAGTAAACATCGGATGGTAATAGAGGAAGTTATCTCCTACCTCGTGGGGGCACACCCCTATCTTCTCCACCAGGATAACCTTCACCGGTTTCATTCCCCGAGCTTGGGAGATGGCTTTCATCTTCTCTTCACTAAACTTCATAGTACCTCCTCCTGCTAATTGTAATTCTCTTCCAAAGATTCTACTACTACATTTTCTCCTCAAAGCGGACCTAGTGATAAAGGAAAAATGTTAAAGAAGGAGTAAAATTGATTTGACTAAAAGCACAAGCAATTGTTTTTACGTCAATAATAACTCTTATGAGATTATCTAAAAATGGAATAGATAAGATGCTTAAATTTAGGATTAAGGGCTCGATTTGCCCCATAGAAGATGAGCCTAGGGTGATAAATCCCGCATTTGAAATTGTTAAAAATAAATTTTCTGGACCTAATGAAAAAGAGCTGCCTATGTAAGTGATGCAACATCCTCGAATATTGCTCATCTGACATTGCCGAGCAGTTAAAAGGATTTTCCTCCAGAATAAAAAGTCTTTCCCAAATATCAACAGATAATCTTTCAGCGGCAACTAATTCGTTATAAAAAATGCTTCCCGGCAGCGGCTTGAACCTCGATAAAACAAGCCAATCAGGCTTGACCTTTTTAATAAAAGATAGAGTCATTTGCGCATCTTCAACTGTTTCGCCTGGCAGACCTACGATAACATTTGCCTGAAAGAGAATCCCAGCTTTTCTGGTCAACTCTGCTGCGCTATAATAAAAGGAAACATGAGCCTTTTTGTTGGCTCTGTCCAGCACCTTCTGGGAGCCCGACTCAAAACCATATTCCACCAACACACAGCCCGCCACTTTTAGCGCCTGAAGAAGCTCTTTATCTACAATATCAGCCTTAAGCTGACAAGCCCATTTGAGCTCCTTATTGATGCCCTTATTAATGATTTTCTGGCAAATTTCTTTAACCCGCTTTTTTTTAGTTGCAAACATATCATCTACAAAGGACAACGCTTTAATATGATATCGGTCTATCAACAACTCCAGTTCCTTAATAACGAGGTCAACCGATTGAAAACGGACCCCTTTTCCTAAAGCTACTTTGCTGGCACAAAAATAGCAATTATAAGGACAGCCTCTTGACGAGATTACATCTGTCCCTCTGATAAACAAAGGTGGTACTAAATGGGTGCTCCTTTTAGTATAAAAATCCATATCCAACAGATGACGGGCAGGAAAAGCAAAATCATCGATATTTTCATGAACATCTCCGGGAGGATTATTGACTATTTGACCTTCCTTTCTGAAGGATATACCCCTGATATCCTCCAATTTTTTGGATTGACATATCTCCAGCATACTGATTTCACCTTCACCACGAACGCATACATCAATTATGGGGTATTTTTCTAAAAGCAAAGGTGCCAAAGCTGATGCATGGGGACCACCAAATACTACAGGGACATGGGGGAAATCTCTCTTAACCATCGCAGCAACTTTTAAGGCGTCCCCATGTTCTCCGGTGCAACAGGATACCCCTATTATATCTAGTTTAAACTTTCTTATCCATTCAACAGTTTTTATATCTAAGGCATTCATAGAGAAATGGCTTTGGGCAAAAACAGCGGTTCTATCCAATATAGAGACTTCAAAGCCGTGTTTCTCTAAATAACTGGCTACATAGGCCAAGCCTAATGGAGGATAACAGGTTATAGTTTTAAACGGATATTTAACATCCCAATCCCATAGCGGGGCAATTAATCCGATATTTTTCATATTTGTATTATTATTACCTATTTTTGGAATTGAACATACATATATTATACTAAATCTTGCATCTTGTCAAAATTACATTTCACCTGACAGCAACGATTTTTTGGATGCCATTTAGAAGTCGTTCATCATCGCACATCAAAAAAGGCATCATAGGTCTCTCTTTCCTCTCAGCGGAGCACCGATAGGGTTTAACCCATAATGTGTTTGAAGCTACATAATTGGAATGTTATAATACTTTACGAAGGAGACCGAAATGAAGAATAGACATAGTCTGTTCATAGGGATCATTTTAGGGACTTTCTTTTTTGCGTGTTTCCCCACTGTCGCCCTGCCAATGAGTGCTCAAAAGAGTAAAAGCCCCGAGCTGAAGGAGAAGTATATCACCTGGCTGCAGGAGGTTGAACACATTATTTCCAAGGCCGAGAGGGAAGCATTTAATCAGCTCCAAGCAGATGAGCAGCGGGATAGATTCATGGAAGCCTTCTGGAAACTCAGAGACCCTACCCCCGGTACTACCAAGAACGAGTTTAGGGAGGAGCACTACCGCCGGCTGGAGTATGCGAAAAGCCAGTTTGGAAGAGGCACGCCCAGACCTGGGTGGATGACCGACCAAGGGAAAGTCTATATTCTGTTAGGCGAACCGATAACCCGCAGGCGATTCCCCGAGGAGAGGACCACCTTCCCTATGGAGATATGGTTTTATGACGGGGATATTAAGAAGGGGCTGCCGCCGCACTTTAACCTCTTGTTCTTCAAAAGTGGCGGGGTTGGAGAATATAAGCTCTACTCCCCCTTTGCCGACAGGGTGCAGAGCTTAATTGCCGACCCGGGGCTGCAGTTTGCCCGAGAAGATGCCCTCTACTGGGCTATTCGGCAAAATGTGGATGCCGAAGCGGCAGAGGCTGCTTTCAATCTGGTGCCCGGACGACCCTTCGACCCCCGGCTTCCCCGCCCTACTTTTGACTCGCAGGACCTGCTAAACTCTATAGAGGACTTACCCAATAAAATCGAAGAGCCGCTTTATGCCCAGGCTATTCTGCAAGGGCTCCCTGTGGTGGAGCTTGACCTGGTCTATAAAACGCTGGAGTTTGATTTTCTTCACCACTATTTCAAGGGACCCGAAGGGAATTTCTTCCTCTATTATGCATGGAAGTTGAACCCGGAGCAGGTCTCCCTGGGTCAGCACGAGGATAAATACTATTTCTCTTTCCATATAAACGGTCAGCTTAAGGATGAGAAGGAGAGGGTAATCTCCAGTGTGAGAGACAGTGTGGTCTCCTACTTAGGAGAAAAAGAGTTTGAGGCCATAAAAGCAGCCCCTGTCTCCTATCAGAACAGGCTTCCCATAATTCCCGGTTCTTACACCTTCCATCTACTGGTCAGCAACCCGGTTTCCAAAGAATATGGCACCATGGAAGGGAGAGTGTACATTCCCGATTTAACCTCAGCACCTGCCCCCATTGAGCTGGGTGAACTTCTGCAAGCTTATCAGATAGAAAGAGTGGATAATCCAAGCCAAACGGTGAGTTATCCATTCCAGTATAGGGATATAAGGATATTTCCCAACTTTACCAGGGACTACCTGCGAGATGGCAAATTGTATCTCTATTTTCAACTGTATTGCGTAAGAGAGAGCGAGTATTTTCAAAAAGGAACCGGTTATCAGCTGAGATACTCCATCCTGAAAGCGAGTGTGGAGACTTACAGCTTCTCCGAAAATATCGACTTCTTCGCCGCCGACCGCTATGGAACCATCCCACTGCTGAAAGAGATTCCCCTCACCGGCTTAGCCCCCGGAGAATACACCCTTAACATATCCGTCCTCCGGGGGGAAACCGAGGTGATAACCGCCAAACAGGCAGAATTCACCATAACAAGGGAGTCGCGTACTTTCCGACCCCTTATCTTTGCCAAGAAGATTCCCTCCTTAACCGATTACTCCAACAACTCTGCCTGGGCAGAGCAATATCAGATGGAAGGGAATACATCCGAAGCCATCGCCGAGCTGAAAAAAGCACTAATTAAAAACCCTGACAGCCGAAAAGACCGTGAGCTGCTGGGAAGGCTATTGCTTCAGGATGAAAGGTATGAGGAAGCCATTGAAGTTCTGCATCCCCTGTTCGTTCAGACTCCTAACGATTTCGCCATAGTCTCCTATCTGGCGATATGCTCCTATCGGCTGGAAAACTTCAGCGAAGCCGTAAAATACTATGAGATTGCTCTCCAGCTCCAGCCGAGCAACATCGGTCTGCTGAACGCCACTGCCGATGCTTACCTCAAGTTTGGCAATAGAGCCAAGGCAAAGGAATATTTCGAGAATTCTCTAAAGCTTGACCCCAACCAGCCCATCATCAAGAAGGAGATAGAAAAGCTTAAGGAAAGCAGTACCCCACCTCCAAAGGGTTAATCTATAGCCCCTCTCCTGAAAATTTCCCTTATTGAAGATAAAAAAAGGGGAACTCCTTTCGGAGTTCCCCTCAAATTTCCCTTAAATAGCTCTGTTAGAAGATCCAGCGCACTCCTAACCTGAACTCCCTCGGTGTGATCACCCTTCTGGGGGTAAGATACTGAGAACCTGCTGCCATTCTCCGGCTGGTGATGGTATCTTCGTTGAAGATATTGAAGATGTCCGCTATAATCCCCAGCTCCCCGGATTCCTTAAGCCCGGCGAAGGAGCCCGGAAGTTTGAACCTCTTCTCCAGTCTCAGGTCTAAGACATTCCGTGACTCATGCTGAAAGCTCCCCCTTGGCTCTACCAGAATAAGGTACCGCAGTCCGTTGGGAGCCCTGAGAGACTGGTAGGGTTCTTCGTAGTAGCCGGTCATATACTCGTAGGTCCAGCCGAACAGCGCATCAATCGGAGCAGGCAAGCGGTAGGAACCCTGCAGGCGGAAGACAAGAGGATCGTTGTGCCCCGACTTCCCCTCAGCGTTGATGAAGTCGTTGGGGTCATCTCCCAGATTTACAGCGTCAAGACCCCAGCCACCAGCAGCACCACCGAGGTAATAGTTCCCCTTGCTTTGCTGCCAGGTGAAGGCAGCGGTCATCTGCCAGTTGTTGCTGTACCTCTTGGTGAGGATGATGTCCACCCCATCATAGGTCATGTGAAGGTCGCCGTATTTAGTGGGGTCGTTGATGACCCAGCGGTCGTTCTCGCCCACATTGGTCTGGTACCACATATCGTGGCTAACGCCAAAATAGTCAACCACTGAGAAGGGAGCCCACTCGGCGAGCCGGTTCTCACCGCCAAAGACCTGCTTGTCTAAACGGTGATTGTAACGGACTGTCACCCCCACATCGGGGAAGAGCTCTCTCTCAAAGCCGATGTTCATCATCTCGGCGTAGTGGTTCTTCAGGTCAGGGTCTATGTTAAAGTTGACAGCCGGGTCATCCACATCATAGATGTCGTACACTCCCGGAGCTATATATTCAGCATAGTAAGTAGCGGGCTCATCTTTGAAGGAGTAGGTGCTGCAGTGAGGAGCCTCGTAATATCTCCCCCAGGAAGCCTTCAGCAGTGTCTTCCCGTCGCCGGTGAGGTCGTAAGAAGCACCAACGCGGGGGGCAATGTCAGTGTAGTGAATCCAGTCGCTGCCGCCTCTGAGCCCGCCGGTGGTCTTGTCCACTCTCAGCCCGTAGTTCACCGTGAGCCGGTCCTTGATGGTCCAGGCATCCTGTCCGTAGACGGTCATAAGTCGGTTAGCCCAGGTGTGGTCATACCAGTCTCGCAGCTTCACCTGGACTATCTCACCCTCATCGGCGTAGTAGTAAGCAGGCTGACCGAACTCATCGAGCCCATATTTCAGTATGGTGTTCATGTAAGCATTCTGGTAATGGACGCCGACCTTGAAGTCGTGGGTTCCAGCCCACTCCTCAGCGTAGTATGAGTAGTCGGCTTTGACCTCGGAGCTCCCCCGACCGTTGTGCATATAGTACCAGTAGCTCTGGCTAATATTACCGGTGGACCAGTCATAGATGACGGGAAGGTCGTTGCGGGGTACCAGGTCGTAGTAGCCGTAATAGCCCATGTAGCGCACCTCAAGCAGAGAGTTGGGACTGAAGATGTGCTGCCAGGTGGCCATGGGGTCGATGGTCCAGGATGGCTCCTCACAGTAGGCATTAGGATCCAGTGTGCCTGCCGGAGCACGACCAGTGATGGGGTAGTTGTCCCACATCACGGCACCCATCACTCGGTCCTTCTCCCCGAACTGCATGCTGATCTTCTCCACGCCGCGCCGGCTGTGGTCGGTGGTCACCTCAACATTGCCCGACCGTATACGGTCGTTAACCAACTGGTAGTAGGAGAAGAAAAAGTGAACCTTGTTCCTGATAAAGGGACCGCCGATGTTGAAGGAGAAGTCGTAATACTTCTTCTGCTCGTAGGGTGTTACCGTGAAATCGGGAAACTGCTCCTGAACCTTCTCTATGTTCTTGCCGAAGAAGCTGTTGTTCTTGTAGAAGAAGTTGCCCTCGCCGTGGTATTCAGTGGTCCCGGATTTGGTGACCACATTGAATATGCCACCCGAATACTTGCCAAACTCCGCTGGAGCACCCCAGGAGATGACCTCGGTCTCCTGCAAATAGTCGACATTGATGAAGGGGAACTGGGTCCCCATATCGGGGTCACTGGTGTCCACTCCGTCTATCTGCCAGGATTGGCCGCTCCACGAACCACCAGCCACGCTGTCCCCTCCCGCGGTCACTCCAGGGCTTATCGCCAGAATGTCGGAGCCGGTACCGCGGCGCTCGGGAATGCTGTTGAGGAACTCGGCGGTGTAGTCAACTTTGGCGGTGGTTGACTTGGTGTCCACCGTGGGTGATTCGCCGGTGACCGTGATGACCTCTGTCACCGGGGCTATCTTCATGCTTAAGGTCAGGGAGACGGTGGTCTTGGGCGAGACAATGATGCCCGAACGCACCAGGGTGGAGAAGCCCTCCAGCTCGAGGGTTATCTCGTACACACCTGACGTCAGCGCTGCGGCACGGAAAACCCCTGTCTCACTGCTCACATAGACCTGTTCCGTGATCAGAGCCGTGCTGCGGAGGGTAACTGTTACCCCCGGCAGCCGGGCACCGGTCTCGTCCTCAACTATCCCCACAATGGTCCCCTGAACAGCCAACTGTCCATAAGCCAGGTAACAGAAGCTCATCACGAAGATAAGCGCTGCTACCCCTGTTGCTAATCTGGATTTCATGTTTTTAACCTCCTACTTTTAAAGCAAAGGTTTATAGACCAAGATTTTTTACCCTTTCCACCTCCTTTCATTGAGAATTATATTATCATAGTGTTATTAGAATTGCAAAGTCAATGCCAATCTTTGAAATATAATTGAAAAAATTACTCTAATATTTGCAATAATTAACCGATGAATACAGAATAGTGTCCTTCTCACAATGATGAATCAGTCCAATTATATGAATTATAATCCAAATATATGGATAATCCCCCTGCATCGCTCCGCTTTAGCTTGACAGGCAGTACCATATCTTATAGAATTGGAGGCAATGAAGAAGAGATTAACAAAGAGAAAGATTAATTACATTAAAAAGCACTACCACCAGAAGTCTGATAGGGAGCTGGCTCAGAAATTGGGGATTCCCAGGAGTCTGGTTAAGCGCGTCCGTAAGGAGCTGAATCTGGGTGGCAAGGAGGAGCGGTTTGCCAGGCCTCCCTTAGAGAGTAAGCCTTCACCAGTGCGGTCAACGACTGGAAAGTGGTCCAGAAGAAAAACAGTAGCGGTGAGCCTGGTGGTGGGGATTGTGGTGGTGGGGCTTGGGCTTTATCTCCTCTCCCGAGTGGGTGGATTCCGCTTTTTCTCCCGGGTGGACCGGTCTGAATTAAATGTTATTTTAATCACCATTGACACCCTGCGGGCGGACCATGTGGAATGCTATGGATACAACAAGATAAAGACCCCTGAGCTCAATCGTATGGCTGAAGAAGGGGTGCGTTTTTCCCAGGTGGTGGCTCCTGTCCCCCTCACCCTCCCCTCTCACACCTCCATAATGACAGGGACCTTCCCTCTCTTTCATCTGGTGCGGGATAATGGTGGCTATTATGTGGATGAGGATTATATCACGCTGGCAGAGGTTCTCAAGGAGAGGGGCTTTGCCACAGGGGCTTTTATTGGGGCTTTTGTGCTGGACTCCAAATGGGGATTGAACCAGGGGTTTGATTATTATTACGATAACTTTGACCTCAGCAGATACCGCAAAATAAGCCTATCTTCTGTGCAGCGACCGGGGGATGAGGTAGAGAAGGAAGCCATGGAATGGATCGCTAGCAATGGGGACAGTAAGTTTTTTGCCTGGATTCATTTTTTTGACCCCCACTCCCCTTACACTCCCGCTCCCCCCTTTGATAATTTATATCCCGGACGTCCTTATGATGGAGAGATAGCTTATGTTGATATGCTGATAGGGAGACTGAGGGAATTTCTGGTAGAAAGAGACCTGCTGGATAAGACCCTGCTGATTATCACCTCCGACCATGGAGAGGGGCTGGGAGAGCATCGAGAGCTTCTTCACGGCAATTTCGTTTACGATACCACTCTAATGGTCCCTCTGATAATCCGCTTCCCGGAAATGGAGATAAATAACCTCACCATCACCGAGCAAGTGCGTTTGATTGATATAATGCCCACCATCCTTGACTATCTGGGCCTACCACCTCCAGCGGAGGTGCAAGGGGTTAGCCTGATGGCGAAAACAATAAAACCTAACTCAAAGCTGGAACTTCCCGCCTATGGCGAGAGCTATTACACGAGAATCCATTTCGGCTGGAGCGAGCTGAAATGCATACGAACCGAGAGGTATAAATTCATCGACGCCCCTAAGCCTGAACTGTATGACATTATGGAGGATCCGGCGGAATCCAAAAATCTGTATGAAGAGAAGAAACCCACCGCCGAGAGATTGCAGAAAGAACTGGCTCAGGTAATCGAAAGTCATTCGGTCAAAGGTAAGAGGAGAGCGCCAATTGAGATAGATGCGGAGACCGAGAGGAAACTGAGAGCTTTAGGCTATACTACCTCCATTGCATCGCCCTTTGAATCTGATACAGAAGGGAAAATCCTTGCTGACCCCAAAGACAAAATCGAGGTTATCCGCCTGATGAACAAGGCGGAGAAAGAGAGCGACCAGGAAAACACCGAACAAGCGATAAACACCCTAGAGGAGGTGGTAAGCCTCGACCCCAACATCGTCGATGCGCATGTTATGTTGGGCAACCTGTTCACCAGAAGAAACCTTTATGAGCAAGCGGTGGCAGCCTACCGGAGGGCGATAGAGTTGAATCCAGACTATGACCTCCCCAAAATTAACTTAGCCATCGCCTACAAGGATTGGGAAAGATATGAGGAGGCGGCAGCCATCTTAAAAGAGGTGGTCAGCAGACAACCGAGGAACAGCCGGGCTAATTTCTATCTGGGCGATGTATACCGCCGCCAGGGGATGTATGACGAGGCCATAAAATATTATAAGCAGGGGATTGAATATGACCCCAACTCGGCAACTTTGAACGCCGAATTGGGCTTGGGCTATTATTATCAGGGGTTGCTGAGCGAAGCAGAGCAAAGCCTCCAGCGAGCCCTGGAGCGCAACCCCAGCATATACACCGCCCATTTTGCCCTGGCTCTGATTTACGAGAAAAAAGGTGACTTTGATTCCGCTATCGAAGAATATAAAAAGGAGATTGAAAACAATCCTCAGAGCTTCAAAGCCCACTTTAATCTGGGAATAATCTACGGCAAGCGAGGGGATTATCCCAGACAAATTGAACTCATCAAAAAGAGCGTAGAGCTTAGCTCGCAGTTTTCTGAGGGCTATTTCTACCTGGCCAAAGCCTATCTGGATACGAGGGATGAAAAGCACTTCCAAGAAGCAATTGAGGCGGCTAACAGGGGCTTACAAATAGACCCCAATTCTCCCTACGCACCATTAGGGCACTATGTCCTGGTTGATATTTACAACCGGCAGGGCAAAAGCGAGCAGGCACGCTTTCATCTGCAGAAGGCACGGGAGCTGGAGAAAAGAGGTGTCACTCCTCAAGGTAGCCGCAATTAATCTTTTATCGCCTTTATCTCAAAAGAAAGAAAACAAAACCCCGCTGGAGCGAGAGTAGTCAATTTATGCGCTGCACTATGTAATATCCCCGAGGGGTTTTAATGGGGGGACTAATCTGACCGGGCTTAAGCGAGCTTACCGCTTGAGCCACGGGGGTGAGCAAGTCCTCCGGTTTGATGATATAAGTGAGGTTCCCTCCCCCTCTGGCGTTGGGATCAATAGAATGTAGGCTGGCAAGCCGGACAAAGTCCTCTCCGTTTTTTAGAGCTTCCATTACCATATCCGCCTGTTCCCTGTTTTCCACTATGATATGCCTTAGGGTATAGGTCTTCTGGTAGGAAGCCTCAGGTTGAGGCTCCTGGAAAGAAAGGTCGGCTTCATTAAAGTCGGGTCGTAGTCTCCTGGCTTCTCTTAAAGCTGCTGAAGCCTCTTCCTTTTTTCCTAATTTCTGACATATTAAAGCGAGGTTATATTGATGGCGAAAATCATCAGGTATTAATTCCACCGCCTTTTTAAAATAGCCATAGGCTTCCTCGTATTCACCCTTTTCCACCAATAGCATGCCCAGATTGGTGTTCGCCTGGGGGAGGTTTGGATTCAGGCTCAGCGCCTTCTTGAGCCACTGGATGGCTTCATCTTTTTCTCCTAATATAAGATAAGCGCTGGATATATTGCCGCAGAGCTGGGAACTTTTGCTATTGAACTTTTCCGCCTTTAGATATTCCTTTATCGCTTTATGAGTGTCCCCTTTAAGCTGGTTGATGAACCCCAGATTGAAATGAAAAAGGTAGCTATCCTGATTAGGGCCAAAGCCGCTCCTGAGAATCGTCTCCGCGGTGTCGAACTCTTTCAGGGCCACATAGGCTTTGGCAGAGTCTACATAAGCAAGAAGGTGATTGGGATTAATTCTGAGGGCAGACTTAAACTGCTCGATCGCCTTCCGCGGTTGGTTGAGCCCCAGATAGGCTTTACCCAGATAATAACGCATCTGGTCGAAATTAGGATTCACCTTCTCTAACTCCCGCAGTTCGGTGAGCGCCTGGCGAAAGCGACCCTCCTCTACATCTTTAATAGCGCTGGACATAGTGTAGTTGACAAACTTAAACTCTTCAATCTTGTCCTTGGGATCAATGTTGGATAGGGCTGACTGTTTTGAGGTGGTTCCGGTCAGATATCCCAGGCTCTGAAGCTTGGCGGCACTTTCGGCATCGAGCCGCTGAGGTTTAACCTCGTCGGAAGCTTCAGCTGAGTAGTTTTTCACCAAAAGCTCAAGCCTCTTTTGAAACTCATCTGCCTTGTCCTGATGCTGCTCAATAAGGTTGTTCAGCTCCCCAGGGTCAGCAGCCACATCATAGAGTTCCGGTCGGGGGGCTCTTATATATTTCCAGCCCTCATATCTTATGCTTGCCAGGTCGCTCCAGCCGAAACGGAATTGGGGGATTTTAGTCTCCGAGTATGCCTCCAGCTGGAGATTACTCACCTCACCTTTGAGCAAGGGGAGCAAATCCACTCCCTGAAGCTCAGGATATTTTTTAAGGTCGATGTTCAGCAGAGATAGAATCGTGGGTACAATGTCGATATTTCGGGTCTGCTCCTTAATCACCTTCCCCTGTGGCAGAGTGCCGGGCAATCTGAAGATCAGGGGTACATGCATTACGGAGTCGTAAATGAAGTACTGATGGGTTTCCTCATTGTGCTCGCCGAGGGCTTCCCCGTGGTCGGAGGCGAAGATAATCAGAGTATCATCCAGGATGCCGAACGCCTTCAGCCTGGATATTATCTCCCCCATCAGCATATCAATATAGGCAACCTCGCCATCATAGAGGGAATGGCTATATCTGGTTCGATAGGGTTCGGGAGGAGTATATGGGTCATGAGGGTCATAGAGATGGAGCCATGTGAAGAATCGATTGCGGTAATTCTTGCTCAACCAATCGAAGAATTCCCTGTTGGTCTCCTCCCCTATCCTTTGAATTTCCGAGAGGGCAAGCGCTTTCTCTTCGTCTAAAATCTCTTCATCAAAATCGTAGTAATAATCAAACCCCTGGTCCAGGCCAAACCTCGAATCGACCACAAAAGCGCTTACGAAGGCACTGGTGGCATAACCGCATTCTTTAAGAATCTCTGCGATGGTCAGATATTCCTTTCTGAGAATGTAGTTTCCGTTATCTCTGACATTGTGATACAGAACATAGGTTCCCGTCAGTATAGAGGCGTGGGAGGGGAGGGTCAGGGGGACATCGGCGATGTTGTTCTCCAGAAGGACCCCTTCTTGGGCAAAATTATCAATACGAGGGGTTTCAATCTTCTGATAGCCGTAGCAGCCCAAACGGTCTGCCCGCAGGGTGTCTATTGTAATCAGCAGCACATTGAACTCTGCGGCCTCCGGTAAGAGACCCTCAGAGGGAGTGGATTTCTTTTGTTCAGGATGATAAAGAAGAATTAACAGACCGACGATCAGACACGCCAGCACGGCAATGCTGAGGTAGAAAATCCTTCTCTTTTGAGGAATTTTATCCTTCTGGGAAATGCCCTTTGTTGTCACTGGCTTTCTTTAAGCTGTTTGATCAAACTTCTAATCAGCTCTGCCTGGTCGGAGGTGGGATTGAGCTCAAGATATTTCTCTAAATATTTAATGGTATTAGGCTTATCTTCGAGCTTCAAGTAAGTATATCCGAGCTTGAGGTAACTATCGGCGAAGTCTGGATTGAGCTCAATTGATTTCTGATAGTATTTTATTGCCTCCTCCAGATAGTCAGTGTAGAAATAGACCTCTGCCACATTGTAATAGGTATTGGGGTCATCGGGATTAAGCTCTATGGTCTTCTCGAAGGACTCCAGAGCCTTATCATACTGCTCCAGCCCGATATAACATTGCCCCATCTTGTAATAGGTGGTGGCATGGTCTGGTCGCTTCTCTAAAAACTTCTGATAATCCTCCAGAGCTCTGTCATATTCCTTGAGTTCTTGATGGCAAAGGGCGATGTTATAGTGAATTAAATAGACATCAGGATTCTTCTGCAAGAATTCCTCAAAAAGGGTCAAAGCCCCCTGATAGTCGCCAGTATCATACAACTCCTTGCCTTTATTAAATAACTCTATTTCAACTACCGGCCCGGAAATTTCTTCATCGGCAGTCATCTTCTTGAGCACAAAGGTGAAAGGGGGATTATTTTTCAAGGCACTGAGGGACATGTCGACAATAAAGTTGTGATACCCATCCGCGGTGACCTCAAACCTCCACACTCCTGTCTCCCGCACAAAGAATATGAACTTGCCATCTTCATCAGTCTTCAGTTCCACCTTAGGGATCATCGCATTGGGATTAGTAGCTACAATTACCGCTCCCTCTATAGGATTTCCTTCCTCGTCGGTGACCTCCCCTATAAATCTTCCTCTTTGCGCAAAGGCTGAATTCAGAGAGGAAAGCACGAAAATCAGAAAAAGGGCTAAGATTAAAAAATCACCTTTATTCTTCCTATGTTTTCTCATCGTTAAATCCTTTCTTCAAAGCGAATGTTTATCTTCCCAGTTTATCGATTAAGCTCTTTTCTCATTTAATTTTATCAAGAGATTCAAAACGTGTCAATAGACTAAGGATTTCCATTGATAAGAAAGTTTGCCCCAAAAGGAGCCACCACAAGCAGCGAGGACACCCTTCCCATAGAGGAAAAGAGTTTAATAGCTCTTAAGCCTTCATCTAACGCCGATTATCTTAATTTAAATAATATATTTTGACGGGCTCCAATCTGGACTAGAATAGCGAGCTTATCATTTCTTTTTCGAAAAATATTCCCCCTTATTTTAGCCATGGCGAGGTTGGCCAAAATCTCCTCTTCTTCTTGTTTCTTTTCTTTCAAATAGCAATGCGGACATCGACCTTTGCTTTCATCATAAATTCATGTTGAGGTCAAAAAAATCTATTGATTAGTTTCTTCAAATATGTTATTATTATTGTAAAATGAAAATGGTTATTTTTCCTTATTTAGAAAAGCTAATTATTAATCATCACTGTCCCCCTGAGCGATTCAACAGGGAATTCCAATTTCTCACCATTGAGAAGGACACTATGGAAGGCTATCTGACTTTAGAAGGTGATGATTCGACCTACCATCTTTTCCTCTGTGAAGGTAAAATTTACGCCGCGGGGAAAATCGAGGAAGGGGAGATGCAGGATATCCCTGTGAGGGACTTTTTTGCCCATTATTCCAAGCACCCCCGTCCTATTATCTCTTTCTATCAGACGGATGAGGTTCTCATTAAGAGTATAATCGTCCTCTTCCAGCATGCCCCTACCACCCAGGTGACCTCCGATATAGTCGATGTAGAGGAAATCTTAGCCAAAATCAAGGACAAAGGGGCAGATTCTGTGCTGGCTATTCGGGAGAACGACAATTTCAGTTTGGTCCTCTGTCACGATGGTGAGCCCGGTTACCTCTATCTTGTGGAAGAGACTGAAGAGGTGCAAAAGGAGGTAACTCCTCAGGATAAGCTCCTGGTTTACATTTATAATAAGGAGCCTCAGCTCACTTTTGGAATCGACATTTATCAGGACATAGTGATCACTCCAGCCCCCGATGCCGGCTTCCCCGATTACGACTTTAAGGGAGAGATATACGAGTACTTCACCCGACCACGACCATTCCTTCTCCTTAAGTTAGGCGAGAACACCCTCGGTCGATACACCATAAAATTTAACAAGCTCTCTATAGGACGAGTGCCCGATAACGATGTAATGATTGACAATCTTGCAGTCTCACGCCACCACGCTGTCATTGCCGAGGAAGGAGGAACATTCTATATAGAAGACCAGCAGAGCGTTAATGGCACCTTTGTTAACGGGGAAAAAGTGACCAAACAGAAAATTAGCAACAACGATGAAATTTTAATTGGCAAACATACGCTCATATTTAAAGAGCCCAGCAAAACAGAGACCCAAGAGGTCGCCCCACAGCTTATAGACAGCAAAACTATACTCTTAGACACGGCCGCCCTTAAAAGAATTCGTAAGCTTACCCCTTCCCGTCCCCGCCAAGTATACCTGATTCTCCCCGACCGGGAAAGAATGGAAATCTCCGCCGACCCCTTCCTCATTGGCAAAGGAGATGAAGCTGATCTCAAGCTCATAGGGACGGGCATCGGAAACATTCAAGCCAAGATAGTGCGGGATAAAGAAGAAGATTATCGTCTCATCCATGTGGGAGGATGGAAGTCCACCAGGGTAAATGGGACAAAAATCTCCGAGCAAACGCTCCTAGATGGTGATGAGATACAGATTGGTAAGTACCTTCTTATCTTCCGTTCAGGGAGTTAAGCTCAGGGCAAGGCATTCTTTCCCCCACCCTTTTATAAAGTTCACCCCTCTATATACCACCGATAGATATCGTGGTCAAAGCCCTCACCAGGAATGACCTGCAGGGGCTCCTCAATCCCTTTAATCCTTTTGCTCACACCGATTATCGCGTGGCGAACGAAGAGCGGGAGCATAGGGAGCTCCTCAGAGAGGAGCCTCTGGATGCGGAAGTGATACTCCCTCCGCTTCCTCTGGTCGAGGGTGCGGCTACTTTCTTCCATCAGGCGGTCAACCTCGTCATTATGGAAAGAGAAGATATTAAGCCCCTCATTTGAATGCCAGTAGAAGTACTGATCATCTGGGTTAACCCCGCAAATGAAACCCAGTAGGGCCAGCTGGAACCGCTTATTGATTATATAATCGTTAAAAGTGGTCGGCTCAAGAAGGTTGAGCTTCACCTCGATACCGACCTTCTTCAGCTGCTCCTGGATAATCTGACTTGATTGGAGACGAACCGTGGAGCCGGTGTTGGTGCTCAGCGTCAGGCTGAATTTTTTCCCATTGCGTTCTAAATAGCCATCAGCCCCCCTGCTCCAGCCAGCTTCAGCCAGCAACTCTTCAGTCTTGGAAGGATTTTGCTCATACTTCAGTATCTCTGGATTATACCATCTTTCCCAGAGGTAAGGGCTGTAGCATATATCTCCGTATCCTTCCAGCACATACTTTACCAGGCTTGCTTTATCTATTGCATAGCTGATTGCCTGCCTCACCTTTATGTCTTTAAGCAGCTCATCCTGAAGGTTGAAAGCCAGAAAGGAAAAGTCAGGCCTCCGATATTGGAATAAATTGAGCTTCTTGCTTACTTCAACTCCTTCTTTCAGGAGTGATTTCATCTTAGAAAAGCCTATCTCCGCCAGGTCTGCCTCTTTTTTCACCGCAACACTCTCATAATTGAAGGTGGCATTGGGTCTGATCTTCAAAATGAGCTTCTCAATGCGAGGCGCTCCTTTATAATAGCGGGGATTAGACCGCAGAACAATCTCCTCGTCCTCCTTTAAGCTCTCAAAGATGTAAGGACCCTCCCCTATAGGGCTTTCTCCAAACTTGGCTGTAAAGAAGTTGTCACTGAGAAGGTGGCTGGGCAGAATAGGGATGGTCCAGTCGTTCAGGGCAGCCGCATAGGGCTCCTCATAGTTCACCCGGAAGGTAAGATTGTCAACCACCTCTGCTTTCTTTATTTTCTTAAACCCCTCGTTTAATACAAAAGGGGTCTTTTCGTTAACCAATAGCTGATAGGTGAAAAAGGCATCAGCGGCGGTGACTTGTTTGCCATCGTGCCACCATAGGTTGTCCCTTAGACGAAAGGTTATCTGGCAATAATCCTCAGAGAGCTGGAAACTCTCTGCTAACTCCCCCGCCAGGTTGAGTTCTTGGTCAAATTCCAATAATCCATCAAATATCTTATCAATCACCCTGCTGGACAAATTATCCTTCGCCATAAGAGGGTTCAATTCGGGACTCGCTGGAATAAGTTCAACGAGGGTATTCCCCCTCTTCTCACGGGCAGGTCCGCAGGCTATGTCCCATAAGACAGCAGAGCTACTACCTAAGGTTATCGCCCCGGCAGCCCAGCCAGACCTCTTTAAAAAATCCCTTCTTGATAAAGTCTTTTTTGCCATCTCTACCTCTCATAATTTAAAGTTTGCAAATATATAAATTTAGATAAATATACCATCTGCCCTCCAATTAATCAATCAATAAATAATAAGTACTTCATTATTTTTCTTGACATCAGACCTTTATTCCAGATATTATAGTAAAAATTTTGTAAATTAATAACATGAGGAGGTTAGACAGATGAAAAAAGTCAACCTTTTAATAGGATTGCTCCTTGTAGCTGCATGGTTCACTCCCGTGGTCCTGGGAGCGGAGGAGGAAGAGAGGGCTGCTCCGCTAATCCACATATTCAACATTCCCACAGCGCATAGCCTCTCTCAAGGTAAATATTCACTTAGTCTCCTGTACAACAACATCGACCGCGAAACACTCGATTTGGACATCAATCAGGTGAGCTTCAGCTTCAGCTATGGGGTGACCGACCGCCTGCAGTTAACCGGCATCTTCACTCCTTTCGTCCAGACCGATTTCGATTCCCCTGTCTTCGACACCAGGCAAAACAACCACCCCTTCGCCAACCCACTTATCGAGCAGGGAGTGGGAGATTTTATCATCGCCGCCAAGTACAGCTTTTTAGCCGAAAATGAGAGCAGACCTGCAATAGCGCTTCAGGGATATGTTAAGCTCCCCTCGGCTGATGCAGACAAGGGCTTGGGCAGTGGTAAAGTTGACGGAGGTGTAGACCTCTTAATCAGCAAAACAGTAGAAGACTACTTCTTGCTGTCGGGCAGTCTGGGATTTATGTTGGTGGGAACCCATGGTGATATAGCCGATTTGGATCAGAGCCTGAGTCATGAACTCCGTTATTCCATCGGAACCTTGTTCCCCGCAGCCAGCCACTTCCAAGGAGTGGTAGAGCTCCTGGGTACCGCTTATCTCAATGACGATGATTTCCCCCAGGAAGCGCCCCTTGACCTGACCCTGGGGATGCAATACCGTTTTGATAGCGGGCTTCGGCTGGGGTTAGGCTACCGGAGAAATGTCACTTTCTCTGGTAACATGGATGTTCGTCCAGACGGTATGGTAGCTATGATAAGCTTTACCCCGGCGGAGAAAAAGCCTGCTCCTGTACCTGTTGTACCACCGCCTGTACCTCCTCCGCCGCCGGAAGAGGTAAATCGCGACCCCTGGGTCAAGCTCACCGCAGACCCAGATAAACTATATAGCGGCGAGACATCTCGAGTAACTGCCGAGGCAGAAGATCCTGATAGCGACCCGCTGACCTACCACTGGAGCTGCTCTGCAGGAGTGATAGAGGGGACAGGCGCACAGGTGGACTGGATCGCCAGGGACTTAGCTTCTGGAGCATACCAGGTCAGCTGCCGGGTGGACGATGGCAAGGGAGGCTCGGCTTCTGATACCGTGACCATCACAGTGCTGGAGAAGCCCATCGTTATTGAGGACATCTATTTTGAGTTTGATAAATATGAGCTTCTGCCGGAGTCGATTGCCAAGCTCGATAAGGTGGCCGAACTGATGAAGAAGGACCCCACCCTCACCTATCAGATTGAAGGGCATTGCTGCTACATCGGCACCGAAGCTTACAACATGGCTCTGGGAGAGCACCGCGCTCAGGCGATTAAAAACTACCTGATTAACATAAAAGGGATTTCACCAGATAGAATGACTACTATTAGCTACGGGGAATCCCAACCGAAATATGACAACTCCCGTGAGGAAACCCGTCGCCTGAACCGCCGCGGGCACTTCACAGTCACGGTGAAAAAATAGAGCCTCTGGCAGGAGAGGATAAAGAAGGGGCAACTTCCTGACTGTTCACTCCTCCATCTCAAGGAGGACTTTCATCCCCAGGCGTAAGCTTTCCTTTTTTGCAAAGCCAGCGGGAACTTCTATTACATAGAGGGCTTTCTGCATTGGCTCATAGGTGGGACACGGCTCCTCAGCGCAGGGAGGAACGCTGTGCTCAATATGAACGATACTCTTCTCCGGGCTGAGCCATATAATATCTATGGAGAATTTCATATTAAGCATCCAAAAACTATGGAAATCTGCCTCCTCAAAAATAAAAAGCATTCCCTCCCCTGGAAGCAGCCCCTCCCGGAACATAAGCCCCGTAGCCCGCTCTGCAGGGGTAATAGCTAACTCCGCCCGTACCTCAGTCCCGCTGGGAAAGAACACCTGGGCTAAAGCCTTTTCTTGTGTAAAAATATCCTTCTCAGTGTAGATAAAGGTGAGAAAAGCAGCCAGGAAGAGATAGAATATAACACCTTTTTTTGATAATAACATCCTTCTGCTGACCATTTGTCCTCATTTCTGACTTATGAGTCCCCACAATCTTAAAAGATTGACCCCCGTATGTCAACTAAATTTTGATTGACAAAGGAAACCGGGCTATACCATAATTTAAAAAGGTAAGCGGATGAGCATCTTCGATTCCAAGACCAGGGAAATAGAAGCTCTCATCGGGCAGCTGGCAAGCCCGTCCACCCAGGAGGTGGAGGTTGCCCTCGCTCTATTGACCATCATCGGCTCTCGGGCGGTAGAGCACCTTATATCCGCTCTTAAAAGCTCCCACTTCACCACTCGGGTTAATGCTATTGAGGTTCTGGCAAGAATAGGAGACCCTCGCTCCATTACCCCTCTCCTACACTCTCTTATGGACCCGCACCCTGCTGTAAAAGCCAAAGCTGTCGAAGCCCTTCCCGCTTTCCCCTCTCCAACGACTGCCAGAGGGTTAATAACCGCCTTTAAAAGAGAACAGAAAAGGGAATATAGAAAAGAGATTGTCAATGCGCTCCTCTCATTATGTCAGCAGGGGCTCATTGAAGCCCTGGATGGATTGCTGAAGCTGTTGACCGACCAAGACGAAGACTGTGAGTTCAGGCTTCAG